>Ga0302317_10000013_pt1 | contig 174254 bp, 162 predicted proteins | sample III_Palsa_N3_3_FD_200450 | JGI IMG/M metagenome (GOLD analysis project Ga0302317, IMG submission 200450) | Peat permafrost microbial communities from Stordalen Mire near Abisko, Sweden - III_Palsa_N3_3 | ecosystem: Environmental > Terrestrial > Soil > Palsa > Peat permafrost | place: Sweden...
CGCTCGTCAAGACGTGAAGCTGAACGCGCACAATTCGTCGCTGCGCTCCAAGTTCCGCACCGTCATCAAGAACGTCCAGAAGGCTGTCGCCGCCGGTGACGGCGCGAAGGCCGCTGACCTGTTCAAGACCGCCCAGCAGACGATCGACTCGATCGCCGACAAGGGTCTGTTCCACAAGAACAAGGCCGCTCGCCACAAGAGCCGCCTGGCTGCCAAGGTCAAGGCCCTGGCTGCTCCTGCCGCTGCCTAAAAAGCGGCTTCCCGGGCGGGAAACGTAAGAGGGGCTCGCACACTGCGGGCCCTTTTTACTTGGGATGAACAAAGACAGGCCTCGCATCGCGAGGCCTTTGTCGTTGTCAGGCAGCCGGCTTGGGCGTCGCCTCGAACGTGCCGTCGGGCAGCAGCGCGCCCTCCACGACCTTCAGCTTGTTGTCGCGCGCGAAGTTCATGACGAAGTCCCAGGCCATCGGCTCCAGCGCCTTCAGCCGCTCGTCGACGATGACGTTCTTGACGCCGTCGATCAGCCGCGGCACGCAGTACGGCGAGTAGCCGATAAACGAGCCGATGCCGCCCTTCGCGCCGCCGGGCCGGAAGCACGACATCGCGCCCGCGAGCCGCTCCGCCCAGTCGCTCGGGCGAAACGTGCGCCCGTCCAGGGTCTGGCCCTGGATGAAGAATTGACGGGGTTGAGTCGGCGGCATTGAGGTGGATCGACGGGGAACCACGTATTGTGCCCTGGGCTGTTGCGTCGCAGCAAACAACAGGGTTACCGCGCAGGTTCACGCCCGTGCAATCTGCGCGCCTTTAGAATGTTTCTCCCCTGGCCGGCACCCGTCGGGAGCGTCACCGCAACCCGACCGCCGGCCATTTTCTTCCCCGTCCCGACAGGAGCGACCCGCGATGACCCAACCCGCCGCCATGCCCCATGTGATGAACACCTACGGCCGCCTGCCGTTCGCGTTGTCGCACGGCCGAGGCAGCCGAGTCTGGGACACCGACGGCCGCGAGTACCTGGACGCGCTCGGCGGGATCGCCGTCAACACGCTGGGCCACGCCCACCCGGCGCTGGTGGCGGCCATCGCCGACCAGGCCGGCAAGCTGATCCACTCGTCCAACTACTACCAGGTGCCGCTGCAGGAGACGCTCGCCGCGATGCTGTGCGAACGCTCGGGCCTGGCCGCCGCGTTCTTCTGCTCGACCGGCCTCGAGGCCAACGAGGCGGCGATCAAGATCGCGCGCAAGTTCGGCCACGACAAGGGCATCACGAGCCCCGAGATCATCGTCTGCGAACGTGCCTTCCACGGCCGCTCGCTGGCCACGCTGTCGGCCACCGGCAACCCGAAGATCCAGGCCGGCTTCGGCCCGCTGGTCGAGGGCTTCGTGCGCGTGCCGTTCAACGACGCCGCGGCCGTGCGCGAGATCGCGCTGACGCACAAGAACGTCGTCGCCGTGATGCTGGAGCCCGTGCAGGGCGAAGGCGGCATCAACCCGGCGCGCAACGACTACCTGCGCGAGCTGCGCGCCGTCTGCGACGAGCAGGGCTGGCTGCTGATGCTCGACGAGGTGCAGTGCGGCATCGCGCGCACCGGCAAGTGGTTCGCGTACCAATGGGCCGGCATCCAGCCCGACGTGATGAGCCTGGCCAAGGGCCTGGGCTCGGGCGTGCCGGTGGGCGCGCTGGTCGTCGGCGAGCGCGCGAAGGACGTGTTCGGCCCGGGCAACCACGGCACCACGTTCGGCGGCAATCCGCTGGCGATGCGCGCGGCGGTCACGACGCTCGAGCTGATCGAGTCCGAGGGCCTCATGAAGAACGCCGACGCCGTCGGCGAGCATTTGCGCGGCGCGCTGCGACGCGAGCTCGAGGGCGTCGACGGCGTCGTCGAGGTGCGCGGCGAGGGCCTGATGATCGGCGTCGAGCTGGCGAAGCCGTGCGGCGTGATCCTGACGCAAGCGGCCGAGGCGGGGCTGCTGCTGAGCGTCACCGCCGACACCGTCATCCGTCTCGTGCCGCCGCTGATCTTCACGGCCGCCGAGGCCGACGAGGTCGTCGCCAAGCTGGTGCCGTTGATCAAGACGTTCGTCGCGGAGTCCGCATGAAGCCCGGCGACACGTTGATGAAGCACTACCTGCAGTTCAAGGACCTGCGCGCGCAGGAGTACGCCTACCTGTTCGAACGCACCAAGGAAATCAAGAAGCGCTTCAAGAACTACGAGAAGTACCAGCCGCTGGTGGACCGCACGCTGGCGATGATCTTCGAGAAGGCCTCCACGCGCACGCGCGTCAGCTTCGAGGCCGGCATGTACCAGATGGGCGGCATGGTGGTGAACCTGACCACGGGCGACAGCCAGCTGGGCCGCGCCGAGCCGATCGAGGACTCGGCGCGCGTGATCAGCCGCATGGTCGACATCGTGATGATCCGCACCTTCGAGCAGACCAAGATCGAGAAGTTCGCGGCGCACTCGCGCGTGCCGGTCATCAACGGCCTGACCAACGAGTTCCACCCGTGCCAGATCCTGGCCGACCTGTTCACGTACATCGAGCATCGCGGCGCGATCGCGGGCAAGACGGTGGCGTGGGTGGGCGACGGCAACAACATGGCCAACACCTGGCTGCAGGCGGCCGACATCCTGGGCTTCACGCTGCACGTGAGTACACCCAGCGGGTATGAGCTCGACCAGGCCGTGGCCGGCGTCAAGAACACGGCCTGCGTCAAGCTCTTCGACCACCCGCTCGACGCCTGCCGCGGCGCCGACCTCGTCACCACCGACGTGTGGACGAGCATGGGCTACGAGGCTGAGAACGAGCGCCGCCTGGTGGACTTCGAGAAGTGGTGCGTCGACGCCGAGATGATGGCCGTCGCCAAGCCCGACGCGCTGTTCATGCACTGTCTGCCCGCGCACCGCGGCGAGGAAGTGGCCGCCGAGGTGATCGACGGCCCGCAGTCGGTGGTGTGGGACGAAGCCGAGAACCGGATGCACGTGCAGAAGGCGCTGATGGAGTACCTGCTGCTGGGGCGGATCGGCTGAGGTTGCGCCGGTGTCCGGACGACTCGCTCGCACGATGGCCTCCGGACGCGCCAGTTTCGCCGCCCTGCAGCGCATCGCCGCCGGCGAGCGCGTCGACGAGGACGTGCAGATCGACGGCTGGATCGCGCCGTTCGAGCCCGCGGCGGCCGCGTCCTACTTCGCGCTCGTTGCAGACCGTCCGTGCTGCGTCGGCTGCCTGCCGCGCGACGCCCGGGCCCGCATCGAGGTGTTCGCCGCCTCGCCCATCGCGATCACCGGTCAATGCATGCGCTTCGCCGGTCGGCTGCGCGCGCTGCAGGACGACGATCCGTCGGGCTGGAAGTTCCAGCTCCACGACGCTCGCGCGCTCGCATCGCGGGACGTCCCCGACGGACGCTTCACTCGCCGCAACGCCCTGAGAGTGCTCGCCGCGGCCGCGGCGGCGGCGCAGCAGGCCTGCACGACGCTGGCCGCGACGCCCGCGCCGGCGTCGGACGAGACGCGCCGCCTGCTCGAGTCCATGCCCAGCGTCGACGTCCACACACACGCCGGCCGCGTCATCGGCCTGGCGCGCGTCGAGCACGGCGGAGCGTTCGACCCGGTCGCCGAGCCGATGCGCGACGGCGGCATGGCGGTGTTGTGCCTGGCGATCGTCTCCGACGCGCCGACGCACCACGTCACGGCCGACAAGCGCATCCGGCCGTTCCGCGATCCGGCGCCCGGCGAACTGCAGGACTACGGAGAGGAGTCGTTCCGGCGTGTGCACGAGCTGGTGCGCGCCCAGGGGCTGCGCATCGTGCGCAACGCGCAGGACCTGGACGAGGCCCGCAGCGCGCACCCCGCCATCGTCGTCACGGCCGAAGGCGGCGACTTCCTCGAAGGCCGCGTCGAGCGACTGGCCGACGCGCACGAACGCTGGGCGCTGCGCCACCTGCAGCTGACGCACTACCGCGTCAACGAGCTCGGCGACATCCAGACCGAACCGCCCGTGCACGGCGGCCTGACGCCGGTGGGCGCCGACGCCATCCGCCGCTGCAACCGGCTCGGCATCGTGGTCGACGTCGCGCACGGCACCTACGACCTGGTGCGCCAGGCCGCGGCCGTCACCGACAGGCCGCTGGTACTGTCGCACACCTCGCTGTCGGCCGCGCCCGGGCCGCACAGCCGCCTGATCTCGCCCGATCACGCACGCGTGGTCGCCGGCACCGGCGGCGTGATCGGCATCTGGCCGCCGGCCTCGATCTTTCCCGACCTGCCGGCGCTGGCCGCGGGCATCGCGCGCACGGCGGACGTGGTCGGGGTCGAGCACGTCGGGCTGGGCACCGACATGAACGGACTGGTCGGACCGTCGACCTTCGACTCCTACCGCGACCTGCCGGCACTGGCCGACGCGCTGCTGCGGTGCGGCTTCGGTGCCGACGACGTGCGGCGGATCCTGGGCGGCAACTACGCGCGCGTGTTTCGCGCCAGTGTCGGCGGCGCCGCCTGAGCGGCCAGTCCTTCGACCAGGACGCGCAGGCGCTCGTCGCGGATTTCAAGCACCTCGAACAGGCCCAGCGCCCGCAGCGCCGGCAGATCCTCGGCGATCTGCGCCTGTGCCTGCGCGCGCTCGTCCGCGCTCGCGTCCGCGCGCGGCCACGTGCGCGCGTTCGCGAGGAAGGCCGCGACGGTGCCCTTGCGGATCGTGAGGCCGTTGAACCGGCCGTGGTTGACGTCGTCGGGAAGAATCTGGTCGGCGCGCATTTCGAAGTCCTTTCGCGGGGTCGAGGTGTCGATGTCTTCACTTTAGGCGGCCCGGATTGGCTTGTCTGAGGCAAACTGGCCATCCGATACCGCAATCCGGCCATGCCTGCCTCCGCAACGTCCCTTGCCGACACCCTCGCCCGCTTCCGCCGCGGCAAAGGCCCCTGTCTCGTCGCGCGGGCCGGCGTCGAGCGCACGACGCGCGTGACGCCGCCGCATCGCCATCCCGAGGGCCAGCTGTTCGGCGCGACGCGCGGCGTGCTCACGGTGGGCACCGACGCCGGCCTGTGGGTGGTGCCCGCGAGCCATGCCGTCTGGGTGCCACCGCACCATCGCCATTCGCTGCGATCGCACGGCGCGTTCGACGGCAGCAGCGTCTACGTGGCCGAGACCGCGTGCGCCGACCTGCCGGCCACGGCCTGCGCGATCCGCTGCACGGGCCTGCTGCGCGAGGCGGTCGCGCGCGCCGCGACCTGGGACAGCGGCGCGCCGGACGCCGCCCGGCAACGCGTCGCAGACCTGGTCCTCGACGAGATCCGCGCCGCGCCGCAGGAGCCGCTGGGCCTGCCGCTGCCGGCCGACGCCCGCCTGATGCGCATCGCGCGCGCGCTGCTCGACGATCTCGCCGACCCGCGCGGCCTCGACGACTGGGCCGGGTTCGGCGCGCTATCGGCGCGCACGCTGTCGCGCCGCTTCGCCGCCGAGACCGGCTTCACGTTCGCCGACTGGCGCCAGCGCGCGCGGCTGATGCGCGCGCTGGAGATGCTGGCCGCCGGCACGCCGGTAACGACGATCGCGCTGAGCCTCGGCTACGACAACGTCAGCGCGTTCATCGCGATGTTCCGGCGCGTGCACGGCGTCACCCCGGCGCGCTACATGTCGTCACGTTCCGGCACCGCGTGACGCACCGCGGCGGCAACTATTGCCGTCGTGTTTGCACGCAGTCGCAGCGGCGTCCGGCAGACGGCGGCGAGGTTCGCCGCAGCCCCCCCGAACTAACCCGAATCCGCCACGGACGGGCACGGCGAATGCCATCCACACCCCCGGATGAGCTCGCTGGCGAGCCCCGAAAACAAAGGATTCTCCATGTCCAGGAACACTGGCTCCGTCGCGAGCTCCGATACGTCGTGGCTGAAACTGTATGCGGCCGTCGCCGTGCTGCCGCTGGTCCTCGCCGCCTGCGGTGGCGGCGGCGGCGGCTCACCCGCCCCCGCGCCTACTCCGCCTGCGCCCGCGCCGGCTCCAACGCCCGCTCCAACGCCGGCCCCAACGCCGGCTCCGGCGCCGTCCCCGACCGCGGGGACGACGTGGACGAACGTCGCCGTCACGGGCGCCGGCAATCTGGCGGGCGTCGACTATGACGACGGCCACTACGTAGCGGTGTCCGACACCGGGACGGCGATCGCGAGCACCGATGCCGCGACCTGGTCGCCGGTGACGCTTCTGACCTCCAACGTCACATCCGACCATCTCCAGGCCTACGTGATCAACCATGTCGGCACCACCCTCGTGGCGGCGGGTTCGGTCTCGTCGTCGCCGTACACCACGTCCCTCGGCGCGGTGGCCACGAGCACCGACGGCGTGACGTGGACGATGGGCACGCTGCCCGTCGGCGCGACGCCGATCCATGGCCTCATCCCCGGCGCTCGCCTGGTCGGACTCGGCGAGGCAGGCAATCTCTACTTCAGCACCGACAACGGCCAGACCTGGTCGGCGCTGACGACGCTCTCCAGCAGCAACGGCGGCACCGTGGGAACGCTCAACGCCGGCGCCTACACCACCGGCAAATACGTGGGCGTGGGCGACGGCGGCTTCATCACCTTCAGTGCCGACGGCAGCGTGTGGGAGACCGCGCAGGTCGTGAAGGACGCCAACGGCAACGGGCTCAACCTGCACGGCGTGGACTGGACGGGCACGCAGTTCGTCGCGGTGGGTGACAGCGGGGCCATCACCACCAGTCCCGACGGCACCACGTGGTCGAGCCTGCGGACGTCCGCCCTCACGGGCAGCCTGCGCTCGGTGTCGACCTCCAGTTCCGGCACGATCGTGGTCGTGGGCGACAACGGCATCGAGACGAGTACCGACGGCATCACGTGGACGGCCGACAACGCCTCCGGCGTGGCGGCGCTGGACGGCGTGACCTTCGGCAACGGCACGTTCGTCGCGGTCGGCGGATCGAGCACCGTCAAGACGTCCGACGACTGAGCGGCGTCCTGCCGCAACGAATCACCGGGCCGCGTGCCCGGTGATCGCACTCGCGGACGCCTCGGCGTCCGCGTCCGTCAGCGTGCGCAGGAACGCGACGATGTCGTCGACGTCGCGCTCGTCCAGCCGGGGCCGGCCGTCGGGCCGCGGCTCGAACGGCACCTCGTGGTCGACGAACGGCGCCATGCCGGCGGGCAGGTCGTCGTAGATGCGCACGCTGCCGTCGGCGTTCCTCGAATACCAGCGCGCGGGATCGGTGTCGCGCGTGGCGTAGAACGCGACCGCGTCGCGCAGCGACTTCACCGAGCCGTTGTGGAAGAAGCTCGCGCGCAACGCCACGTTGCGCAGCGTCGGCGTGCGGAAGCGCCCGCAGAAGCTCGGGTCGTCGGTGAGCCCCGCACGGCCCGAACGGCACAGCCCCAGGTCGGCCTCGGCGCCGCGCGCCTGCGAGGCGACCGGATGGGACGCCGCCGACGCGGCCAGCGGCGGCAGATCGGCGCGCCGCGGCGCGGCCACCGCGATGAAGCCCGCGTCGGTGAACAGCGGCGCGCGGCCGCTGCTGCTGCGCCGGCTCGGGTGGCACGCGTCACAGTTGCCCTTCCCGGGATCGCGGAACAGCGCCAGTCCGCGCAGTTCCGCGGGCGACAGGCTCGCGCGGCCGGCCAGGAAGCGGTCGTAGCGGCTGTCGAACGGCGCGAACTCTCGGCCCTGCTCGAACACCTCGAAGGCCACCGCCATCCAGGCGACAGCCTGCTTCGGATCGGCCAGGACATCGCGGCCCGCCGCGCCGAACGCCTGCCGGAACTGCGCCGCGTACGGCGCCGCCGCGACGCGGCGCGCCAGCGCGGCCTCGTCGGCATTGGCCATCTCGCGCTCGTCGAACAACGGAATCAGCGCCTGCTCGCGCGCGGTGTCGGCGCGGCCGTCCCACGTGAAGCCGCCGGTGGGGCCGCCGTCGACGCCGTGGGTCTCCTCGTCGTCGGTCGTGTGCTCGGTGAAGCGGATGGTGAACTGCGCGTAGCGCAGCGAGGGGATGGCGCGCGTGCCGTCGTGCGCCGGGTCATCGTCCATGAACGGACTGGGCGTGCGCGCGTTCGGGCCGAACGCGGTCGTCGGATCGTGGCAGCTCGCGCACGAGACCTTGCCGCTGGCCGACAGGCCAGGATCGCTGAACATGAGCCGGCCCAGTGCGGTGAGCTGGTCGACGCTGGGCCGGTCGCCGTAGACGCGCGGTGCGGGCTCGACGGCCAGCGCCAGCGCGGCGCAGGCCAGCAGCGCCGCGACGGCCGACGCGCGCGCCCTGTGCATCCTTTTAATCGGCGCGCAGCTTGAGCGCCGCGCTGAGGTCGCCCATCGGCGGCAGGCCGTGCGCCTCGAGCGAGGTGTCGCGCAACTGCACGCCCGGCAACTGCGGCAGCGACCAGCGGTGCGAGATGAAGCGCGCGATGGAACCCGTGTCGTACGGCGTGTGGTCGACGAAGCCGCGCCTGGCGAACGGCGAGATGATCACCGCCGGGATGCGCGTGCCCGGCCCGACGAGGTCGCCCTTGGGCGGCGCGACATCGTCCCACTGCCCGCCGTTCTCGTCGTAGGTCACCACCACCAGCATGTGCGCCCATTGCGGGGCCGCCTGCAGCTTGGCGATCAGGTCGGCGATGTGCGCGTCGCCCTCCGCGAGGCTGGCGTAGCCGGGGTGCTCGCTGTTCTCGCCGATCGGCTTGTAGAAGGCGACGGCGGGCAGCTTGCCGGCCGCGGCGTCGGCCACGAGATCGGCGTAGTCCTTCAGGTGCGCGGCGCGGTCGGCGGCGTGCGTCTTCGGGTCGAGCGCGGCGTAGTAGTTGAACGGCTGGTGGTGCGCCTGGAAGTTGCCCGAGGCGGCCTCGTAGACCTTGGTGCGATCGGCGACCGCGGCGTTCCAGCCGCCGGAATACCACGTCCACGCGACGCCCTTGCCATTGAGCAGGTCGCCGATCGTCGTCAGCGTCTGCGCGGGCAGCGTCGTCGGCTCCAGCGGCGTCGCGTAGAGGCCCGCGGTGTCGTCCGGCGTCGGCGGGTTGTAGCTGGGCTGGAACGGCGGCTGCATCGTGTTGACGCTGTGGAAGGTGCCGTCGCCGAGATAGTCCTTCGGAGTCAGGTTGCCACTCTTCTTGAACACCGGCGGCCCGGCGAGCGCCGACGCAGGCGAGTTGTCGGCCAGCGCGAGGTCCGGCGTGAACTTGCCGTCGGCCTCGGTGCGAAGAATGGTGATCGACGGATGCGCCGGGCTCTTGTCGGCGTCCGGATACTCGGGCATGCAGGCGCAGATCAGGTACTGGTGGTTCAGGTACGAGCCACCGAACGCGCCCTGGAAGAAGCGGTCGGCCAGCGTGTAGTCGCGCGCGATCTTCCACATCGCCGTGCGGCTGCCGTCGAAGTAACCCATGACGACGCCACCGGAGTCGCCCCAGGCAGCGAACTTGTCGTTCAGGCCGCCGTCGATCTGCATCTGGTTCTCGTAGAACCGGTGGTACAGGTCGCGCGTGACGATGGTGTTGGCGAGCGCCGGGCCGCCCCACGCGGGCGTCGCCGCGTCGATCTGGAACGGCGCGTTGGGCAGCACGTTGGTCGTCTGCGCCTGCGTCACCGTCACCGGCTGGCCGGCCGCGGTGAGGCCACCCCAGGCCGGCGGCAGCTTGGCCAGCACCGTGCCGTCGCGGTCCTTCTGCGGCGCAAAGGCGGGGACGCCCTTCTTCTTCGAGTCCTTCGTCGCGGGCACGCCCGTCGCGCCGGGGAAGTTGGCGAACAGGTTGTTGAAGCTGCGGTTCTCGGCGTAGATGACGACGACGTTCTCGATGCGGTCGAGGTCGAGCCGGCTCGCGAGCGCCCCGGCGAGATCTTCCTTCTTGCCGGTGTCGGCGACCGCGCCGGCGATGCGATCCACCACGGCGTTCTGTTCGGCGACGAGGGCGGCGCGCTTGGCGGGGTCGGCAATGACCAGCGCATCGATCGTGGCGGCGCCGGTGGCGTCCGCATCGCCGTCGCTCAGGCCCAGGCGCGCGCGCAAGCGCTTTTCGGCGTCGGCCAGCGAGCCGTCCTTGCCCGTCGCGTCGATGATCGCCTGCAGCTCGGTCGACAGCGGCCCGACGACCTGCGACTCGGCGTCGCTGGCGGGCGCGCGCAGCACCAGCGGACGAGCGAAGGCGCCCTCCGTGTGCGCGGCCGGATCCGTCCAGGTCGCGCCCTTGCCGACCTCGGCGAGGATGGCGCCTTTGCCGAAGAGCCTGAACTTGCCTTCCTTGTCCGAGAACACGGCATGTTCGTTGGCGTCGCAGCGCGCGTTGCCGTTGTGGTCGATGCAGACCTTGGCGTGGGCGATCACCCTGCCGTCGGCACCCACCACGACGCCCGTGACACCGGGCGACCTGGCCGCGAAGGCCGGCGTGGCGACGAAGGCGGCGACCAGGGCGCCGGCCAGGGGACTGAGGTGCAGCTTGCGGGACATGGAGGCTCTCTCGTGCCGATGTGTTGGCGGCATTCTCGCCGTGAATCCGCGCGGCTTCGGGACAAGGCGTAACGGAATGCGGGGTTTCCACCGCCCCAGAACGAAGCGGGGCTTGCGTAATCCCGTACGGGGGCTGTCGGAGACTGCTGGCAACATGCGCGAAGCACCCATGATTTCCAGATGACCAAGATCGCGGTCGTGACCGACCTGCACGCCAATCGTGAAGCCGTCGAGGCCGTCTTCGCCCATGCCCGCGCGCAAGGCGCCACGGAGTGGGCGTTCCTGGGCGATTTCGTCGGCTATGGCGCCGATCCGGCCTGGGTCGTCGACCAGGTGCGCGAGATGGTGGAGGCCGGCGCCGCGGCCGTCTGCGGCAACCACGACGAGGCCGCCGTGATCGGCGGCACGCCGCAGATGCGCGCCGAGGCCCGCATGGTCATCGACTGGACACGCGCCCAGCTCGACCCCGGCCAGCTCGACTTCCTCGCCGCCCTGCCCTTCCAGGTGCAGCGCGAGGATCGCCTCTACGTGCACGCCAACGCGTACGCGCCCAGCCAGTGGGAGTACGTGCAGGGCCGCGCCGACGCGGTGCGTTCCATCCACGCCACCACCGCCCACTACACGTTCTGCGGCCACGTGCACGAGCCGGCGCTCTACCACCTGGGCGCCACCGGCAAGGCCGGCGACTTCACGCCGACGCCCGAGGTGCCGATCCCGCTGCCCGGCTATCGCCAGTGGCTCGTGATCCCCGGCTCGGCCGGCCAGCCGCGTGACGGCAACCCCGCCGCCTGCTACGCGATGTTCGAGCCCCGCGCACAACGGATCACGTATCACCGTGTACCCTACGACCACGAGAGCGCCGCCGCCAAGATCCGCGCGGCGGGCCTGCCCGAGCGGCTGGCGGCGCGCCTCGCCGAGGGGATCTGAACGTGAGCCAACCGCCGAAAAAATCGAAGACCGCGCCGCAGAAATCGGGCACGGTGCGATCGAGCGGCGCGTTCAACTCCGGCGGCGGCGGCGGATCGCGCGGCGGCCGCGACTGGTACGACATCGGCGGCATCGCGCCGCCGCTCGAGAAGGGCGCGGTCGTCGAGGGCTTCCTGCTCGAGAAGCGCCTGCACCAGGGCGGGATGGCCAGCATGTGGCGCGTCAGCCGCGTCGACGCCGAGGGCAACCCGGCGCCGGTGGCCGACGAGCCGCCGCTGATCATGAAGGTGCCGCGCATCAAGGGCGGCGAGGACCCGGCCACCATCGTCGGCTACGAGGTCGAGCAGATGATCATGCCGGCGCTGACCGGCCAGCACGTGCCGCGCTACGTCGCGCGCGGCGACTTCACCCGCCAGCCCTACATCGTGATGGAGCACATCGCCGGCGACACGCTGCGCCCGCGCCTGGCCGAGGCGCCGCTGGCGCTCGACGAGGTCGCCGAGATCGGCATCCGCGTGGCCACCGCGCTGCACGACCTGCACCGCCAGCACGTCGTCCATCTCGACATCAAGCCCAGCAACATCATGTTCCGCCCCGACGGCGCGGCCGTGCTGGTGGACTACGGCCTGTCGCGCCACGAGCACCTGCCCGACCTGCTGGAAGAGGAGTTCTCGCTGCCGATGGGCACCGGTCCGTACATGTCGCCCGAGCAGGTGCAGTTTATCCGCAACGACCCGCGCTCGGACCTGTTCGCGCTCGGCGTGATGCTGTACCACTTCACCACCGGCGAGCGCCCGTTCGGCGCGCCGACGTCGGTGCGCGGCCTGCGCAAGCGCCTGTGGATCGACCCGGTGCCCCCGCGCGCGCTGCGCCCCGACTGCCCGCCGTGGCTGCAGGAAGTCATCCTCAAGTGCCTCGAGGTGCAGCCCGACAAGCGCTACCAGACCGCCGCGCAGCTCGCGCTCGACCTGCAGCAGCCCGACCAGATCGTGCTGACGCGGCGCTCCGAACGCATGGCGCGCTCGAGCCAGTGGACGCGGCTGAAGCGCTGGTTCTTCGCACTCGGCGCCGAGCCGCAGGAGACCGCGCCGTCGGCCACCGAGGTGCTCAATCGCAGCAGCATCGTGATGGCGGCGGTCGACGTCGACAACGCCTCGCCCGAACTGCTCGATCAGTTGCGCGAGACGGTGCGCCGCATCGTGCTCACCGAGCCCGGCGCGCGGCTCGCGTGCGTCAGCGTGATGCGCATCGCCCGCATCGGCACCGACGCGCTGACCGACCACACGGGCAAGAGCCTGCACGTCAAGCAGCTGGTCAGCCTCAAGCACTGGGCGCGGCCGATCAGCAAGTCGCTCAATCTCGAGGACGGCCGCCTCACCTTCCACGTGCTCGAGGCGCCCGATCCGGCGGACGCCCTGGTCGACTTCGCGCGGCGCAACCAGGCCGACCACATCGTGATGGGCGCGCGCGGCAACTCGCTGCTGCGGCGCTACCTGGGCAGCGTGTCGTCGACGGTGGTGGCGGAGTCGCTGTGCACCGTCACCGTGGTGCGCGCGAGCGCGCCGATCGAGACGGAGGCGACCGAAGCCGCACGCCGGCCCGCGCCGGATTCGCCGGGCGATGCTGCGCCTTCGTAGACTGCTGGCCATCGTCGTGACGCCCCTCGCGCTTGCGCCCGCCGCGCACGCGATGCCGATCGACCAGGACTGCGCGCCGGAAGACCTCGCGCCGGTCGACACCTGGCACGCGAAGCACCCGTTCATCGCCGGCGCGACGAGCGCCGGCCTGCGCGTGACCGCGGCGTGCAAGCCGTCGTCGAGCGTCGTCGGCACCGCCCACGCGCTAAGCTCGCGGCCATGACCAAGCTCTGGGACATCTCCCCACCCGTCAACGCCCGCTCGCCGGTCTTTCCCGGCGACACCGAATACAGCCAGGTCTGGGGCGCGACCATCGGGCCGGACTGTCCCGTCAACGTCAGCGCCATCACGCTGTCGCCGCACACCGGTGCGCACGCCGACGCGCCGCTGCACTACGAGGCCGACGCCGCCACCATCGGCGAGGTCTCGCTGGAACCCTTCCTCGGCCCGTGCCGCGTGATCCACGCGATCGGCGTCGGCCCGCTGGTGCTGATGGCGCACCTCGCGCACGCGCTGCCGCCCGTCGGCGCGCCGCTGCCTGCGCGCGTGCTGGTGCGCACGTACGCGAAGGCGCCCATCGATGCGTTCGACAACGACTGCGCCGCGTTCGCGCCCGCGACGGTCGAGGCGCTGGCCGACCTCGGCGTCCGGCTGGTGGGCATCGACACCGCGAGCGTCGACCCGGCCAGCAGCAAGACGCTGGACAGCCACCAGGTGCTGCGCCGACGCGACCTGCGCGTGCTGGAGAACCTGGTGCTCGACGACGTGCCCGAGGGCGACTACGAGCTGATCGCGCTGCCGCTGAAGCTCACGTCGGCCGATGCGAGCCCGGTGCGCGCGGTGCTGCGCGCGCTCGCCTGAAGGCGCGCATCGATTCCCTCGGACGCAGCCGCCGGCAGCATCTTGTCGATGTGACACGCCGTGCGCGGCCGTGGTTGCGGCCGACCTGCGCGTGCGCCAGGCGCCGAAGCCGGCCTGACGACACCTCCCGCGGCGCGTCCCGCCCCCGGCCGCCAGACGCCGCGAAAACCTCGGTTTGCGCGCGGGAGAACGCCCGGCATCCCCGGTGCCGAGCGCCTAAAATCAGGCATCCGAACGGCCACCGGCCACTGCCCACCGCGAAAGACATCCCATGGACACCCGCACCTCCCCCGCCCGCGCCCGCATCGCCCGACTGCGCGAGGTGATGCACAGCCGGGGCGTCGACGCCGTGCTGGTGCCGTCGAGCGATCCGCACCTGTCCGAGTACCTGCCCGGCCGCTGGCAAGGCCGCCAGCACTTCTCGGGCTTCAGCGGCTCGATGGCCACGCTGGTCGTCACCTCCGACAAGGCCGCGCTGTTCGCCGACAGCCGCTACTGGACGCAGGCCGAGGCCGAGCTGCAGGGCAGCGACATCGCACTGGTCAAGATCCCCACCGGCACCGCCGCGCACCACCTCGACTGGCTGGCCGCCGAGGTGCGCCGCGGCGGCGTCGTGGCCGTCGACGGCGACGTGCTGGGCCTGGCCGCCTCGCAGGCGCTGCGCCACAAGCTGAGCGCCGCCGGCATCGCGCTGAAGACCGACACCGACATCCTCGCCGACGCCTGGGACGAGCGCGCCGCGCTGCCGCAGGCGCGGGTCTACGAACACGCGACGCCGCATGCGCCGCAGCCCCGCGCCGCCAAGCTGGCGCACCTGCGCGCCGCGATGGCCACACTCGGCGCCACGCACCACTTCGTCTCCACCGTCGACGACATCGCCTGGATCACCAACCTGCGCGGCGCCGACGTCGACTACAACCCGGTCTTCCTGGCCCACCTGCTGATCGCCGCGGACTCGGCCACGCTGTTCGTGGGCGCCGGCAAGGTCGACGCCGCGCTGCAGGCCGCGCTGGCCGACGACGGCATCGCGCTCGGCGACTACGGCGCCGCCGGCGCGGCGCTGTCGGCGCTGCCGCAAGGCGCCGTGCTGCTGGTCGATCCGCGCCGCATCACGCTGGGCCTCCGCGAGCAGGTGGCCGACGGCGTGCGCGTCATCGAGTCCATCAACCCGAGCACGCTCGCCAAGAGCCGCAAGTCCGACGCCGAGCTCGCCTTCGTGCGCGAGGCGATGGCGCAGGACGGCGCCGCGATGTGCGCGTTCTACGCCTGGTTCGACAAGGCGACCTCGCCCGAGCGTCCGTTCGGGCCCATCACCGAAGTCACCATCGACGAGAAGCTGTCCGGCGAACGCCGCAAGCGCCAGGGCTTCGTCGGACTGAGCTTCCCGGTCATCGCCGGCTGGAACTCGAACGGCGCGATGCCGCACTACCGCGCGACGCCCGAATCGCATGCCACCATCGAGGGCGACGGCCTGCTGCTGATCGACTCCGGCGGCCAGTACGTGGGCGGCACGACCGACATCACGCGCGTCTGGCCGGTGGGCAACATCACGTCGGCGCATCGCCAGGACTACACGCGCGTGCTGCAGGGCACGCTGGCGCTGAGCCGGGCGCGTTTCCCGCGCGGCACGCTGTCGCCGATGCTCGACGCGCTGGCGCGCGCGCCGCTGTGGGCGGCCAAGCTCGACTACGGCCACGGCACGGGCCACGGCGTCGGCTACTTCCTCAACGTGCACGAAGGCCCGCAAAGCATCAGCAAGGCGATGACCGAGCCGGCCCACGCGATGGAGCCCGGCATGATCACGTCGATCGAGCCTGGCCTGTACCGTCCGGGCCAATGGGGCATCCGCATCGAGAACCTGGTGGCCAACGTCGCGATCGGCGCCAACGAATTCGGCGACTTCCTCGAGTTCGAGACGCTCACGCTGTGCCCGATCGACACCCGCTGCATCGAGCCGGGCATGCTGGCCGCAGACGACGTCGCCTGGCTCAACGCCTACCACGCCACCGTGCGCGAGCGCCTGCTGCCGGTGGTGGACGGCGACGCCCGGGTCTGGCTGATCGAGCGCACCGAGCCCTTCGCGGGCTGACGCGCGCGGGCGAGCGTGACGCGCACCTCGCGCGCAGGAGTTCGTGCCTGCGCGTGAGCCCGCGGCGCCGCCAATGCGACACTAACGGCGGCGCACGCGCCGCATCGACTGACAACACGCCTGCGGGCGACCAATCAACGTCACGGAGACCGCCATGGGCGCGCAGTGGAAAGAAAAGGGCAAGGCGCTGGCCGCCGATGCCAAGGGCAAGCTGTTCGGCAAGCTCGTCAAGGACATCATGATCGCCGCGCGCGCCGGCGCCGACCCGAAGGACAACGCGAAGCTGCGCATGGTCATCGAGCAGGCCCGCAAGGTGTCGATGCCCAAGGAGACGCTGGATCGCGCCATCAAGAAGGGCGCGGGACTGACGGGCGAGACGATCAACTACACCAGCGTGGTCTACGAAGGCTTCGCACCGCACCGCGTGCCGGTGGTCGTGGAGTGCCTGACCGACAACGTCAACCGCACCGCGTCGGAAGTGCGCGGCCTGTTCCGCAAGGGCCAGTTGGGCACGCCCGGCTCGGTCACCTGGGACTACGACCACGTCGGCATGGTCGAGGCCGAACCCAAGGACGGCGCCGATCCCGAACTGGCCGCCATCGAGGCCGGCGCGCAGGATTTCGAGGCCGGCGACGAGGAAGGCACGACGCTGTTCTTCACCGACGCGGGCGACGTCGACGTCGTCAGCAAGGCGCTGCCCGAGCACGGCTTCACGGTGCTGTCGGCCAAGCTGGGATGGAAGGCGAAGAACCCGGTCGATCCGTCATCGTTGAGCGCCGAGGCGCTGGCGGAAGTCGAGGCCTTCCTGCAGGGGATCGACGCGAACGACGACGTGCAGAACGTCTACGCCGGACTGGCCGGCTGAGCGTCTCCGTCGGGGTTGCGTTCCCCACATTTGGGGGTGGCTATGGACGAGCAGAGCGGCAATGATTTGTCCGTCGCTGCGCCTGCAGCGAAATCACCGCAAACTAGTCCAATCTCGGAGAGGCCTTTATGAAGCTGAAGCTGACCGCCATTACGGCTGCACTGCTGGTAGTGGTTACCCCATTTGCCAACGCCGCCACGAACGTTGCCTTGGGAGGCACCGTTACCACCAGTGGCCCGGGTTTTGGCCTCAGCGCCGGCTGGGGCGTCGGCACGCTCGCCGCTGACTCGTCGCTCACCGACGGCACCTTCCTGCCGGTGGGGCAGCAATGGAACATCGGAACCGTCTATTGGCAGGGTGGCGTGCCTGACACCAGCGACGTGATCTCCATTACGCTGGCCCAGGCTGCAACGGTCAACAGCCTGCACCTCGAAGCCGACAACAACGACGCCTACTCGGTCAGCTACCGTGATCTGGGCGGGAGCTGGCATGCGCTCGCCACCATTGACCCGAACACCGACTCGGGCTGGGGTCTGGGTGACGGGTACGCCAGTTTCGCGTCGATCTCGGCGACCGCGTTCCAGATCACCGCCACCGGCGGCGACGGCTCGTACGCCGTGGCGCAATTCGAGGCCGACGGTGCTGCTATCTCGGCCGTCCCGGAGCCGACCAACATCGCTCTACTGGCTGCCGGCTTGGGTCTCATGGGATTGATCGCGCGTCGCCGTCGCCAACAGTGAACTGTCTTCAAGGGCTGCCGGGCCCCTTGGACAATGCCTCGCGACGCGAGGCATTTTTCATTTTCCGCGCCGGCGCGGAGTGAGCTTGCTCAGGGGTCGCCTGTTCGGATCTTGCCTCACTTCGCGCTGTGCATATACAACCAATGCACCGGTGTCTTCCCGTCCAGCGTGATCGTGTATCGCCCATCCTCATACGTTGTCGCCCATTCCTCCAGATGGCCGTTGTCGTTGACTCCGTAGACCCTCAGGCCTGGAGGTGCATGGATGCGCACGGTGCCGGCCGCGGGTTCGACGCGGAAAGGGGCCTTGTTGTTGGCGCGCGGTTGTGAACGGGTGCCGATCGACACCAGCAAGTTGGTCGATGCAGCGATGGGGGTGCCGTCCAGGCTCTGCACCGCGACGGATGCGCTGCGCGTGACGAGGTTGAACTCGACATCGGGCAACGAGATCGTCTTGCCGCCGATCCAGCCCAGCGCGGCGCGCGTGCGTGGCGTGTCAATGGTGAAGATGCCCTCCTCCCAATTTCGCTTGAGTTCGCCAGTGTCGCTGACGACTTGCGTGGCATCGAGTGGCAGCATCGACTTGCCCGGATCTCGGATCACGATCGCGCCATCGGGGACAGGTCGGCGTTGCAGCCACGGCAACGCCTTTGCTTGCGGCATTGCGATCTGCAGCTTGCCGAGCTCGATCGCCGTTCGCAAAGCCGGCGAACTGTACGGCGAAACCATCTGCCCGAAGAATGTGTTCTCGTCGAGATCGACGACATAGGTCGACGTGGCCTCCGCCACATGGCGTTCGCGATAGAGCAAGGCCGCCGCGGGCATCATCGCCATCAGCGACGGGTCGTTGTACGAATGCCAGTTGGACGGCGTGTCGCGATTCGTCGGCTCCTGGGAGTACGCGAACTGCATGAGGGCAGCCCAGCCCTGGTGGGATGCCGTGGCCGCCATGTAGAGCGGGAGAACGTGCCGATCCTGCGTCGGAAACGGCTCGTCGTTCCATTCGCTCACTGACAGCGGATACCCGACGACGTTTGCACTGCCGAGCCAGTCCACCAGATTGGGGAACAGGAGCGGGTTCTTCTCCAGCGTGCCGTAGCGGCCATACGCGTGCGCGTCGATCAAGTCTCCGGTGGTCAAGGCAGGCAAGGAACTCAGCGACTCGTTGCCCCAACTGCTGGTGGTCGCGATGGGGGTGGCGGCTCCAATGCGGCGAAGGCCCTCGATCATGCGCTGGTCGAAACGGTGCTCCAGGTCGTTCAGGAACAACCGGGACGGCCCGGGTTCCCAACTGCGCCAGACACTGTCCGCGGGGAGCTCGTTCTCCTTGGCAAAGGCCATGGCGGCGTCCATGTACCACTTGTCGTGCATCGGCACGTTCTTGTCCGGCAGCAGCGCGTTGCCGAAGTGCTGGGTGATGTCGTTCTCGTTGGTCAACAGCAGTCCCACGATTGCCGTCTCGTCCTTGTAGGCGACACCCGTGTAGGCGTTCTTGTGCGTCAGATATTCCTCGTCGAAGCGCAGCATCGCCTGCTCGATCGACGGATTCACGTAGTTGTAGCCCTTCAGTTCGGCGATGTCGCGGCCCTTGCGGATTTCGTCGAAGCCGTCGATGTGGTCGCCCCGCTTGAAAGCGCGCTGCACGTGCAGGTCGAGCCATACGTAGATGCCCTCGTCCTTCAGGCACTTGATCCACCAGTCCAGCCGCTCGATGGCGCTGTCGTCCAGGCTCCGGGTGTCCGACAAGCTGGCGTAGCGGCCGAAGATGTTGTCGCCGACCCAGGGCGAGTCCATGTGATGAAGGCGCACCAGGTTGTAGCCAAGCGCGGCCAGCCGCTTGGCCTGTGTCCGCACTTCGCCGTGCGACATGCCGAACAATGCGTAGGCTGCGACATTCGTGCCCCAGAACCGCACGGGTGTTCCATCGGCGAACACCAGTTGGCCCTTGTCTGCACGCACAAACCCGTGCCGTCCGGCCGGCTTTTCGGCTGCATTGAGGAAGCTCAGGTCTGGCACCGCCCCGTCGTTGTCCAGGCCATCGACCGGCCAGTTCGCGGGTTCGCCGCCGCCCAATCTCTCTTGCAGGGGAGCGACGATTTCCACGCCCTTGTATTGCCAGGTCGCGTGCACTTTCAATTCACCGGCCTGCAGCTTGTCCTGGAAAAAGAACGCGCGCAGCTCCGACTTGTTGCCCTTCTCGAAATAGATCGCCGCGAGCGGGCGGTCGAAGCGAACTTCTTCCTGTGGGCCGCCGTCGCGGCCCCAGCGCCAGCCGCGGTTGTCGGGCAACAGCTCGGGATCGCCCATCGTCGCGTTCCAGGTCGCCTGGTCGAGCCGGAACACGATGCCGCCGCCGCTCGCGTTGGCAATGTCCGAGCGTGCGTCGAAGAGGAAATCGACGGACCACCCTTGCGGCTGCCGCGCGACCCGCGTCTTCATCTCCAAGCCCAGCGCTCTGGCCGACCCGCTGGCCTGGTAGCTGCCCGGTGCGAGCGTGTCGAACTTCACCGGCATGCCCGCCCAGCTCCAGTGCTCCCCCCAGAACGCAAAACCCGGACTGTCCGCGCGTCCGCCGCCTGCCTCGAGCGTCGGCAGGCCGGTGGCTTCGTCGAGGCTGCTGGTCCAACTGTTTGCGGCGGCTGCGTCATGGCATGCAACGACGCAGAGGCCCGCGATGAACGCGAACGCGCTGAATTTCGACAATTTGACTCCTTGGTTTCGGACCCCTGTAGCGGATCTCGACTGGACGCGAGCGCAGCGTCATGGCGAGCGATGCTCCCGTCGACGTGCGTCCTTCGGCGTTCGCCGAGGGCTCATTCTGCACATCGCGCAGCTCCGCGTGGACGCAGGCGTGCCGCTCCTCGGAGCGACCCTCGGCGCGCACCGGCCGACGCCAGGCTTCCTCACCACAGGCGGACGCGCTGGTCGGGCGCGAGGTAGTAGGCGTCGCCGGGCCTGACCCCGAAGGCGGGGTACCAGGCGTCCAGGTTGCGCACGACGCCGTTGACCCGGAACTCCGCCGGGCTGTGCGGGTCGGTAGCGACGTCCTTGCGCATCTCCTCGTCCCGCTCGCTCTCGCGGTACGTCTGGGCCCAGGACAGGAAGAAGCGCTGGAGCGACGTGAAGCCGTCCAGCACCGGCGCGGACCTTCCGCGCAGCGAGATCCGGTAAGCCTCGAGCGCGATGGCCAGACCGCTGTTGTCGCCGATGTTTTCGCCCAGCGTGGCGTTGCCGTCGAGGTGCAAGCCCGGGAGAGGTTCGTACGCCGAGTACTGCCGCGAAAGCCCCGCCACCCGCGCCTTGAAGCGGACGACGTCCTGCGCCTGCCACCAGTTGCGCAGCACCCCGTTCTCATCGGACTTGGATCCCTGGTCGTCGAAGCCGTGGCTCATCTCGTGGCCGATGACGCCCCCGATGCCGCCGTAGTTGACGGCCGGGTCCGCGCGAGGATCGAAATAGGGCGGCTGCAGGATCGCGGCCGGGAAGACGATCTCGTTGTAGAAGGCGTTGTAGTACGCGTTCACGGTCTGTGGCGTCATGCCCCATTCATCGTGATCCGTGGGTCCGTCAAGGCGCGCGGCCTTCCTGCGCCAGTCCCACAAACGCGCGCGGCCGCGGTTGCCCAGCGGGTCGCCCGCCCGCACCTCGAGGGTGGTGTAGTCGCGCCAGCGATCGGGATAGCCGATCTTGACGCGCATCTTGGCCAGTTTGCGCAACGCGGCGCGCTTGGTCCCGGGCGACATCCAGTCGACGCCCGCGATGCGCACACGGAAAGCCGAGCGCAGGTTCTCGACCAGCTCCACCATCCGGGCCTTGGCCTCCGGCGTGAAATGGCTCCGCACATAGAGCTTGCCCACCGCCTCGCCGAGTGCGGCGTTGAGCGCCGTCGTGGCGCGCTTCCAGCGCTCGCGCTGGCGCGGCTGGCCGGACAGGGTGCGGCCGTTGAAGTCGAAGGCCAGGTCGTCGAAGGCCGACGGCAGCACCTCGGCGGCGTCGTTCAAGTAGTGGAAGGTCATATAGGCACGCCAGGTCTCCGGCGGCGTCGCACGCATCAGCCTGGCCATCGCCTGGATGGCATCGGGCTCTTTCAACACGAAGAAGTCCTGGTGCGCGATCTCCAACTGAGCCAGGGCCGTGGCCCAGGGATAGTCGGGCGCGAAGGCTTCGAGCTCCGCCCGGGTCGTGGGGTTATAGGTCAGGTCCCGGTCGTCGCGTTGCGCCGCCGGCCAATGGCGCTGCGCAATCTCGGTCTCCAGGGCCAGGATCGTTTCCGCCGATCCGGCCGGGTCCGGGTAGTCCGCCAGCGCCAGCATCCTCTCGATGTAGGCGCGGTACTGCGCGCGCAGCGCGGTCGCCTTGGCGTCGGACCTCAAGTAGTAGTCCCGGTCCGGCAGGCCCAGGCCGCTCTGCCCGATGTTGACGGTGTAGCGTTGGGGATTCTTCGGGTCGGGCCAGATCTCGAACCCGAACGGGCCGCCGAGGTTGATGTCCTTGCGCGCCATGAGCCGCGCAACGTCCTCGCAAGTTCGCGCCGCGGAGATCGCCGCGAGATCGACCTTCGCAGAGGCCAGTCCTGCCTTGTCGATGGCATCGGTGTCGAGGTAGGCGGCGTAGTACCGGGCGATCTTCTCCGCTTCCGAGCCTGGCGCCTGCGGCTGGCCAAGCACCGCATCGACGATCGTCTTCACGTCCGCCTCGGCGCGGGCGCGCAGGATGAAGAACGGGCCCCAGATGGTGCGGTCAGGCGGAACGGGGTTGTTTCGCAGCCAGTTCCCGCCACCATAGCGGAAGAAGTCGTCCCCCGGCTTGACCGTGCGATCCATGCCGGCGAGATCGAGCCCCCAGTCGCCATATTCCGCCCGAGCGGGTGGCCTGTCCGCATCCCCCGCGGTCGCGGGAAGCGCCACGGCGAGGACTGCGGCGGCCGCGAGACAGTTGCGTGCGAACATCGAACACTCCCTGCGGCGGTCTCTTGCAAGCCGCCTCGCCTTCGCCCTGGTCGCAGGGCGTCAGACAAGATATAAGTAGGTGCCTACGGATACTAGCATGTCAAATGAGAATCAGGATGGGCTCGCCGCGGCGGGCGCTGACTATGGCCGCAACCTGGGTGGCGCCGCCATCGGTGCGCGCCTGAGGCGACTGTCCGAGCGCATCGACCGCGACGCCAACCGGGTCTACGCCCTGTTGGGCATCGAGTTCGAGCAACGCTGGATGGGCGTGCTGGATCTGATCGCCCGGCGCGGGCCCATGTCGGTGAACGAACTCGCCGCGACGCTGGCGATCAGCCATCCCTCGGTGAGCCAGACCCGCCGGTCTCTGACAGCGGCGGGCCTTCTGGAAGAGCAGCCTGATGCGGCCGACGGCCGGCGCCGCATCTTGCACCTGACCCGCGACGGCAGGGCTCTCGTCCGCCGCCTCAGGCCTGTGTGGGCGGCGCTGGAGGCGGCGGGCCGCGAGCTCAACGCGGAGGCCCATGACGCCGTTTCGGCGCTCGATCGGCTGGACGAGGCGCTCGATCGCCGCTCGTTGTTCGAACGGGTGAACGACGACGTCCTGCACCACGTGGCGGGCAAGAGGCGGTGACACCCTTGACTGCCACCGGAGCCGCCGTCCGCAGGCGGCTCGCACGTTCCTGGCGAACGAGTCGAGTTCCCGATTCAGCCTTGGCGCTTGCGGCGACCGAGAAACACCCACGCACTCAGAGCGGCTCCGAAGAGCGCGAGAGACGTCGGTTCCGGAACGGCGCTCGCCCTGAAATCGATGCCACCCGTGGCGTTGGTGATCGACACGCTGTCGCCGTTCACGATCACGCCCTGCGCCGTGTTGTTGAACTCGCTGGACGTCATGCCGTAGAACGACGAGGGCTGCGAGAAGAATTGGCGGCCGGTGTTGCCCTTGCAATCCGGCGCGGCAACGGCCACCGCCCCTACGGTCGCGGTGCCATTTCCCGTACAGAGCTCGAAGCCTTCCAGGGCATTGAGGTAGGCGCCACCACCGCTGTCGAAGCCGGCGACGCCGTTCACCGCACCGCCGTAGGCTGCCTCACCGAGCAGGATGTCGTCGCCGGTCGTGCCGTTGACCGTAGCGCCAGTGTTGGTCGCGGCGTCGGCCTGGGTGAACGTCGTGTTCATGCCGGGATCCGCGTACACCTGAAAGTTCAGGTTGGTCAGGCTGTACGTGCTGCCCGAACCGAGCATCGTGCCGCTCGCGAGCGCGTCGGTGAATGTGAACGTCAGGTATAGCTGGTAGGTAGCGTCCAGGCCGGTGTTGAACACGTGGTTGCCGCCGTTCGTGAACGCAATCATCTGAACCCAGCCACTGCCGCTCAGAGTCGTGGCACTGGTCTCGGTGATGAGCTCGGACGTCGTACCGGCGATGAAGTCGGCCTGGAACGGGAGTTCCGACGAACCTGGCAGTGCCGAGGGCGTGAAGGTGGCGATCGGCGACGCGCTTGCGGATGCGCATAGCGCAGCGAGTGTGGTGCTCGCCAACACGTTTGACTTGAAGCGCTTCATGATCGATGTTCTCGCGTAGGGAACTGACGGGGACTTTCACACATGTCCGGCACGGATGCTGGCTTCGACACGAGGCCTATCGCGTGATCTTGTGGAGCATGCTGACTCCTTCTAGAAAAACCTAGCGGGTGAACTTGCAAGCCGATGCGACTGCGCTCACCCCAGGCATCCATATTGAGGCAAGCAGCCTTGATGTTCACATCCCCAAAAACAGTGAAGTTTCTCTGTCGAGCAGACAGGGCCGAATCGCAACTCGGCCGTGGCCTCGCACCAGGCAATGGGCCTTGCTGCTTCCGAGTTGTGCGCCGCTGGCGCGGGGCTGAACGCAGCCAGAAGCAGCCAGCCCGAGCGGCCGGGGTCCTGGCATCGTTGACGTCACTCCAACCGGAACGCGTGCACCAAGGTGTTCAAGCTCTCCGCCTGATCCCGCAACGACTCCGCCGCCGCCGCGCTTTGCTCGACCAGCGCCGCGTTCTGCTGCGTCATCGTCTCGAGCTGCTGCACCGAGCCGCTCACCTGGCCGATGCCGGAGGACTGTTCGGCCGCGGCCGAGCTGATCTCCGAGATGATGGCCGTCACGCGGTCGACGCTGGACTCGATCTCGCGCATCGTGGCGCCGGCGTCGGCGACCTGGCGCGCGCCCGTCTCGACGCGTTCCACCGACGCGCCGATCAGCGACTTGATCTCCTTGGCCGCGCCCGCCGAGCGTTGCGCGAGCGAGCGCACCTCGCTGGCGACGACGGCGAAGCCGCGGCCCTGCTCGCCCGCGCGCGCGGCCTCGACCGCGGCGTTCAACGCGAGGATGTTGGTCTGGAAGGCGATGCCGTCGATCACGCCGATGATGTCGGCGATCTTCCTGGAGCTGTCGTTGATCTCGGTCATCGTCGTGACGACCGTCGAGACCGCGACCGCGCCGCGGCGCGCGACGTCGGTGGCCGAGGTGGCGAGCCGGTTGGCCTGCACGGCGGCGTCGGCGCTCTGGCGCACGGTGCCGGTCAGCTGCGTCATCGCGCTGGCGGCGTCCTGCAGGCTGCCGGCGGTCTGCTCGGTGCGCTCGCTGAGATCCTGGTTGCCGACGGCCACTTCCTTGCTGGCGGTGCCGATCGACTCCGCGGTGCTGCGGATGTGGCCCACCAGCGAGCGCAGCTTGGCCTGCATCGCGGCCAGCGCCTGCAGCAACTGGCCCAGTTCGTCGTCGCGGTCGGAATGCACGTGGGCCGACAGATCGCCTTCGGCGACGCGGCGCGCGAAGGCCGTCGCGCTGGCGAGCGGCGCCCTCACGCCGCGGATCACGCGCCAGCCCACGAGCGCGCCGACGCCGATGGCCGCGAGCGCGAACGCGCCGAGGATGGCCATCAGCGTGGCCTCGGCCAGCTTGGCGCTCGACGCCGCGGCGGCGTTGTCGGCGGCGATGGACTTCTGCAGCGACTGCAGCTGAGCGCGCCACAGCCGCTCCTGCGGCAGGATGCGGTTGGACAGCGACAGCGCGGCCTCGACGTTGTTGCCGTCGGCGGCCTGGTCGGCCGCCTCCTGCAGCATCGGGATCGTGGCGGTGGCCAGCGCGGCGATGTCCTTGACGCTGCGCCGCTCGCCGTCGTTCGCGCCCGGGCCGGCGGTCAGCGCCTGCAGCGTCTTCTCGTCGGCGACATAGCGCGCCTTGGCGGCCTTGAAGACGTCGACCTCCGCGGTGATGGATTTCATCTCGGTCATCAGCGCGACGCTGCGCACCTGGATGGCCATCTCGTCCATCGAGTTGCGCAGGTGGCCGACGGCGTCGGACATCGCGTTGTTGACCTCGACCACGCGCTGCACCTTGGCGGCGATCACCTGCGCCTGCCAGGCGCTGATGCCGGAGCCGAGCAGCGACAGCCCGACCAGGGTGCCGAAGCCGAAGGCGAGTCGCTGGGCGACGGAGGAGTTCTTGCGGAGTGGACGCGTCATCGAGAAAACCTTGCAGGGTATTCCCGAAACCATCGGCCGAACGGGCCGAAACTTGAGCCCGGCCGCGCCAGCCTCGCTCGACTGAGCCGGCGACCGTGACGTCTTCCCGCCGATCGCCCGGTCTGGAGCTCAGTACTGCCGGAACCAGTGCACGTGATTGCGGCTGACGCTCAGCGTCTCGCTGCGCCCCTTCAGGTGCACCTCCGCGGTCTCGTTGGGGCCCTTGATGACCTGCGCCACGAAGCGCAGGTTGACGATCGTGGAGCGATGGATCTGGATGAAGGTCTCGGGCTCGAGGCCGTCCAGCAGCTCGCGGATCGACTTGCGGATGAGCGCCTCGCCACCCACCCACACGACCAGCGTGTACTTCTCGTCGGAGCGGAAGTACAGCACCTCGTCGACCGGGATCAGCTTGATCATCTGCCCCACCGACGCCCGGATCCACTGCAGCCGGTCGCCGGCCGGCGCGCGGCGGCGCAGTTCCCCGGCGAGCGCGGACAGCACCGCGTCGAGGTCGCTGGCCGGCAGCTTCGCCAGCGAGCCACCGGCCTCGGCGACGTCGCCGGCCAGGCTCGTGACCTGGCCCAGGCCGGCCTCGGCCGCGAGTCCAGCGAATCCTCCGTCCTGCGGACTACGGAATTCGCCCTTCGGGCGGCCGGGCGGGCTCATGCGCCGGCGCTCCGCGATGCGGCGCCGCAGCCGCGCGACGCTCTCGCCCAGGCGCTCGGCGTCGAAGGGCTTGACGAGGTAGTCGATCGCGCCCTGCTCGAACGCGGCGACCGCGTATTGCTCGTAGGCCGTGACGAAGACGATCTGCACGTCGGAGCCCATCAGCCGCGCGGCCTCGACGCCGTTCATGCCGGGCATGTGGACGTCGAGGAAGACGACGTCGGGCCGCAGCTGTTCGACGAGATCGACCGCCTCGCGGCCGTTGCGCGCCTCGCCGGCGATCTCGAGCTCGGGCCACAGCTGCGCCAGGTGGTGCGCGAGATGCGTGCGCAGCAGGGGCTCGTCGTCGACGATCAGCGCGCGCACGGCGCCGGGGGCGGGCGTCACGCGCGGGCGCGCGACGTCGTCGTCGTGTTCGTGGTCGGTCTTGCCTTGGCTCATGACAGCCTCCGCGTCGGGCTGGAAGCGGGCACATCGATCAGGATCTCGGCGCGCAGGCCGTGCGGCTCGACTTCCGTCAGCTCGAGCCGCGCGGCGCCGCCGTAGAACGCCGCGAGCCGCTCGCGCAGGTTGACCAGGCCGGTGCCGGGCACCGACGATTCGCCCATGCCGATGCCGTCGTCGCAGACGGTCAGCCGCACGATGTCCGCATCGCGCGCGGCCGTCACGACGATGCTGCCGCCGGTCTCCGACGGATCGATGCCGTGGCGCACCGCGTTCTCCACCAGCGTCAGCAGCAGCATCGGCGGGCACGGGAAGCCTTGCAGCGCGGCGTCGCCGTCTACCGTGAAGCGCAGCCGGTCGGGCATGCGCAGGTGCATCAGCTCGAGGTAGCTGCGCACCAGCGCCATCTCGCGGCCCAGCTGCGCGTCGCCGTCGTCCAGGCGCGGCATCGTCGCCTTCAGGTAGGCGATCAGGCTGCGCAGCACGGCCGGCGCGCGCGGCGAGCCCGTCTCGACCAGCGCCTGCACGTTGGCCAGCGTGTTGAACAGGAAGTGCGGCTCGACCTGCGCGGTGAGCACGGCCAGGCGGGCGTCGGCGGCATGGCGTTCGAGGCGCGAGCGCTGCAGCGCCAGCTCCAGGCTCATCGCCTTGGCCTCGGAGTCGCGCTGGCGCTCGAGCGCGCCCAGCGCGAGGATCAGGCCGACGATGGTGCCGGTGCCCGAGATCAGGATGAAGCCCTGCACGCGGCCTTCGTGGGAGACGACGGCGTTGAAGTCGCCGCCGGTGGCCAGCAGGTAGACGGCCAGCGTGGCGAGCGTCGCCGCGACGAGCACGGTGATGGACTGCAGCACCCACGGCGCCACCATGCGTTGCGGCCAGGCCAGCGCCGCGCTGCGCGCGACCAGCGTGATGAAGCCGACGAACAGCGTGCGCCCGAGCAGCACGGTGAACTGCAGCTCGAAGATCGGATTGAGCACGACCGCGACGACCAGCGAGGACACGAGCGTCAGCCCGATCGTGCGCGGCGACAACGCCCGCAGGAACAGCGCCCAGCGCGAACGCGGCGTTCCATCGGCTTCGGAGCCGGCCGTCACGACGGGAAGTTGAGAAGACATGTCGCCACGATAACGCGCCACGCCGCGCCAGCCCAGGGGCGGCGGGCGGCGGTGCGACGGACGACCGAAGACGAGGGTTGAGAAGCCGAACGGGCGCCCTCGCCTTGCGCGCTAGAACCCGGCGCGCTGCATCGGCGCGTTCAACGCCACGCGCAGCGTCTCGGCGCAGTCGGCCAGGTGCAGCCGCGACGCCTCGCTGAGCCCCGGGCGGCGCTGGGCCGCCTGGATGCGCGGCAGCAGCGCGGCGGCCTCGGCGCGCAGCGTCGCGCGCATGTCCACGCGCACGCCGCCGGGCGTGCGCAGCAGCACGGTGGCCAGGCGGTTGACGTGGTCGCGCTGCAGCTCGCGCCGGCGCGCCGGGATGTCGCCCTTGCCGTCGCTGCCGAAGTTGTCGGCGTCCGACCACAGCGCGCGCGTGATGCGGCCGTAGACCTCGGACGGCGTCAGCGCCTGCGCCGGATGGTCCAGCTTGGGCGCGCTGTCCTCGAGCCGTTGCGCAAGGCCGTCGCTCATCAGCGCGAACAGCAGCTGGCGCTGGAAGTCCAGCATCACCGATTCCACCGGGTAGTCGGTGGAGACCGGATTGCCGCCGGCCGAGACGTCGCCGCGCTCGAGGAAGTCGGGCGCGAGATGGCGTTGCAGCGCCGGCGAGATGTGGAAGCTGTCGGGCGCCAGCACGCCGTCGACCAGCGTGTCGAGCGCCGCGCGCTGCTGCGCGGCCGGCACCGGCTGCATCGGGTCGCGGCCGGAGCCGGGGAAGTCGCGCAGCGTCTGAACGCCGCCGATCTGGCGCAGCAGGATGCCGGAGGCGCGCACGGCGTCGCGGATCGCGTAGCCGACCGAGCGGCGCAGCACGGCGTAGTCCTCGTCGGGCTTGAGCGTGCGCGATTCCTGGCGCGCGAACAGGTCGCGCGCGATCGCGAAGCGCTTCTTCGCATAGGCCACCGGATCGGCGCCGAGATCGCCCTGCAGCGAGGCCGGATCGACGCCCAGATAGTTGTCCTCGTCGGTGCCGTAGTCCAGGCCCGGCTCGGTGTTGCGCGACGCGATCTTGAGCAGCTCGGCCTTCTCCTGCGCGGGCGTCGTGCCGGGCGGCATCGGCTTGTACGCGTACTCGATGGCCCAATAGTCGTACGGGCCCAGCGTGTCGTCGAAGGGCTTGACCGCGGGCTCGCCCGGACGCGCCAGGTTGATCGGCGGGTAGTCCATCACCGAGGCGACGAGCGTGTGCGTCTTCGTGAACTCGGGGTCGGACAGCTCCTGGTCGGTGTTCATGCGCGACGCGCGGAAGTTGTGGCGCAGGCCCAGCGTATGGCCCACCTCATGCATGGTGACGTTGGTCAGGTAGGCCTGCACGAAGGCGTCCGCCTCGGGGCTGTCGGGATCGATCTCGCCGCGCGCGGCCATCACGTCCAGGCCGTAGTCCGCCTGCTCGGACTCGAAGTCGCCGGCCAGGCAGGCCTGCGCGTCGAGGCCGAACGGCAGCGGCGCGGCCGGCGCGTTGGCGGCCGGCGGGCTGGCCGCCGGCGCGAGTTCGGACGGCGGCGCCTGCAGCAGCGCCGCCAGGCCGGCGCCGCTCGATCGCTCGAGCACCTGCACGCGGTCGGCGCGCAGGCTGCGTGCGGCGATGCTCTCGATGGAGATCGCCGCGTCGAGGATCTCGCCCGTGCGCGGATCGACGTGCGTCGGCCCGATCGCGTCGTAGATCGGCTCGGCGTCGACCGTCCAGCGCACGGACGTGATGCCGACGTCCAGCGTGTCGAACGCGGCGTCCTCCGGCTGCACCTTCACGACGATCGCGTTCTTGAAGCCGATGCGCTCGAAGGCCTTGTTCCACGCGAGGATGCCGCGCGTGATCGCGTCGCGGTACTTCAGCGGGATCGAGCGGTCGAGCCAGTAGGTGATGGGTTTGACCGGCTCGGACATCTCGGCGGCCGGATCCTTCTTCTCGAGGCGCCAGTGATTGATGAAGCGCACGCGCGCGCTGCGCGTCTGGTCGTCGGTGAAGTCGGCCACCGTGGTCGTGAAGTAGCCGACGCGAGGATCGGCCGGGCGCGTGGCCATCGGTTTCTCGGGCAGCCGCGCCAGCGAGTAGTGCAGCCCGAGGAACACGCTGCGCGCGTCCGGCACGAAGCTGGGCACCGTCGGCTGCGGCGCGCCGGCCGGCGCGTTGGGGAACGAGTTGGCGATCGACTGCGTGAAATAGTGCGCCGTGACGTCGAACATCACCTCGTCCGCCGACCCGCGCACGCTGTCGAAATACGAGTTGCGCTGGTCGAAGCCGTAGCCCTGGCGGAACATCTGCTGCAGGTGGATCGCCATGCCCAGCGTGTCGACCAGGAACAGGTTGCTGGCGTCGATCAGCAGGCCCTGCGACGCGCCGTCGGGCTGGCTGGCCACCGGCGTGCTGCCGATCAGGCTCACGGAATAGGCCGCGTCCACCGCATGCGCCTGCGGCGTGCCGGCCTGGGCGCGGAAGGTCTCGTTGAGCGCGACCAGCTGCACCAGGTTGTGGATCTTGCGGAACTCGACGATCTGCGGGGCGCCCCAGGGCGAGAAGACGCTGGGCATCGCGCCGCCGAACAGGCCGCCCTCGCCCAGGCCTTGCGAGATCTTGGGCGAGAAGAACATCGGCTTGTTGAAGTCCTCGGGCTTGAGCTCCAGCCAGACCTTGTCGTCCTTCTGCCAGAGCGTGAGCATGCCGTCGATGCGGCGCGAGCCCTGCGTGACGGTGGCGAACGGCGGCAGCGGCGGCCCGCTGGGCGCCGCGGGCGCGCGCGGCGCGCTGGCGCGCGCGGCGGCCGCGCGGGCGCCGCCGACCGGCGTCGCCGCAGCCGCGGGCTCGCTGCCGGCGGCCGGGGTTTCGGCCAGCACCTTGATGTCGGGCTGCGGCTCGGCAACCGGCGTCGCGCAGCTGCACAGGAAGGCGACGCAGGCGGACGCGAGCAGGGTCAGCGGCGAGATCGAGCGGAATTGGGGCATGAAATCAGGATACGTGAAACGACGATAGGTTCCGGGGGCGTGGAAAGTATGGCAAATCAGTCAGCGATAACCCTGCACGCTCGATTCAGTACGTATAGAATATGCATACCGAATCCGTCAGCATCGTACTTTCAAACGAGGTCGAACATGGAAGCCACCGTCGCCGAACGCGGCCAGATCACGCTGCCCAAGGCCGTGCGCGATGCGCTCGGGCTGACCAAGGGCACCGTGCTGAAGGTCGAGCTGGATGGCGGCAGGATCATCCTGCGCAAGGACGTCACCGACGCCATCTCGCGCGTCCGTGGCCGTTTCAAGCTGCCAAGCGGCGTCTCGACCGACGACGTGATGCACGATCTGCGCGGACGCGCCCCCGGCGAGACGCCCGAATTCTAATGATGCGCCGTCCCATGCTGCTGACCGCGCGCTGTCACCGATGATCGCCATCGACACCTCCGTCCTGATCGACCTGCTGGGCGACGGCGCCGGTGCCGACGCCGCCGAGGCCTGCCTGCGGCTCGCACTCGGCAGCGGCCCGGTGGTGGTGTGCGACGTCGTCGCGAGCGAGGTGACCGCCGGACTCGGACATGGCGCGGAAGTGATGGACGCGCTCGACGACATGGGGCTGACCTTCTCATCCATCGAACAACGCTCCGCGGTGCGCGCGGGCGAGATGCAACGCAAGTACATGCAACGCGCACGCGCCGCCGGCCAGCCCGTCGCCTCGCCGCGCACGATGCCCGACTTCCTCGTCGGCGCGCACGCCCTGCTCCAGTGCAACGGGCTGATCACGCGCGACGAAGGCTTTTTCCGCGACTACTTCAAGGGCCTCAAGGTCATCGTGCCGAAGACCTGAAGTCCCATTCCTTTTCACTCAGACGCCCACCAGGCAATCCAGGAGATCTCCATGCTTGAAGCCTATCGCCAACACGTGGCCGAACGCGCCGCGCTCGGCATCCCGCCGCTGCCGCTGGACGCGCAGCAGACCGCCGCCGTGATCGAGCTGCTGAAGGCGCCGCCGGCCGGCGAGGACGCGTTCCTGCTGGACCTGCTGACGCACCGCGTGCCGCCCGGCGTGGACGACGCCGCCAAGGTCAAGGCGAGCTTCCTGTCGGCGGTCGCGCACGGCGACGTCGTGGTGCCGTCGATCTCCAAGGCCAAGGCCACCGAGCTGCTCGGCACGATGGTGGGCGGCTACAACGTCAAGCCGCTGATCGACCTGCTGGGCTCGGCCGACGTCGCGCAGGAGGCCGCCAACGCGCTGAAGAAGACGCTGCTGATGTTCGACTTCTTCCACGACGTCGCCGAGAAGGCCACCGCGGGCAACAAGTTCGCCTCCGAAGTCATAGCCAGCTGGTCCAAGGCCGAGTGGTTCACCACGCGTCCGGAAGTGCCCAGCAAGATCACCGTGACCGTGTTCAAGGTGACCGGCGAGACCAACACCGACGACCTGTCGCCCGCGCCCGACGCCTGGAGCCGCCCCGACATCCCGCTGCACTACCTGGCGATGCTGAAGAACGCGCGCCCGGGCATCACGCCCGAGGAGGACGGCAAGCGCGGCCCGATGCAGTTCATCGAGGACCTGAAGAAGAAGGGGCACCTCGTGGCCTATGTCGGCGACGTCGTCGGCACCGGCTCCAGCCGCAAGAGCGCCACCAACAGCGTGGTGTGGGCGACGGGCGAGGACATCCCGTTCGTGCCGAACAAGCGCTTCGGCGGCGTCACGCTCGGCGGCAAGATCGCGCCGATCTTCTTCAACACGCAGGAAGACTCGGGCTCGCTGCCGATCGAGGTCGACGTGTCCAAGCTGGACATGGGCGACGTGATCGACATCTACCCGTACGAAGGCCGCATCGAGAAGGCCGGCGCGACGGTCGCCGAGTTCAAGCTCAAGAGCGACGTGCAGTTCGACGAAGTGCGCGCCGGCGGCCGCATCAACCTGATCATCGGCCGCTCGCTGACCGCCAAGGCGCGCGAGTTCCTGAAGCTGCCCGCGTCGACGACGTTCCGCCTGCCGACCGCGCCGATCGAATCCAAGGCCGGCTTCACGCTGGCGCAGAAGATGGTCGGCCGCGCCTGCGGCCTGCCGGAAGGCCAGGGCGTGCGCCCGGGCACCTACTGCGAGCCCAAGATGACCACCGTCGGCAGCCAGGACACCACCGGCCCGATGACGCGCGACGAGCTGAAGGACCTGGCCTGCCTGGGCTTCTCGGCCGACATGGTGATGCAGTCGTTCTGCCACACCGCGGCGTATCCGAAGCCGGTCGACGTCAAGATGCACCACGAGCTGCCCGCGTTCATCTCGAACCGCGGCGGCGTCGCGCTGCGTCCGGGCGACGGCATCATCCACAGCTGGCTGAACCGCCTGCTGCTGCCCGACACCGTGGGTACCGGCGGCGACAGCCACACGCGCTTCCCGATCGGCATCAGCTTCCCGGCCGGCTCCGGGCTCGTCGCCTTCGGCGCCGCCACCGGCGTGATGCCGCTGGACATGCCCGAGTCGATCCTGGTGCGCTTCAAGGGCCAGATGCAGCCGGGCGTGACGCTGCGCGACCTCGTGCATGCGATCCCGCTGTACGCGATCAAGCGCGGACTGCTGACCGTCGCCAAGGCCGGCAAGATCAACGCATTCTCGGGCCGCATCCTCGAGATCGAAGGCCTGCCCGACCTGAAGGTGGAACAGGCGTTCGAACTGAGCGACGCCTCGGCCGAACGCTCGGCCGCCGGCTGCACGGTGCACCTGAACAAGGAGCCGATCATCGAGTACATGACCTCGAACATCGTGCTGATGAAGAACATGATCGCCGACGGCTACGCCGACAAGCGCACGCTGGAGCGCCGCATCAAGGCGATGGAAGCCTGGATCGCCGACCCGCAACTGCTCAAGGCCGACACCGACGCCGAGTACGCCGAAGTCATCGAGATCGACCTGGCCGACATCAAGGAACCGATCCTGTGCTGCCCGAACGATCCTGACGACGCCAAGTTCCTGAGCGACGTCGCCGGCACCAAGATCGACGAGGTCTTCATCGGCTCGTGCATGACCAACATCGGCCACTTCCGCGCGGCTTCGAAGCTGCTCGAAGGCAAGCGCGACATCCCGGTCAAGCTGTGGGTCGCTCCGCCGACCAAAATGGACGCCTCCGAGCTGACCAAGGAAGGCCACTACGGCACCTTCGGCACCGCCGGTGCGCGCATGGAGATGCCGGGCTGCTCGCTGTGCATGGGCAACCAGGCGCAGGTGCGCGAAGGCGCGACGGTGGTCTCGACGTCGACCCGCAACTTCCCGAACCGCCTCGGCAAGAACTCGTTCGTGTTTCTGGCCTCGGCCGAACTCGCGGCGATCGCGTCGAAGCTGGGGCGCATCCCGACCGTCGCCGAGTACCACGCCGACATGGGCGTCGTGAACGCCGATGGCGCGAAGATCTACCGCTACATGAACTTTGATCGCATCGAGGAATTCGCGGACAAGGCGAAGGCCGTGACGGCTTGAGCTGGACGTTCTTCGACATGAGAGGGGCCGGGCGACCGGCCCCTTTTTTCATGGCGCTTTGCTCGTTCAGTAGTGACGCGGCTCACGCCATGAGCCGCGTCACTACTGAACGAGCAAAGTGCTTTTTTGTTTGCGCGGCGGCTTGCTCGGCGGCCGCCTGTCGATATGCGATCGCGTCGCGTGCAGGGCCTTGGCGCCGGCGTTATCGTGACGGGCCATGACTGCCACGTCCCACGCCCTCGCCTCCGACCTGCTGATCCGCCCGTTCGACGCACCTTGCGGCGCCGAGGTGATCGGCCTCGACCTCACGCGGCCGCTGTCCGATGCCGAGTTCGCGCGCATCCACCGCGCGCACCTCGACAATCACGTGCTGGTGTTCCGCGAGATGGCCATCACGCCGGAGCAGCAGGTCGCTTTCAGCCGCCGCTTCGGCCCGCTGCAGCGCCACGTGCTGAGCAACTTCGCGCTGGCCGGCCATCCGGAGGTGCTGGTGATCTCCAACATCAAGGAAGACGGCAAGCCGATCGGACTCGGCGACGCCGGCGCCTACTGGCACTCCGACCTGTCGTACATGCCACGACCGAGCCTGGGCTCGATGCTGCACGCGCAGGAGCTGCCCGCCCAAGGCGGCGACACGCTGTTCGCGAACCAGCATCGCGCGTGGGACGCGCTGCCCGAGGCGGTGAAGTCGGCGGTCGAGGGCCGTCGCGCGGAGCACTCGTATCTCTGCAAGTACGCCGAGCTGCAGAAGCGCAACCCGTGGCGCCCCGACCTGACGCAGGCCCAGATCGACGCCGTGCCGCCGGTGGCGCAGCCCGTCGTGCGCACGCATCCCGAGACGGGCCGCCGGGCCTTGTTCGTCAGCGAGCACTTCACCACGCGCATGCTCGACGTGCCCGAGGACGAAAGCCGTCAGCTGCTGGCGGAGCTGTTCGCGCACTCGACGCGCGACGAGTTCGTCTATCGCCACCAATGGCAGCCGGGCGACATGGTGTTCTGGGACAACCGCTCGCTGATGCACCTGGCGGGCGGCACGCCCGATCACCTGCGGCGGCGGCTGAACCGGACGACGATCGAGGGCGACGTGCCGTTCTGAGTCAGCTGCCGGACTCCGTCGAACGCCGCGGATTCCACTGCACGCCAGAGCGCGCCACGACGCCAGGCTTGAGCCGCTGGCTCTCGTCGTAGTCGTCCCAGGGATGGAAGAACAGCGGCTCGGTGGCGTCCAGTGAAGCGAGTCGTTCTCGATACGCCGTGAGGTATACGCCGCGTTCGACGGCGTCGACGCGCCCCGGCATCCACGCCACGAACGGCGGCAGCACCGTGAAGCCCGTGTACGCGAGCATGCCGTTGTGGATCGGCCAGAGCACGTGCAGCAGGTCGCCGTCGATGCCGTCCGGCTCGTACAGCGTCGAGGCCGTGCCGGTGGTGATGCACAGCATCGCGCGCTTGCCCTTGAAATGGCCGCGCTCGTACTTGCGGCCGGCCGAATAGGCGAAGCCGCGGCTGAAGACGCGGTCGAACCAGCCCTTGAGGATGGCCGGCATGCCGAACCACCAGACCGGGAAATGGAACAGCAAGAGGTCGGCCGCGGCCACCTTGGCCTGCTCGGCGCGCACGTCGGCGGCGTGGCTGTCGTTGCGGTGCGCGTGCTCCTGCTCGCGCGAGAGGTCGAGGAAGCCGGCGTCCGCGCGGTCGTGCGCGAATTCGTCGGGGCCCAGCGCCGGGTTCCAGCGCATCGCGTAGAGGTCGCTGACGGCCACCGCGTGGCCGGCCTGCGTCAGCGTGGCGACGGCCTCGTCCTTCAGCGCGGCGCTGAACGAGGCGGGTTCGGGATGGGCGAAGACGACGAGCACGTTCATGCGTTCATTCTGTTCAAGAAGCCTTCACCCCGTTTCGCGCGGGCCGCCGTTCAACCACGAGCGCCGCCTCCCGCGGCCACAACGAATCAGGAGCATCGATGAACTTTCCATGCCTCGCGGGCGCCGCCCTGCTGGCCCTGGCCGCCTTCGAAGCGCAGGCCCAGGACGCCACCCGCATCGTCGCCGCCACGGTCTATCCGGACAGCGCCCGCGTCGAGCGCGAGCTGAAGGTGCCGGGCGGCACGCGCCACATCGCGCTGGCCTGCGTGCCGGCCGGGGTCGACGTGACGACGCTGCAGGTCGACGGCGATCCGGAGCTGCGCCTGGGCGAGATCCGCGCCACGCCGCTGCCGCAGACGCGCTGGTCCGAATGCGACCCGTCGCCGCTCGAGGCCAGGACGCAGGCGCTGAACCTGAAGCGGGCGGCGCTGGAGGCGCAGCGCGATTCGAACGAACTCGCGCTGTCCTACTTGAAGGTCTGGGGCTCGTCGGCGCACGCCGACGACCACGCCGCGACGCCCGCGTCCACCGGAGGCAAGGGCGCCGCCAGGCCCGCGAGCCCGTCGCGACCCGGCGCGCTCGCCGGCGACCTGCGCCAGGCGGCGTTCGACCTCCTCGTCGACCAGTCGCGCGTCAGGCGCGAACTCGAGACGCTCGAGCGCGAGGACGCCCGGCTGGGCGACGAGGCGCCGCGGTCGCGCGGCAAGGCCGGTTGGCGCACGCTGCGCTTCGATGTCTGGACGCCGGCCGCCGCCTCGCTGCGCGTGCGCTACAACGTCGCCAACGCCTACTGGCGGCCCACCTACCGCGCCACGCTGGACAGCGCGCACGCGAGGCTGCGCATCGACCGCCAGGCCGACATCGTGCAAGCCAGCGGCGAGGACTGGGGCGACGTGCGGGTGACCTTGTCCACCGGACGCGTCAACCGCTCGGCGCAGGCGCAGGCGCCGCGCGCCTGGTTCCTCGACGTCTTCGTGCCGCGACCGGCCCTCGCCATGACCTCGGTGGCAGCGCCCGCGCCCGCGCTCGCCGCCGCGTCCGATGCGCGGGTGGAGATCACCGGCAGCAGCATCAAGCGCGTCGACGAGGTTCCGCCGCCGTGGGGCGCGACGGCCGTCGACACCGACTACGCGACCGAGTTCAACATCGCGCAGACGGTGACGCTGCCGTCCGACGGCGAGACGCACACGCTGCAACTGGCGAGCCAGACGCTGGCCGCGACGCTCAAGCGCCGCGTGAGCCCGCGCACCGATCGCGCGGTCTACCTGCTCGCCGAGGCGCCGCGCCCCGCGGGTTCGTGGCCGGCCGGCCCGCTGCAGTCGTGGGTGGACGGCGCGCTGGTGGGCCGCACGCCATGGCAGCCCGCGCAGGGCGACAAGCTGGAGGTCGCGCTGGGGCAGGACGACCAGATGCACGTCGACGTCGAGTCGCCCGGCGCGTTCACGCAATCGCGCGGCGTGTTCGGCGGCAGCACGGAGCGCACGTCGACGGCCGTCTACGCGATCGTCAACCAGCATCCCGACGCGGTGACGGTGGAGCTGCTGGATGCCTCGCCCGTCTCGCGCAACGAGGCGATCCGGGTGACGCACGCCTACGTGCCGCAGCCCTCGGCCACCGACTGGAACAAGGTGCCGGGCGTCGCCGAATGGACGCTGGCTGTTCCCCCGCGCGACACGCGCCGCGTCAGCATCTCGCACACGGTGACGGCGTCCAAGGACGTGATCGTGTCCAACCTGCCTTGAGGCTCAGAGGAAGCCGGTCGACAACCAGGGAACGGCCGCGACGATGATCGTGCCGATCAGCAGCGCGGCCATGTAGCCCATCAGCGGGCGGATGCCGCGGTCGGGGTTGACGCGCGCGATGGCGCAGGCCGAGTAGTAGCCAACGCCCAGCGGCGGCGCGAACAGGCCCAGGCCCATCGCCAGCGTGGCGACCATCGCGTAGTGCACGTCGTTGATGCCCAGCTGGCGCGCGATCGGGAACAGCAGCGGGCCGAACAGCACCATCGCCGGGATGCCCTCGAGCACCGAACCGAGGATCACGAACGCGAGGATCGAGACCGCGAGGAACATCGCCTTGCCGCCCGGGAGGTCGGCCATCGTCGCGGCGAGCCAGCCCGAGAAGCCGGATTGCGTCAGGCCCCAGGCCATCGCGGTGGCGGTGCCGATGATCAGCAGGATCGCGCCCGACAGCGCCGCGGTGCCGACCAGCATCCTGCCGAGGTTGCGCCACTTCAGCTGGCGGTAGATCGCCGCGCCGACGATCAGCGCGTAGGCGATGCCGATCGTCGAGACCTCGGTGGCCGTGGCGACGCCCTCGACCACCGCGGCGCGGATGAGGAACGGCAGCGCCAGCGCGGGGAACGCGATCGCGAACAGCTTCAGGTTCTGGCGCCACGGCGTGCGCGGCACGCCGGACAGGTCTTCGCGGCGGCTGCGCCATCCGACCACCGTGCACAGGATCAGCCCCAGCACCAGCGCCGGCAGCAGGCCGCCCGTGAACAGCGCGGCGATCGACACGCCGGTGACCGAACCGATCGTGATCAGCACGAGGCTGGGCGGCACCGTCTCGGTCTGCGCGCCGGTGGCCGCGAGCAGCGCGACGAGCTCGCCCTCGTCGGCGCCGCGCGCCTTCATCTCGGGGAACAGCGCGGGCGCGACGGCGGCCATGTCGGCGGCCTTGGCGCCGGAGATGCCGGAGACGAGGTACATCGCGCCGACCAGCACGTACTGCAGGCCGCCACGCACGTGGCCCAGCAGGCCGGCGAGGAACGCGACCATCGCGCGCGCCATGCCCGTCGCCTCGAGCAGCTGGCCGAGGAACACGAACAGCGGCACCGCCAGCAGGATCAGGTGCGACATGCCCTCGTCCATGCGGCCGATCATCACCGGCATCGGCGTGTCGGTGCTGAGGGCGAGATAGCCGAAGGTGCCGAGGCCGAACGCGAACGCGATCGGGATGCCGGCCAGCACGCAGCCGGCTGCGATGCCGACGAAGAAGATCAGCAGGTTCAGCCGGCCCAGGTCCGCGAACACGCCGCGCGAGAACCAGAACGCCGCGCACAGGCCGCCGACGATCACCAGCGCGGTCACGATGTGCTTCGCACTCGCCTCGCGCAGCAGCCGCAGGATGGCGAAGCTGCCCATCAGCGCGATGCCGATCGGCATCGCGATCTCGCGCCACAGGTTGGAGATCTCGAGCGCGGGCGTGGTGATGTCGCCTTCGTCGGACGCATGCTGCCACGCCGGCCACAGCACCATCGCCAGGAACGCGAGGCACGCGCAGGTGGCCACGGCCTCCATCAGCGCGCGGCCGCCGGGCGACAGGCGTGCGACGATGGCCGTCATGCGCATGTGCTCGGCGCGCCGCAGCGCGACGACCGCGCCCAACATCGCCAGCCAGAGGAACAGGATGGACGCGAGTTCGTCCGACCACACGAGCGGATTGTGCAGCGCGAAGCGCGCGACGACGCCCGCCAGCAGCACGCCGATGTCGGCCACCACCAGCACGGCGGCCGGCACTTCGACCAGCCAGCCGAGACCCGCGTCGATGCGCGCGAGCCAGCCGCGCTGCGCGGTGGTCTGCGTGACGATCGGGCCGTTGGCGGCCTCGGGCAGCGCGTGCCCGAGGGCGTCGTGGGTGGCGAGCGGCAGCTCGTCGAGTCGGACGGGTTTCATCGCTTTGCTCAGGCCAGCTTGCCGACGCTGCGTTCGAGAACGGCCCAGCCCTCGTCGCCGAACTTGCTCTTCCAGTCGCTGTAGAAGTTCGCCTTGCGCAGGTGGTCGCGGAACAGCGTGGCGTTGGTCGGGTTGAAGACCATGCCCTTGGACGCCAGATCCTTCTGCAGGTTGGCGTTGAGTTCGGCGACGTCGGCGCGCTCCTTCACGCCGGCCGCGTTGATGTGCTTCGCGACGATGGCCTGCAGGTCGGCCGGCAGCTTCTCCCATGCCTTCTTGTTGGCGAGGAACCAGAAGCCGTCCCACATGTGGTTGGTCAGCGAGCAGTACTTCTGCACTTCGTAGAGCTTGGCCGTGGCGATGATGGCCAGCGGGTTCTCCTCGCCCTCGACCACCTTGGTCTGCAGCGACGAGTAGACCTCGGCGAAGTTGATCGAGGCCGGCGACGCGTCGAAGGCCTTGAACATCGACGTCCACAGCGGCGACACCGGCACGCGGATCTTGAAGCCCTTGAAGTCCTCCGGCGTGACGATGGGCCTGGACGACGACGTCGTCTGGCGGAAGCCGTTGTCCCAGATCTTGTCCATCGCGACGAGATCCTTCTTCAGGATCTGCGCGCGGATCCACGCGCCCAGCTCGCCGTCCATCGCCTTCCACACCGTGGCGTAGTCGGGGAACGCGAAGCCGACGCCGCTGATCTGCGACGCGGGCACCAGCTGGCCCAGGATCAGGCCGGACAGCGTGAAGAACTCGATGCCGCCCGAGCGCAGCTGGCTCAGCATGTCGGAGTCGGAGCCGAGCTGGTTGTTCGGATAGATCTGGATGTCCACGCGCCCCTTGGTCTCGGCGCGGATCGCGTCGGCCATCTCCTTGGCGCGCGCGTTCATCGGGTGCGAGACCGGCAGGTTGTTCGCGTACTTGTACGTGAACTCGGCCTTCTGCGCGAACGCGCCCATCGTGGGCACGGCGAGCGTGCTGGCGGCGCCCGCGAGGATCTGGCGGCGAGTGAGTTGCATGGGATTGTCTCCGTCGTTGTCGATGATCTTGTCGTCCACGGCGCACCCTCCTTGGGCGGCCGCAGATCGCTTGTCCTGTCGATTGTGAGGTGTCAGGCCGGCGAGGATTCCCTCGTCTTCCCCAAGTCTGTGGTTTCCCACAATTCGCCGCGCGCGAAGAGCTGTTCGCGGATGTCCTTCTTGGTCACCTTGCCGTAGCCGGACTTGGGCAGTGCGTCCCAGAAGAAGATGTGGCGCGGCCAGCGATAGCGCGCGCAGCGGCCTTCGAGGTGCGCGAGCAGCGCCGCGGCGTCGCAGGCCACGCCGTCGCGCACGACGACCACCGCCACGCCGATCTCGCCCCACTTCTCGTCGGGGACGCCCAGCACAGCGACTTCGGCGACGCCCGGATGCGTCAGCAGCACCTCCTCGACCTCGCGCGGGTAGACGTTGGAGCCGCCCGAGATGTACATGTCGGACTCGCGGCCGGTGATGTACAGCAGCCCGCGCGCGTCGACGCGGCCCAGGTCGCCGGTGTGGAACCAGCCGCCGCGCAGCGCCCTGGCCGTGGCCTCGGCGTTGTCGTGGTAGCCGGCGAACACGCCCGGCCCGCGGCAGCAGATCTCGCCGACCTCGCCGGTGGCCACGCGCCGCATGTCGGCGTCGAGGATCGCGACCTCCATGCCGGTGCGCGGACGCCCGCACGAGCCGACGTTGGCGTTCGGCGAATCGTCGTCGGCCGAGTGCATGGACGGCGTCAACACCGTGATGCAACCCGTCACCTCGCCGAGTCCGAAGTACTGCACCAGCACCGGGCCCAGCGTGCGCAGTGCGCGCTGCTGGTCGGCGCGGTACATCGGCGCGCCGGCGTAGATCACGTAGCGCAGCGACGAGCGGTCGTGTTCGTTCACGGCCGGATGTTCGACCAGCATCTTGACGATGGTCGGCACCGTGAACAGGTTGGTCACGCGATGGCGTTCGACCAGTTCCCAGAACACCGCCGGATCGAGCTTCTCGCTGGGCAGCAGCACCGTGGCGGCGCCGCGCGCGACGTTGAGCAGCGCGTGGATGCCCGCGCCGTGCGACAGCGGCGCGACGGCGATCGAGACGTCGTGCTCCGTCGTGCCGGGGATCAGGTCGGCCAGGTGGTTGGTGACGATGAAGGCCATCTGGCCGTGCGTCAGCATGCCGGCCTTGGGCCGTCCGGTCGTGCCCGAGGTGTAGAAGAACCACAGCGGATCGTCGGCATCGACGGTCGCTTCCGACGGCTCGGCGCCGAGGTGCGACGCGACCAGCGCCTCCCAGTTCAGCTCGCCGGCCTTGCCGCCGCCCATCGGGACGACGAGGCGCAGCGAAGGCGCGGCCTCGCGCACCGCGGCGACGTGGGCTTCGAATCCCTCGTCGACCAGCATCGCCACCGCGCCGCTGGACGCGCCGAGGTACGCGACCTCGGGCGGCGTCAGCCGGAAGTTGACCGGCACCCACACCGCACCGAGCCGGAACGCGACCCAGCAGCTCTCGAACATCGCCAGCGTGTTGCGCGACTGCACGAGCAGGCGGTCGCCCTTGCGGATGCCCAGCGAGCGCAGCGCGGCGACCATCGCGTCGACTCTGGCGTCGATCTCGCCCCACGTCCATTGCTGCTCGCCCTGGATCAGGCCGGGGCGGTCGGGATGCAGGGCCGCGGTCTGTCGCAGCAACTGCGAGAGATTGCAGACCTGGGCCTTGTTCACGCCGCCTCCAGGATGCTCAGGTAGTTGGCGACGGCTGCGCCGCCCATGTTGAACACCGCGCCGAGGCCCGCGCGCGGCAACTGCATGTCGCCCGCGCTGCCGGTCAGTTGCATCGCGGCCATGACGTGCTGCGACACGCCCGTCGCGCCGATCGGATGGCCGCGCGACTTCAGGCCGCCCGACGGATTGACCGGCAGCTTGCCGTCGCGCCGCGTGTCGCCGTCGAGGATCGCGCGCGCGCCCTGGCCGTGGCCGCGCAGGCCCATCGCCTCGTACTCGAGCAGCTCGGCGATCGTGAAGCAGTCGTGCGTCTCGACGAAGTGCAGGTCGGACAGCGTGACGCCGGCGACGTCCATGCCCCTCTGCCACGCGAGCGCCGCACCTTCGAATTTCGTCGGGTCGCGGCGCGACAGCGGCAGGTACTCGTTGACCTGCGTGCGCGAGCGCCAGCGCACCGGCTGGAACACAGCGCCCTTGACCGGATCGCGCGAGATCACCAGCGCGGCGGCGCCGTCGGAGACGAGCGAGCAGTCGGAGCGCTTGAGCGGCCCGGCGACGAACGGATTCTTCTCGGAGACGTTGCGGCAGAAGTCGAAGCCGAGGTCGCGCTTCATGTGCGCGAGCGGGTTGCGCACGCCGTTCTCGTGGTTCTTGGCGGAGATCATCGCGAGCGCGTCGCTCTGGTCGCCGAAGCGCTCGAAGTAGACGCCGGCGATGTCGCCGAACACGCCAGCAAACCCCCCAGGGGTATCGGCCTCTTCCTTGACGTACGAGCACTTGAGCAGCGTCTCGCCGATCTGCTGGCTGGGCAGCGTGTTCATCTTCTCCATGCCGATCACCAGCGCATGCTTGACGCGGCCCGAGCCGACGGCGTCGAGCGCGGCCCAGATAGCGGCCGAGCCGGTGGCGCAGGCGTTCTCCACGCGCACCGCGGGCACGTGGCGGAACTCGGGGATCGCGACGGCCACCAGCGAGCCGCTGAAGTCCTGCTGCACGAAGCCGCCGTTGAAGTGGCCGACGAAGATGCCGTCGATGTCCGCGAGCTCGAGGCCGGCGCTGGCCACGGCTGGCAGCGCGGCGTCGCGGATCAGCTGCTCCATGTCGAGGGCGTCGAGCTTGCCGAAGGGCGTGTGGCCCCAGCCGATGATGTGTGCGTTGTCCATGTGCGTGTCTCCGTGGGCGAAATCTTGGCGGGCGGTCGATCCGAGTCAGTTCAGACTGTGAACTCGATTCGTCGACGACTGCCCGGTCGGTAGTGTGATTCTGCGCAGCTTGCCCTTGGAGTGGCGCGTCTGCTGCAACGCGGCAATGCAGAAACAGGTTCACATCGTGGATGTTCTTGTTCGGGACTTCACGAAGCCTGCGGCGCTGGTTGCCCGCCGCCCCGGCGCGGCCCACCAGCGCCTAGCCACTCAACCGCGGCAAGTACTCGGCGAACGCATGCACTAGCGTCGAGTCATCCGCCTGCCGCCACGCGGCACCAGTCTCGACCAGCGTACGCTCGCCCTTGATCGGCCGATAGACGACGCCCTCGCGATGCAAAGCCTTCACCGACGAAGGCACCAGCGCGACGCCGATGCCGCCCGACACCAGGCTGACGATGGTGTGCATCTGGCGCGCCGGGAACAGGTCGGGGCTGAAGCCGTGGCGCATGCACGTGGCCACCATCGCGTCGAAGATCATCGGGCCGTAGTGGCGCTCGAAGCCGAGGAAGCGTTCGTGCGCGAGCTTCTCGAGCGCGACCTGCGACGACTTCGCCTGCGGGTGATGCTCCGGCAGCGCGACGATCAGCGCCTCGCGCTGCGTCGGTCTGTAGGCCAGCGTCGGCGACATCCCCGGCGACGCGAAGATCAGCCCGAGATCGAGCGCGCCGATCTCCAGCTCCGCGAGCATCTGGTCGGTGGTCGACTCGTGCAGCGCCACCTTCACCTTCGGGTAGTCGGCCATGAAGCGGCGCAGCGAGTCAGGCAGGAACGAGTAGGCCGCCAGGCTGATGAAGCCGATAGCCAGCGCCCCAGACTGCCCCTGCGCCGAATCACGCGCACGACGCTTCAACAGGTCGGCGCGCGCGAGCACGGCGCGGGCGTCGTGCAGCGCCTCCTCGCCTTCGCGCGTGAGCGCGATGCGGCGCGAGCTGCGTTCGAACAGCGTGACGCCCAGCTCGGCCTCGAGCTCCTTGATCGCCAGGCTCACCGGCGGCTGCGACAGGTTCAGGCGCGTCGCCGCGCGCCCGAAGTGCAGTTCCTCGGCGACGGCCACCAGGCAGCGGAGATGACGCATTTCCATCGATCTGTATTTTGGATCAATCGATAGGAATTGCAAACTTCCTTGAATCGAAGCCTTTTCCTAGACTGCATCACATACCGACCCCCCGCAACCCGGGCGGCACTTGGAAGTTGACGCGCCACGAGCGCGCTGGAGACACGATGACCGAGTTCACGAACGCGCTCGCCCTGCCCCGCCCCCGCACGCTGGTGCACCCGGGCCCCGTCGGGCCGATCCGCATCGAGCACCGACATGCGAACCAGGCGCGCCATTTCCGCCTCGGCCTGCAACCCGGCCGAACGATGCAGGACGCGATCATCGAGCCGCTGATGCTGCTGGGCGTGCAGGCCGCGTCGATGACGATCCTGGGCGGCCGCATCGAGAAATTGCTGTACTGCGTCGCCCCGCCGGATCCGACCGGCGAGCGCGTCGCCAACTACACGCGGCCGATCGAGGCCGGCGCCGCCACGCTGATCTTCGGCAACGCGACGCTCGGCAAGAGCACGCGCGGCGAGCCCATCGTCCACTGCCACGCGACCTTCGTGTGCGAGGACGGCCGCGTGCGCGGCGGCCACATCGTCGTCGACCGCAGCACCGTCGCCGACGCGCCGATCGCGGTGCTGGCGACGACGCTGGACGGCATCGAGCTGCGCATCACGCAGGATGAAGAAACCCACATGCCGCTGATGCGTCCGTTCGCGGCAGCGACCGAAGTGGAGGAGACAAGCCATGCAATCTGAAATCCGACTCGTCGAGGCCGGCCAGATGGGCCGCGTCGCGTACGCGCGCGTCGCGCCCAACGAAGACCTCGTCCTGAGCATCGAGAAGCTGTGCGCCGCCGAAGGCTTCCGACACGCGTTCGTGCGCGGCGCGCTTGGGAGCCTGGTCGACGCCTGCTTCGTCGCGCCCGGCGGCGGCACGCGCCAGGTGCGCGGGCCGGCCGTCGAGATCGTCAGCCTCGCCGGCGAGGTGCGCCCGCAGGGCGACGGCTCGCTGCGGGCGGCCATCACCGGCATCGTCGCCGACACCGAAGGCCACGTGCACGGCGGCCCGTTCGTCGCCGGTGCCAATCCCGTCTGCGTCACGTTCGAGGTCACGCTCGAAGAGTGGCTGCCGTCCACCGACTGAATCCCCCAGCCACCGCATTCCCCATTGCAGGAGACCACCTTGAGCACGTCCACCCCCGTCAACGCCAATTCCCCCGTCGCCATCGTCACCGGAGGCGCGCGCGGCATCGGCCTGGCCATCGGCCAGTGGTTCCTCGATCGCGGCCACCGCATCGCGCTGCTGGACATCGACCAGCAGACGCTGGAGCGCAGCGTCGCCGCGTTCGACCGCCCCGACGCCGTGCTGGCGGTGCATGCCGACGTGCGCGACCCCGAGCAGGTCGCCGCTGGAGTCGCGCAGGTCGTGGCGAAGTTCGGCCGCATCGACAAGCTCGTCAACAACGCCGGCATCGCCGTCTTCAAGCCGGTGATGCAGACCAGCTACGCGGAGTTCCGCGACGTCCTCGACACCAACCTCGACGGCGCCTTCCTGTGCACGCAGGCCTGCGTGCCCGAGATGACCAAGGCCGGCGGCGGCGCGATCGTCAACATCGCCTCGATCTCCGGCCTGCGCGCGAGCACGCTGCGCGTGGCCTACGGCACCAGCAAGGCCGCGCTGCTGCACCTGACCAAGCAGTTGGCGGTGGAGCTGGGCGACATCGGCATCCGCGTCAACGCGATCTGTCCCGGGCCGGTCGAGACCGAGATGGCCAAGCTGGTGCACAGCGTGGCCATCCGCTCGGACTACCAGGACGCGATCCCGCTGGGCCGCTACGGCACGCCGGAGGAGATGGCCAACACGGTCGGCTTCCTGTGCAGCAGCGACGCCAGCTTCATCAACGGCCAGTTCCTCGCGGTCGACGGCGGCTTCGACGCCGCGGGCGTCGGCCTGCCGACCCTGCGGCGCAACGCCGCGGCGGCCGCCACGAAATGAAATCGCAGCCCGCGCTGAGGCTCGTCGCGCCGCAGACGGGCGACGCCGCCCCGGCGGCCGCACCGGCCGACGACGAGTTCGGCGAACCCGCCGGCGCGGTGGTGCCGGCGCGCGAGCCGGAGCGTCCCGAGACCGCCGGCGCGCAGACGCTGCGCCGCGGCCTGGCCGTGCTGCGGCTGCTGACGCGCGTGGGCCCGGGCGGCCTGCGCATGGGCGAGATCGGCCATCGGCTGGGCCTCAACAAGACGACCGCGATCCGGCTGACGCGCACGCTGGTCGACGAAGGCTTCGTGCTGCACGACCGCGCCGCCGGCCGCTACCGCCTCGGCCCCGAGGCCTTCGCCGTCGGCCTGGCCGCCGAGCCCAGCTACGAGCTGCAGCGCCAGGCCGCGGGCATGCTGCGGGCGCTGGCGTCCGAGTCGGGCGACACCGTGTTCTTCACGGTGCTGCACGGCCACGAGAGCATCTGCCTGTCGCGCGACGAGGGCGACTTCCCGATCCGCAACCAGCTGATCAAGCCGGGCGACCGCTGGCCGCTGGGCGTGGGCGCCGGCAGCTGCGCGATCCTCGCAGCGCTGCCGGACGAGGTCGTCGCCGACGTCCTTGCGCGCAACGCCGCGCTGCGCGCCGAGAAGTTCCCGCGCTGCACCGACGCGAGCGTGCTCGCGCTGGTGCGCGACACGCGCGATCGCGGCTACTGCCTGCAGCCGGGCATGGTGTTCGAGGACAGCTGGGCGATCGGCGTGGTCGTCTACGACGCCAACCAGGCGCCGGTGGCCTCGATCAGCATCGCGGCGCTGCGCTCGCGCCTGGGCCCGGCGCGCAGCGCGATGCTGGGCAACCGGCTGATGCAGGCCAGCAAGGAGCTGACGGCCCAGCTGGCCGGTTGACGGGCCGCGCGTCGCGCGCCGCGCCGCCCGCGGTGGCGGCGCACGATACTTTTCACGCAACTCGACCGCCGGCTACGACCCGACACAGCCCGGGCTTCAGCGTCGCTTAAAGTCGGCGTCTTGTCTGCTTTGCCGCCACGGCGGCCTGCACCGTGCTCAAGAAGCCTTCCCGGGAACAGTGGATCACCCTCTTGTGGGTCAGCGGATTCGTGGCCTGCGCGGTCCTCGTGGCGCTCATCGCCGCCATCGTCGTCGTCTCGGAACAATTGCCCGAGCTCGACGAGATCACCCACTACCAGCCGCGCCAGCCGCTGGAGATCGTCACCCGCGAAGGCATCGAACTCGCGCAGTTCGGGCCCGAGCGGCGCCGCTTCATGCCGGTGGGCGAGTTTCCTGACGTGCTCAAGAACGCGCTCATCGCCACCGAGGACGCCGACTTCCGCAACCACAGCGGCGTCAGCGTCAAGGGCATCGTGCGCGCCGCCGTCGCCAACCTGTTCCGCCACAAGCGCGAAGGCGCGTCGACGATCACGCAGCAGGTGGCGCGCGGTTTCTTCCTGAGCCGCAAGCAGACGTATTCGCGCAAGTTCGCCGAGGCCCTGCTGGCGCTGAAGATCGAGCGGCACCTGACGAAGGACCAGATCCTCGAGCTGTACATGAACCAGATCTACCTGGGCCAGCACGCGTACGGCTTCGAGGCGGCGTCGCTGACCTACTTCGGCAAGCCGTCGAAGCAGCTCAACGCCGCCGAGGCCGCGATGCTGGCCGGCCTGCCCAAGAACCCCGGCGGCGCCGATCCGGCCGAGCACTTCGAGAAGGCCAAGGCGCGCCAGCTGGTCGTGCTCATGCGCATGCACGAGACCGGCGTCCTCGACGACGAGCAGTACGAGGCCGCGAAGAAGCAGCCGCTGAAGATCACCGGCCACTGGGCGCCGCCGGTCAGCGCCGAATTCCTGGCCGAGATGGTGCGCCAGCAGGTCGTGCAGCGCTTCGGCGAGGCCGCCTATTCGCAAGGCCTGAAGGTGACGACGTCGCTGGTCTCCGCCGACCAGGCCGCCGCGCAGGCGGCCGTGCGCCGCGGCGTGATCGACTTCGACCGCCGCCAGGCCTACCGCGGCCCCGAGGACAACGAGGACCTGCCCGACACCGACGCGGACATCGACAGCGCCGCGGCCACCGCGCTGCACGACCATCCCGACGACGACGACCTGCGCGTGGCCGTCGTCACGCACGCGAGCCCGAAGGAGGTCGTCGCGATCCTCGCCAGCGGCGAGACGCTGCACCTGACCGGCGACGCGCTGCGCGGCGTGCAGGCGGCGCTCAAGCCCAAGGCGCCCGAGGACCTGATCATCGAGCGCGGCGCCATCATCCGCGTCATGCGCACCAACGGCGACAACGGCTACAAGAGCGAGTGGCGCGTCACGCAATGGCCCGACGTGCAGGGCGCGCTGGTGTCGCTCGACTCAGGCACGGGCCAGGTGCGCGCGCTCGTCGGCGGCTTCGACTTCTCGCACAGCCAGTTCAACCACGTCACCAGCGCCTGGCGCCAGCCCGGCTCCAGCTTCAAGCCCTTCATCTACTCCGCGGCGCTGGAGCACGGCATCCAGCCGGCCACGCAGATCATGGACGCGCCGATCAGCATCGACGACTCCCTGACCGGCGGCAAGCACTGGGATCCGAAGGACGACGACGACCCGCTGATGGGCCCGATATCGCTGCGCCAGGCGCTGGCCAAGTCGAAGAACCTGGTCAGCATCCGCGTCGTGCAGAACCTGGGCATCGGCACCGTGCGCAACTGGGCCGGCCAGTTCGGGCTCGACCCGAACAAGCAGCCGGACAACCTCACGCTCGCGCTCGGCGCCGGCAGCGTCACGCCGATGCAGATGGCGCGCGCCTACGCCTCGTTCGCCAACGGCGGCTACGCCGTGCTGCCGCGCTTCATCGAGAAGATCACCGACGCCCAGGGCAAGGTGCTGTTCGAGGTGCCCAAGCTGCCCGACGCGCCCAGCGAGGACGCGCGCATCATCCCGGCGCGCAACGCCTTCGTGATGGCCAGCCTGCTCAACGAGGTGGCGCGCACCGGCACCGGCGCGAAGGCGCAGGCCACGTTGAAGCGTCCCGACATCTACGGCAAGACCGGCACCACCAACGACGCCGTCGACACCTGGTTCGCCGGCTTCCAGCCGAAGATCACGACGGTGGTCTGGATGGGCCGCGACGACAACACCAGCCTGGGCGCGCGCGAGTTCGGCGCGACGCTGGCGCTGCCGATCTGGATCGACTTCATGAAGGCCGCGCTGAAGGATGAACCGGTCGTCACGCTGCCGACGCCTTCGGGCGTGCAGGAGGCGCAGGGCGACTGGCTCTACGACGAGTTCGTCGGCGGCGGCTACATCTCGTACCTGGGCATGGAGCCCGGCAACCCGCCGTCGGTGCAGGTCGCCGGCTCGCCGCAGCAGGCCGCGTCCGAGCCCGTGGACACCAGCACGACCACGATGCAGCCGTCCAGCCCGAACGCGATCCTGCTGCAGCCGGTGCCGCCACCCCCGCCGGGGCAGTCGCTGCCGATCCAGCGCATCCCCTCGCCCAAGCCCGCGGCTTCCGCGCCGGTGCAGGAGCCGTACCAGCATCTGGCGCCGGCGTTGCGGTGAGCCTTCGAGACGGTTCTACGAGCTCGTTTTCGTCTCCAGCGCCTTCACGAGCGCGAGCAACGCCCGATTGAGCGGCGTCGCCACGCCCAGCCGCTCGCCCTCGCGCACGATGTAGCCGTTCAGGTGGTCGATCTCGGTGGGCTTGCCGCGCCGCAAGTCCTGGCAGGTGGACGACACCTGCCCCGGCATCGACGTGGCGATGCGGTCGACCGCGGCCCAGACGTCGCCCGGGATCGCGACCTGCAGCGCCTCGGCCACGGCCAGGCATTCGGCCACGGCGTCGTGCAACGTGCGTGCGATGTCGGGCAGCGCGGCCATCCGGCCATACGGCAGATCGGTGATCGCCGAGATCGCGTTGTAGCCGCAATTGAGCAGCAGCTTGCCCCACAGCGCGCCGAGGACGTTGTCGGACAGCTCTGCCGAAACGCCCGCGCGCGCGAACAGCGCGACGATGTCGGCCGAGGTCATGCCGGCGGCCGCCAGGGCGGGGACAGCGTCGATGTCCGCTGGAATGACCAGTTCGCCGCGCCCCAGGTGGCGCACGTGGCCGGGGCCGGCCATCTCGCTCGCCACGTAGACCACCGCCGGCGCGACCGGCCGACGCAGCAGCGCCTGCAGCCGCGGCGCGTTGTCGACGCCGTTCTGCAGGCTCAGCACGCGGGCGTCCGGCGCCAGGTGCGGCGCGAGTTCCGCAGCGGTGGATTCGGTGTCGGTGGACTTGACGCACACCAGCACCAGCGCGGCGCCGGCCGCGGCGGCGACGTCGGCGCTGGCCTCGACCCGGACGTGTTCGTCGAAGGCCGCGGCGGTCAGCCGAAGCCCGTCGCGCCGCATCGCCTCGACATGCACGGGCCGGCCGACCAGCGTCACGGGCACGCCGGCCCGCGCCAGCATGCCGCCGTAGTAGCAGCCGACCGCGCCGGCGCCCACGACCGCGACGCGCGGGCCCGCTCGCGCGTCACGCGCGGGCGGATTCATAAGGCAACCTCCGGCCTACGGCCTGCGGTGCGAGCTACCTTCGGAGCGGGCGGGCGTACGCTCATGCGCCCTCGCGCAGCGGCGGCGCGATCTGCTCGGCGTAGTCGTACAGCGCGCCGAGGATCTCCTGGCCGCGCTCGTCGGCCTCCTCGTTCAACTGGTCGATGCGCTCGAAGAACTCCGACAGCGTCGTCGCGCCGCCGGCGCCTTCGTGCAGGCGCGCGCTGCAGTGATCGACCCAGCGCTCGTTCTCCTGCTCGCTGAGCGTGTCGGCAAAGTTGCGGGCGCGGTAGCGGAACAGGATCTCCTCCAGCCGCGGATCGTCGAACCCGACACGCTGGCCGGCCAGCTGCTCGCCCGACAGATGGCGCAGCCGCTCGAGCTTGCGGCGGTCGTCGTTGCCGACGAAGCCGCCGTACAGGTCCTCGTCGACGTCGACCGGCGACATCGCGCCCGGCCGCGCGTAGACCTCGCGCCAGGCGCCCTGCATCAGCGCGGCGATGTCGGGCGCGGCCTGCGCGTGCGCCATCGCGCGCTCGACGTCGACGCCAAAGCGCGCGGCCGTCTCGGCGGTGAGCGTCTTGAGATTGCCGACGACGATCGGCGACTTGTTGGCGTGGATGCTCTTGATCGGCAGCCGCGCGACGCCCTCGGGCAGGTCGGCTGAGCGCGTGAAGATGCGCTGGCGCAGCGTCTCGGCGTCGAGGCCGGCGAGTTCCTGCGGGTCGTGCGCGAGATCCCACACCAGCAGTTCGTTCTTGTTGGTGGGATGGGCGGCCAGCGGGTAGACGATGGCCATGCAGCCCTGCTCCACGCCGAACATGCCCGAGATGTGCAGGAACGGCCGAGCCGCGCCGATCTCGGCCCACACGGCCTCCTTGCGGCGCAGCTTGAGGCAGAACTCCCACAGGCGCGGCTGCTTCGTCTTGATGAGCCGGGCCAGCGCGATGGTGGCGCGCACGTCGGACAGCGCGTCGTGCGCCGCCTCGTGCGCGATGCCGTTGGCCTGCGTCAGGTGCTCCAGCTTGAACGACGGCCGGCTGTCCTCGTGCCTGGGCCACTCGATGCCTTCGGGCCGCAGCGCCCAGGTGGCGCGCACGACGTCCAGCAGATCCCAGCGGCCGCACTCGTTCTGCCACTCCCGCGCGTACGGGTCGATCAGGTTGCGCCAGAAGAGGTGGCGCGTGACCTCGTCGTCGAAGCGGATCGTGTTGTAGCCGACGCCGATGGTGCCGGGCTGCGCCAGCGCGCCCTCGATCTCGGCCGCGAACGCGTGCTCGGGCAGGCCTTGCTCGAGGCAGGTCTGCGGCACGATGCCGGTGAGCAGGCACGACTCCGGATCGGGCAGCGAGTCGGGCGACGGCTTGCAGTAGTGCATCACCTCGCGGCCGACCTCGTTGAGATCGGCATCGGTGCGGATGCCGGCGAACTGCGCCGGGCGGTCGCGCCGCGGCACGCGGCCGAAGGTTTCGTAGTCGTGCCAGAAGAAGCTGAATGCGGTCATGGGAGGAAGATACCTTCTTGTGCGAGATGGCGGCGTGCGCCAATGCCTGCATTTTCGCGGGTTCCGGCCCGGGCCCGCGTCGCGGCCATACCCACGCCGTCGATGCATGCATTGGCCGCGCCATTGCGTCGTGCGAAGCACGGGAGCACATTGGCCTGGTGCCAGCGCCGTTCACGGGCACCGTGGCGGCGCGCGGGGTGCGCGTCGCGCGGCCCGCCATCGCGGTGCCGCATCAACGGAGAGGTTTCGCCATGCACGCTTCTTCAACGAGCCATACCTGGCAGCACTGGCGCGAGAGCGTCGACTACGCGCTCCATCCGCACGTCGCCGATGCCGAGCATCCGGCGCCGACGAGCCTCGCGGACAACCCGCTGCGCGCGCGGCTGCGTCCCGTCCGCCTGGTGCCGTTGATCGTGCCCGGCTTTGCGCTCGTGCTCGCGCTCTGCGCGGTGGGGATCGGCTCGCTGCTGAGGTGACGAGGCGTCAGGAGGCGGCGCCGGCCACCGGTGCGGCGGCCGCATCCTCGGCCGGAGCCCGCGCCCGCGGGTAGACGACGGCCTCCTCGAGCGCGGTGTGCCCGTAGCACAGCTCGAGGAAGACCTCGGCGCCGTGCGAGAACTCCGCCGGATCGATCCAGTGGTGGCCCTGCGCGACGGCGCGCAGCTGAGGCGCGATCTCGAGCCAGTTCTGCTCGATCCAGCCGTGGTCCTGCATCAGCGTGCGCACCAGCGTGACGAGTTCCTCGTCTCCGCTGCCGAGCAGGTCGGGAAACACGCAGCTCTCCTCGATCAGGTGGTGCTCGCGCATCGAGCCGGAGAAGAAGGCCTCGATGGCGCAGGCCTCGGCGCTGTCCTCGTCCGAGAGGGGCGCGTTCTCGACCCGCGTCGCGAGCGAGGCCAGGCGGTCGAGATGGGCGCGAACCTGGCGGTGATAGTCGTCCAGCCGGGCGAAGTCCGCGTCGGTGGCTTTGGCGTTGGCTTTGACTTTCATCGCGTGCTCCTGGACAGCGAATACTGCCGTTATACGCCGGCCAGCGGTCCCCGAGTGGCCGAAATCGATGCTGCACAGCACCAGAGATTCCGATCGCCCCAAGCGGGTGCGATGGGCCTAGACTTGCGGGGCCGGACCGGTGCATCCGCACCCTGCCTGGGCAAAGGAGACTGAAAAAGTGCAGCTTGCCAACAGTGCCTCTCCCGCGTACTTCCACAAGGTCGTCGACTGCCAGTGGGCCTGCCCCGCGCACACGCCGGTGCCCGAGTACATCCGGCTGATCGGCCAGGGCCGCCACGCCGACGCCTACATGGTCAACTGGGTCTCCAACGTCTTTCCGGGCATCCTCGGGCGCACCTGCGACCGCCCCTGCGAGCCCGCGTGCCGGCGCGGGCGCGTCGAGGAGAGCAACCGCGAGAAGCCCGAGCCGGTGGCGATCTGCCGCCTCAAGCGCGTGGCGGCCGACAACAAGGGCGACGTGCGCGCCCGCATGCCGGCCGTCGCGCCGCCCAACGGCAAGCGCATCGCCTGCGTCGGCGCGGGGCCGGCCTCGTTGACGGTCGCGCGCGACCTGCTGCCGTGGGGCTACGAGGTGACCGTCTTCGACGGCGAGGCCAAGGCCGGCGGCTTCATCCGCTCGCAGATCCCGCACTTCCGGCTGCCCGAATCGGTGATCGACGAGGAGACGGGCTACATCCTCGACCTCGGCGTCAGGTTCGAATCGGGCAAGCGGATCGATTCCATGCAGGCGCTGCTCGCGCAGGGCTACGACGCCATCTTCGTCGGCTGCGGCGCGCCGCGCGGACGCGACCTCGACCTGCCTGGGCGCCGCGAGGCCGCCGAGAACATCCACATCGGCATCGACTGGCTGGCGTCGGTCTCGTTCGGCCACGTCACCAGCGTGGGCGAGCGCGTGATCGTGCTGGGCGGCGGCAACACCGCGATGGACTGCTGCCGCTCGGCGCGCCGCCTCGGCGGCCGCGAGGTGACGGTGATCGTGCGCAGCGGCTTCGCCGAGATGAAGGCCTCGCCGTGGGAAAAGGAGGACGCGATGCACGAGGGCATCCCGATCGTCGACTTCCACGTGCCCAAGAGCTTCGAGCACGTGGACGGCAAGCTGACCGGGATGGCCTTCGAGCGCGTCGTCGCGCGCCTGGACGCGCAGGGCCGGCGCCAGCTGGTGCCCACCGGCGAGCCGGACGTGTTCGTGCCCTGCGACACGGTCCTCGTGGCCGTGGGCCAGGAGAACGCCTTCCCGTGGATCGAGCCCGGCTGCGGCATCGAGTTCGATCGCCACGGCCTGCCGGTGCTCGCGAAGGAGACGTTCCAGTCGTCGCTGCCGCGCGTCTTCTTCGGCGGCGACGCCGCGTTCGGCCCGAAGAACATCATCTCCGCGGTCGCGCACGGGCACGAGGCCGCGGTCTCGATCGACCGCTTCCTGCACGGCGAGGACGTGACCGACCGGCCGCCGCCCACCAGCACGCTGATGTCGCAGAAGATGGGCATCCACGAGTGGAGCTATCACAACGACGTCTCGGTCGACACGCGCTTCAAGGTGCCCTGGGCCGCCGCCGAGCGCGCGCTGGCCGACATCCGCGTGGAGGTGGAGCTCGGCTTCGACGCCGCCACCGCGTTCAAGGAGGCCAGCCGCTGCCTCAACTGCGACGTGCAGACGATCTTCGAGCGCGACACCTGCATCGAGTGCGACGCCTGCATGGACATCTGCCCGATGGACTGCATCACGTTCACCGCGCCCGGCGACGAGGCCGACCTGCGCACGCGACTGAAGGCACCGGCCCTCGATCTCGCACAGGATCTCTACGTCTCGCGCGAGTTGAAGACCGGCCGCGTGATGGCCAAGGACGAGGACGTCTGCCTGCATTGCGGCCTGTGCGCCGAGCGCTGCCCGACCGGCGCCTGGGACATGCAGAAGTTCTCGCTGACGCTCACGCAGGCCGGGCCGCACGCACGCGGCACCTGCCATGCGACGGAGGCCGCATGAAGACGATACAGGCCGTCAACGATTTCGTCATCAAGTTCGCCAACGTCAACGGCTCGGGATCGGCGTCGGCCAACGAGCTGTTCGCCAAGGCCGTGATGCGCATGGGCGTGCCCGTGAGCCCGCGCAACATCTTCCCCAGCAACATCCAGGGCCTGCCCACCTGGTACGAGGTGCGCGTCTGCGAGAAGGGCTATTCGGGCCGGCGCGGCGGCGTCGACATGATGGTGGCGATGAATCCGCAGACCTGGGAGGCCGACGTGGCCGAGATCGAGTCGGGCGGCTACTTGTTCTACGACAGCACGCGTCCGATGCCGCCCTCGCGCTTTCGCGACGACGTGCACGTGATCGGCGTGCCGCTGACCGAGATCGCCAACGCGGCCTATGCCGACGCGCGCCAGCGCCAGCTGTTCAAGAACATCATCTACGTGGGCGCGCTGTCGGCGTTGCTGGACATCGACCCGGCCGTGTTCGAGAAGCTGTTCGCCGAGCAGTACAAGGGCAAGGAGCGGCTGCTGGCCTCCAACATCAAGGCGCTGCACATGGGCCGCGACCACGTGCTGCAGAACCTCCGGCACCCGCTGGGCATCCGCGTGAAGCGCTGCGACTGCGTCGGCAACCAGATCTTCGTCGACGGCAACTCGGCGATCGCGCTCGGTTGCGTCTACGGCGGCGCGACGGTGGCCGCGTGGTATCCGATCACGCCGTCGTCGTCGGTGCCCGAGGCGTTCCAGAAATACTGCGAAAAGTTCCGCGTCGACCCGGAGACCGGCCAGCATCGCTTCGCGATCGTGCAGGCCGAGGACGAGCTCGCGTCGATCGGCATGGCCATCGGCGCGGGCTGGAACGGCGCGCGCGCCTTCACCGCGACGTCGGGCCCGGGCATCTCGCTGATGCAGGAGTTCATCGGCCTGGCCTACTTCGCAGAGATCCCGGTGACCCTCATCGACGTGCAGCGCGGCGGCCCGTCCACCGGCATGCCCACGCGCACGCAGCAGTCCGACCTGTTCGCCTGCGCCTACGCGTCCCACGGCGACACCAAGCACGTGCTGCTGTTTCCCGAGGATCCGCACGAGTGCTTCGTGCACGCGGCCGCGGCGCTGGATCTCGCCGACCGCCTGCAGACGCCGATCTTCGTGATGACCGACCTCGACATCGGCATGAACCAGCGCCTGTGCCGCCCGTTCGAATGGGACGCGGCGCGCGAGTACGACCGCGGCAAGGTCATGAGCGCCGAGGAGCTCGAGGCCGGCGCGAATTTCGGCCGCTACAAGGACGTCGACGGCGACGGCATCCCCTGGCGCACGCTGCCAGGCACGCACCCGACCAAGGGCGCGTTCTTCACGCGCGGCACCACGCGCGACCCGTACGCGCGCTACTCCGAGAAGGGCGCCGACTACATCTACAACATGGAGCGGCTGCAGCGCAAGTTCCAGACCGCGGCGACGCTGGTGCCGCAGCCCGTCGTGCGCCAGGCCGCGCAGCCCACGCGCACCGGCGTCCTCTACTTCGGCTCGACCAGCCCCGCCATGGCCGAGGCGCTGGACGTGCTCGAGACCGAGGACATCCACCTCGACGCGATGCGCCTGCGCGCGTTCCCGTTCCCGCGCTCGGTGCGCGAGTTCATCGCCGCGCACGACAGGGTCTTCGTCGTCGAACAGAACCGCGACGCGCAGATGCACTCGATGCTGGTCAACGAACTCGACATCGACCCGGCCCGCCTGACGCGCGTGCTGCACTTCGACGGCACACCCATCAACGCGCGCTTCATCGCGATGGCGATCCGCAAGAGCCTGGCGAAGCAGAAGGTGGCGGCATGACCTATATCGCGAAGCCGGCGCTGCACCATCCGACGCTGCACGAGAACAAGGTCGGCTACACGCGCCGCGACTACGAGGGCCGCATCTCCACGCTGTGCGCGGGCTGCGGGCACGACTCGATCTCGGCGGCGATCATCCAGGCCTGCTGGGAGCTGGACATCGAGCCGCACCGCGTGGCCAAGCTGTCGGGCATCGGCTGCAGCTCGAAGACGCCGGACTACTTCCTGGGCGCCTCGCACGGCTTCAACACCGTGCACGGCCGCATGCCCTCGGTGCTGACCGGCGCCAACCTGGCCAACCGCGACCTGCTGTACCTGGGCGTGTCGGGCGACGGCGATTCGGCGTCGATCGGCCTCGGGCAGTTCGCCAACGCGCTGCGGCGCGGCGTGCGCATGGCCTACATCGTCGAGAACAACGGCGTCTACGGCCTGACCAAGGGCCAGTTCTCGGCCACCGCCGACCGCGGCTCCAAGAGCAAGAAGGGCGCGATCAACAACGACAATCCGATCGACCTGGTGGGCATCGCACTGCAGCTGGGCGCCACCTACGTCGCGCGCAGCTTCTCGGGCGACAAGGAGCAGCTGGTGCCGCTGATCAAGGGCGCGATGTCGCACGGCGGCGCCGCGTTCATCGACGTCATCAGCCCCTGCGTGACCTTCAACAACCACGGCGGCTCCACCAAGAGCTTCGACTACGTGCGCCAGCACAACGAGGCCGTCAGCCGCATCGACTTCATGACGCCCGGCGAGGAGATCACGACGAGCTATCCGCCGGGCGAGGTGGTCGACGTGCCGCAGCACGACGGCACCGTGCTGCGCCTGCGCAAGCTGCACGCCGACTACGACGCCACCGATCGCTACGCCGCGCTCAGCTACATGCAGCAGCGCGCGGCCCAGGGCGAGATCGTCACCGGCCTGCTGTACCTCGATCCCCTGGCGACCGACCTGCACGTCTCGCTCAACACCGTCGACGCGCCGCTGCATTCGCTGGGCCGCGACATCCTCTGTCCGGGCAGCGCGCTGCTCGAGAAGATCAACGCCGGGTTGCGCTGACGCGCCAAGCGCAAGGAGGCCTTGCCATGTCGGAACGCACCGTCCTGCAATCCATGACCCGTCGCCACGTCGTCAGCCTCGGCCCGTCGGCCACCGTCCACGACGCCGCGTGCACGATGACGAAGGCCAACTGCGGCAGCGTGCTCATCATCGACAGCGCCGGCACGATGCTGGGCATCCTCACCGAACGCGACCTGATGACGCGCGTGCTCGCGAAGAGGCTCGACGCGACCGCGACGCTCGTCACGCAGGTGATGACGCGCAACCCGCGCTGCGTCGGGCCCGAGATGAAGGTGGCCGACGCGGTCGTCATCATGATCGAGCGCGGCTTCAGGCACCTGCCCGTCGTCGACCCGGGCGGCCGCGTGCTGGGCGTCTTCTCGGCGCGCGATGCGCTGCCGCGCGAGGTGAACACGGCCGCGGACCTCGCGGAGTTCAACGAGCAGGTGAATGACGCGCTCGGGTGAGTCCCCGCCCTACAGCCATCGCCGCAGGCAGTCGAGCAGCTCCGCCGACGAGACCGGCTTCGACAGGTAGTCGTCCATGCCTGCGGCGATGCAGCGGGCGCGATCGCCGGGCATCGCGTGCGCCGTCAGTGCCACGATGACCATCTTCGCGCCCGCCGGCTGCATGCGCATGATGCGCGTCGCCTCGAGGCCGTCCATGGTCTTCATCTGGACGTCCATCAGCACCATGTCGAAGGCGACGCCGCGTTCCACCAGCGCGATGGCCTCCTCGGCGTCCCCGACGGCGGTGACGGCCGCGCCCGACGGGCGCAACAGCTCGGTCGCGATCAGGCGGTTGACGTCGTTGTCCTCCACCAGCAGCACCCGGCGCCCTTCGGCGAAGCGATCGCCGGCCTCGCTGGCGGACTCGCGGGCCAGCACGCTTTGTCCGCCGATGCCCAGCAGGATCGAGTTCAGCAGCGATGACGGCGTCGCCGGCTTGAGGATGACGCCGGACAGGCCTTCCGTCTCGATGCGCTGGCTCAGCTCCGAGACGAGCGTGGTCGCCACCATGATGAACGTCGACTGCGCGCCCGTCGCGGCGGCTCGCATGCGGTGGATGACCTCGAACCCGTCCTCGCCCGCCAGCCGCCAGTCGACGAACACGAGCGCATAGGGCCGTTCGGAACGGGCGGCCTCCGCGAAGGCGGCAACGGCGTCGGCGCCCTCGGCGAAGCCATCGCAGCGGATCTTCAGCGAGGCCAGCATCTCGAGCATCGCCGAGCGCGCGCTGGCGTTGTCGTCGACGAGCAGCGCGCGCATCCCTTGCAGCGCGTGGCCTCTTGCAGGTTCGCGCGCCGAGGCGGACGCCGGGCGCTGCAACGGCAGGTCGAAATGAAAGCGCGTCCCCTTCATCGGCGTGCTTTCGACCTGCAAGGTGTCGCCCATCAGCTCCACCAGGCGCTTGCTGATCGCCAGCCCCAGCCCGGTTCCGCCGAAGCGGCGTGCCATGGTCTGGTCCGCCTGTTCGAACGGCTGGAAGAGCTTGGCGAGCTGGTCGGAGCTCATGCCGATGCCGGTGTCGCGAACTTCGAAGCGCAGCGCCTGGCCGCCCGACTCCGGCGCCATGTCGACCGCCAGCACGACCTCGCCCGCCGGCGTGAACTTGACGGCGTTGGTGGCGAGGTTGATGAGGACCTGGCCCAGTCGGACCGGATCCCCGAGCAGCAGGTTGGGGACGTCGTGGGCGCGATGGACGACGAGCTCCAGCCGCTTGACATCGGCCGCGGGCGCGACGATCTGGGAGACCCGCCGCAGGACGTCGTCCAGCAGGTATTCCGTGCGCTCGATGCTCAGTTTCCCGGCGTCGATCTTCGAGAAGTCCAGGATGTCGTTGACGATGTGCAGCAGGAGCGTCGCGGCGTCCTCGATCTTGCCGAGATAGTCGCGCTGCGTCGTATCGACGTCCGTCCGCTGCAGCAACTGCGTCAGCCCGACGATCGCGTTCATCGGCGTGCGGATCTCGTGGCTCATGTTGGCGAGGAACGACTCCTTCGCGCGCGCCCCGGCATTGGCCGCATCGCGCGCCGCGGCCAGCTCCGCCGTCCTGCGGCCGACGGCCGCCTCGAGGCCGGAGGTCGCCTGCAGCAGGCGTCGCCGCATGGACTCCTGGGAGCGCGCGGTCACGTCGACCTCCAGCCACTTGCTGCTCACGTGCACGGGCCGCTGCAGTTCGAGGCGGCCGATGCGTTCGCTTTCCGCCGCGAGTTCGCGCAGCGGTGCGGCGAAGGCCGCCGCGGTCCGCCGGGTCAAGACCATGGTCGCCGCGATGCCCGCCGCCAGGATCGCCAAGAGGATCATGACCTGGGTCTTCGTGCTGACGCCGAAATCGGACTCGGGCGCGTAGGACACCACCCAGAGGCCGCTCGGGGCGCCGATGTCGATCGCGCGCCAGGAAGCGACCCATCGGTCGCCGTCGGACGTGAAGTGAACCAGCGCGGATCGGTTGTCGCTGGCGCGCCAGCCCGAGAACGCCGCGTTCAGCGCGCCCGCGGCGATGCTTCCCACGGGCTTGAACACGTTGGCCCGGACGCCTTCGTCCGAGCGGAAGCGCGCATCGTCCGGCAAGGCGACGACGTGGCCGTCCGAGGTCAGCACGGCGCTCTTGCCGTGGGCGCTCACCGGATGTCGGCGGGTGAATCGCGACAGGTCCTGCAGCGTGATGTCGGTCGTGCTGAAGAAGGCGTGTCCGGCCGGGTCGACCCAGCTGACCAGCGCGGACATGCCGGCCATCCCCGTGGAGCGGAAGACGAACGGGTCGGTCCAGGCGACACGGCTCTTGTCGCCGGCCTGCATGGCCTGCTTGAACCAGGGCCGCTGGCGGGCGTCATAGTCCGAACTCCGGCGCACCTCGGGCTCCGCCTTGCCGTCGGCGCTCCAGCGCGTATCGATCTCCACGCCGTGCAACACGTCGGGGTCGGTATGCCGCAGGAGGAACGAATTGCCGTCGCCCTTGCGCACGAGGAGCTCGCGGCCGGTCGCCTCGGCGATCGCGGCGGACGAGACATCGGGCTCGGTCATCAGGACCGGCCCCATCAACCTGACCAGGCCGCGCTCGTCGTCGAGCCCGATCACCCCGGCGTGCCCCCAGTCCGCACGCAGGCGGGCAATCGTCTCGACGCGCTGGAACAGGCCGGCGAAATCGGAGTCCACCGCCTGCGTCGCCACCCGCAGTTCGGCTGCGGCGAACGCCCGTTGAACCGGCGCGTAGACGAAGACCTGCGCCGCGGTGGCCGACAACAGCAGGATGACCGTGGCGGTGCCGAGCGAGGATGTCAGCAGGCTTCGTTGAATGGAGGTCCGAACCCGCTGCCCAGGCTGCGCCGGCGAGTCTGCCCCGATCGAGCTCGCGTTCAACGCCGACCGTCCCTGGCCCACGCGTCCGCTGAAGACCGATGTTCGCGCGCCGGCATCTTCCTGGTTGGTACGCCACCAACAAGCGTCATATTGGCCCTGTCCCCGAATTGACGGTCTCGACAAGCTATCAGAAAGCCGGCGGTCGCCGACCTTCGTTTACGCCATGGCCGCCGGCCTCGCCAGCTTGACGAAAGCGCCAGCATGGCACAGGTCGACGGACACGTCATGCAAGGCCTGGTTGCCGGCACGGGGCATCGGGCCCGTGCCGTCGATCCGACGTGCGCCGCGCGAGCTGCTCAAAGCTCCCGCAGGGCTGCCGTCACCGGCATCGTCGCCGCGCGCACCGCCGGGAACAGGCCGCCGATGAAGCCGATCGCAAGCGCCCATTTCAGGCCCTGCCACAGCACGCCGGCCGTCACGTGCAGCTCGAAGCTGAGCTTGCCGACCGTGCCGGCGGCCATCGTCGAGGCGGCGTAGCCGTTGAACAGCAGCCAGGCCGCGGCGCCGCCGAGGACGCCGCCGGCCAGCGCGAGCAGCATCGTCTCGAGCAGGATCGCGACGACGACGGGCAGGCCGGCGAAGCCGATGGCGCGCAGGGTGGCGATCTCGCGCGCGCGCGCCGCGACCGCCGCGAACATCGTGTTGAGCGCGCCGAACATCGCGCCGATGGCCATGATGGCCCCGACGACGATGCCGATGATGCGGATCACCGTCGCCGTGCCTTCGGACTGCTTGCTGAAGAAGTCCAGCGTGGTGCTGGCGTCGATCTTGAGCTGCGGGTTGGCGTCGAGCGCCGACTTGAACGGCGCGAAGGCCTGCGCATCGGCGAGCCGCACCGTGACCGAGTTGCGGCTGCTGCCGCGCTCGTAGGTTTCGGCGACGACGTTGGCATCGGCCCAGATCTCGGACTCGAGGGCGTCGCCGCTGGCGAACACGCCGGCCACCGTCCAGGTCTGGCTGCCCAGCCGGATCGTGTGGCCCGGCACGAGCCCGGCGAACTGGCGCGCGGCGCCGCGGCCGACGATCAGTTCGCGCAGGCCCGGGCTGAAGCGCCGGCCGTCGACGATGCGCACCTGCGGCCGCACCGCCCACACCTCGTCGCCGACGCCGCGCAGTTGCACGCTGCCCTCGTCGTCGGCGGTCGTGCCGTCCTTCAACGGCAGGTTGGCCGCGACGACGATTTCCGGCGAGGCCAGTGGCTCGCCCTTGGCGTCGCGGACGATGCCGGGCGTCTGCGCGATCTGCAGGACGCTGTCGCGGTCCAGCCCCGACGCCACTTCGGCGGCCGAGGCGCCGCGCAGCACGATCGCGGTGTCGGCGCTGCCGGTCTTGCGCAGCGTCTCGGCGTAGCCCTCGGCCATCGCCAGCATCGCCACCAGCACGCCGACCACGCCGGCGATGCCCACGACGATCACCGCGGACGACCCGAGCCGCTGCCCGAGCGTGCTGATGCCGACGTTGGCCACCGACAGCGCGCGGCGGCCGGATCGCGTCAGCGTCATCCACGCCGCGAACAGCAGCGCCAGCACCAAGGCGCCCTGCCAGGGCAGCATCACCCAGAGCGCCAGCACCACCGCCAGCAGCAACACCAGGAGCAAGCTCATCCAGATCTTCATGGTCGGCCTTTCAACGGCGCGCGAGCGCATCGACGATGTTCAGGCGCATGGCGCTCCACGCCGGCACCGCCCCCACCAGCAGGCCGATGGCCAGCATCAGCGAGACGCCCAGCGCCCAGCTGCCCGGGCCCACCGGCGACAACGACAGCATGCCGTTGCTGCCGTGGCTGATCAGCGGGATCAGCGGCTCCGCCAGGGCGATGCCGAGTACCCCACCCAGTACCAGCAGCAGCACCGATTCGGCCAGCACCATCGCGAGCACGCTGGTGCTGGAGAAGCCGATCGTCTTGAGCACCGCCAGCTCGCCGGTGCGCTCGCGCACGGCCTGCATCATCGTGTTGCCGGCCAGCAGCATCAGCGTGAAGAACACGGCGCCCATGATCGAGGTGACGATGAGGCCGATGTCGGCCAGCTGCTTCATCCAGCTGGCGGTCGCCGCCTGCTCGGTCATCGTCTTGGTCTCGTGGTCGGAGTTGGTCGACAGCGCGTCGATCGCCTTGGCCACCCGGTCGGCCTGGTTCACGTCGGCCACCCGCGTCACGTACCAGCCGACCCCGCCGCGGTTGTAGGGCGTGGTGTCGTCGAAGTAGTTCCAGTGCAGCAGCAGCAGCTGGTCGAAGAAGCCGGCCGCCTTCTTGTCGGTGGAGTGGATGATGCCGCTGACGTCGAACACCCAGTTCTTGCTGCCGGACTTGTCCGGGAAGATGGTCGACTGCATCGGGATGCGGTCGCCGACCTTCCAGTGGAAGCGCTGCGCGAGGCCCTCGCCGATCAGCACGCCGGTGCGGGCGTCGGCGAAGGCCTTGCGATCGGCGTCGCTGACCTCCATCTCCGGATACAGGTCGAGGTAGTTCGGCGCCACCGCGAAACTGAAGACCTGGTTGTGCGGATCCTGGTACGCGCCGCCGAACCAGTTGGCGTAGGTGACCGTCTTGACGCCGGGCACCTGCTGCATGCGCGCCTCGAGCGACTGCGGCAGCAACTGGATGAACGACAGCCGCGAGCCCGTCTGCAGGCGCTGCGCGCCGTTGGCGCTCTGGCCGGCCTGGTCGAACGACGTGCGCACGGCGTCGAGCAGGCCGAACAACAGGAACGCCGCGACGATGGACACGAGCGTGAGCACCGTGCGCGTCTTGCGCCGGAACAGCGAGGCCCAGATCAGGTGCAGGTATTTCATCGGTGACTCCCCGAAGCAAGCGGCCTCACGTCACGCCACCGTCTGTTCGACGAGCGTGCCCTTGTCGAGGTGCAGCGTCTGGTTGGCGTACTCGGCGGCCTTGGGATCGTGCGTGACCATCAGGATGGTCTTGCCATGGTCGCGATTGAGCGCGCGCAGCAGCGCCAGCACGTCCTCCGCGGACTGGCGGTCGAGATCGCCGGTGGGCTCGTCGCAGACCAGCAGCGTCGGATCGGAGACGATCGCGCGCGCGATCGACACCCGCTGCTGCTGGCCGCCCGACAGCTCGGTCGGCTTGTGGCTGGCGCGCTCGGCCAGGCCCACCAGCTCGAGCGCGATGGCCGCGCGCTTGCGGCGCTCGCCGGCGGACAGCTTCGTCAGCAGCAGCGGCAGTTCGACGTTGCGCTGCGCCGAGAGCATGGGCATCAGGTTGTAGAACTGGAACACGAAGCCGACCTGGGACGCGCGCCACTTCGCGAGCGCGCTGGCGCCGAGGTTGTCGATGCGCTGGCCGCCCACCGAGATGCTGCCGCCGGACGGCGAGTCGAGGCCGCCGATCAGGTTCAGCAGCGTCGTCTTGCCGGAGCCCGACGGCCCCATCAAGGCGAGGAACTGGCCCTGCGCCACGTCGAGGTCGATGTGGTGCAGCACCTCGACCTTCTGCTTGCCGCGTTCGTAGATCTTCGAGACGTCGCGGATTTCGATCAACTGTGTCATCTCGCTGTCGCTCCTGCAGTTGGCGGCGGGTTGCCGCACGAATTTCAATGAGCCGCGTCCTCGGCCCGCACCGCCGCACCATCGCGCAGCTCCGGCGGCGGGGACAGCACCACGCGGTCGCCGACGGCCACGCCGTCGGGAATCGATTTCATCGCGCCGACGTCCTGGGCCGCGGGCGCGACGGCGTGCAGCCGGGCCTTGCCGTCGACGACGACGAAGACCACGGCGTGGCCATCGCGCTGTGCGACCGCCTCCGGCGGCACGAGCGCGCCGCGCGCCGCCTGGGCGGGCGCCACGTCGGTCTTCTTCGCGAGGAAGGACACGCGCACGCCGATGTCGGGCACCAGGCGCGCGTCCTTCTGCTCGAGCGCGACGCGCACCTTGACCGTGCCCTTGCCGCGATCGGCGGCCGGCACGATGGCGATCACGTGCGCCGGGATCTTCCAGTCGGGATACGCATCGAGCACGGCCTCGGCCGGCATGTCCGGCTTCACCTGGCCGATGTAGGCCTCGGCGACGTCGACCTCCACCTCCAGCGAGTCCATGTCGACGATGGTGCCCACGCCGGTGCGCGTGAAGCCACCGCCGGCCGACAGCGGCGACACGATCTCGCCGACCTGCGCCGCCTTCTCGGTGACGACGCCCGCGAACGGCGCGCGCACCACGGAGTAGTCGAAGTTGACCTGCGCCTGGTTCAGCGCCGCGCCGGCGGCGTCGGCGTCACGCCGGCGTCCCTCGAGTTGCGCGAGGCCGGTGGCCACCGCGGTGCGCGCCTGTTCGGCCGCCTGCCTGGTCACCATGCCGCTCGCCACCAGTTCGTCCTGGCGGCGCGCGTCGGCCTGGGACTGCGCGAGCTGGGCCTGGGCGGTCGCGACCTGTGCCTGCGCGCTCGCCAGGTTGGCACGCGCGGCGCCCAGGCCGGCGCGCAGCGCGCTGTCCTCGAGGCGCGCCAGCACCTGGCCCTTCTCGACGTGGTCGCCCTCCTCGATCAGCACCTGCGTCAGCGTGCCCGTGATCTGCGTCGAGACGGTGGCGCGGCGGCGCGGCGTCACGTAGCCGGTGGCCTGCAGCACCGCGCCCGCCGAGCTGCCGCCGGCAGGCGCCGTGGCGGTGGCGGTGCGAACGGCGACCGGACGCGAGGTCAGCGCCCACCACGCGCCGCCCGCGAGCAGCGCCGCGACGACGAGTGCGGCCAGCACCGGCCACAGCCAACGCGGCGGACCGCCGCCGTCGTCGCGCTCCGTGTGCCGGATGCGCAGTTCGTTCAAGAGGTTCGCGTCGATCTTGTCGTCTCCGAAGAAGGAGGCCCAGGAACTGCGCGCACTCTAGCAGCGACGCGTCACGAATTCCTGCCCGTTTCTGCTGAAACGACAGCGTAGGGGGTCGAATCGACGGCTGACGCGTCAGGCGGCCGGTGCGGCGTTCGGCAGCAGCGCGCCGCGGGCCAGCAGCGCGAGCGTCTTGACGATCAGGATCGCGAACGCCACGTCGCACGAGACCGGGACGGGTGCGCGGGTGGCGGCCATGGCGGGACTCCAGCAAGGTGGTGATCGACGGCATCGATTCCGCGCGGCAGAATCGAGATGTCGAATGCCTATCTGTTCGCTTGAATTGCTCCAACGTCTCGCATGGATCCGCTGAGCCACCTCGTCACGCTGCTGGCCCCGCGCGGCCGCATGGAGCTGCGCTGCCTGTTCGGCGCGGCGTTCGCGGCGCCGCACGACGCCATCGGCCCGTGGCGCGCGCCCTTCCACGTGGTGCTGCGCGGCGAGTGCGCGCTGTGGCTGCCCGAGAGCAGGCAATCGATCGCGCTGCGTCCGGGCAGCCTGCTGGTGCTGCCCCGCGGCGCCGCGCATACCTTGCGCGGCATCGCCGAATCGCGCGCGGTCCCGCCCATTCGCACGCGGGTGGGCGATCTGGTCGACCTGAAGACCAACGTGCGCAAGCCGGAGCAGGCCGACATCGAGATCCTGTGCGGCGAGTTCGAGTTCCGCGGACGACGGCGCAGCGCGCTGCTGGAGGCGCTGCCCGACTGCCTGGTCGTCGAGTTCGACCAGCGTCCCGAGTTCGGCTGGCTGCAGGGCCTGCTGCGCATGATGGCGCACGAGATCGAGCAGCAGGACGCCGGCGCCGCCGCCATCGTCGCCGAGCTGTCGGGCGCCGTCTTCACGCTGGCGGTGCGCGCGCACCTGGAGACGCAGCCCGAGCACGCCGGCGTGCTGGGCCTGATGGCCAACCCGCGCCTCGCGCCGGCGCTCGCCGCGATGCTGGAGTCGCCGGAGCAGCCGTGGACGGTGGAATCGCTGGCGGCCCGCTGCCATCTCTCGCGCGCCGCGTTCGCGCGCCTGTTCGCGCAGCACACGCGCACCGGCCCGCTGGAGCTGCTGACGTCGCTGCGCATGGAACTCGCGTCGCGCCTGCTGGCGCTCGGCGAGCAGGACACCGCGGCGATCGGCGAGGCCGTGGGCTACCGCTCCGAGGCGGCGTTCAACCGCGCGTTCGCACGCCACGCGGGAACGACGCCGGGACGCTACCGGCGAGCGGAGCGGACGGCGGCGGCATCACCGGTTTGAGGGAGGCCTGCGCGCCGCGCGAGCGCGAACGCCGTGGTACGGTCACGCCCCATCGGCCTTCGGGGCCAGGAACGGTTCGACGCCCGCGCGCCACGAGCGCACGGCCTGCGACATCCCCACGATGACCGAACATTGCATGCGGCACCCCGTCGTCGCGATCGTCGGCGGCGGCTTCAGCGGCGCCGCCACCGCCATCCACCTGTTGGCGCTGGCGCCGCGCGCGCTCGAGATCGTCGTGGTCGAACCCGCGGCGGCCCTGGGCCGCGGGCTCGCCTATTCGACCGCCAGCGACAGCCACCGCCTGAACGTGCCGGCCGGCCGGCTGGGCATCGACCCGGCGCACGAGGCCGGCTTCATCGAGTGGCTGAAGAGGCGCGACGATCGCGCGAACGCGGCCGACTTCGTGCCGCGCCGCCTGCTGGGCGAGTACGTCGGGAGCGAGCTGGCGAGCGCGGTCGAATCGGCCGCGACCGGCTGCACGCTGGCGCATGTCCGCTGCCGTGCCGAGGCGCTCGGGCGCGACGGCGCCGCGTTCGCGCTGCGCTTGTCGGACGGCCGCCGGCTGCGCGCCGACCACGTGGTGCTGGCAACGGGACACCTGCCGCCGGCGCCGCCCGGCGACGCCGCGTGCGTAGCCTGGACGCTGGCCGGCATGACGCCGGATCCGTGGCACGCGGCCACGCAGCCGTCGACGACGGGCGACATCCTCATCGTCGGCAGCGGCCTGACCGCCATCGACCTCGCGCTTCAATGGTTCGACGGCGGCCACGCGGGCCGCGTGCACCTGCTGTCGCGACGCGGCCTGCTGCCGCAGCCGCATCGCGTCAACGAGATCCGTCCGCCGACCATCGCACCGGTGGCCTTCGCGCCCGGCTCGACACTGCGCGAGACGCTCACCACCCTGCGCCAATGGATCGCCTGTCACGAGCGACAAGGCGGCGACTGGCGCGATGCCATCGCCAGCCTGCGCGCCATCACGCCCGCGCTGTGGCAAGGACTCGACCTGCGCGATCGCCGGCGATTCCTGCGCCATCTGCAATCGTTCTGGGACAGCCATCGCCACCGTTTCGCGCCTGAGCTGCATGCCCGCGTGCAGGCGCTGCGGGTCGACGGTCGACTGACGCTGCAGGCCGGGCGCCTCGCGCGTATCGAGCGCCTGGCGGACGGCATGCTTCGCGCCACGTGGCGGCCGCGCGGCGGTGGGCCGTCCGCCGGCGTCGAGGTCGCCCGAGTGATCAACGGCACCGGGCCCAGCGCAGATCTCGCGCGGGCAAGCGATCCGCTGCTGGCGTCGCTGCGCGACGCGGGAACGATTCGCGGCGATGCGCTCGGGCAGGGCCTGCTGGTGGACGACGCGCTGCAGGTGCTCGATGCACAAGGCCATGCGGTGGACGGGCTTTTCTACGTCGGCCCGATGCTGAAGGCACAGTGCTGGGAGGCCGTCGCGATCCCCGAGCTGCGCATGCACGCCCGCGCCGTGGCGCGAGGCATCGTCGAGCGGCTGGTGCCGGCCTGAAGCGACGTCAGGCCGCGACGCTGCGCTGCCTGCGCGCCGTCGTCATGCAGGCCGCCACCAGCGCCTGCGCCTGTTCCGGGCTCATCGGCGGCGGCCCGAACAGCGAGCGGTAGACGATGGGCGAGACCACCGTGTCCATCACGGCGTCGACCTCCGGCACCGCCTCGCCACGCTCGACGCCGCGGTCGACGATGGTCCGGATCTGCGACGCCGTGAACGCCGCGCACTGGCACGGCACCGGCACCTGGCCCTCGGCGAGCGAGCCGCCCTTGGCCGACAACACGTCCAGCATCATGCCGAGGCCGACCTCGGACGACATCTCGTCGCGGTACTGCTCGACCCAGGCCAGCAGGTCGCCGGCGACGCTGCCGGTGTCGGCCGGGTCGCCGTCCGGGCGCATGCGTTCGACGGCGACGTCGGCCAGCAGGTCGGCCAGGTCGCCCCAGCGGCGGTAGACCGTCGACGGCGTGACGCCGGCGCGCGCCGCGATCAACGGCACCGTGAGCGCCGCGCGGCCATGCAGCGCCATCAGCTCGATGGTGGCCTGGTGCACCGCCGCCTGCACGCGGGCGCTGCGCCCGCCGGGCCGGGGAATGGCTTTGCTGATCGTCGTCATGCCGCCATCCTAACGCAAAGGAATTGCATTAGCGAAGCAAGGGATGCACAATGCATAAACGCAAAGACTTTGCGTTAGCTGGACTGGAGCCTCGCATGACCCCCACCGCCAACCCGCCGCTCGCCGCGCTTGCAGTCGCCCCCGGCCGCATGGGCCGCCCGGCCGCGCTGTGGCTCAACGCGTCCATCCTCGTCGCGTATCTCGCGGCGTCCACCGCGCCGTCGCCGCTGTACGCGCTGTACCGCGAGGCCTGGGGCTTCTCGGCGCTGACCCTGACGGTGGTCTTCTCGACCTACGCGTTCACGCTGCTCGTGTCGCTGCTGTTCTTCGGCGCGCTGTCCGACCACCGCGGCCGGCGCGAGGTCGTGATCCTGGCCATGGTGCTCGAGCTCGCATCCATCCTCGTGTTCCGCCATGCCGACTCCGTCGCGCGGCTCATCCTTGCGCGTGGAATCCAGGGCGTGGCCACCGGCATCGCCACCAGCGCGCTGAGCGCCGGCATGCAGGACATCGACCGCGAACGCGGCTCGCTGCTCACCAGCATCGCGCCGCTGTTCGGCATGGGCGCGGGCGCGCTCGGCGCCGGCGCGCTGGCGCAGTTCGCGCCGGCGCCCACGCGGCTGGTGTTCGACGTGCTGCTCGCCATCCTGGCCGTACAGACGCTGGCCGCGTTCTGGCTGCCGGAGACGGTCAGCAAGCGTCCCGGCGCGCTCGCCGCAATGAAGCCGCAGCTGGCCGTGCCCGGGCGGGCGCGCGCGACGCTGTGGCAGGTGCTACCCATCAACACCGCGCAGTGGGCGCTGGGCGGCTTCTACGCGTCGCTGGGCCCGTCGCTGGCGCGCATCGTCACCGGCCTGCACTCGCCGCTGCTGGGCGGCGCCGTCGTCGCCTCGCTGGTGCTGAGCGGCGCGGTCGCGGTGCTGTTCGTGCGCACGCGCCCCGCACGCGCCGTGCTCGCGGGCGGCACGGCCGCGCTCGTCGTCGGCCTCGGCATCACGCTGGCCGGCGTGCAGCTGCACTCGATCGCTGCCTTCTTCGTCGGCTCGGTCATCGCGGGCCTGGGCTTCGGCGCGGCCTTCAACGGCACGCTGCGCAGCCTGGTGCCGCTGGCCGAGGCGCACGAGCGCGCGGGGCTGATGTCGACGTTCTTCGCGCTGAGCTACCTCGCCTTCAGCGTGCCGGCGATCGCGGCCGGGCTGCTGGCCGGTCGCATCGGCCTGCAGGCCGCGTCGATCGGCTACGGCCTGCTGCTGGTGGCGCTGGGATGCGTCGCGCTGGCGATGATGGCGCGCCGCAAGGCCGACGCGTAGTCAGCGCGACGCCGGCCAGGCCGACATCGCGACGTCGACCATGTGCTGCAGCGCCGCGCGCGACGCCCCCGCCTGCGGCAGGTTCAGGATCGCCTGGACGACGCCGAGGTAGTACCAGGCCAGCGCCTCGATGTCGGCGTCCGCGGCCAGCTCCCCCTTGGCAGCCGCGCCGCGCAGGATGCCTTCGACGATGGCCTTCTGCCGCTTCACGCCGGCCCGCGCGGCGGACTGGCCCGCCTCGGACAACAGCGGGATCTCCGAGCAGCTGCGCGCCAGCAGGCAGCCCGCGGGCCGCCGCGACTTGCCGTCGCCCGGCAAGAACTCGCGCAGCAACGCCTCCAGGCGCGCCCGGGCCGTGACGGCCTGCACGCCGTCCATGCGCTGCAGCACGCGCTCCGTGTAGCTCGCCAGCGCCTCTAGGAACAGGCCGTCCTTGTCCTGGAAACGCTGGTACAGGCTGGAACGCGACAGCCCCGTCGCGGCCGTCAGCTCGTTGATGGAAGTCGCCGCGTAGCCGTGGCGCCAGAACACCTCGATCGCCGCGGCCAACACGGCCGGCTCGTCGTACTGCGGTTTGCCGCTCATCAAAACCCTCGCTTGACATGTTGGAATGAACGTTCCATCATTGATCATGGATCAATCGTTCCATGATCATACGACCAAAAGGAGTCCTCCATGTCCGCATCCCCTCAAGCCACCACTCGCCAGCCCCGCATCGCCGTGGCGGGCGCCACCGGACGCGTCGGCTCGTCCCTGACCGCGAGCCTGGCCGCCGATCCGGTGCACGTGCTCGCCCTGACGCGCAATCCGGACGCCGCGCGGCTGCCCGCAGGCGTCGCCGCCGTGGGCGTCGACTTCGACCAGCCGGCCTCGCTCGAGCGCGCGCTGGACGGCGTCGACCGCCTGTTCATCGCCCACGGCACCTCGCCGCGCCAGGTCGAGAACGAGATCGCGCTGATCGACGCCGCCGTCGCCGCGCGGGTGCGGCACATCGTCAAGCTGTCGTCGTTCGGGCCGCCGTCGCGACTGCATCCCATCGATTGGCACATGAAGATCGAGGCCCACCTGGCGCTGCAGGACATCGGCTACACGGTGCTGCGCCCGACGGCGTTCGCCGACATCCTGCGGCGCGCCGGCGCGGCCGTGGCGAACGACGCCTGGGGCGGCGCCGCCGGCAGCGGCCGGACCAACTTCATCGACACGCGCGATGTCGCCGACGTCGCGCGCGTCGCGCTGCTCGCCAACGACGGCGACGAGGTCCAGCGCGCGCACCACCTGAGCGGGCCGAGGGCGTGGACGATGCAGGAGATCGCCGACGAGCTGTCCCGGCTGCTGGATCGAACTATCGGCTACGGGCAGCGCACGCCCGCGCAGCAACGCGCGCTGCTGATCGGCGCGGGACAGAACGACTTCATCGCCGATCTCGTGCTGGGGCTCGATCGATGCTTCCGCGAGTCCGCGCTGGCCGAGACCACGGCCACCGTCGAACAGCTGACGGGACACGCCCCGCGGTCGTTGGCGCACTGGCTCGAGGAGAACCTGTCGCTGTTCCGCGGCTGAGCGCCGGCCCGGGCGAGCCAGAATGCGGGATGGACATCGCCGCATCGATCGAAGCCTCGGACGCCGCACTGCTGCACGTGCTGCACGCCGACGACGCGATCGTCGCGATCGACAAGCCCGCGGGCCTGCTCGTGCATCGCTCGTCACTCGACGCCCACGAGACACGCAGCGCCGCCGAGATGCTGCGCACGCAGCTGGGCGCGCCGGTGTGGCTGCTGCACCGCCTCGACAAGGCGACGTCCGGCGTGCTCGCGTTCGCGCGCAGCGCGGCGGTGGCGTCCGCGCTGGGCGAGGCCTTCGAGGCCGGCCGCGTCCGCAAGCGCTATCTCGCGCTGGTGCGCGGCTGGCCGGCGGCCGAGGGCGAGATCGACTATGCGCTCGCACGCGATCCGGAGCTGCCTTCCGCGGGCCAGCCGCGGCTGGCGGCGGTGACGCGCTATCGGCGCCGCACGCGTTTCGAATGGCCGTTCCCGGATGGCCCGCATGCGACGAGCCGCTACGCGCTGGTGGAGGTCGAGCCGCTGTCCGGGCGACGCCACCAGATCCGCCGCCACTTCAAGCACATCGCCCATCCGCTGGTGGGCGACACCACGCACGGCAAGGGCACGCACAACCGCGCGGTGGCCGCGTGGCTGGGCACGTCGCGGCTGTGGCTGCATGCGAGCCGGCTGGAGCTGCCCGCTGTCGACGGCGGCCCCGCACTCGTGATCGAGTCGCCCCCCGGCGACGAGTGGGCGCCTCTCTTGCAAGAAGCCTTTATTTCTTGCGGACGATGACGCTGCCGATGGAGTAGCCCGCGCCGAACGAGCAGATCACGCCGAGATCGCCGGCCTTCAGGTCGGCGCGGTACTCGTGGAACGCCAGCACCGAGCCGGCGGAGGCCGTGTTGGCGTAGGTGTCGAGCACCAGCGGCGCGAGGTCGCCACCGGCCTCGGCGCCGACCAGCTTCTTCAGGATCAGCTGGTTCATGCCGAGATTGGCCTGGTGCAGCCAGAAGCGGCGCACCTGCGTCGGCTCGAAGTGCAGCGCCTGCAGGTGGCCCTCGATGTGCGCCGCGGCGAGCGGCACCACTTCCTTGAACACCTTGCGGCCTTCCTGGCGGAAGGTCTTGTCGCGCGCCAGCGGGTCGGAATCCTCGCTGCGGTTGATGAAGCCGAAGTTGTTGCGGATCGCGTTGGAAAACTGCGTGACGAGCTTCGTGCCCAGCACTTCCCACAGGTCGGCGGACACCGCCGTGTCGGCGCTCTCGATCAGCGTGGCCGTGCACACGTCGCCGAAGATGAAGTGGCAGTCGCGATCCTTCCACTCGATGTGGGCGGACGTGATCTCCGGGTTCACGACGAGCACGCACTTCGCGCTGCCCGAGCGCACCGCGTTGACGGCCTGCTCGATGGCGAAGGTGGCCGACGAGCATGCCACGTTCATGTCGAAGCCGTAGCCGCCGGCGCCGATCGCCTGCTGGATCTCGACGGCCATCGCCGGATACGCGCGCTGCATGTTGGACGCCGCGCAGAAGATCGCGTCGACGTCCGCGCCGGTGCGGCCGGCCGCGGCCAGCGCCTTGCGGCAGGCGTCGGCACCGATCTCGGCCATCAGCGACAGCTCGTCGTCCCCGCGCTCGGCGAACTTCGGGCGCATGCGCGCCGGATCGAGCACGCCGTCCTTCTCGATGACGTAGCGCTGCTTGATGCCCGAGGCCTTCTCGATGAACTCGACGCTGGAGCCCACCATCGCCATCTCGTCGCCGCGCGCAATGGCCTCGGCGTGGGTCGTGTTGTGCGCCTCGGCGTAGGCGTTGAAGGCCTGGACGAGTTCGGCGTTGGTGACGATGTGCGGCGGCTGGTAGAGGCCGGTGCCGCTGATGACTGCTTGGGGCATGGGAATTCCTGGGTTACCGGCCGATTTTACTTGTCAGGGCCATCGAATCGCAGCGCGCCATCCTCGGGGAAACCGCATGTCCGCGGCATTTTCCATGCTGCATCGCACGCTAGAACGGCACCGCGCTCTCGAACGACAGCGGCTCGCCCGTCAGCGGATGCGGCAGATCGAGCCGACACGCGTGCAGCATCATCCGCGGCGAGGGATCGTCGGGCACGCCATAGAACGGATCGCCGGCGATCGGGCAGCCCAGCGACGCGAGGTGCACGCGCAGCTGGTGCGTGCGGCCGGTGACGGGCGCCAGCGCGATGCGCGTCAGCGTGCCGACGCCGTCGACCTGCGTCTCGCCGACGACGCGGTAGTGCGTCAGCGACGGCTTGCCGGTGTCGTGGCAGACGACCTGGCGCGGCCGGTTCGGCCAGTCGACGACCAGCGGCAGATCGATCTCGCCCTCGTCGCGCGCGGGCCGGCCGTGCACCAGCGCCTCGTAGCGCTTGTCGACCTCGCGCTCGCGGAAGGCCTCGCTGAGCGACGCGTGCGCGAGCGTCTCGCGCGCGAGCGCGATGACGCCGCTGGTCATCATGTCGAGCCGGTGCACGATGCGCGCGTCCGGCCAGACGGCCTGCGCGCGGATCAACAGGCTGTCGCGCTTGTCCGCGCCGCGGCCGGGCTCGGACAGCAGCCCCGCCGGCTTCGCGAGCACGACGAAGGCCGGCTCGACGTGCAGCACCTCGAGGCCGAGGTCGGGCGGCGGCCGGTAGACGTCCGCGTCGGGCACGCTGCGAGCGGTCATCAATCCCGGTTCAACAGCGCGTCGACATCCACGCCGCGCTCGCGCAGCAGCTCGGTCAGCGCGGGCAGCAGCGCGCCCAGGCGCTCGTCGACGGCGTCGCGCACCGTGTCGACCATCACCTGCGTGCTGCGCTCGATCTCGATGTTCAGCGCGTCGCCGGGCGTCTTCTCGGCGAAGGTCGTCATGCGCAGCGTCTCGGGGATCAGCCAGACCTCGAACCAGCCCTCGGCCTTGTTGGCGTCGGACACCGTGAGGCTCGCGCCGTTGATCGCGATGTAGCCCTTGGCGAACACGTAGCGCATCCACTTCGACGGCACCGCGATGCGCATCACGTGGTTGTTCTCCGGCTTTCGCACGGAGCCGAGCACGGCCTGGAAGTCGACATGGCCCGACAGCGGATGGCCGCCGATCTCCGCGCCGTCGCGCGCCGCGCGTTCGACGTTGATGCGGCTGCCCACCTTCAGCGTGGCCAGCGTCGTCAACGTGAGGCTTTGCTGCATCACGTCGAAGTTCGCGCCGTCGTCGCCCACCAGTTCGGTGACGGTCAGGCAGACGCCGTCGACCGACACGCTGGCGCCGATCTCGAGCCCGTCGCAGAAGCCCTCGGGGAATTCGAGCGTGAAGCTGCGCAGGCCGGGCTTGTCGACGAGCACGGAGACGGTGGCGACGGCCTGGACGATGCCGGTGAACATGGCGTGGGACTTCCTGCAAAGAGAGAGCCCGATTGTCGCCGCTCGTCGACGCCCGCACCGGGCGTGGTGCAATCGACGCCCTCAACACGGAGAGCCCATGTTCCTGCCCGCCACCGACGCCGACGTCCCGCGCATCGTCGAGCTGATGAACCGCGCCTACCGCGGCGCGGGCGGCGGCGCCGCGAGCTGGAGCGCGGAGCAGGCCTACATCGCCGGCAACCGCACGACCGAGGCCTTGCTGCGCGAGGACATCGCCGCCAATCCCGCGGCCACGCTGCTGAAATGGGTGGAGACGTCCGACGGACCGACGCGAGGCTGCGTCTGGCTCGCGCCATTTCCCGGTGTCAGGTCTTGCACTGCAACGGTGTCAGGTCTTGCAGTGCAACGTTTTCACTGACAGACCTGACACCGTTGCAGTGCAAGACCTGCCACCGCCGGATGACTCCGCCGGAACAGGAAAAGGATCTTCGGGCCGAAGGCAAATGCACCACACGGGCGTCACTGAGATCCAGGACGCCTACCACCTGCTCGATCCCATCATCGGCTCGGGCATGGCCGCGATGCTGTTCGGCGTCGCGCTGCTGGCCTCCGGCCAGAGTTCGACGTTCACCGGCACGATCGCCGGCCAGGTGATCATGGAAGGCTTTCTCGACTTGAAGATCCCGTGCTGGCAACGGTGCCTGATCGCGCGCGGCCTCGCGCTGGTACCGGCGCTGTGCGGCGTGCTGTGGCTCGGCGACCAGGGCGTCGGCACGCTGCTGGTCGCCAGCCAGGTGGTGCTGAGCCTTCAGCTGCCGTTCGGGATCTGGCCGCTGGTGCGGCTCACCAGCGACCGTGCCGTGATGGGCGCGTTCGCGAACGGGCCGTGGCTGAAGGCCTCGGCCTGGAGCCTGTTCGCGGCGATCAGCGCGGCCAACCTCTGGCTGATCGCCGGCATGCTGCGCTGAAGCTCAGACCCGCGTCTCCCAATCGTCGGCATCGAAGCCGACAGTGATGCGCCCGTCATCCCATTCGACCACCGGCCGCTTGATCACGCTGGCCTGATCGCGCATCAGCGCCTGCGCGGTCGCCGCGTCGGTCACCGAGGCCTGCCGCGCCTCGTCGAGCTTGCGCCACGTCGTGCCCTTGCGATTGAGCACGCGCTCCCAGCCGGCAGCGGCCACCCAGGCGGCGAGGCGGTCGGGCGGAACGCCGGCCTTCTTGAAGTCATAGAATTCATAGCTGACGCCGCGGGTTGCGAGCCAGTCGCGGGCGCGCTTGACGGTGTCGCAGTTTGGGATGCCGTAGAGGATCGTCATGGCGCCATTCTCGCGCCTCTTCGGGCCTGGCACGGCAGTTGCCGCTGTCGTGCACGAGGTAGGACACCGTTCAGCGGCTGCACGTGGGCCAGCTCATCATCACGAAGGCCCCCAGCAATGCAGATCGAGACTCCCACCGGCCGCGCCGAGACGCTGCGCCAGAGCGAGGAGCGCTTCCGCCTGCTGGTCGACAGCGTCCGCGACTACGCCATCTTCATGCTCGATCCCGCCGGCCACGTGCTGACGTGGAACGCCGGCGCGCAGCGCTTCAAGGGCTACCAGGCCCACGAGATCATCGGCAGCCACTTCTCGCGCTTCTATCCGCCGGAGGCGCTGGCGCGGGGACTGCCGGCCCACGAGCTGGAAATGGCGCGCAAGGTCGGCTCGTTCGAGGACGAAGGCTGGCGCGTGCGCAAGGACGGCTCGCTGTTCTGGGCCAACGTCGTCATCACCGCGATGCGCGACGAGACCGGCGAGCTGATCGGCTACTCCAAGGTCACGCGCGACCTGACGCAGCGCCGCAGCCACGAGGAAGCCTTGCGGCAAAGCGAGGAGCGCTTCCGCCTGCTGGTCGAAGGCGTGCGCGAATACGCGATCTTCATGCTCGACGTCAACGGCAACATCGCCACGTGGAACGTCGGCGCGCAGCGCATCAAGGGCTACAGCGCCGACGAGATCATCGGCCAGCACTTCTCGATCTTCTATCCGCAGGAGGTGCGCGACAGCGGCTGGCCCGAACACGAGCTGGTGCAGTGCGCGGAAAAAGGCAGTTTCACCGACATCGGCTGGCGCGTGCGCAAGGACGGCACGCAGCTGTGGGCCCACGTGACGATCACCGCCCTGCGCGACGACGACGGACGCCTGCTGGGCTTCGCCAAGCTCACGCGCGACCTGACCGAGAAGAAGCGGGTCGAGGCGATCGAGCTGGCCAGCGAAGAGCGGGAGCAATTGCTGGACGCGGAGCGCAGCGCGCGCATGGCGGCGCAGCGTGCCACGCGCGTCAAGGACGAATTCCTCGCCACGCTGTCGCACGAGCTGCGCACGCCGCTGAGCGCGATCCTCGGCTGGACCCAGATCCTGCTCAAGGGCCAGTCCGTGCGTCCGGAGGACCAGCGCCGCGCCATCGAGGTGATCGACCGCAACGCGCGCGCCCAGGTGCAGCTGATCGACGACCTGCTCGACCTGAGCCGCATCATGGCCGGCAAGGTGCGGCTCGACCTGCAGCAGGTCTCGATGCCCGAGATCGTGCAGCGGGCGATCGACTCGTCGATGCCGGCAGCCGAGGCCAAGGACATCCGCGTGCGCAGCCTGCTCGACCCGTCGCGCACGATGGTCAGCGCCGACGCGGGACGGCTGCAGCAGGTCGTCTGGAACCTGCTCACCAACGCGATCAAGTTCACGCCCAAGGGCGGCCAGGTGCAGGTGCTGCTGCAGCGCGTGAATTCGCACATCGAGCTGAGCGTGTCGGACAACGGCATCGGCATTCCCGAAAGCTTCCTGCCCCAGGTGTTCGACCGCTTCTCGCAGCGCGACAGCTCCAGCACGCGCTCGCACGGCGGCCTCGGTCTCGGACTGGCGATCAGCAAGCAACTGGTCGAGCTGCATGGCGGCACGATCCGCGCCGCCAGCCCCGGCGAAGGCCAGGGCTCGACGTTCTTCGTCGAGCTGCCCGTCTCGCTGATGCAGCTCGAGGAAGGGCGCGAGCACCCGGCCATCGACCTCGATCCGACGGAGACGCTGGCCTTGCCCAAGCTGGACGGCGTGCACGTCTTCGCGATCGACGACGAGCCCGATGCGCGCGAGGTGCTGCGCCGCTTGCTGGAGGACCAGGGCGCCGTCGTCACCAGCTTCGCCTCGGCGGAGGAGACGCTGGCCGCGCTGAAGACGACGCGCCCCACGGTCATCGTCAGCGACGTCGGCATGCCCGGCATGGACGGCTACCAGATGATCCGCGCGCTGCGCGCGATCGAGGCGCGCGACTCGCGCATCCCGGCGCTGGCGCTGACCGCGTTCGCGCGCTCCGAGGACCGCAAGCGCTCGCTGGTCGCGGGCTTCCAGGCGCACCTGGCCAAGCCCTTCGACGTCGCCGAACTGGTGCTGCTGGTGGCCGATCTGGTGGGACGTTAGGCGCGCCGCGATGTCGAAGGCATGAAGCTTGCCGACGCTCCGGGTCTTCGGAGCCCGGCCGCTGCATCGTCGGAGCCCGCCCTTCCCTTGCGCATCGCTGCGCAACCGAACCGGAGCCTGCGATGTCCGCGCCACTCGAATCCTGGAAAGTCTTGCCGCACGGCCAGTCGAGCGAGGTCGACGACCCGCGGGCCGCGTTGCGCCGCCCGCCCCAATCGCTGCGTTGAAGGACGATCTCATGGCCGAGATCCTCCCCGAAGACGCCGAAGAAGGCGCCCGCCAGTCCGCCTTCCGCGCCGGCTACCGCACCGGCTTCGGCGACGGCTTCGAGGCCGCCGACAAGGTGCACGAAGCCAGCAAGCAGAAGGACGACGGCCGGTCCGGCGAGGACAGGAAGGACGCGAAGTCCAACGACAAGGACAAGGACGGCGACAAGAAGGACGCCGAGCCTGATGACAAGGGCAGGAAGGACGACGACGGCAAGCCGCCGCTGTGGAAGCGGCCGCTGTTCGTGCTGATCGCCATCGTCGTCGTTATCGCGCTGCTCGTCATCGGCACGATCGCGCTGATCGACTCGCGCCATCACGAGACCACCGACGACGCGTTCATCGACGGTACCGCCAGCCAGATCGCGGCGCAGGCCGCGGGCCGCGTGAGCCGCCTGTACGTCAACGACAACCAGCAGGTGCATCGCGGCGATCCGCTGGTCGACATAGCCACCGCCGACATCGTCGCCAAGGTCGACCAGGCCAAGGCCGGCGTGCTCACCGCGCAGAGCCAGGCGCAGCAGGCGCTGGCGCAGGTCGAGGGCCAGAAGGCCAACGCGGCGCAGGCCGCGGCCAACGCGCGCCAGGCCGAGGCCGAGTACACCAACGCGCAGCAGGATCTCGCGCGCTTCAGGGGCGTCGATCCGGACGCCGTCTCGCGCCAGCAATACGACCAGGCGGTGGCGCAGGCGCGTTCGGCCAGGGCCAAGCTCGACGCCGCGCACGCGACCGAGGGCACGGCGCAGGCGCAGGTCAAGGCGGCGCTGGCCAACGTGGGCGTCGCGCAGGCGCAGGTAGCGACGGCGCAGGCCGACCTCGAGACGGCCAACATCCAGCTCGGCTACGCGCACGTGGTCGCGCCGATCGACGGCCGCATCACCAAGCGCGCGGTGGACGTCGGCAACGTGATCTCGGTCGGCCAGCCCATCCTCGCGATCGTCAGCACCGACCTGTGGGTGACGGCCAACTACAAGGAGACGCAGCTCAAGAAGATGCGCGTGAACCAGGCCGTGACGATCACGATCGACGCCGTCCCCGACGTCAGGTTCGCGGCGCACGTGCAAAGCTTCCAGCGCGCCGCGGGCAGCTACTTCAGCGCGCTGCCGGCCGAGAACGCGACCGGCAACTACGTCAAGGTGACGCAGCGCGTGCCGGTCAAGATCGTGTTCGACCATCCCGAGGAGCTGCAGAAGTACAACGTCGGGCCGGGCATGTCGGTCAAGCCCAGCGTGTCGATCGAGTGAGGCCGCGCGCGTGGCCGCATCGTCCGCGTCGTTGCCGCGTTCCGCCGCGGGCGAGCACAACCCGTGGCTGATCGCCATCGTCGTCTCGCTGGCCACCTTCATGGAGGTGCTGGACACGACGATCGCCAACGTCTCGCTGCGCCACATCGCCGGCGGCCTCGGCGCGAGCCAGGACGAGGCGACGTGGATCCTCACGAGCTACCTGATCTCCAACGCGATCGTGCTGCCGATCAGCGGCTGGCTGGCGACGCTGATCGGGCGCAAGAAGTTCTACATGATCTGCGTGGCGCTGTTCACCGGCAGCTCGTTCATGTGCGCGCTGTCGCCCAACCTCGCGACGATGATCTTCTTCCGCGTGCTGCAGGGCATCGGCGGCGGCGGCCTCGCGCCGACGGAGCAGTCGATCTTCGCCGACACCTTCCCGCCCGCCGAACGCGCGAAGGCGTTCGCGTTCTACGGCGTCACGGTGATCGTGGCGCCGGCCATCGGCCCGCTGCTGGGCGGCTGGCTGACCGACAGCTTCTCGTGGCACTGGATCTTCCTGATCAACCTGCCGGTGGGCGCCGCGGCGCTGGTGCTGATCTGGTTCCTCGTCGACGAGCCGCAGGCCGTCAAGGACGACACCGCGCAGTTCCGCAGGAACTTCATCCCCGACTGGCTGGGCTTCCTCCTGGTGGCGTCGACCTTCGGCTGCCTGCAGGTGGTGCTCGATCGCTTCCAGGAGGACGACGGCTTCTCGTCGAACCTGATCGTCGCGTTCTTCATCGTCTTCGTGAGCTCGGCGATCGCGCTCGTGTGGTGGGAACTGCAGCATCCGCAGCCGGTGTTCGACGTCAAGCTGTTCAAGGTGGGCTCGTTCGGCGCCGCCAACATCGTGATGCTGCTGGTGGGCTTCACGCTGTTCAGCACGACGCAGCTGATCCCGCAGTTCGCGCAGAACCTGCTGCAGTACGACGCGCTCGCGGCCGGGCAGACGCTCGCGCTCGGCGGTCTCGCCGCGGCCGCGATGATGCCGTTCGCCGGCATCGCGGCCACCAGGCTGCCGCCGTGGCTGCTGGTGGGATTCGGCCTGCTGTGCACCGGCGTCGCGCTGATCCACACGTCGTACCTCAATGGCTCGATCAGCTTCTTCGACCTGTCGATGACGCGCGTCTACCAGAGCCTGTGCCTGCCCTTCCTGTTCGTGTCTCTGACGACCGCCGGCTACGTCGGCATCCCGCCCGACCGCAACAACGAGGCCTCGGCCATCATCAACCTGTCGCGCAACCTCGGCGGCTCGATCGGCGTGGCCACGGCCACCACCATGCTCGCCTGGCGCATCCAGTTCCACCACGAACGCCTCGGCGAGCAGGTGTCGACCATCGGCGCGCGCGGGCAGCAGCTGACGCAGCACGGGCTGGCGGCGGCGCAGCAGGTCGTCAACGGGCAGGCGCAGGTGCTCAGCTACCTCGACATCTTCTACGCGTTCGGAATCATGGCGCTGGTCGTCACGCCGATCGCGTTGTTCCTCAAGACCCCCGCGCCCGGAGAAGCCCATGGCCACTGAAATCCTGCGAGCCACCGCACTCGCCGCGGTTGCAACGTCCACCGCGTTGCTGTGCGGCTGCACGATGGGCCCGAACTTCCATCGACAGGAGACGACGCCGCCGCCAACGTGGGCTGGCGCCGCGTCCGCGCCCGCCGACCTGCCCAGCAAGCCGGTCGCGCGAGCCTACGACGGCCGGCTGTGGTGGTCGGTGTTCAAGGATCCGGTGCTCGACGGCCTGGTCGACGAAGCCGTGCGGCAGAACATCGACCTGCAGACCGCGGCGCTGCGCATCGAGGAGGCGCGCGCGCAGCGCGGCAGCGCGGCGTCGCAGGGCCTGCCGCAGGTCAACGGCAGCGGCATCGGCGGACGCCAGCGCGCCAGCAAGAACGGACTGGCCAGCGCGCTGATGGGCGGCGGCTCGTCGTCCGCTGCAGCGGCTGGTTCGGGCGCCGCGACGGCGCCGGCGCCGTCGCCCTATTCCGACCTGTTCGACGTCGGCTTCGACGCCACGTGGGAGCTCGACCTGTGGGGCAAGGCGCGGCGCGGCGTCGAGGCGGCCGACGCCGACATCGTCTCGGCCGAACAGGCGCGAGGCGACGCGCTGGTGTCGCTGACGGCGGAAGTGGCGCGCACCTACCTCTCGCTGCGCGGCGCGCAGCGCCAGCGCGCGATCGTGCTGGCCGACGTCGCCGACGAGCAGCAGTTGCTGAAGCTGACGAACTCGCGCGCACGGAACGGCTTCGCGTCGCAGGCCGACGCCGTGCAGCAGCAGGCGCAGCTGTCGGCCTCGCAGGCGCAGTTGCCGCCAATCGAGCAGAACATCGACCAGGCGATGAACCGCCTCGCCCTGCTGCTCGCGCTGCCGCCGGGCGCGCTGGCCGAGCGTCTCGGGCCGCTGCCGCAGGCCGACATCGCGCTGCCGCCCGAGGTGCCCGTCGGCCTGCCCGGCGACCTGCTGCGGCGGCGTCCCGACATCCTGAAAAGCGAGGCCGACCTGCACGCCGCCACAGCCAAGGTGGGCCAGGCCAAGGCCCAGCTGTTCCCGTCGATCACGCTCGGCGGCACCGGCGGCTTCCAGTCCATCCACGCCGACAGCCTCACCGACTGGGCCTCGCGCTTCTGGGTCGGCGGCGCGCAGATCTCGATCCCGATCTTCGAGGGCGGCAAGCTGAAGGCGCAGATCCGGACGGCCGACGCGCAGATGAAGGAGGCCGCGCTGACCTGGCGCGGCACGGTGCTGTCGGCCTACCACGACGCGAACAACGCGCTCGTCGCCTACGCCGACGAACAACGCCACGCGAGCGCCCTCGCCCGGCAGTTGAGCGACGCGCGGCGCAGCGACGAGCTGATGCGCTCGCGCTTCAAGAACGGCTTCGTGTCGATGATCGAGGTGCTGGACGCGCAGCGCGGCGTGCATCAGGCGGAAGAGCAGGCGCTGCAGAGCAACGTGACGGCGTCGACGGATCTCGTGGCGTTGTACAAGGCGCTCGGCGGCGACTGGAACGGGGATGCGGCGAACGTGGCGTCGACGGCGCCCTGACACTACGGATGGGGTCGAGCTGCGACCGCCGTGAACTCAGTCGTCCAGGTCCTTCGGAATCGCATCGGGCGTCCACCACTCCGACAACACCACCGCCGCCAGGTCGCGGCTGGCCGACTCCTCGCTGTGGGCCAGCACGTCGAGGAAGCGCAGCACCACCGTCTCCTGCGCCTTGGTCAGCGAGCCCAGGCGCGGCGGGTTGCGGTCGGGCGGACGGAAGGACGTGAGGAGCGCGTCGGTGACGTCGCTGGTCCGCGCGATGTGGCGCAGCGCGTACTCGATCATGAAGGGCAGGTAGTGGCGCCACGAGGCGGCGTCGAGCCAGCCGCTGCCCCAGGGATGGGCCTCGAGGTATTCGTCGGAGATCGCGTCGACCAAAACGTCGAACGGCGGGGCCGGCTTGTCGAGATCGAGCGCGTCGCCGCCGCGCAGCGTCATGGCGGGAAACGCGGCGCCTTCGGCGGAGAAGGCCGCGAAGGCGTCGGCGATGAGGTCGGTGTGGGACATGGTGCGCGCGGGAAAAAGATCGATTCCGCTACTGTCGCATATCGATGCGGACACCGCCGGCACGGCCGTTCGGCCGTGCGCCGCAGGGAAATCGCCGGCCGGCCTAAAATCGGGCTTCAACAACAGGCCCGCATGTCCTTCTCCCTCGAACGCGCTTCCTGCCGACTCAACACCGCCTACGGCGACTTCCAGATGCACGGGTTCAAGGACCTCGCGTCCGGGCTCGAACATGCCGCCCTGTGCCTGGGCGACGTCCGCTCGCCGCCGCCCGTGCTCACGCGCATGCACTCGGAATGCCTCACCGGCGACGCCTTCGGCAGCTGCCACTGCGACTGCGGCCCGCAGCTGCGCGGCGCGCTGCAGGCGATCGCCAAGGAAGGCCGCGGCATCGTGTTGTACCTGCGCCAGGAAGGCCGCGGCATCGGCCTGCTGAACAAGATCCGCGCCTACGCGCTGCAGGAGCAAGGCGCCGACACGCTGGACGCCAACCGCCTGCTGGGCCTGCCGGCCGATGCGCGCGACTACGGCATCGCCGCGGCCATGCTCGCCGAGCTGGGCGCGACGTCCGTTCGCCTGATGACCAACAACCCGACCAAGATCGACAGCCTGCAGGCGCACGGCATCACGATCGCCGAGCGCGTGCCGCTGCAGGTGGGTCGCAATCGGAAGAACGGCGCGTATCTCGACACCAAGGCGCATCGCATGGGGCACCTGTTCGACGTGCTGCGCGAGCCGAGCGACGAGTGAGCGTGTTACGCGGACGCGACCGCGCCGGCTTCGACTGAAACGCCGCATTCCAGCGCCCGCCGGCGCACCTGGTTGCGGCCGTTGTGCTTCGCGTCGTACATCGCCTGGTCGGCCGCGCGCAGCAGGTCGGCCGGCGTCGAGTCGCGGGCGTCGCACATCGCGGCCAGGCCGATGCTGACCGACACCGGCGCCGCCAGCGCGGAGTCCTCGCGCACGTGCAGCGTCTCGACCTGCCGGCGGATGCGTTCGGCCACGGCCGCGGCGCCGTCGATGTCGCAGGACGGCAGCACGACGACGAACTCCTCGCCGCCGTAGCGCGCGACGAAGTCGCCGGGACGCAGGCCCGCGTCGCGCACCGCGCCCACCACCGCGCGCAGGCAGGCGTCGCCGGCGGGGTGGCCGAAGCGGTCGTTGAACTGCTTGAAGTGGTCGACGTCGATCAGCAGCAGCGCCAGGTGCGCCGCCTCCTCGAGCGCGCCATCGGCGCCGCGACGTTGCGCCGCGCGGCGCGCGCGTTCGTGCTCGGCGTGCAGCACGTCGTCGAAGTGGCGCCGGTTGAACGCCCCGGTCAGGCCGTCCTCGATCGCCAGGCGCTGCATGCGCGCGTTGGCCTCCTGCAGCTGCGTGGCCATCACCTTGAGCGCGAGCAGCAGCATGCCGCACTCGTCGTCGGAGCTGCGCGGCAGCGGGACGTCCAGCTGCCCGCTGCCCACCGCCGACGCGAACAGCACGGCCTGCTTCAGCGGCTGCGTGATGCTCAGCGTCAGCCGCCAGCCGACGAACGCCGCCATCAGCGACGCCAGCATGGCCACGGCCTCGATGACGGTGTCGATGCGGGCTGCGCGCTCGCTGAGTGCATTGATCTCCGCCGCGATGCGGCGATTCTGCAATTCGGCCAGTTGGTCGAGCGCGCCCAGCCAGTCCGCGTGCACCGGTGCCACTTCGCGGTTGAGCGTGCGCGCCGCCATGCCGGGATTGAAGCCGTCCACGGCCGACCGCGCGGATTCGAAAGCCCCGACCAGCGCGTGATCGTAGGCGTCGACCTGGTCGATCAGCGCCTGTTCCTCGCCGGAACCGGCCGTGGACACGAAGCGGCTGGACAACGCACGGTAGTTGCCGATGTCCACCTCGATCTCTTCCATGTCGCTCTTGGCCTCGTCGATCGAGTTGGCCAGGCCCAGGCGTTGCGCGAGGCGATCCTCGCGCTCCAGCATCTCGCGCATGCCGCGGATGTCGGCCTGGCGCGCGTTGGACACCTCCACCAGCTGCAGCAAGCCCTCGCGCGAATGGCGCGAACTCGAGACGGCCAGCCACGCGCCCGCGATCATCAGCAACAGGATGAGCGAGAAGCACAGCACCAGGCGATGGCCGATGCGCAGGTGGCGGAAAAAGGTCTTCATCGAATCAGGCGTGGTTGTCTCGACCACGGCGCGGCTCGCCGCTACGGAAAGGCAGAGGCGATCAACGGGATATCGACGAAAGGCGGGGGCCAGTTGAGGCTGCGCGGCGCCCGCCGGCGCCGCGAGCGCGAAATTCTCCTGGTTTGCGGCGACCTGAACGCCTGTCGAGCTAGCCGTGCGGCTGCTGCGTGTGCTGGATGAGCCTGTCCCGGACCTCGTTCATCGTGCGCCGCGCCGCCGCGAACTCCTCGGCAGCCAGGCCGGTCGCCTTGACCAACGTGCGCTGCGCGCCCTTCTCGCGCAGCGCGCGTCCGGCGTCGGTGAGCTTGACGATGACCTGGCGCTCGTCGCGCGGATCGCGGCGGCGCTCCAGGTAGCCGAGCGCCTCCAGCTTCTTCAGGATGGGCGTGAGCGTGTTCGACTCGAGGAACAGCTTCTCCCCGAGCCCGCTGACGGTCTGCTCGTCCTGCTCCCACAGCGCGACGATCGCGATCCATTGCGTGTAGGTGATGCCCAGCTCGTCGAGGATGGGCTTGTACGCCCGGCCATAGGCGAGATTGGCGGAATACACCGCGAAGCAGAGGAAGTCGTCGAGCTTGGGCAGCTCGGCCTGGGTGACATGGGTGGACATGGGCGCTGTCTCCTTCGACTCGATCATAACCCTTTTAACTCGCATCCGATTTAATCGCATTGCTTGACATCAAGGGGCCAACCATCTACATTGATCGTATCCGATTTAATCGGATCCGCTTATCAACCCTGAAGGAACCGCCATGAACCAGATCGACACCGTGCTCTACACCGGCCATACCCACACCATCGGAGGCCGCGACGGCGCCTCGCGCAGCTCGGACGGCCGCCTGGACATCCGCCTGTCGCCGCCCGGCAGCGCGGGCCAGGGCACCAACCCCGAGCAGCTCTTCGCGGCGGGCTGGTCGGCCTGCTTCATCGGCGCGATGGGTCGCGCGGCGCAGGCCTCGGGCGTCAAGCTGCCGGCCGACGTGGCGGTGGACGCGGAGGTCGACCTCGGCAAGAGCGGCGACGGCTTCGCGCTGCAGGCAAGGCTGAAGGTCAGCCTGCCCGGGCTCGATCCGGCGGTCGCTCGCGCCATCGTCGATGGCGCCCACCAGTTGTGCCCGTACTCGAAGGCGACGCGCGGAAACATCGCCGTCGAACTGACCCTCGCCTGAACCGACGCGTGCCGCGCGCCAACCGACCTCTCGGAAAGAAACGATCCATGACCCGCCTCGCTCGATTTGCTCCCCTGCTCGTGGCCGGCGCCGCGCGATCGACGCCCAGCCCGGCAAGGTGGTGCTGGTCGGCCACGCGCGTTGAGCCAGGAGGACGTCACGCCATGCGCTCTCTTGCACGAAGAATCCTGCTGTCGCTCGCGCTGCTGGCGAGTACGGTGACCGGTACCGCCGCACGCCTCGACACCGGCCACGACGCGGCGCTGCCCGTCGAACCGCTGCACCCCAGCCTCGCCGGCGCCACCGGCTGGCTCGACTCCCCGCCGCTGACGCTGGACGGCCTGCACGGCAAGGTGGTGCTGGTCGATTTCTGGACCTACTCCTGCATCAACTGCCTGCGCACCCTGCCCTACGTGCGCGCGTGGTCCCGCGCGTACGCGAGCCAGGGCCTGGTCGTCATCGGCGTGCACGCGCCGGAGTTCGAGTTCGAGCACGATCCGCAGCGCGTGCGCAAGGCGCTGAAGGATCTGGACACCGACTGGCCGGTCGCCATCGACGACGACTTCGCCATCTGGCGCTCGTTCCGCAACCAGGCCTGGCCGGCGCTCTATTTCATCGACGCGCAAGGCCACGTGCGACACCACCAGCTCGGAGAAGGCAGCTACGCGGAGTCCGAGCGGGTGATCCGGCAGTTGCTGGCCGAGGCCCACGCCGACGCCAAGCCGCTGCCTGCGATGGCGTCCGTCGAGGCGCGCGGCATAGTCGCTGCGCCGGACTTCGAGCATGTGCGCTCGGAAGAGACCTACCTGGGCTACGCCCACGCCGACGAAGCGGCGCCGCGCGACGTCCTGCCCGATCGCGCGCAGCGCCACGCACCCGCCGCGCCGCGCCTGAACGCGTGGACGCTGGGCGGCGGCTGGGTGCAGCGGCCGGAGTATGTCGAGACCACCGAGGCCGACGGCACGATCGCGATGCGCTTCCATGCGCGCGACCTGCACCTGGTGCTGGGAGCGGCCGACGGTCGGCCCGTCCCGTTTCGCATCACCGTCGACGGACACGCGCCAGGGCGCGATCACGGGGTCGACGTCGACGGGCAGGGACGCGGCATCGTCTCGGGCGAGCGGCTCTACCAGCTGGTGCGCGCGCAGGACGCGGTGGCGGACCACACCTTCGAGATCCGCTTCGACCGTGCCGGCGCGCGCGCCTGGGTGTTCACCTTCGGCTGAGCAACGTCAGCCGCGGGCCTCTTCGGGCGCGGCCGGCGCCCGCAGGTTCTTGGCCGGCGCGACGAGCATCTCGTGCGGCACGACGACGCCGTTCTTGACGGCGACGACCTCGGCCAGGATGCTCACGGCGATCTCGGACGGCGTCTTGCTGCCGATGAACACGCCCACCGGCCCGCGCAGGCGCGCGAGCTCCCCGGCGGTGACGTCGAAGTGCTCGGCGAGCCGCTGGCGCCGCGCGTCGTTGTTGCGCCGGCTGCCGATCGCGCCGACATAGAAGGCCTCGGACTTGAGCGCCTCCAGCAAGGCCAGGTCGTCCAGCTTGGGGTCGTGGGTCAACGCGATCACGACGCTGCGGCGGTCGGGCGCGAACGCGGTGACGGCGTCGTCGGGCATGTCCGCCACGAGCCGCGCGCCGGCGACGCGCCAGCCTTCGCGGACCTCGGCGCGCGGCTCGCAGACCGTCACCTCGAAGCCGCTGAACAGCGCCATCGTCGCCAGGTACTCGGTCAACTGGCCGGCGCCGATCAGCAGCATCCGGTAGCTGGGGCCGAAGGTGTTGACGACGTGGCGCTCGTCCGCGACCAGCTCCTCGGGCTGCGGCGCGTCGTCATGCGTGGCGAGGCCGTCCGGCAGATGAACCGTCCGCCGCACGAGGCGACCCGCCGCGAGCGCGCGCTCCAGCGCCTCGATTTCGGATGGATCGGGATCATGCTCGACCAGCAGCTCGAGCGTGCCGCCGCATGGCAGCCCGAAGCGGTGGGCCTCGTCGGCGGTGACGCCGTAGGTCACGAACTCGGGAGCGATCGGCGCCTGCGCGTCGCCCAGCGCGGCGCGCTCGCGCCACAGCTGCCGGTAGCGCCAGGCCAGGTCGTCCTCGATGCAGCCGCCGCTGACGGAGCCGGTGAGCCGTCCGTTCTCGGCCAGCGCCAGGATCGAGCCGACCGGACGCGGCGACGAGCCCCACGAGCGCACGACCGTCACCAGCAGCGCGTGCTGTCCGGCGCGGCGCCAGTCGCGCAGGTCGCGCAGGACGAGCAGGTCGATGTTGTCCATTCGACGCGGCGTGCGGCGGGCTCAGGGCGCCGGGCAGGCGGCGCCGGTCTGGATCCACGCGGCGACCAGCTCGCCGAAGCGGGCCTGCGTGCCGGGCGCGGGCGTGCGCGTGCCGCCAGGATGCCAGCCCCAGCCCACCAGTTCGTCGTGGGCCATGTGGTCGTGGATCTGCGCCAGCGAGCGCTTGCCGTTGCGGGCCGGATCCTTGATCTGCTCGCAGATGGCGCCGAGCGACTTGCCCTGCCAGGCCATCGCCGCCGGCGCGACGTGCCACTTCGGCGCGCCAGGCACGCCGGCCGGCGCGAAGTTGGCGGTCTGGTGGCAGGTAAGGCAGCGCATCGCGATCGCGCCGTGGTCGTCGGTGCCGCGCACCACCAGCGGCAGGTGCGGATGCATGTCGTCGCCCTGCGTCGGGCGTTCGCCGACGGGGTGGCAGTTCTGGCAGCGCGGGCTCTGGATCACCTTGCCGGCCTCCTCGAACAGCGCGCGCGAGCGCTCCGTCGCATCGGAGATGCCGGCGAAGTCGGCCGGCGACTTCAGGGACGCGGACTGCGCCATCGCGGCGGGCACCGCGAGGCAGGACGCCAGGACAAATCCAACAATGGTCGTCAGTCGCATCGCGAGCCCCTGAAAAAAATCCAAGCGGCGAGCATACTGCGCCATCCGATTTCCTTCACGGGAGCTGCGCAATGCCTGTCGTTTCACTCAACGTCAACGGTCATGCCCACCAGGTGGAGGCCGATTCCGAGACGCCGCTTCTGTGGGCGATCCGGGACGACATCGGCTTGACCGGCACCAAGTTCGGCTGCGGCGTGGCGCAGTGCGGCGCCTGCACGGTGCACGTGGACGGCCAGCCGGCGCGCTCGTGCGTGACGCCCGCCGCCGCGGTGCACGGCCGCAAGGTGACGACCATCGAGGGCCTGCAGTCGAAGGCCGCCAAGGCGGTGCAGAAGGCCTGGGTCGACCTCGACGTCGTGCAGTGCGGCTACTGCCAGTCGGGCCAGATCATGTCGGCCACGGCGCTGCTGGAACAGAACCCCAGGCCCAGCGACCTCGACATCGACCACGCGATGGCCGGCAACATCTGCCGCTGCGCCACCTACGTCCGCATCCGCGCCGCGATCCACCACGCGGCCGGCCAACTCTCGGCCTGAGGAGCACGCCATGCACCCATTGATGCAGACCTTCCGCGACCAACAGCAGGCCGAGCGCGAGGAACAGGCGCTCGCCTCGCTCGTGCTTGAACGCGAGGCGCCCCCCGCGCCCGCGGGCGTCACGCGGCGCGGCGTCCTGACGGCCGGCGCCGCCGGCGGCCTGATCGTCGCCATCGGCTGGGCGCCGCAACCGGCACGTGCCGCGGGCCAGGGTCCGGAGGGCGGCGCCGCGACAGCCGCGTTCGAGCCCAACCAGTTCGTCAGCGTCGGCACCGACAACATCGTCACCATCGTCAACAAGCACCACGAGATGGGCCAGGGCAACACGACCGGCCTCGCCTCGCTGGCGGCCGACGAGCTCGATGCCGACTGGTCGCTGGTGCGCGCCGAGTACGCGGGCGCCAACGTCAAGCTGTACGCCAACCTCGCGTTCGGCATGCAAGGCACGGGCGGCTCGTCGGCCATCGCCAACTCGTACCTGCAGTACCGCACGGCGGGCGCCACGGCGCGCGCGATGCTGGTCTCCGCCGCGGCCGAGGCCTGGGGCTTGCCCGCCGGCGAGATCCGCACCAGCAACAGCACGCTGACGCACGCCTCCGGCAAGAAGGCCACGTACGGCGAGATGGCCGCCGCGGCGGCGAAGCAGAAGCCGCCCGGGAAGCCGGTGCTCAAGACGCCCGAGCAGTTCACGCTGATGGGCCACGAGCACGCCACGCCGCGCGTCGACTCGCCGTCCAAGTGCAACGGCACGGCGACCTACACCGGCGACGTCAAGCTGCCCGGCCTGCTGACGGCCGTGATCGCGTTTCCGCCGTCGTTCGGCGCGAAGATGGTGTCGTTCGACGCGTCGGCGGCGAAGAAGGTCAAGGGCGTGACGGACGTCGTCGCGGTGCCCGAGGGCGTCGCCGTCGTCGCGAAAAGCACCTGGGCCGCGCAGCAGGGTCGCCGCGCGCTGAAGGTCACTTGGGACGAATCGGCCGGCGCCACGCTGGACTCCGAGGCGCTGCTGGCGCAGTACCGCGAGCTCGCGACGCAGCCCGGCACGCCGTTCGCGAAGCCCGCCGCAGCCGAAGCCGGCAAGCCCGCGCCGGTCGCGACGAAGACGCTCGAGGCCGTGTACGAATTCCCGTTCCTCGCGCATGCGCCGATGGAGCCGCAGAGCTGCGTCGCGTGGCTGCACGGCGGCATGCTCGAGACCTGGGCCGGCCACCAGTTCCCCACCTTCGACCACCAGTTCGCCGCCAAGGCCGCCGGCCTGCCGCTGGAAAAGGTGAAGCTGCACTCGCTGATCTCCGGCGGCAGCTTCGGCCGTCGCGCCAACGCGTACAGCGACTTCACGGTGGCCGCCGTCAACGTGGCGGTCGCCATCAAAGGCCGCGCGCCGGTGCGCCTGCAGTAAACGCGCGAGGACGACATGAGCGCCGGCCTGTACCGGCCGATGATGGTGCACTCGGTCCAGGTCGGCATCGACGACGCCGGCAAGGTGGCGTCGTGGAAGCACGCCGTCGTCGGGCAGTCCATCGTCGCCGGCACGGCCATGGCGATGATGATCAAGGACGGCATCGATCCGACCTCGGTCGAAGGCGTGTTCCCGTCCTCGTACGACCTGCCCATGATGGACGGCCAGCTGCATTCGCCGTCGCTGCCGGTGCGGCCGCTGTGGTGGCGCTCGGTCGGCAACACGCACACGGCCTACGTCATGGAGACGATGATGGACAAGCTCGCGCAGGCCGCGGGCCAGGATCCGGTCGCGTTCCGTCTCGCGTTGATGGACAAGAATCCGCGTGGCGCCGCGGCGCTCAGGCTGGTGGCAGAGAAGTCCGGCTGGGGCAAGGCGATGCCCGCCGGTTCGGCGCAGGGCATCGCGGTGCACGAGTGCTTCGGCACGACGGTGGCGCAGGTCGCCGAGGTCACGTTGAAGGACGGCAAGGTGCGCGTCGACCGCGTCTTCTGCGTGGTCGACTGCGGCATCGCGGTCAACCCCGACGTGATCAAGGCGCAGATGGAAGGCTGCATCGGCTTCGCGCTCGGCGCGCTCTACTACAGCGAGATCGAGCTTCGGGCCGGCCGGCCGGTGCAGCGCAACTTCGACCAGTACAAGGCGCTGCGCATCTACGAGATGCCCGCCATCGAGGTCTTCATCGTGCCCAGCACCGCGGCACCGACGGGCGTGGGCGAGCCGGGCGTGCCTCCGCTCGGGCCGGCCGTCGCCAACGCGGTCGCGCGCGCCGGCGGGCCGGCCGTGCTGAGGCTGCCGTTTGCGCGTTCGGGCCTCGTGCAGGCTTGAGCTTGCACCATGCATTGGCAGCCCGCCGCCCGGTGGCGCGTGGCCGGCACAGATTCGACAAAGCCCCGAAGACAAACGGCCCAGACGTTGCCGTCTGAGCCGTTGTTCTTTTTCTTCTTAATTTTGGTGGGCCCTGAGTGACTCGAACACTCGACCTACGGATTAAGAGTCCGCTGCTCTACCAACTGAGCTAAGAGCCCGAAATTCTCGGTTGCCGCTTTCGCCAAACTCGCTATCGCGAAAACTGCAGCCTTGGATTCTACTTCGGTTTTTGCTCGACATGCAAGCAGAAACTTCGTGACCATCCGGAAGACCGTTGCCGTTCGACGCGTGTTGCCTGCGTCTCGCGGGTCGGGTGGTGGGTTGTGCGGGACTCGAACCCACGACCTACGGATTAAAAGTCCGCTGCTCTACCAGCTGAGCTAACAACCCCGTTTCCGGCAGAGCCTCAAATCATATCATGGCTTGCCCGAATTGGACAAGCCTCGCCGCGACTGCCGACCACTCGGCCAGCAATTTCACTTGAGCAGTTGCGTGACGATCTCGCCGGCGGCGGCCATGCCGAAGCTGGCGGTGACGACGACCGTCGAGCCGTAGCCGTGGCAGTTGAGCGTGTTGTCGCGGCGCGTGTCGGCCGAGGTCGTCGCGTCGCCGTCGTCGCCGATCTCGCACGCAGCCTCTTCCGGCTCGGGCGGGGCCACGCTCTCGCGCGAGAACACGCAGCGCACGCCGATCTTTCCCGTGCGCGGCGCGCCGTGCTGCGAGCGCAGGCGTTGGCGCAGGCTGGCGAGCAGCGGGTCGTGCGTGGTGGCGTGCAGATCCTCGATCTCGATCTTTTCCGCGTGCCGCTTGCCGCCGGCAGCGCCGCAGGTGACGAACGCGGCGCCGCTGCGGCGCGCCCACGCGGCGAGCGCGAGCTTGGCCTTGCTCTGGTCGCAGGCGTCGATGACGGCGTCGATCTCGATGGGCAGCAGGCCGGGCCAGTTGTCGGCGTCGGCGAACTCCTCGATGCAGTGGACGACGCAGCCGGGATGGATGTCCGCGATGCGGCGCGCGAGCGCCTCTGCCTTGGACATGCCGATGGTCTGCCCCGTCGCCTGGATCTGGCGGTTGACATTGGACTCGGAGACGTGGTCGAGGTCGATCAGCACCAGCTGCGCGACGCCGCTGCGCGCGAGCGCCTCGACGGCCCACGAGCCGACGCCTCCCAGGCCCACGACGGCGACGCGCGCGGCACGCACGCGCGCGTAGCCGCGGGCGCCGTACAGGCGCTTGAGGCCGCCGAAGCGGCGCTCGAGGTCCGCGTCGTCCGCCGCGGCGACGGCGGACGACGCTGCGGGGACGTCGGGAGCGAGGCTCACTTCAGCGACGACAGGCGCTCTTTGCCCGCGACGGCCGCTTCCGACTTCGGATACGTCTTCATCAGGTCGGCCAGCGTGGCCTTGGCGCCCTTGATGTCGCGCAGCTCGATCTGGCAGTTGGCGACCGCCAGTTCGGCCTCGGGCGCGCGCGCGTGGTCGGGCGCGGCCGCGATGAACGACTTGAAGGTGACGATGGCGCCCTTGAAGTCGCGGTTGCCGTACTGCGCGTTGCCCATCCAGTAGCGCGCCAGGTCGGCGTAGCCGCTGGCCGGCCAGCGGCGCAGGAAGTTGCCGAGCGCGACCTGGGCCTTGTCGAAGTCGCCGCTGCGCAGCGTGGCCGTGGCGGCCTCGTACGCGGCGATCTCCTCGGGATCGGCCATGAAGGTCTTGCCGTCGAGGTTGACCTGCTGCGGCTCGACCCGCTTCAGGCGGTCGTCGACGCCCTGCGCGATGTTCTTCTGCTGACGCTGGACGTCCGACAAGTCCTTGGCGAGCTGCTCGTTGGCACCGCGCAGCTGCGCGATCTGCTGGCGCAGCTGCTCGTTCTGGTTCGTCAGGTCGAGCAGCGCGTTCTGCAGTTGCTGCAGTTGCTGCGCGGTCTGCGCGGACTGGGCCTTCGAGCTGTCTTCCAGCTGCGAGATCCGGGTGCGCAGATCGATGATCGCGCGGCGCGCCTCGTCGTCGTCGAACAGACCGGCGTGCGCGCTCGTGCCGCAGGCCAGCAAGGCGGCCACGGCGCAGGCGCGGCGCACGGCCGCGAACGCGCGCGGGCCGGGCCGGGCCGCGTCAAGCCTCACGACCGGCGACATCACTTGCTGCGCAGTTCGACGCGGCGATTCTTCGCCCACGCCGACTCGTCATGGCCGTCCACCGCCGGACGTTCCTTGCCGTAGCTGACCGCCTCGAGCTGCGAGTCGCCCACGCCCAGCACCTTCATCTGCTGCACCACGGCCTCGGCGCGCTTCTGGCCGAGCGCCAGGTTGTATTCGCTGCCGCCGCGCTCGTCGGTGTGGCCTTCGGCGACTTCCTTGGCGCTCGAGTTGGCCTTGAGCAGCTTGGCGTGCGCCTCGACGATCGGGCGGAACTCGTCCTTGACGGCGTAGCTGTCGAAGTCGAAGTAGATGACGCGATCGAGCGTGGGCGGCGGCGCGTTCTGGCCGCTCAGGTCAGTGGTGGCGACCGTCGAATTGCCGGTGTCCGGCGTCGCCTGGCTGGTCGTGGTCTGCGTGGTGACGTCCTTCTTCTCGACCTCGGCCGGCTTGTCCAGCTTCGTCGACGCGCAACCGGCCACGACGGCCACGCTGGCCAGCGCCAGCAGCATCTTTGCGGAATTTCTGATCATCGATTTTCTCCTACCAGCACTATGAACACATTGGCCGCGGCGCGCACGCGCGTCACGGCGTTTCCCCACAATCAGCGGCCGTACGGCCCCCAGACAGGTTCTCGGATGTCGAGGCCCGTTTCGAGCAGCGTCGACTTGGATTTTCCATCGGCCATGCTCTTCATGAGCACGTCGCGGCCGTTGGCCTTGGTCGCGTAGATGATGTAGCGGCTGTTCGGCGCGAAGCTCGGGCTCTCGTCGTCATTGGTATCGCTGATGCTCTGCACGTCGCCCGTGGCCAGGTTCATCACCATGACCTTGAAGCCGCCCCCACGCGAAATGTACGCAAGAAGCTTGCCGTCGGGGCTCAACGCGGGGCTGATGTTGTAGGCGCCGCTGAACGTGACGCGCGTCGCGCCGCCGCCGGCCACCGCCTGCTTGTAGATCTGCGGGCCGCCGCCGCGGTCGCTGACGAAATAGATGAACGCGCCGTCCGGCGAGAACTTGGCCTCGGTGTCGATGCCCGTGCTGTCGGTGAAACGGCGCACGTTGCCGCCGCTGCGGTCCATCAGGTAGACGTGCGAGCCGCCCTCGCGCGACAGCGTCACGGCCAGCGTGCGACCGTCCGGCGAGAACGACGGCGCGCTGTTGGAGCCCTTGAACGCCGCCACCTCGCGCACCGTACCGGCGTGCACGTTGCGGATCACGACCTTGGCCTTGCGGTCGTGGAAGGTGACGTAGGCCAACTCGGTGCCGTCGGGCGACCACGCCGGTGAAATGATCGGTTCGTTGTCGATCAGCGCGGGCTGGATGTTGCCGCCGTCGGCGTCGGTGATGCGCAGCGTGTACTTGCCGCCGCCCTTGGTGACGTAGGCGATGCGCGTCGAGAAGATGCCGCGCTCGCCGGTGAGCTTCTGGTAGATCTGGTCGGACACGTGGTGCGCCGACAGCCGCAGGTCGGCCGGCAGCGTCGGCTCGCTCTGGCCGCCCTGGTCGGCGCCCTTGATGACGTCCCACAGGCGGAAGCGCACGTCGATGCGGCCGTCGGCCAGGCGCGAGGCCGAGCCGGCGACGACCGCGTTGGCGCCGCGCGAGCGCAGCGTGTTGTAGTCGGGCGTGCCGTTCTCGTCGGCCGGCGCCGGCGCATCGACGAACTTGAAGACACCGCTGCCTTCGAGGTCGGCGCGCACGATGGCCGAGATCGACTGCGCCTGGCGGTCCTCGTCGCGGAAGCGCCCGAGCACGATGGGGATCTGGGTCGCGCCCACGCCGTTGATCTCGACGTGGAATTGGGCGAACGCCGGGCTCAGTGCCGGCAGCGCCAGGGTGGCGCCGAGGGCGCGCAGGACATGTCTTCTAGGCCACATGGAGGATTCAATGAGTCCTGTTCAGTCGGAAAGGTTCCGGGGAAGCATCGCATGCTGTTCAGCAGGCGCATTGTAGGCAGCAAGAACGGGGCCCGCTTGTAGGTCAACAGCGCGTCCGCGCGGGGCCGGATAATGGCCTTCTCGCCCATTCGCGGACGGCTCGCGCCGCCCGCCCATCCAGCGTCGATGACCTCCCTCAAGCAGCGCCTGGCGCGCATCACTCCGTACTTCCGCGACAACAGCCGCGCCGCCCTCGGGCTGGCGGCCGGCGCGATGGTGGTGGCGGCGGCGACGGAGCCGATGATCCCGTTCATCCTCAAGCGCCTGTTGAACAGCGGCTTCAAGGACACCGGCGGCCTGCCGATCTGGTCGATCCCGCTGACCATCGTGGTGCTGTTCGTCATCCGCGGCATCTCGTGGTGGGTGTCCAGCTACGGGCTGACCAAGGCCTCGCAGAACGCCGTCCTGGCCGTGCGGGCCCATCTGTTCTCGCACATGATGCGCGCCGCGCCGCCCCTGTTCACCCGCAACACGGCCAGCAGCCTGACCAACAACATCGTCTACGAGATCCAGCAGGCGTCCAACCTGCTGATGGGGTCGCTGCAGATCCTGGTGCGCGACTCGCTGACGGCACTTTTCTTCGTCGCATCCCTGATCTACCTGAACTGGCGCCTGACACTGTTCGTGGTGGTGCTGTTCCCGATCACCGGCCTGCTGGTGCGGCTGGTCAGCAAACGGCTGCACCGGCTCAACATGGCCGGCCAGGACGCCACCGACGAGCTCGCCTACGTCGTCGAGGAGAACGTGCTCGCCTGGCGCATCGTGCGCCTGCACGGCGCCGCGAAACAGGAACAGCGCCGCTTCGACACCAGCTCGCGCCTGATGCGCAGCATCAACATCAAGCAGCAGGCCGCCGGCTCGCTGATGACGCCGGTGACACAGGTGCTGGCCTCGTTCGCGCTGGCGGCGGTGCTGTGGATGGCGCTGGCCCAGAGCAAGGGCGCGCACACGACGCCGGGGGACTTCGTCGCCTTCATCACCTGCATGCTGCTGCTGATCCAGCCGGCCAAGCACCTGTCGGACGTGATGGCGCCGCTGACGCGCGGCACCGCCGGCATGGAGCGCGCGCTCGACATGATGGAGGACGTGCCCCCCGAGAGCGGCGGCACGCTGGCGCCGGGCCGCGTGCGCGGCGACATCGAGTTCCGCCACGTCGGCCTGCGCTACGTGGCGCGCGACTCCTCGGAGGTGCCGGACGGCACGCAGGTGGCGGCGCTGTCCGACATCGACCTCACGATCCGCGCCGGCGAGACGGTCGCCTTCGTCGGCCCGTCCGGCGCCGGCAAGACCTCGCTGGTGAACCTGCTGCCCCGCTTCGTCGAGCCCACCGGCGGCGACATCCTGATCGACGGCGCCGCCATCCGCGACTACGAGATGCTCGCGCTGCGCAGCCAGTTCGCGCTGGTGAGCCAGGACGTGGTGCTGTTCAACGACAGCGTGGCCGCCAACGTGGCGCTCGGCGACACGGCCGACCCCGCGCGCGTGCGCAACGCACTGGCCGGCGCGAACCTGCTCGACTTCGTGCTGACGATGCCCGGCGGCCTCGACGCGCGCATCGGCCACAACGGCACGCAGTTGTCGGGGGGCCAGCGCCAACGCCTGGCGATCGCGCGGGCGATCTACAAGGACGCGCCCATCCTGATCCTGGACGAGGCGACGTCAGCGCTGGATTCCGAGTCGGAACGCGCGGTGCAGGCCGCGCTGGAGGTGTTGATGAAGGGGCGCACGACGCTGGTCATCGCACATAGGTTGTCGACCATCGAGCACGCCGATCGGGTCATCGCGATGGAGCACGGCCGCATCGTGGAACAGGGGCCGCACGCGGAGTTGCTGGCGGCCGGTGGGCTGTACGCGCGGCTGCATGCGATGCAGTTCCGCGGAGGGTGAAGGCGGCGCGACCTCAGGCTTGGTGGAGGCCGATGGCCAGCGTCGAGACGTCGTCCGAGATGTCGTTGGGACGCGGGCAGCCCGACAGGCAGCCCAGCAGCAGGGTCGCCAAGGCCAGCTGTACCAACTTCTTCATGGAGGTTCTCCAACGATGCAGTATTGATCCGGCGCGCGACAGGAATCTTGGCAATGGCGCTCCGCGAACTGCGCTGACTTGAATACCGAGCACGGTACTCGAATGCTCGCCGTCCTAGTGTCGTCCGGGTGCGAGGATTTTCCCTGAAAGTGTGTGCAAATGATGGGGTAATGACTCCAAAGAGCCCCCTGTTCCCTCCAAAACCGGGGAAAGCCCGCTCAGGGGGAACGCGCGCGCAGCGTCGGAAACTCCAGCAAGATCTCCGTACGGCCGGGCCGTGACGAGACCTTGAGCTGGCCGGCGAGCGCCGCGGCGCGGCGCCGCATGTTGTCGAGTCCGCGCCCCACGCCGCGGCTCGAGTCGATGCCGCGGCCGTTGTCGACGATGCTGATGTGGGCCATCTCGTCGATGCCCGGTTCGCCGCGCAGGCCGGTGGTGACGGCGATGCGATCGGCGCCCGAGTGCTTCAGGCAGTTGGCGAACGCCTCCTGCACGATGCGCAGGATCGACAGCACGCTGTGCGGTGTCAGCATCGGCAGCGGCGGCAGGTCGACCACGTTCCACTGCAGCTCGATGCCGCTCTTGCCCAGCCGGTCCTGCAGGCGGTAGCGCAGCGTGCCCAGCACGGTGAGCAGGTCGTTCTCGACCGGCTCCAGCGAGTCGATGATCAGCTGCAGGTCCTCGATGCTCTCGCGCAGCACCGTCGCCACCCGGCCGTCCTCGCCGCTGGACGTGGGGTCGGCCTCGCGGTCCATGCGGCGCACCAGCGACAGCGCCATCGTCAGCTGCGAGCCGATGCCGTCGTGCATCTCGCTCATGATCCGGGTGCGTTCGAGCGCCAGCGTCTCGTTGCGGCGCGCTTCCAACAGTTGCTCGTAGTTGCGTTCGAGCTCGGCCGCCTTGTCGCTCACGCGCTGCTCGAGGACGCCGGCGAGCCTCTCGTAGGCGTTGAGCGATTCGATGAAGCGCTGGATGAGGATGGTGCCGACCACGAACAGGTACAGCGGCGCGCTGAAGTGCGCCAGGTAGACGCGGTCGGTCCAGTTGTTCTGTGCCTGCGAGAACCACCACAGGTCGTAGCCGCTCAGCACGATCTGGGTGAGCGCCGCGACCGCCAGCAACAGGCCCTCGAGCGCGCTGCGGCGCAGCCCCTCGCGCACTAGCATGAAGAAGAAATACGGCGACACGGCCAGCACGCCGAAATACCAGAAATCGATCAGGCCACCCGGCATGAAATCGCCGAACAGCGCCACCGCCCCGACCAGGAAATAGAGCCAGGACCCGACCTCGACCAGACGCAGCCGCAGGCCGCAGTAGCGCAGCACGAACATGAACATCAGCACGCCGCGCAACACCTGCGACGATACGACGCACTGCTCCCACAAATGCGCCGGCAGCGGCGGATAGAGCGCGTAGTAGTCGAGGCTGATGAACGTCCACAGCAAGGACGCGCATCCGAGCCAGAAGTACATCGCCTGCGAGCGCCGGCCCAGCCAGACGCCCAGCATGAAGATGCCCATCACGCCGGTGCCGGCGCCCAGCAGGCGCACCGAATCGTTCTGCCAGAAGGTCCTGTGCTCCCAGATCGGCTGCAGTTCGTCCTCGCTGCCGAGCCGCACCGGCGCCAGCCATCCCGGTTCCCACTCGTAGGTGCGCTGCTGGATCTCGATCTCGTTGTCGCCGGCATGCAGCATGGCCGACGGAATCACCGCGTACTGCGTGCGATTCCAGTTCAACGGCAACTTCCCGTGCATCGCGCCGACCTCGCGCAGCAGTTGTCCGTTGACGAAGAAGCGGCCGGTGCGGTTGAACGCCACGAGGTACATCGCCAGGTTGCGCGCGGGCACGGCCTCCAGGTGGAAGCGAAGCTTGAACCAGGCGTCCGCGCGCGGTTGGTCGAGCGGCGTCTCCCACAGCTTGGCGAGCGTCACGGCCTTCCAGGCGCAGTCGGCGCCGGGCACGCTGTCGGTGGGTGCGGCCGGCACGCAGAACTGCGCCTGCGAGAGGGTCTGCGACAGCATCGCCGACGGCGCGTCGTCGGCCATCGCAGCCGCGCCCAGCGCGGTGGCGAGCAGCAACAGGGCGAGCGCCGCCCACGCGCGCGCCGGAGTCGCGCGCACGCGTCCGGCCAGGGCGCCCGACCCCAGTCTCACAGCAGGCCCATGCGGCCCGCCTCGAACACGGCCTCGGTGCGCGAATGCACCGCCAACTTGCGATAGATGTGCTTGACGTGCGTGGCCACCGTGTGCGCCGACAGATGAAGCATGTTGGCGATCTCGCCGACGGTGAAGCCCTTGGCGATGAACAGCAGCACCTCGCGCTCGCGCTCGGACAGCCCGCCGTCGTCGACCACCGCCGGCTGCGACGGCGCGGCCGGCGTGTCCTTCTTGAAGCGGTGCAGCAGCTGGCGCGCGATCACCGGGCTGATCGGCGAGCCGCCGGCGCGCAGCTCGCGCACGGTGGCGCCCAGCGTGTCGTTGAGGCTGCGCTTGAGCAGGTAGCCGGTGGCGCCGGCCTCGATCGATGCCAGAACGTGGGCCTCGTCGCCGAACACGGTGACCACCATGACGTCGATGTCGGGCCGCGTGCTGGCGATCTGGCGGATCAGGTCGATGCCGTTGCCGTCCGGCAGGCCGAGGTCGATCAGCGCGACGTCGAACTCGCCGTGGGCGATCGCCTCGCGCGCGCTCTCGGCGTTGCTCACCTGGTCGGCGAGCACCATGCCATCGTCACGTTCGATCGCGGCGCAGACGGTCTCCCGGAAGGCATCGTCGTCGTCCACGACCAGGATGCGGGTCGGGCTCTCTTGCGGCAGTTCGGCGGTTTCAGGCATTGTTCATTGGATCAAGCACAGCCCCGACTGTAAACGCGGGCTTGCATCCCCCAACCCGGGTATTGCCGCACGCGCGCCGGCGATCAAGCCGGAAACGCGCCGCTGATCGCGCGACCGCCCGGGTGGGCAGCGCGCGGCGGAGCGGTTAAGCTGCCCCGCGAGCTGCCCATTCCATCCACCGCGACGCCCATGTCCACCGACTCCGCCGCCCCACCCCGCATCTGCGTCGTCACCAGCGGCCAGGCGCGCATCTTCCGCACCTGCACCGACCTGCTGCTGCGCCAGCTGGGCGTGGCCGAGCATGCGATCGACTTCCACGCCCTGTTCTGGGACGACACGGACCTCGACAAGACGCGCGAGGCCCTCGCGGGCTTTCGCGAGACCACGCTCTGGACGCATCCGCGCGTGCAGTTCAACGAGGATTTCTCGGCCTACGCCAGGCCGCCCGAGACCAACGTCCCCAACTTCCTGTCGATGATCTGGGGCCGGCGCCTGCTGCTCGACAAGCTGCGCGAGGCGGGTGCCTTCGAGCGCTACGACCTGTTCGTCTTCGTCCGGTTGGACACCTGCTTCAACCGCCCGCTGGACTATGCCGCCATGGTCGGCCTGCTGCAGCAGCACAACGCGTTGCTGCCGGTCAACGGCCACTGGCGCGACGGCTGGTCCGACCAGTTCTTCGCCGGCCGCGCGCCGGCGCTGCAGACCTGGCTGGGCTTCGCCGATCGCGTCAAGGGCTACCTGGCCGAGGGCGTGCTGCTGCATCCGGAGACGCTGCTGAAGCACCACATGGTGACGAACGGCCTGCACGCCGCGCCGCTGATCACGACCTTCATCTGGCGCAGCGACGTCGTCTTCAACGTCGGCTGAACGCGCGCGCTTCGAGGGTTTGCACGCAGCGCGCGGCCGTCGACCGGCCGTCCGGCTGACCGAGAATCGGCGCATGAACGACTGGCTGGCCGATACCCTCGCCGCCCTGGCCCGACCCTCGGCCTGGCGGTCGTTTCGCCATGTCTTCGTCGGCAACCTGGTCGACGAGGGCTGGCGCTACGCCGTCTTCGCGCTGGTCGTGTGGGGGCTGCTGCACGTGCTGCTGAAGAAGCGGCTGGCGCATCGCGTGATCGTCGACTGGCCGACCGCGGCCGACCTGCGGCGCGAGCTCGCGTATTCGGCCAGCACGCTGGCGGTCTTCGCCGCCATCGCCGCGGTCGTCCTGGCGCTGGTGGTGTCCGGGCATGCCGAGATCTACGAGGATCCGCTGAAGTACGGTCTGGCCTGGTTGCTGCTGAGCCTGCCCGCGCTGATCGTCTGGCACGACTTCTACTTCTACTGGGCGCACCGGCTGCTGCACACGCGCTGGATGCTGCGCCAGGTGCACCACGTGCACCACCGCTCGCGCAGCCCGTCGCCGTTCGCGGCCTACGCGTTCCATCCGGTGGAGGCGTTCATCAACGGCCAGGTGACGCTGCTCGCACTGCTGGCGCTGCCGTTCAACATCTGGGTGCTGCTCGCGTTCGCGCTGCACCAGATCATCCGCAACGCCCACAGCCATGCCGCCGTCGAGACCCTGCCGCGCGGCTTCGCGCGCCACTGGCTGTGGGGCCGCTTCACGACGACCACGCACCATCACCTGCACCACGAGACGGCGCAAGGCAACTACGGCCTGTGGTTCACGTGGTGGGATCGCTGGTGCGGCACGGACCGCAAGGACTACTTCGAGCGCTACGACAAGGCGACGCGGCCTCGCCCGGCAGCGCCTTGAGACGCTTCAGAGCAGCACGATGTCGTACTGCTCCGGATTCATCGTCGGCTCCGCGCTCAACGAGATCGGCTTCTTGATGAAGGCCGACAGATCCGCGAGGTGCGCGCTTTCCTCGTCGAGCAGCATCTCGACGACCGCGGCACTCGCGATCACGCGGAATTCCTTCGGATCGAACTGGCGCGCCTCGCGCAGGATCTCGCGCAGCACGTCGTAGCAGACGCTGCGCGGCGTCTTCACCTGGCCGCGGCCGGCGCAGGTGGGGCACGGTTCGCACAGCATGTGGGCCAGCGACTCGCGCGTGCGCTTGCGCGTCATCTCCACCAGGCCGAGGCCCGTGAAGCCGCTGACCGTGACCTTGGTGCGATCCTTGGCGAGCTGCTTGCGGAATTCGGCCAGCACGTTCTGCTGGTGATCCTCGCGCGTCATGTCGATGAAGTCGACGATGATGATGCCGCCGAGGTTGCGCAGGCGCAGCTGGCGCGCGATGGCGCCGGCGGCCTCGAGGTTGGTCTTGAAGATCGTCTCGTCGAAGTTGCGCGCGCCGACGAAGCCGCCGGTGTTGACGTCGATCGTCGTCAGCGCCTCGGTCTGGTCGATGATGAGGTAGCCGCCGCTCTTCAGGTCGACGCGCCGCGCGAGCGCGCGCGCGATCTCCTCTTCGATGCTGAAGAGATCGAAGATCGGCCGCTCGCCCTTGTAGTGCTCCAGCCGGCCGACCGAGCTCGACGCGTAGGTCTCGCCGAAGGTGCGCAGCGCCTCGTACTGCAGCCGCGAGTCGATGCGTATCGTCTGCGTGCTCTCGTTGGCGATGTCGCGCAGCACGCGCTCTGCCAGGCTCAGGTCCTGGTGCAGCAGCGAGCCCGCGGGCCGCGACAGCGCGCGTTCGCGGATGCGGTTCCAGGTCGTGCGCAGGTAGGCGATGTCCTCGGCCAGTTCCTGGTCGCTCGCCTCTTCGGCATTGGTGCGCAGGATGAAGCCGCCGCCGCCCTCGGCGGGGTTGCCGGCCAGCGCGATCATGCGCGTGCGCAGTTGCTCGCGCAGCTCGTGCGAGCCGATGCGCTGCGAGATGCCGATGTGGTTGTCGTGCGGCAGGTAGACCAGCAGCCGGCCCGCGATGCTCACCTGCGTGGTCAGGCGCGCGCCCTTGGTGCCGATCGGATCCTTGACCACCTGCACGGTGAGCGACTGGCCCTCGAACACCAGCTTCTCGATCGCCGCGGGGACGCCCTCGGGCTTGGTCGACGGATGGCCGTGCAGGTCGGCCACGTGCAGGAAGGCCGCGCGCTCGAGGCCGATGTCGATGAAGGCCGACTGCATGCCGGGCAGCACGCGCGCCACCTTGCCGAGATAGACGTTGCCGACGAGCCCGCGCTCCAGCGAGCGTTCGAGATGCAGTTCCTGGATCGCGCCGTTCTCGATGATCGCGACGCGCGTCTCTTGAGGCGACCAGTTGACCAGGATGTCGTGCATGGAGAGTCGGTCTCGGGTGTCGTTATTTTTCGAACTGGACTCCCGCAGCCAGCAGCAATTGCGCGGTCTCGTGCAGGGGCAAACCCATGATACCGGAGTAGCTCCCGCCGATGCGCTCGATCCACGCGGCGATGCGGCTCTGGATCGCGTACGCACCGGCCTTGCCGAACGGCTCGCCGCTGGCCACGTAGGCGGCGATCACGCGATCGGGCATGGGCGCGAAGCGCACGGTCGACACGCTCAACGCGCTCGTGCGCGCGCGGCCCGACGCGAGCGCCACCGCGGTCATCACGCGATGCGTGCGGCCCGACAGCCGCTGCAAGGTCGCGACGGCATCGTCGGCATCGGCCGGCTTGCCGAAGATGCGCCGGCCGAGCGCGACGGTGGTGTCGGCGCACAGCACCGGCGCCGGCGGCAGGCCGCGTTTCTTCAGGCGCGCGACGGCGGCATCGAGCTTCAGCTGCGTGACGCGCTCGCAGTACACCGCGGGCGTCTCGCCGGGGATGTGATCCTCCAGCGCCTCGGCGTCCTCGGCGGGCGCCGCAAGAAGAAGTTCATGACGCACGCCCAGCTGGTCGAGCAGTTGTCGACGGCGCGGGCTTTGCGAGGCGAGGTAGACGAACGCGTGCTTCTTCATTCGCGGTGATACGGATGGTTGGTCGACAACGACCACGCGCGATACAGCGCCTCGGCCAGCATCACGCGCACGAACGCGTGCGGCAGCGTCAGGTCGGACAGGCGGCAGGTCTCGTCGGCCGTCGCCTTCAGGTCGGGGTCGAGGCCGTCGGGACCGCCGATGAGGAAGGCGACGTCGCGGCCGTCGCCGCGCCAGAACTCGAGCCGGTCGGCCAGCGCGCGCGTCGTCCAGCGCGTGCCGCGCTCGTCGAGCACGACGCGGCGCACGCCGGGCGGCAACGCCGCCTCGAGCCGCTTCGCCTCGGCCTGCATCAGCTGCGCGGGCGCCTTGCCGGCGCGCGGTTCGGCCTTGACGGCCTTCAGCTCGAGCCGCATCTCCGGCGGAAAACGGCGCTCGAATTCGTCGTAGGCGGTCTCGGCCCAGGCGGGTGGCTTCTGGCCGACGGAGGCAATGATCAATCGCATGGTGTCAGACGAAAAAACGGCGACCGAGGTCGCCGTCCGTGGTGCGCTCAGGCGACTTCAGCCGCGGCGCGCCGCGATCTTCTTCGCGACGGCCGTCTTCGTGGCCGCCTTCTTCGCGACCGTCTTCTTGGCGGCCGTGCCGGCGTTGCGCGAGCTGTGCGCCGACACGACGACCTTCTTGACCGAGGCCGTCTTCGCCGGCGCCTTGCCTTCGCGCACGGCGGTCGAGCCGGCGCGCGTCTTCTTGGCGGCGGCGAGCTTGCCCGCGGCCGTCTTCGGCGCCGGCTTGGCGACGCCCTTCTGCGAGCCGGCCGGCTTGGTGGCCGCGGCTTCGCGCGCGGTCAGCTTCTTGGCCGGGCCGCGCGTGGAGCTCGAGCGCTCGGCCGGCGTCTTGGCGCGCGGCAGCGGCGCCGCCTTGCCGGCGGCAGCCTTCTTGGCCGCCGGCTTCTTGAGCGCGGCCTTCTTGGCGGGCGTCTCGTCGTCGGCATCGACCGGCTTGGCCGCCTTCGCGCGCTTCTTCGGCTTGGGGGCCTCGTCCTCGTCTTCGTCCTCGTCGAAGCCCTCGGACGCCTTCACCAGCCCGCCCGACTTCGTGTTGAGCTTGATCGCCACCGGCTTGCCGCCCCAGATCTCTTCCAGGCGGTAGTAGTCGCGGATCGACGGCTGCATCACGTGAACGACGGCCGCGCCGCAGTCGACGATGATCCACTCGCCGTTCTCCTCGCCTTCGGTGCGCAGCACGTCCATGCCGGCCGACTTCACCGCATCGCGGACGCTGGCGGCCAGCGCCTTCGTCTGGCGGTTGCTGGCGCCGGCGGCGACGATCACGCGCTCGAACAGCGGCGACAGGTGCTCGGTGTTGAAGACCTGGATGTTCTGGGCCTTGACGTCTTCCAGGCCATCGACGATGGCGCGTTGCAGTTTGCGGATGTCCATTGATTCTTCTTGCTTCGTTCGAGTCGGGAGGTCCAGGTCAGGCCTGGTCGACTCGGTATAGGTGGTGGTCGGCAATATAGCGCGCTACCGGCGTGCCGACCAGCGCCGTGACGTCCAGCCCGGCCGCGGCGCGCGAGCGCACCGTGGTGGCGGAATGCGGGAGCGCCGGCATCTCGACGATGCGCAGCGCGTGAGGGATGCCGGACAGGCCGGGCGCGGCGCGCACGCGCTCGCCGTCGCGCGCGGCCACGGCCAGGCCGGCCAGCGCGAGGATTCCGCGCCAGTCGTGCCAGGTGTCGAAGCGTGCGTACTGGTCCTGGCCGATGACCAGCCACCAGCGCGTGCCGGGCTGCTCGGCGTGGAGCTGGCGCAGCGTGTCGACGGTGTAGCTGGGCCCGCGGCGGTCGAGTTCGCGCAGGTCGATCGAGAAGCGCGGCTCGCCCTCGGTGACGCGGCGCAGCATCTCGACGCGGTCGACGCCGGCCGCCGGCGCGTGGTCGGCCTTGTGCGGCGACTGCTGCGCCGGCAGCCAGACGAGTTCGTCCAGCGACAGCTGCGCGAGCGCGGCGTCTGCGAGCGCGCGGTGCGCGAGATGCGGCGGGTCGAAGCTGCCGCCGAAGAGGCCGACGGTGCGGGTGGCGGCGTTCAGGGCGTGATCCAGTCGCGCGGACGCAGGAAGTCGGTGTAGAGCGCGGCCTCGGGCGTGCCGTCTTCGGGCGCCCATTGATAGCGCCAGGCCGCCAGCGGCGGCATCGACATCAGGATGGCCTCGGTGCGCCCGCCCGACTGCAGGCCGAACAGCGTGCCGCGATCCCACACGAGGTTGAACTCGACGTAGCGGCCGCGGCGATAGGCCTGGAAGTCGCGCTCGCGCTCGCCGTACGGCAGCGCGCGGCGACGCTCGACGATGGGCAGGTAGGCGGCGAGGAAGGCGTCGCCGACCGAGCGCAGCATCGCGAAGCCCGGCTCGAAGCCGAGCTCGGCGACGTCGTCGAAGAAGATGCCGCCGATGCCGCGCGGCTCGTTGCGGTGCTTCAGGAAGAAGTACTCGTCGCACCAGGTCTTGAAGCGCGGGTACAGCGCGTCGCCGAACGGCGCGAGCGCGTCGCGGCAGGTCGCGTGGAAGTGGCGTGCGTCCTCTTCGAAGCCGTAGTACGGCGTCAGGTCCATGCCGCCGCCGAACCAGAACACGGGCGCACCGTCCTTCGGGAAGGCGCAGAACATGCGCACGTTCATGTGCACGGTCGGCACGTACGGATTGCGCGGATGGAACACCAGCGAGACGCCCAGCGCCTCGAACGCGGCGCCCGCCAGCTCGGGCCGCGCGGCCGTGGCCGATGGCGGCAGCGCCTGCCCGGCCACATGGCTGAAGTTGCAGCCGCCGCGCTCGATCAGCGCGCCGCCCTCGATCAGGCGCGTGAGGCCGTCGCCGGTCAGCTTGCCATCGGCGGGACGAGTCCAGCCGTCGCTCCGGAACGTGCTGCCGTCGGCCGCTTCCATCGCGGCGACGACGCGGGATTGCAGGTCGAGCAGCCAGCCGCGAACGGCTCCGACGTCGAACGCTTCAACGTTTGTGGATGGCACGGTATCCGATGTCGGTGCGATGCTGCTCGCCGTCGAAATGCACGTGGCGCAGCGTCTCGTAGGCGCGTTGCTGAGCGGCGCGCGTGGAGTCGCCGAGTGCCGTCACGCAAAGCACGCGCCCGCCGGTGACCGTAGTGAGGTCGCCGGCCAGCGCGGTGCCGGCGTGGAACACGACGGCCTCGTCGGTGTCGGCGGGCAGGCCCGTGATGCGGTCGCCCTTGCGCGGCGTCTCCGGGTAGCCGGCCGCGGCCATCACCACGCCCAGCGCGACGCGGCGATCCCATTGCAGCTCGACCTGGTCCAGCGTGCCGTCGGTCGCGTGCATCAGCACCTCGGCCAGGTCGCTCTTCAGGCGCATCATGATCGGCTGCGTCTCGGGGTCGCCCATGCGGGTGTTGAACTCGAGCGTCTTCGGATGGCCCTGCGCGTCGATCATCAGGCCGGCGTACAGGAAGCCGGTGAAGACGATACCGTCCTTGGCCATGCCTTCGACGGTCGGCAGGATGATCTCGTGCATCACCTTGGCGTGCACATTGGGCGTGACGACGGGCGCGGGCGAGTACGCGCCCATGCCGCCGGTGTTGGGGCCGGTGTCGCCGTCGCCCAGGCGCTTGTGATCCTGGCTCGAGGCCAGCGCGACGACGTTCTTGCCGTCCACCATCACGATGAAGCTGGCCTCCTCGCCGGCGAGGAATTCCTCGATGACGACGCGCGGCGCGTCGTTGTGCTGCACCGCGAGGCCGCCCTCGGGCTTGAGCATCCAGTCGACGGCGGCGTGCGCCTCGTCGACCGTGGCCGCCACGACCACGCCCTTGCCTGCGGCCAGGCCGTCGGCCTTGACGACGATGGGCGCGCCCAGCTTGTCGACGTAGGCGTGCGCGGCGGCGATGTCGGTGAAGGTCTCGTAGGCCGCGGTGGGGATGCCGTGGCGCTTCATGAAGTTCTTCGAGAACGCCTTCGAGCTCTCGAGCTGCGCGGCCGCCTTCGTGGGGCCGAAGATGCGCAGGCCGTGCGAACGGAACACGTCCACGACGCCCTGCGACAGCGGGCCTTCCGGGCCGACCACCGTCAGCGAGATCTTCTCGGCCAGCGCGAACTGCGCCAGCGCCTCGGGCTCGGTGATGTCGACGTTGACCAGGCGCCGGTCGGCCGCGGTGCCGCCGTTGCCGGGCGCGACGTAGATGCGCTGCACGCGTTCGCTCTGGGCGAGCTTCCAGGCCAGCGCGTGCTCGCGCCCGCCGCCGCCGATGACGAGGATCTTCATTCGGAAAGTACCGCGTTGTGATAGACGTCCTGGACGTCGTCGAGATCTTCGATGATGTCGAGCAGCTTCTGCATGCGCGCGCTGTCGTCGCCCGCCAGTTCGACGTGGCTTTCGGGGCGCATCGTCACCTCGGCGCCGTCGGGAACCAGATTGGCGGCCGTCAGCGCCTTCTGCACGGCCTCGAACTCGGACGGCGCGGTCAGCACCTCGATCGAGCCGTCCTCGTTGGTGACGACGTCGTCGGCGCCGGCCTCCAGCGCCACCTCCATGATCCTGTCCTCGGACGCGCCGGGCGCGAAGATGATCTGGCCGACGTGCTTGAACTGGAACGCCACCGAGCCCTCGGTGCCCATCGTGCCGCCGTACTTGGAGAACGCGTGGCGCACCTCGGCCACCGTGCGCACCTTGTTGTCGGTCATGGTGTCGATGATGACGGCCGCGCCGCCGATGCCGCGGCCTTCGTAGCGGATCTCCTCGTAGCTGACGCCTTCGAGGTTGCCGGTGGCCTTGTCGATGTTGCGCTTGACGGTGTCGGCCGGCAGGTTGACCGCCTTGGCCTTTTCGATGGCCAGCCGCAGGCGCGGGTTCATGCCCGGATCGCCGCCGCCGGTGCGCGCGGCGACCATGATTTCACGGATGACGCGCGTCCATTCCTTGCCGCGCTTCTCGTCCTGGCGGCCCTTGCGATGCTGGATGTTGGCCCATTTCGAGTGCCCGGCCATAAGAAAACGCTCCTGGAAGACGACGCTGCCCCGGGTCGGTCGACCGCTGCGGGCTGAATTTGGGGGAAACGATCATTTTAGCCGGCCGCCTGACGCGCGGACGCCACGCCCGGCCCGCGCCCCCCACATCGACCCGGCGCGCATGGTCATGCGGTTCGCGTCGTTGCCCGGAGCCCGCGCGATGACTAGACTGACCAGCTTCGCTGCCCTGCCCCCGTGGCGGCGGCGTCTCACGAGATTCATCAACGGAGATCTTCACATGGCCACCTTGCGCCTCGGCGACATCGCCCCCGACTTCGAGCAGCAATCCAGCGAAGGCCCCATCCACTTCCACCAGTGGCTGGGCGACAGCTGGGGCGTGCTGTATTCGCACCCCGCCGACTTCACGCCGGTGTGCACCACCGAGCTGGGCATGACGGCCAAGCTGTCCGACGAGTTCAAGAAGCGCAACGTCAAGGTGATCGCGCTGTCGGTCGATCCGGTCGAGCAGCACAAGAAGTGGATCGAGGACATCAACGAGACGCAGAAGACCAAGGTCAACTTCCCGATCCTGGCCGACGCCGACAAGAAGGTCGCCAACCTCTACGACATGCTGCACCCCAACGCCAGCGCCACCGCGACGGTGCGCTCGGTGTTCGTCATCGACCCCAACAAGAAGATCCGCCTGACGCTGACCTACCCGGCCAGCACGGGCCGCAACTTCGACGAGATCCTGCGCGTGATCGACTCGATGCAGCTCACCGATTCGCACAGCGTGGCCACGCCGGTCAACTGGAAGGACGGCGACCCGGTGGTGATCGTGCCCTCGCTGCAGGATCCCGAGGTGCTCAAGGCCAAGTTCCCGAAAGGCTGGGATGCGGTGCGCCCGTACCTCCGGATCACCCCGCAGCCGAACAAGTAAGCACATTCCGTTTGCTTCGTTGCACCGTCCTGCCCGCGCGCTGAAACTGGCGCTGCGCCAACGCAAGGGGGCGTGACGGGACGCCAGGGTTGACGGGCCCTGGCGGGTGGGGGGAGCGAGATCCCGGTCTCGCTCCCTTTTCCTTTTTTGCAGGCAAACTCACGCCCGTGAGTACTTCTTCGAATCCGGCCACCGAGCCGTTGCTGGTGGCCTGCCTCTGCGCCCAATGGTGCCGCACCTGCGACGCCTACCGAGACACCCTCGCCGCCACGCGCGAGGCGATGCGCCGCGGCCATCCCGACAGCGCCGCGCGCTTCGTCTGGGTCGACATCGAGGACGAGGCCGAGCTCGTCGGCGATCTCGACATCGAGGACTTCCCCACCATCCTGCTCGCCCGCGGCGACCAGGTGCTGTTCTTCGGCCCGCTGCTGCCGCACGCGCAGACGCTGGACCGTCTGGTGCGCAGCGCGCTCGACACCGAGCTGCCGCCGCTGACGGCCAGCGCGCTCGCGGACGACGTGCGCGCGCTGCCCGCGCGATTGCGTGAGCACGCGGATCTCTGAAACCCTGATGCGCGACAAGTCGCGCGCAACGACAATGCGCGCACGCTGGCCCACCAGCCGATGATCGCGCGGCGCCCACGCGCGGCGCGAGGATGATTGCAGGGAGAACACATGCATAAAACGACGTCAGGCCGCGCCGCCGGCCTGCTCGCCGCCGCGCTCGGCGCGCTCCTGTGCTGCGCGAGCGCGCAGGCTCAGGTGATTCCACCCTTTCCATCCGCCGCGTCCGCGCCGCCGGTGCCGCCCCCGCCGCACCAGCTGACGCCCGACGCGCCGCTGTACCCGGACTACTACTCGCTGGCCATGTCGCACACGCAGATCAGCGACGATCCGGCCTGGCGTCCGCTGAATCTCACACTGGCGCCTCAGCGCCCGCAACCGGCGTTCATCGTGCTGCCGGTGCAGACGCAGGCCTACGGCTTGTCTCCGGCGTGGCGCGCGATCGTCGGAGCCAACCTGGACCAGGAACTGGAGCGCCGCCACGTCGACGCCAGCCGGCAGACCGACATCGTCGACTGGCGCGGCCCGTTCGTGCGCCGCACCGACGACGCCACGGTGGCCGCGCTGGAGGCCGAGTATCCCGCTGCCGCAGTGCTGGCGCTGTACGTCGGCCACGACGCCGCCAACCATGCCTTCGTCTCGCTGGCGCGCACCGAACGCGGCAAGACACGCATCGCCCACCGCCGCATGGATCTTTCGCAGGACGCGAACGACACGCCGGAACGCCTCGCCGCGACGCTGCCGGCGCTGCTTGCCGAGCTGGGCATGGGCGACGCCCGGCCGGCGCCCGCGCTTCCCCTGGGCACGGCCACGAACTGCGAATCGTCGAACTGGACGCTGAACGACCTGCCGCCCGGCGCCTCGCCCGTCGTCACCGCCTGCCATGCGCTCCTGATGGGCTCGCTGCTGCCCGACTACATGGCCACGTTGTGGAAGGTCGCGCCGCCGGACACGCCCGATCGGTTGGCCTGGCTCGCGCGCGCCTGGGTCGAGGCGTCGGCGCTGGCCTCCGGCAATCCGGCGATGCGCTCGGTGGCCGCGCTGGCCTCGTTCGAGCTGCGCCTCGACCCGTCCGTGCAGGATGCGTCATCGCTCGCCGACGATGCGGACGACGTGGTGCGTCCGTTGGCACGCATGTTCTGGGCGCGCCACCGCGCTTCGCAGGCGCCGCAGGCCTCGCGCAACGCGACCGCCGACAGTTACGTGAAGACGGCCATCGCCGGACTGCCCGATTTCGCCGCCGCCGTGGTGCAGGAGCACGCCGACTTCGACCAGGAGTTCCGCGTAGTCGACCTCTGTGCCATGCAGGTCGCACTGCCCTACTTCGCCGTTCCCGCCGGATGCGAGGAACAGGCGAGCGCCGGCGAGCGCCCGGCACATCCCGCGTCGCGCGGCCAGCGCCAGCTGTTGGACGCCTGGCGCGTTGCCGCGGTGTGGACCGCCCTCTACGTCGAGGGCAGCATGCGCGGCAGCGCCGACCGGCTCGCCCGTGTCGAGCAGTCGATGCCGCCGCGCATCGCCACGCACCCGCTGATCCGCGAGATGCAATACGCGGTTCGCGACACGCTCGTGGCGCCCGAGGACATCGCCTCGCACATCGCGCGCACCCGGCTCGAGATCGCGGACTACGTGCAGGCGGTCGCCACGTTGCAGCATTCGAATGCCCTGGTCTACGAACACCGGACCGACAAGGCGCTCTTGCTGGCCGAGCGGGAGGATCCCGCGATCAGCCGCGACCTTGACGATTTCAGGCGCCTGCAATCCATCGAGAACTACGAGAACATCGGTCCGATGGCGTGGCACCCGGATCGCCCGGGTTCGCAGCTGGCCCCATACCTTGCCGAAGGCTCGTTCGCGATCGCCGAGATGACGGCCACCCGCATGCGCAACCCCGGTCGCACGATGATGGCCTACGATGTCGGCCCTCAGAAGACCGTGCCCAGGCCGACGTTCGTGGGCCTGGCGGGTCGGCCGCTTCCTCCGCGTGCCGAGCTCGAGAAGGCGATCGCCGCCTACCCGTTCGACTTCTCCACGCGACTCGACCTGGCGAGGTCAGTGCTTGCGCATGGCGAAGGCGTCGCCGCGGCACGGCAGGTGCTCGACGGCCGGCAGCATCTCGCACGCGTCGAGGACGGCATCACCGAGACCGACGACCTGAAAAGCTGCGGCGACCTCTTCTTCTTCGTCGGCGAACTGGAGGCCGCGCGCGACTACTACCAACGCGCCTCCAGCCTGGACATGGGCAGCGCCAGCGACATGACCTCCAAGTTGCGCGTGGCAGCGATCTCCGGCGATGTACGTGGCTCGCGAGAACAGGCCCGCACCGGCTCCGAGCGCTACCGCGACGAGTGGTTCCGGTCCGATGAGGCCGGCTACGACTTCATGCTTGGCCAATCCGAGGCGGCGTGGGGTCTGCTCCTGCCGCGAATGCAGACCGGCACGACGCCCGGCCTTTGGCGCAGCGCGTTGGTCGGCCATCGCATGGCGTCCACGCCGCTCGCCGACCTGCCTGACTGGATCACCAGGAACCGGCTCGTCCTCGCCTCTGCGGACGGGGCGACATATGCGCACGGCGGCTGGCTGCGCACCTACGCGACGCTCGACCGCCTGCCGACGTCGGCCGACATCGCGCTGCTGAAGTCCTACGTCCTCGACGGGAAGACCTGGGCCCCGGTGACCGGCGCGCTGGTCGTCAAGAGCGCGATCGACGGCTCGCAGCGTGCAGAGCCCGACGCACTGGCCAGGGACATGAACGGCATGTGGGGATCGGATCGCGCCTTGTTCATGCCGTTCTACGGCTGGGCTCTGTGGAACGCGAGCGACGGCAAGGATCCCACACTGGACTATTTACGCTCGCAGCCGCTGGAGGGCGGGTTCGCGCCGGCCCTCACCAAGGCCATGGTGCTCGCCGCCGACGGCCGGCGCGACGAGGCCATGCGCTTCCTCACGGCCGCCCGCTACGAGCTCTCGCGCACCGCCGGCACGGACTTCCCGAACGACTGGCGCACCGCGTCGTACGACTTCGTGCTGGCAGCCTGGCTCATGACCCGAAAGACCGGCGAGCGCGCCTACGCCGAACAGGGCCTGGCGATCGCGCGCGGCTACCAGCGTGTCACCGAATATCTCGGCTGGCCTTATGCCGCCGAGGCCTTGCTCAGCAAGAATCCGAAAGCGCGTGCGATCGCTGCCTGCCGTGCCCAACGGCTCGACCCCGGCTCGATGTTCCTGCACGAGTCAGGCCTGCATCCGGATCCGAAGAGCGCAATCTGCCGCAAAGCCACCGCCTGGTGATCAGGCCACCCTCAGCTTGCGCCGGCGCTGGTACCCGCGCTCGACGTCCACCTTGATCTCCGCCGCGAACTCGCGCAGCTCGGCCGCGAGCCGGCGCCGCATCCAGCGGCCGAGGAGCGGCACGAGCACCGGCCGCAGCGGCTGCGTGAGGGTGAGCTCGATCAGGGTGCCGACGCGACCGTCGTCGACGCTGCGGTAGAAGCGCGCGACGAGGGCGCGGCCCCAATGGGCGCCGCCGACGCAATGGTCGAGCACGCTGCCGTCGGGGCGGTCGTGGCGCTCGTAGATGTCGCGCACCGTATGCCAGCGGGCGCGCACGGCGCGCTCGAAGCGCGGCCCGGTCGGGCCGGGTGGCAGCTGGCGCAGGCGTTCGCGCGGATGGACGCGCGCCACGTCCCGATGGTTGAGATCGCTGTAGTGCGCGCGTGCGACGTCGGGCGTGGCAGCCACCCACTCGTCGTGCTGGATCTCGATGAAGCCGGACATGCCCTCTCCTGGCAACACCCATGCCGCCGCCGGATCGGCGCGGCTGGAACCGGGAGACTACGGAAGGCCGGCGGCAGCGGATGCAGGCGCGCGCCAAGCCCGCTCCGGCATCAGGGAGTTGGGCTCAGGCGCCCAGCCTCGCGGGCGTCGCGTACCAGAGCGCCGCGAAGAAGTGGCAGGTGGTGCCCGCCAGCACGAACAGGTGCCAGGCGAAGTGCATGTACTTCGCGCGCGAGTCGAAGACGAAGACGATCGCGCCCAGCGTGTAGGCCACGCCGCCGGCCAGCAGCCACAGCAGGCCGGTGGCGGGCATCGCGTGGATCAGCGGGCCGGCCGCGAGCAGCGCCGACCAGCCCATCGCCACGTACAGGCCCGTGGACCACAGCGGGTGCTTGAGCATGTCCATCAGCTTGACCGCGATGCCGGCGGCGGCCATCGCCCAGACGGCGCCGAACAGCGTCCAGCCGGTGGCGCCGTGCAGCACGCCCAGCGCGAACGGCGTGTAGCTGCCGGCGATGAACAGGTAGATGGCCGCATGGTCCACGCGGGCCAGGATGTCCTTGACCTTGCCGTCGGGCAGCGCGTGGTAGAGCGTCGACGACAGGTACAGCAGCATCATCGTCACCGAGAAGATGCTCACCGCGACGATGTTCAACGCCGTGCCGTGGCGCGCCGCCATCACGACGAGGATCGGCAGCGACGCGATGGCCAGCAGGAAGCCCAGGCCATGGCTGATGGCGTTGGCGATCTCCTCGCCCAGCGTCTGCGGACGTTCGTCGAAGATGATGTCGGTGGCGGTGGTGGTCATGAGGCGATCGTACTGGCTTTGCCGTCGGGCTTGATGACGTCGAGGCAATGCCCGTGCCCGACTCAGGCGCTCGCCGGCACGCGCACGCGCCACGACGACTCGCGTACGTCCGGCGCCTGCGGCCAGCCGACGCACGATGCCGCGGCCAGCGCGCCGGCGTCGCGCGCGCACAGCGCCACGCGCAGCGTGCCCGACTCCCACAGGCGCACGTTCGCGTCCGTCGGATCGCAGGGTTCGCAGGCGAGGCGCCGGAAGTCCCACGGCGCGCCCGCCCCGGCCGCCTTGAACCAGGCCTCGCGCGCGACCCACGCGCGCAGCAACGCGGCCTCGCGCTCGCTCGCATCGAGTGCCTGCCAGCGCGCCAGCTCGTCGCCCTGCATCACGAGCACCGCGCGTTCGGCCGGATCGCTGCGCGACGGCCGGTCGCATTCGATGTCGACGCCGATCGCCTCGCCATCGTCCGCGCCCACCGCGACCGCTACCCAGCCGGGGCAATGCGCGATGCTGACCTGCGGCGCGACGCCGCGTTCGCTGTCGAGCCGGCTCGCGAACGGTGCCGAGCCCGCCTCGGCCGAGACCTGCCAGCCGTCGGCCGGCAGGCCCGTGGCCTCGGCCAGCGCGTCGCGCAGAAGCCGCCGGCTCGCGACGAAGGCACGCCGGCCGGCGTCGGTCAGCGACGACCAGCGTCGTTGCTCGCCGGCGCTCATCCAGTCCGGCGCGCCGGCGTGCGAACCGTGGTCGTCGGAAACCCGCGCGATCCAGACCCGCAACCCGAGCTCAGCCAACCATCCCTCCGTTGACCGAGATCACTTGGCGCGTGATGTAGGCGGCTTCCGGCCGCAGCAGGAACGCGACCAGCGCGGCCACCTCGTCGGGTCGGCCCACGCGGCGCAGCGGGATCGCCGCCAGCGCCTGTTCCAGCATGTCGGGCGACACCATCTCGGTATCGATCAGCCCGGGCGCGACGCAGTTGACCGTGATCGCGCGCTTGCCCAGCTCGATGGCCAGCGACTTCGTCGCCGCGATCACGCCCGCCTTGGACGCCGCGTAGTTCGTCTGCCCGCGGTTGCCCATCAGCGCCGACACCGATGCCAGCGTCACGATGCGCCCCGGCAGCCGGCGCCGCACCATGGGCATCACGACCGGATTGAGCACGTTGTAGAACGCGTCGAGATTGGTGTGGACGACGGCGTCCCATTCCTCGCCCGTCATCGCGGGGAACGCGTTGTCGCGCGCGATGCCCGCGTTGCAGACGACGCCGTAGTACGCGCCATGTTGCTCGATGTCGGCCAGCAGCGCCGTCGATGCGGCGGCGCGGTCGGCGACGTCGAACGCCAGCACGCGTGCCCGCACGCCCAGCGCGGCGGCCTCGTCGGCGACGGCCTGCGCCTGGGCGACGCCGGTGCGGCAGTGCACGACGACGTCGAAGCCGTCGCGCGCCGCGGCCAGCGCGATCGCGCGTCCGATGCCGCGGCTGGCGCCGGTGACGAGCACGCATCGGCGCGCGGTGGCGGTGGTCCCGGTCATGTCAGTGGCCTTCCGTTTCGAAGACGCCGATGCGTCCCGACGCCAGCTCGCGCCCGTCGTGCGCGATCGTGCATTCGAACAGGCGCAGGCCGTTGTCGCCGGACGCGGCGCACACCGCGACGATGTCCAGCGCGGCGCCGATCGCGAAGAACGGCACGTGCGCGTCGTAGCGCCGCGCGCCGACGAGAAAGCCCGCGCGCGGCGCGCCCCCGCCCGCCCGCGCCCGCGCGCCCGCCCACGCCGCCGCGGCCTGCGCCATCAGCTCGATGCCGATCCACGCGGGCAGGCCGCCGGCTGAAGCGAACAGCCCGTCCTCGCGCACGATGGCCGTGCACGCGATGGCCTCGGCGTCGCAACGGTCGACGCGGTCGATCAGCCGCATGCGGCCACGGTGCGGTAGCCAGTCGTCCATCGGATGCGGGACGAACTCGCTCATGGCGCGGACAGCACCAGCGAAGCGTTGCTGCCGCCGAACGCGAACGAGTTGCTCAGCACGTGGCGCGGCGCGCGGCCCAGCGCCATGCCGGGCGCGACGAGCGCGAGCGGCGGCAGCGCGGGATCAGCCACGCCGTCCCACCAGTGCACCGGCAGCAGGCCGGCCGGGTTGTCGACCAGCGTGTGCCACGCGATTGCCGCCTCGATCGCGCCCGCGGCGCCGAGCGCGTGGCCGGTGAGCGGCTTGGTCGAGCTGACCGCGACGTCGACGCCCAGCACGTCGGCGACGGCGCGGCTCTCCATGGCGTCGTTCTGGTCGGTGGCCGTGCCGTGCAGGTTGACGTAGTCGATGTCGCGGGCCGCCAGGCCGGCCCGCGCCAGCGCGCGCCGCATCGCCTGCGCGGCGCCGCGGCCGCCGGGCTCCGGCGCCGACATGTGGTGCGCGTCGGCCGTCTCGCCCCAGCCGGACAGCCGCACCGGCCCTTCCTCGCGGCCCATCAGGAACAGCGCCGCGCCCTCGCCGATGTTGATGCCCGAGCGGTTCAGCGACATCGGATTGCAGCGCTGCGCCGAAATCGCGTCGAGCGCGGAGAAGCCCGCCAGCGTGAAGCCGGACAGCGCATCGGCGCCGCCCGCGATCACCGCGTCGACGGCGCCGGTGCGCAGCAGCCGCGCGCCGGTGGCGAGCGCCTTGGCCGACGACGAGCACGCGGTCGAGATCGTGTAGGCCGGCCCCGCGACGCCCAGCTGCTGCGCGACGCACTGCGCGCCGTTGCCCATCTCCTGCAGCGCATAGTCGTAGCCCTCGGGCCAGCCTGCGCCGTCCAGGCGCAGCTTCATCGCGGCGAGGCCCTCGTCGAGACCGGCGGTGCTGATGCCCAGGATCACCGCGACGCGCGCGGGCCCGAAGCGGGAGATCGCCGCGTCGGCCGCCCCGCGCAGCGGCGCGAGCGCGGCCAGCAGCAAGGCGTTGGCGCGCGAGCGCTGGCCGGCGGGCAAGGCGTCCAGCGACGGCAGCGCCACGTCGACGCAGCCCAGCGCCAGCATACGGCCAGGCGTATGGCGATCGGTCGTCACGATGCCCGAGGGCTCGTGCGCGAACAGCGCCGCGCGCAGGCCCTCGTCGGAGTCGCCGAGCGCGCTGACGCAGGACTGCGCGTGCAACCACACCGCCGTCATGGCGCCGCCCCCACGGTGGCCGGCTGCGACACGATCGTCAGCTGGTAGTGGTCGCGGCGCTGGTCGAGTTCGATGACGTCCGCGGCCGGATGGCGCACCACCAGCACGGTCGCGCCGTCGTTGGCCAGCGTGCGCGTGCCGCCATCGTCGCTCGCCTGCCAGCCCGCCGGCAGCGCCGCCTGCACCGCCGCGAGCGGCCACAGCGAGAGCTGCATGTCGTTGAGGATGCGCGCACTCGACACCGGGCCCGGCAGCCACGTCGACCGCCATTCGGTCAGCGTCCTGCCGTCCCACTCGATGCGCGCTGCCACCTGGCCCATCGCGACGATGGCCAGCTTCACGCGCGCCGGGTCGACCTCGAGCAGCACGTCCATCTGCTGCTCGTGGCCCGCGGCGTGCAGGGTGATGTGCTGCTGCAGATCCAGCGGCCGGCCCAGCGCGGCGGGCGACAGCTTCAGCGAGGGCACGCCGTCGTCGGACGCGCCCGGCGTCGCGCAGCCGGCGAGCGTCGCGAGAGCGACCATCGCGAGACGCGAACCCGTCAGCGACACAGTTCCTCCAGCACGCGCAGGCGGCGCTTCGGCTGCGCGACGTACGGGTTGCTCGCGTCCCACGCGTAGCCGGCCAGGATCGCCGAGAGCATGCGGCGGATGTCGGGCGATTGCGGGCCCTCGTGGAACAGGATCTTCTGGAAGCTGCCGTCGTACCAGGCTTCGACGAACGCGCGGAAGGTGTCGACGCCGGCCTTCAGCGGCACGGCGTAGTCGGCCTGCCAGTCGACCGCCTCGCCATCGAACTCGCGCGCGATGCAGGCCGCGGCGAGCGACGCCGACTTGAACGCGATCGTGATGCCGCTCGAGAACACCGGGTCGAGGAACTCGCCCGCGTTGCCCAGCAGCGCGTAGCCCGGGCCCCACAGGGACTTCACGTTGGCCGACCAGCCTCCGAGCTGGCGCGCCGGCGTGTCCCACACCGCGTCCTTCAGCAAGGCTGACAGGACGGGTTCCTCGGCGACGATCGCGCGCAGCCGCTCGAGGTCGCTGCCGCTGTAGCGCGCGAGGAATTCGGAATCGGCGACGACGCCTTGCGAGCAGCGGCCGTTCGAGAACGGGATCGTCCAGAACCAGACGTCGGGCCGCTGCGAATGCACGGTCACGCGGATCTTGTTCCTGTCGAACGGACCATCCGCGGTGAAGCCGTCGGCGATGTGCGTGACGAGCGCGTTGCGCACCGGAAAATCGGACGGCACTTCGAGATCGAGCAGGCGCGGCAGCACGCGGCCGAAGCCGCTGGCGTCGAGCACGAAGCGCGCCTCGACGTCGTAGTCCTTGCCCTCGGCGTCGCGCACCGACACGCGCGGCCGCGCGCCGGCCACGTCCACCCCCGTCACCGTGTGGCGATAGCGGATCTCCGCGCCCTGGCGCGCCGCGGCGTCGGCCAGCACCTTGTCGAAGCTCGCGCGCTGCACCTGGTAGGTGGTGGCCCAGCCGGGCGAGAACTTGTCGCGGAAGTCGATGTCGGTGTAGCGCTCGCCCCAGGCGAAGGCCGCGCCGTTCTTGTGCTGGAAGCCGGCCTCGACGACGTCGCGCAGCATGCCCGCGGCCTCGATGTACTCCATGCTTTGCGGCAGCAGGCTCTCGCCGACCGAGAAGCGCGGGAACTGCTCGCGCTCCAGCACCAGCACGCGGCGCCCCTGCTGGCGCAGGAAGGCTGCGGCGACGGCGCCCGAGGGGCCCGCGCCGATGACGACGACGTCGGTCTGTTCCAGGTTCATGCGTGCATTGTCCGGGATCGCACGAGGTCAGCGCGTAGGCGAAAGTCGCGCCGGACGATAGCAAGGCGCCGAGAGCCAGACGATGAGGATGCCGAACAGCAGCGTCAGCCCGAACGAGCGCAACGCCGGCGTGCTCGATAGCGCGAGCAGGCCGAACGACAGCCACGTGCTGCATGCGCCCAGCACCACGGCCAGCCAGGCGGAGCCGGCGTCGGCGTCCTCGCGTTCGAGCAGGAAGATGCCGTAGTCGATGCCGATGCCCAGCAGCAACGCGAGCGCCAGCACGTTGAACAGCTGCAGCGGCTGGCCGAACAGCGCGAGCAGCGCCAGCGTGCCCAACGTCGCCAGCGCCGTCGGCAGCCACGCGCGCCACGCGCGGCGGCCGTAGCGCAGCATCAACGCGAGCAGCACGACGACGTGGCCGGCGGCCAGCAGCAGGCCCATCGAGTGGCGGTAGCGTCCGAGCAGCGCGGACACCGACTGCACCTGGTCGACCCAGCGCACGCCAGGCAGGCCGTCGGCACTGCTCGCGAGCGCCGGCAGCGACGCGACATCGCGCACGCCGCGCAGCATGACGACACTCGCGACATTGGCGCCGTCGTCGCGCGCAGGCACCGCGCCGAGCCACAGCGCGCGTCCCGCAAGCGATGCCGGCGAAGCGAGCCAACGTTCCAGCGTCAACGGCGCGGCGTCGAAGCTCGCGCGCCGCTGCGTCTCGCCCAGCACCTGGTCGACGCCCTCGATGACGCCGGTCTCGACGCGCCGCGTCAACGCCGCGTCGCTGGCCTGGCGCGCCGCCGACGGCACCCAGTCCGACAGCGCGCGATAGCCCGCGAGCTCGCCCGTCGCGATACGAGCATCGAGCCGCGTCTTCAGCGCCTCCTCGCGTTGCAGCACGTCGTCGGCGTCCTTGCCGCGGACGACGAAGAACTGCGCCGGGCTCGGCAGCCCCAGCAGCCGGCCGACGTCGCGCTGCGCGTCGACCAGCGCCGGCGGCGAGGACTGCAGCTGGCGCAGGTCGTCGTTGACACGCAGCGACCAGATGCCGACGACGCAGGCCAGCGCAAACGCCGCGTGCACGAGCCACGTCGCGCGCGTCGCGGCGAAGCGCGGCCAGCGATCGAGGCTGGCCGCGATCCAGCGCGCGAAGGCGGTCTGGCGCGGACTGCCGCGGTCGATCCACGGGAACCAGCACACGCCCGTCAGGAAGGTGCCCGCGATGCCCACGACCGAGAACAAGGCCATCTGGCGCAGGCCCGGAAACGGCGGCAGGCCCAGCGCGACATAGCCCAGCACGCTGGTCGTCAGCGCGAGCGCGAGGCCGGGCAGCAGCACGGACATCATCTGCAGCGGCGGCACGTCCGGCTTGCCCTGCCGGTTGGCGAAGTAGTACAGGCCGTAGTCCTCCGCGCAGCCGACCAGGCTGGCGCCGAAGACCGTCGTCAGCAGGTTCACGTGGCCGAACACGAGGGCGGTGGCCGACAACGCCATCGCGACGCCCACCGCCAGCGACGCGGCCATCAGCAGCCGCGGCCACAGCGAGCGGAACGCGAGGAACACCAGCACCAGCACGCCCGACAGCGAGCCCCAGCCGATCGTGTTGGTCTCGAGATGCGCGCGCGACGCCGCGTACTCGGCATGCAAGGGCACGCCGCCCGCGATGACGCGCACGCCCGGCACGGCGGCGAGCGCAGCCGCCTGCGCGCTCGCGAGCGCGTCGGCGATCGGCGACTGGCCGTTGAACGCGAACGCCGGCTGCGTCGATTCGCGGATAGCCACCACCCACTCCAGGCCCTCTGCGCTCAGGCCCAGCCGGCCGTCGCGCGGCCGGGCGCGCGTGTCGCCCGCGCGCGCGAGCCACCACTGCGGCCACAGGCCCAGCGGGTCGGCGTTCCAGTCGGACAGGCGCGCGCCGCCGCCGGGCTGCGCGAGCGCGCCGAGCGCGGACTGCACCAGCGCCGGCGGCGACGCGTGTTCGAGCTGCGCGCGCTGCGCCGGCGTCAGCAGGCGGTCGCGGTACGGCGCGTAGAACGCCAGCAGGTCGCCCATCGCCGCGGTGTCGCCGACCGCGCTTTCCTTGAGCGGGGACCTGGCTCCATCGAGCGCGTGCTGCCACGCGTCGGCCGCCTTCGTGGCGGCGGCCCAGTCGGGCGCGCCGATCATCACGACGACCTGGCGCGTGAACTGGTCGGCCAGCTGGCGCGTCGCGCGGCCGACCTCGGGCGCCTGTTCGTCCTGCGGCAGCAGCGCCATGATGTCGGTCTCGAAGCGCGCGGTCTGCCAGAACTGCCACTGGTGGCACGCGACCGCCGCGACGATCGCCAGCCACAGCCAGGCGGCGGCTCGCCAGCGGCCGCGATGCACCGACTGTGTCGAAGCCGTCACTGCAGGCGCGCCGCGTCGGCCGGCGACAGCGCGTCGGACGGCGACTGGTGCGAGAAGCGGATCTGCGTCGTGTCGCCGCGCGCCTCGTCGATGCGCACCGTCTGCACGAAGCGGTCGCCGGCGATCGTCGCCTTGGCGAGGAACTTCGCGACGTTGGCGTCGCGCGGCGTCAGCGTCAACGTCCAGCCCGTCGCGCCGACCGCCTGGGCATCGATGGTGAAGCGATCGGCGAGCGCGTCGAGGTCGGCCGACAGCAGCGAGAAGACGAGCTCGTTGACCTGGCGCAGTCCGGGCTCGGCCTGCGCGTCCGCCACGTTGCTGGACGTGCCGTCGGCCGCGCGCGTGAAGATGCGGCTGGGCGTGACGACCAACGTCGCTTCGAACGGCTGCTGCGTGTGCCACCAGACGCCCTGCCCGCGCGCGACCATGAATTCGCCGTGCGACTGGAGCGCGTTGCGAAAGCCCTTGATCGTCTTCGTCTGCTCGAACGCGCCCTGCACCACGGGCGCGAGCTGCAGTCGCTGGCGCACGGCGGCGGTGTCGGCCGGTGCGGCATGGGTTGCGCCGGCGACCACCGCCGCGACGCAGACGAGCTGCTTCAGCATCCTCAAGCCTGCACTCCCAGCCGCTGCAGCAGCACGGGCGGACTCACGTATTGCATCTCGCGCGCGGCCATGTCGACCGCGACCTGGATCGACGTCGCGGTGTTGACCTTCGCGCCGCTCTTCGCGTCGCGGATCGCGTAGTCGATCTTGAGCCGGTTCTGCCACTCGACGATCGTCGCGCGCACGATCAGCGGCTGGTTGAACGTCGCGGCGCGCACGTACTTCAGGCGCAGCTCGATGACGGGCCAGGCGTAGCCGGACTCGCGCATGCGCGAGTAGCCGTAGTCGAAGCGATCGAGCAGCGCGCAGCGCGCCAGCTCGAGGTACTTGACGTAGTGGCCGTGCCAGACGATGTCCATCGAGTCGATGTCGAAGAACGGCGGCACGACCTCGATCTCGTGCGACAGATCAGGAATCGTCGTCATGCGAGGCTCCAGGCGCGCGCGCGGATCGCGGCGAGCAGCGCGTGCAGGTCGGTGTCGAGCGCGCGATCCTCGGCGACGAAGGCGATGCGCTCGCCCAGGTCGTCGGCGAACGCGCGCAGCGGCGCGCTCAGCGCGATGCCGTCGCGCGCCTCGCGCAAAGCGAGGCCCTGCCGCGCGGCGATCAGCATCGCGGCACTGACCTGCTCGGTGAGTTCCAGCACGCGCAGGCAGTCGCGCGCGGCGATCGTGCCCATGCTGACCTTGTCCTGGTTGTGGCACTCGGTCGAGCGCGAGAAGACGCTGGCCGGCATCGTCCCCTTCAGCGCCTCGGCCGTCCACGCGGACACGGCGATCTGCAACGCCTTCAGGCCGTGGTTGATCGCGGCGCGCGGGCCGCTCGCGCCCGACAGGTTGCCCGGCAGGCCGTGGTTGTAGCGCGTGTCGACCAGCAGCGCGAGCTGGCGATCGAGCAGGTCGGCCACGTTGGCGACGGCGTTCTTCAGGCCGTCCATCGCGAAGGCGATGTGGCCGCCGTAGAAATGGCCGCCGTGCAGCACCTGCTCGCGCTCGGCGTCGATGATCGGGTTGTCGTTGGCGCTGTTCAGCTCGTTCTCGATCTGCGCGCGGAAGAACGGCAGCGCGTCCTCCAGCACGCCGATCACGTGCGGCGCGCAGCGCAGCGAATAGCGGTCCTGCAGGCGCTGGTCGCGCGCCGCGTCGTTCGCACCCGCCAGATCCGCGCGCAGCCGCGCCGCGACGCGCTGCTGGCCCGCATGCGGCTTGACCGCGAACAGCGCCTCGTCGAAGTGGTTCGGATTGCCGGCCGTCGCGACGACGTTGCATGCGGTCAGGCGCGACGCGAGGCGCGCGACGTAGTCGGCTCGTTCCCACGCAAGGCAGGCCAGCGCGGTCATCACCGCGGTGCCATTCATGATCGCCAGGCCTTCCTTCGGCCGCAGGCGCAGCGGCGCGCGCTTCAACGCGGCGAGCGCCTCCGCGGCCGGCCGCACGCGGCCCTCGTGACGCACGCTGCGCTCGCCGCACAGCGCGGCCGCGACGTACGACAGCGGCGTCAGGTCGCCGCTCGCGCCCACCGAGCCCTCGGCAGGGATCTGCGGCAGCACGTCGTGCTCGAGGAAGGCCGCGAGCTGATCGAGCAGGGCCACGGTCACGCCGGAATAGCCCTGGGCCAGCGACGCGAGACGCGCCGCGAGCACGGCGCGCGTCTCCTCGTCGTCGAGCAGGCGACCCAGGCCGACGCCGTGGTACGCGAAGAGATGGTGCGGCAGTTCGGCGACGAGCTCGGGCGGGATCGCCGTGGTGACGGAGTCGCCGTAGCCGGTCGTCACGCCGTAGACGATGCCGTCCTCGCGCAGCAGGCGGTCGAGGAAGTCGGCGCCGCGCTGGATGCGCGCGCGGAACGCCGCGTCGCCGGACAACTGCGCCGCGGCCTCGCGACGCGCGAGACGGCAGACGTCTTCGATCGTCAGCGGACGGCCGTCGAAGACCACGCGCGAGCGGGATTCAGTCATGCGTCGCCGGCGCCGCGGCGCCGCCCGGTTGATCCCAGAACGAGTAGAAGTTGAACCATTCGTACGGCGCCCGCGCGAGCAGGCGCTCCAGGCGCTGTGCGAAGTCGGCCGCGTAGGCCGCGCACGCGCCGAGGCGGTCGGCGCGCGGCAGGCGCACGGCGTCGGCCATGTGCTCGAACACGATCTCGTGCGTGTCGCCCAGGCGGATGCAGCCCATCATCACCAGCGGGCACTTGAGCAGCGAGGCCATCACGTAGGGCCCGATCGGGAACGGCGCGAGGCGGCCGAGGAAGGGCACAGCGACGCTGCTCGCGCGTCCCGCCGCCACCGGCACGCGGTCGCCCGCGATGGCGACGAACTCGCCGGCCTCGATGCGCTGCGCCAGCAGCACGGCGGTGGCCGGCGTCATCTCGGTCACCTGCAGCAGGCGCAGCGCGCGGCCCGGCGACAGCCGTTCCAGCACGCGGTTGAATTGCTCCGCGTGCAGCGTGTGCACCAGCACGGTCAGCTTCAGGTGCGGCGCGTCGGCGAGCGCCTGGCACATCTCGAGGCAGCCCACGTGCGCGGTGACGAGCAGCGCGCCGCGCCCCGAATTCATGTGCGCCTCCAGCGCCGCGCGGCCGACGAAGCGCAGCTTGTCGAAGCGGTAGCGTCCGCCGACGGCCAGCATCTTGTCGAGGATGGTGTCGGCAAACGACAGGAAGTGGCGCATCGTCTCGCGCGCGCCCGGCTCGCGGCCGAGCGCGTGCGTGGCGTGCTGCAGGTTGGCGAGGTACTCCTGCGACGCGCGACGCGCGGCCGGGTACGCGAGCCAGTAGCAGGCCACCACGGGATACAGCAGCACGCGGAACGGCAGGCGTCCGGCGAGTCGGTACAGGGCATACATGATCCACAGCCCGGCGACGGCGCCCGCCTCGCCCACCTGCGACCAGTGGCGCGCCGCGCCGCTCATCGCGGCGCCACCTTGCGCCACAGCAGGATCGGCGAACGCACGAGCATGCCCAGCACCATGCGCACGTACATCGCGACGATGCGCACGTTGTCGGCGCCGTAGCGGAAGTGCGAGACGCCGTCGCGCGGGTAGGTGACGCGCGTGGGCACGTTGACCGCCGGCACGCCGCGCCAGTGCAGCCGCACCAGCACCTCGGAATCGAACTCCATGCGCCGCCCGATATTCACGCTGTCGATCAGCGCCACGACGCTCGCCAGCGGATAGACCCGGAAGCCGCACATCGAGTCGCGAATCTCGCGCGACAGGCAACTGATCCAGAGCCACCAGTGCGCGAACGAGCGCCCGTAGAAGCGCACCGCCGGAACGCTGTCGTCGTAGATCGGCGTGCCGCAGATCACCGCGCCCGGCGAGCGCGCGGCGCGCGCGAGGAAGGTCGGGATGTCGGCCGCGTCGTGCTGGCCGTCGGCGTCGATCTGCAACGCGTGCGTGTAGCCGGCCGCGGCCGCCGCGCGCAGGCCCGCCATCATCGCGCCGCCCTTGCCCTGGTTCTTCGGCAGGCGCACCAGCGTGATGTCGGACGATCGCGCCAGCGCGTCCAGCACCGCGGCGCACGGCGCGCTGCTGCCGTCGTCGACCAGCACGCAACGCAGCCCGCTCTCGCGCACGCGCGCCACGACGCCGCCGATGGCCTCGCCGTGGTTGTAGACCGGGATCACCGCCACCGGCCGGAACGATGCCGCGTCGCTCACGCCATCCCCCCGCCCTGCGCGAACACCGCGCGCCCGCTCGAGTGCACGCCGAGTGCCGAGCGCAGCTCGAAGCGCAACGTCGCCGTCGCGGCCTGCCAATGCCACTCGGCCTCCAGTGGTGTGCCCGGAGCGACGGGCCGCTGGAACTTCAGCTGCTCGATGCGCGAGAACGGCGCGACGATGCCGAAGCGCTCGCGTCCCCAGCGGATCGCCCAGTCGACCTGCGCGATGCCCGGCAGCACCGGCTGGCCGGGAAAGTGGCCGTCGAACGCGGCGAGCTCGGCGCCGACATCGATGCGCGCGGTCGCGTGCGACGCTTCGACGACGTCCCACGTCAACGCGGGCCGCGTCGGCCGGAACAGCGCCGCCAGCGCGCCCAGCGGCGTCTTGCCCTGCGCGTTGACGGGCATCGCGTCGACGAAACGCCAGCGCCGCGGCAGCGCGAGGCGCTCGATGCCTTGCAGCAGCGCCGCGCGCAGCTCGTCGACCAGCGCGTGCTTGCCGAGAGTCTGCAGCTTGCGGCGGCCGGCCGCGGTCAGCTCGGCGACGACGACGGGGCGATCGTCCGCCTCCAGCATCCACGCTCTCGCCTGCGCCACGTCGCCCGTCGCGCGCAGCCGCTGCTCGATGGCCGTCAGCGAGACGCGCTTCTCCCCGATCTTGACGACGCGGTCGCTGCGACCCAGCAGCTCGAAGCCGTCCATGCCGTCGCCCGCGGGGAGCGCGCGATCGGCGGTGCGAAACCATGACGTGTCGGGCAGGTGCGGCGACTGCACCTCGAGCGCGTCGTCGACGATGCGGAACACGACGCCGGGCAGCGGCTGCCAGGTGTCGCCGTGGCGCGCCCGCTGGCGCCACGCGACGCCGCCGGTCTCGGAGCTGCCGTAGACCTCCACCGGCGACGTGCCCAGCAGCGCGCAGGCGTTGCCGGCCGCGTCCGCGGACAGCGGGCCGCCGGACGAGAACACCGCGCGCAGCGCCGCGCGCGCGCCGGACCAGTCCAGCGTGTCGGGCAGGCGCGCGAGGTGCGCGGGACTGCTCACGAGCACGGCCGCACCCGTCAGGGATTGCGCGATCTGCTCGGGCCATTCGAGGCGACGGGCCTCGAACGCGCGGCCCGCGGCCAGCGGCCACAGCACCCGAAACAGCAGGCCGTAGATGTGCTGGTGCGAGACGGTCGCCCAGACGCGCACGTCCTCGCCCGCGCCCGCCGGCTCGCCGTAGAGCGCCGCGTCATCCGGCGCGTCCAGGTCCTGGTTGACCGGCGCGAGACCGGTGTCGCTCAGCGTGCCGAAGCGGCGTTCGAGCGCGTGCACTTCGGCGTCGAGCTGCGCCAGCGACTTCGGGATGGCGAGCGGCTCGCCGCTGGTGCCGGAGGTCTGCACGACCAGCGTCGTCGTGGCGGGATCGAGTTCGTCCCAGGGATCGATCGCCTCGACGGGCGGCACGACCAGCGCGCCCGGCAGGTCGCCAAGGAAGCCGTCGCCGAGCGCGCGCAGGCGGCCCAGCGTGTCGGGCTGCGCATCGCCCGGCACGATCACGCGCTTGCCGGCGTGCCAGGCGCCGAACAGCGCGGCGGCGAACTCGAAGGTGTCCTCGCAATGCAGCACCCAGCGCGCGCCGGGCGCCGCCGACAGCGCCGCGCGGAACGCCGCGGCGCGTGCGGCGAAGGCGTGGCCGTCCAGCGCCGCGCCGTCGCGCCACGCGACCGTCGTGCGCGCGGCGACCTGCCGCATCAGCTGCGGCAGCGGGCTCCAGTACGCACGCTCAGCCATCGATCGTTCCCCGCGCGCTGGCGTGACGCGCACGCACGCGGCGCCGCACCAGCCATTCGCCGCCCATCAGCGCGCCCATCGCGACGTAGGCGACGACGCCGTTGTACAGCGCCCATCCCGCGGCATCGGCCCACAGCGCGGTGGCCGCCGAGATCGCGGCGTTGGCGGCGAAGAAGACGCACCAGACCTGCGTCACGCGCCGCGTGTAGGCCACCGCCGCCGGCGGCAACGACGGCTCGCGCAGGCGCGCCAGCCGCTCGACGACGGACGGCCCGCGGCGCAGGCTGGCCGCGAACGTCCCGAGCAATGCCAGGTTGACGACCACCGGATAGAGCTTCAGCGGCGCCCAGCCGTCGAACCACGCGCCGGCCGCGGCCAGCAAGGCCACGGCCATCGCCACCGCCAGCCAGAAGCGCTCGCGCGCGAACGCGGCACGCGCCAGCGCCAGCGCGGCCAGTCCGAGTGCGACCCAGCGCGGCCCGACGCGACCGAGCGCGAGCCAGACGAGCAACGGATAGGCAACGCTCGCCGCGACGAGCAGCGCGCCGGCCAGCGACGGCCGCGGGCGGGCGGTCGGTGGCGAGGCGGCGGGGTCGGGCATGGCGCCGATGCGTTGGGCCGGCGCCGCGCTCAAGCCTTGCCTTGAGCCGTGACGAACTGCGCGAGCGCGCGCACGCTGGCGAAATGGGCGCGCACCTCGTCCGACTCGGCGGACAGCGTCACGCCGTAGCGCTTCTGCAGCGCGAGGCCGAGCTCGAGGGCGTCGATCGAGTCCAGGCCCAGTCCCTTGACGAACAGCGGCTCGTCGCTGGCGATGTCCTCGGGCGTGATGTCTTCAAGCGCCAGCGACGAAATGATCAGGGCCTTGATGTCTTGTTCGAGCTGCTGCATTCGGGACTTCTCCGCGCTCACGGGCGCGCATGGGGGAAACGGGGTCAGGCACCGCCGGCGCGGCGGCGGGGCAGTATGGCAGACGGGTCATTCGACACGGCTCCAGCGACAACGCCGGCCGGGGCCGGCCTGATCCAGCGACGGCGCGTCCGACAACGCGAACCACATCGCCTGCAGGCCCGCCGGCAGCACCGCGGCCGCGTCGGCCGCCGCCGCGCCCGCATCCGGGTCGTCGGCAAGCCACTCCAGGCGGATCGCGCGCTCGCCGGCGCGCGGCCGGCGCAGGCGCCAGGCCCACGCGAAGTGCGCCATCGGCTCGTCCTCGAACTGCGTGTAGTCGGGCGGCAGCGGCGCGTCGTAGACGACCAGGTCGACGGCCTCGGCGCCGTCGGCCAGCAGCGCGACCGCCTCCGTCACGCCCGCGGCCGCGGTCATGCGGCCGGCCGCGATGGCCGACGAGTTGCTGCGATCCTCGCGCACGATCGCGATCATCGCGCCCATCGCGTTGTGCACGGACAGCGCGAAGGCGGTGGGCGACAGCGCCTCGCCGCGCACCTGGGCCTGCAGCAGGTCGAGGCAGCGCGTGGTCTCGCCGTAGCGCGACGCGAAGACCGTGGGGACGGCGTCGGTCGTTGCCACGTCGTCGTCGGCCTGCGTCGCGGACGTCGCCGGCGCCCTTCCGCGCAGGTCGAACGCTGCCTGCGCGGCCAGCCGGCCCAGCGGCGCGAAGCGGCGCCGCTGCATCGGCGGAACGGCCGCCAGCGCGGCCTGCGGCTCGCCCTCGGGCAGCCAGGGCGCGGCCGCCCATTGCGACCAGCGCTGCGGGGTGTCCAGGCCGGGGGCGCACGCCGCCCAGGACTCGATGACGAACGAAACGTTCAATGGTTCACAGGTGGATTGGAGGATCGTCGAACGGCTCGCCTTGCCAGGACGCGCGAGCAGCTCGGCATCGGGCGCAGGCAAACGACGAACCTGGGCGCCCGGCTCGCCGGCGACATGCTCGCCGACGTTGACGCCGGAAACGCCTGGCGCACGCCGCCCGTGTCCGGACGGCCATTTTAACGTGTCCGACCGCAGCGCCCACGCGGCGCCGGATCGGCGTGCGCCGGGACATCGCGAGTCGTTGGCGGCCATGCGCCGACTGTGTCCCGACGCCGTCGGCCGAGTGCCAGGGTTGTCCCGGAGCGCCCTCGCGACCGGGCCACTTTTCGCACGCTTCGCGCCGCGCGCCGTCGATTCGCGGTGCTGCGCCGTCCATCCGTCGAACCGCCCTGGCACCGCCCAGCCGCGCCGGGAAACATGCGCCCATCGCCTTCGGTTCGCCGGGCGAATCTCCTCCAGCCAACGAAAGAACCGCCATGACAAGCTTCCTGATCGATATCGTCAACCACACCCCGATCGGCGTCTGGATCGGCCTGGCCGTGCTCGTCGCGCTGGGCCTGGCGCAGACGCGCGACCGCGACGTCTCCGCGTCTCGCCTGTGGCTGGTGCCGATCGTGATGGGCACGCTGTCGTTCCTCGGCACCTGGCACGCGTTCGGCGGCACGGGCCAGTGGCTCGCCGCGGGCGGCTGGGTCGCCGGCGGCGCGGCGGGCTTCGCCTCCAATCGCGCGCTGGACCTGCCGCGCCGGGCCAGCGCCAACGCGGACGGCACGTTCCGCATCGGCGGCAGCTTCGCGCCGCTGCTGCTGTTCGTCGCCATCTTCGTGCTGCGCTACGCGGTGGGGGTCGCGCTGGCCGTCGCGCCGCAACTGGCGCACGAGCCGCTCGCCGCGCTGCTGATCGGCGTCGCCACCGGACTGCCCGCGGGGCTGCTGGCCGCGCGCTCGCGCAAGGTGCTGACCACGCGCCGTCGGGCCGACGCCCTCCTCGCCGCCTGACGGCGCGTGTCAGCGAACTTCAGCGGGCGCCGGCCACCTGGACGTCGTCGGCGGGCGCGAGCATCGCCGCCGATTGCGGCGCCTGGCCGCGCGTCGCCCGATCCCAGCGCTGCAGGCGTTCGGGGCTGACGTCGAAATGCTGGCCGAAGAGAAGCGGGCCCTGGCGCGCCATCATCGTGGCGACGCGCGCGGCCGCGGGGTCGCCCGCATCCGCCGCGGCCGACAACTGCGCATAGGCTTGCGGCCACTGTTGCGCCTCGTACGCTTCCATCGCCATGCGGAAGCGCCCCTGCGGCACGTCGCCGGTGCCGCGCATGCCGGCGCCCGTCAACGCGATGCACGCGGCGACGATCGCCGTCGCGCCGATCAGCACCTGGGCGCCGGTATCGATCCAGCGGGCCGTCGTACTCATCGTCATCGCGTGCTGCATGGTGCTCTCCTCAATTCCGTGGCGAATCGACTTCCGACCGCCGAGCCGAGAGTATGGAAAACCGGTGGCGGCCGAGCCATCCCCCTTGAGAGGGAACGGCGCGGCACCACCTGTGACGGGCAGCCTAGAATTGCCAGCACATGAACACGCCCAAAGCCCCCAACGCCTCCGTGCCGGCCGAAGAAGCCGTCAAGCCCGCCAATTTCCTGCGCAACGTCATCGAGCGCGACCTCGAGGCGGGCACCTACGCGAATCGACAGTGGGGCGGCGGGCCGGGCGATGCGGCGAAACACGCGGCGGGCGTGCCCGACGCCGCGCGCGTGCGCCTGCGCTTCCCGCCCGAGCCGAACGGCTACCTGCACGTGGGCCACGCCAAGAGCATCTGCCTGAACTTCGGCCTGGCGCGCGACTACGGCGGCGTCTGCCACCTGCGCTTCGACGACACCAACCCCGAGAAGGAAGACCAGGAGTACGTCGACGGCATCAAGGAGAACGTGCGCTGGCTGGGCTTCGACTGGGAGTCGCCGCTCGGCAACAACCTGTTCTACGCCAGCGACGACTTCGACTTCATGTACCGCGCCGCGGAGGCGCTGGCGCAGGCCGGCCTGGCCTACGTCGACGAGCAGTCGGCCGACCAGATCCGTGCCAACCGCGGCGACTTCAACACGCCCGGCACCAACAGCCCGTTCCGCGACCGCACGCCGGACGAGAACGTGGCGCGCCTGCGCGAGATGCGCGACGGCAAGCACCCCGACGGGGCCATGGTGCTGCGCGCCAAGATCGACATGGCGAGCCCCAACATCAACTTGCGCGACCCGGCGCTGTACCGCATCCGCCGCGCGCACCACCACAACACGGGCGACCGCTGGTGCATCTATCCGATGTACACGTTCGCGCATCCGATCGAGGACGCGCTCGAGCGCATCACGCACAGCATCTGCACGCTGGAATTCGAGGACCAGCGCCCGTTCTACGACTGGCTGCTGGAGCGGCTGGTCGAGCTGGGGCTGCTGGCGCATCCGCTGCCGAAGCAGTACGAATTCGCGCGCCTGAACCTGACCTACGTCGTCACCAGCAAGCGCAAGCTGCGCCAGTTGGTCGAGGAGAAGCACGTCAGCGGCTGGGACGATCCGCGCATGCCCACCCTCGTCGGCATGCGCCGCCGCGGCTACACGGCCGGCGCGTTGCAGCTGCTGGCCGAGCGCACCGGCGCGACCAAGAACAACACCTGGATCGACTACGCCTGGCTGGACATCGCGCTGCGCGACGACCTCGAGGCCAAGGCCGCGCGCGCGATGGCCGTGCTCGACCCGATCCCGCTCAAGCTCACCAACTGGGCCGACGTCTTCGGCACCGCGGCCACCGAGCCGTGCAGCGCGCCAGCGCATCCGCACCATCCCGACATGGGCCAGCGCGAGTTCGCGCTGTCGCCGACGGTGTGGATCGAGCGCGACGACTTCCTCGAGGTGCAGACCAAGGGCTACCAGCGCCTGTTCCCAGGCAACAAGGTGCGCCTGAAATACGGCGTCATCGTCGAGTGCACCGGCTGCGAGAAGGACGCCGACGGCAACGTCACCGCGGTGCTCGCCACCGTCGTGCCCGACACGAAGAGCGGCACGCCGGGCGCCGACCTCGTCAAGGTCAAGGGCACGATCACGTGGGTGTCGGCGCACGACGGCGTGCCCGTCACGCTGAACCTGTACGACCGCCTGTTCGCCGTGGCGCAGCCGGGCAGCGCCGAGTCGCTCACGAGCGAGCTGAACCCGAACAGCATCAGGGTGACGCAGGGCTACGTCGAGCCGTCGGCCGGCAGGCTGCCCGCGGAGACGCGCGTGCAGTTCGAGCGCCACGGCTACTTCGTGACCGATCGCGTCGATCACCGGCTCGACAAGCCGGTGTTCAACCGCGTCACGACGCTCAAGGACAGCTGGGGCAAGTAAGTCCGAGTGCCCTGGCCCTTGATTCGGGGCCGGCCATCCCTACCTGAGGTTCAAGGGCGACGCATGTCGCTCATGTCTGACCTGAAGGAGTCGTGATGGCTGCCGCCGCGCTGAAGAATCGCATCGAGAACCTGATCGCCATGGCCCAGTTGCTGGAGCGCGTGGACGCGAACCCGACGATCGTCGGCGCGCAGCAGTACCTGAACCTGGTCAACACGGTCAAGACGTTGCTGGCCGAGGACGACCTGCCCGAGGACGCCATGCGCGCGGTGCTGCGCGCCTGCCCGGCGTCGGCGGTGCTGTACGAGAACATGCACTACGACCGCTCCGGGCTGTCGCAGTCGCCGCTGGACGCCGCCGTGGCCTCCGAAATGGCGGCCACCGAGCTGATCAGCGACCTGCGCGCCCGCACGCACTGACGCTTGCACGCAACAGTGGCGCCGGGTCGTCGCTGACGCGACAGACACCCGCCCGACCTCCCCTCACATTCGAGCCGGCAATGCCGGCTCGAGTCGTTTCCTGGGCCCGACTCCCGCAAGCTCCGAACCCACCGGAGCTTCATCCGGCGCGCCCCCTTGCGGTGCAACTGTCATCAACACGCGACAATTTTCCGCGTACCTCCCACGGTACGTGCACTTGTTCGCGCAAATGGCGTGCCGACGGGTAATTAGCGCGACTAGACTCCGCCCATTGGAAAAAATCGAGTACGGAGACAAACTCACATGGCATTCCTCAACAAGAACACCGCCCTGGCGATCGCCGCCCTGGTCGCCTGCGGCTCGGCCGCCGCCACGGAAGACTACGACCTGCGCTACGCACCGGGCTACGGCGGTGCCGACATGTCGGCGCCGTTCGAAGGCGGCTGGGTCTTCCAGGCCCATGCGTACGCCTATAGCGGCAACGTGCGCGGCACGTCGGTGACCCCGACGGACCTGTCGCCGGCCTTCGGCCTGCCCGCCGGCTCCGCGGGCGCCCTGACCACCGTCCACACCAACACGCAGATCAACGTCAACGGCCTGCTGTCGCGGCTGAGCTACATGAGCGCGACGACCTTCCTCGGCGCGACGCTGGGCGGCACCGTGCTGCTGCCGCTGGTCAACAAGGGCAGCGAGGTCAGCGTCCACGGCGTCAGCACCACGCTGACGGGCGCGGCCCTCGGCCTGCCCGGCCCGACCCAGGCCGGACTGATCGGCCAGGTCAACGCCGGCGGCACCGCGCAGGCCAACGCGCTCGCCGCCGACAACTCGAACAAGACCTGGGGCCCGGGCGACCTCGAGTTCTCGCCGATCCTGCGCTGGAGCACCGAAGCCACGCAGACGCTGTTCATCCTCACCACGGTGGCGCCCACGGGCGACTACAACCCGGAACGCGCGGCCAACCCGAGCGCCGGCAAGTTCTGGACGTTCCGTCCGGCCGTGCAGTTCAGCTACATCGGCGACGGCTGGGACGTCGGCAGCCGCCTGGCCTACTCCTACAACACGCGCAACGTCGAGACGCACTACAAGAGCGGCAGCTACATCAACGTCGATCTCGCGGCGATGAAGTCCGTCAGCGAATCCACCCGCGTAGGCCTCTCCGGCTACGCCGTCGACCAGCTGGACAGGGATACGACGAACCTGACGGCGGCCGAATTCGCCAGCAAGGACGCCGCGTTCCAGGCGCGCGAAGAAGCGACGCTGGGCCAGAAGGGCCGCATCATCGGCGTCGGCCCGGAAGTGGCCTACATCCACGGCGCGGGCGACTACCTGCTCGAAGGCCGCGTCATGAAGGAATTCGGCGAAGAGACCCGTCCGAAGGGCTTCACGGCCTTCGTCACGCTGTCCAAGCCGTTCTGAGCGACGGGCAGAAGTCACGGCAAGCGCGCCGGCATTGCGTCCGGCGCTCATCGCCAGCGGCCTCCGTCCGAAATCAAGGGTTGCGACGCCTCGTCCGATGAAGACCGGACGGCGTCGTCCCGCGCGGCTCTCCGGATCGTCGCGCCTAGAGTGAGGGTGAGTTGATGATGAAGATGCAAACGTTGCGCCGCCTCGTGTCGGCACTGGTGTTGGGATGCGCCGTCTCCGGCGCCTGGGCCGAGGTCGATGTCTCCGGCGTGCCGCTGGAAGAGACCGTGACGGTCGGCGGCGTGCCGCTGCACCTCAACGGCGCCGGCTACCGCAAGCGCGGCTACTTCAAGATCGACGTCACCGCGCTGTACCTGCAGCAGAAGGCGACCACGCTGGACGCCGTCGAGAACGCGACCGGCCCCAAGCGCGTGCAGTTGGTCATCCAGCAGGACGTCACCGGCTCGCAGGCCTCGCGCTACTTCCTGATCGACTTCGAAGCCTCGGCCACGCCGGCGGAGTTCGCCAAGCTGATCACCGAGGTCTCGCAGGTGGGCGACATCTACAGCTCGCTGCCCAAGATCAAGAAGGGCGACGTCGTCATCATGGACTGGATCCCCGGCAAGGGCCTGCTCGCCACGCTCAACGGCGCCCAGCTGACCGCGCACGGCGCGCCCTCGCCCTACATCAACAGCGAGCTGCTGGCCAAAGTGATGCTGCGCATGTACGTCGGCGGCAAGACGCCGGCCGAACTGCACGACAACCTGCTGGGCCTGTCCAGCAGCATGCGCGACAAGAAGTAGTCGCCGCGCGCCAAGATATCGAGGCCCTGACGCGTGGGAGCGCGTCGGGGCCTTTTTTCGTCCGACCCCATGTCACGGCCGGGTGTCAGGTCTTGCACTGCAACGCATCCTGCGGTGTCAGGTCTTGCAGTGCAACGTACCCGCGGGCGTTGCACTGCAAGACCTGACACCGTTGCACTGCAAGACCTGACACCGGTGCTGCTAGACCTGGATCAGCTCGATCTTGTAGCCATCCGGATCCTGCACGAACGCGATGAACGACGTGCCGCCCTTGACCGGCCCCGGCTCGCGCGTGACCCTGCCGCCCGCATTGCGCACGCTGTCGCAGACGGCCGCGACGTCCGGCACGCCCAGCGCGAGGTGGCCGAAGGCGGTGCCGATCTCGTAGTCAGCGACGCCGTAGTTGTAGGTCAGCTCGATCTCCGCCTCGCCGTCGCCGTAGCCGAGGAACGCCAGCGTGTACTGCTGCTCGGGCCGGTCGGTCGTGCGGCGCAGCTGCATGCCGAAGTGGCGCGTGTAGAAATCGATCGAGCGCTGCAGGTCGCCGACGCGCAACATCGTGTGGAGAAATTTCATGGCATCTCGAGGCTGTGGACAGGAGTCGGCCGCACGTTAGCAAACATCGCGACAGCCAGCGCCGCAGGGTCATTGACCAGCCGCAGCTCGTCGTACGCGCGCTGCGCCTGCGGATAGCGGCGGCGCAGCAGGTTGAGCCACTGCTTGAGCCGCCCTGGGCGATGGCGCGGCTCGACGCGCAGGCTCACGAGACGCCAGAACTGCGCGATCGTCGGCAGCAGGTCGTCCCAGGAGACGGCGGGAGGCGCGCCGTAGTCCGCCGGAGATTGCGGGCCGCCCGCCGAGGCCTTCACGTAGCCGCGGGCGTCGAGCGGGGCCTCGGTCGCATGGCGAGGCAGGGTCGTCGAAAGCATGCCGCCGGTCCGGCGACTGGCGCGGATCGCATGCGCCAACCCGGGGTCGGCCACCATGCCGCGCCCGAGCATCAGGCCGTCGCAGCCGGAGACGCGGCGGCAGCGTTCGGCGTCGTCGGGCGTCCAGATCTCGCCGTTGGCGATCACGGGAATCGCGACCGCCTCGCGGATCGCCGGCACCTGTTCCCAGTACGCGGGCGGCCGGTAGCCGTCGGCCTTGGTGCGCGCGTGCACGACGAGCTCGCTCGCGCCGCCGCCCGCGAGCGCCTGCGCGCACTCGCGGGCGAGCGAGGCGTCCTCGTAGCCCAGGCGCATCTTGGCCGACACCGGCAGCGCGGCCGGCACCGCGCGCCGCACGGCCTCGACGATGCGCCCCAGCAGCGCGGGATCCTGCAGCAGCGACGCGCCGCCGCCATGCCGGTTGACGACCTTCGCGGGACAGCCGAAGTTGAGGTCGATGCCATCGGGCCCGAACGCCGCCAGCGCCGCCGCGTTGTCGGCCATGCAGCCCGGATCGGAGCCCAGCAACTGCGGCCGCACCGGCACGCCCGCGCGCGTGCAGCCGCCCTGCAGCAGCTCGGGCACGATGCGCGTGAACACGCGGTCGGGCATCAGCATGTCGGTGATGCGGATGAACTCGGACACGCAGCGATCGATGCCGCCCACCGCCGTCAGCACCTCGCGCAGCGGGTGGTCGAGCAGCCCTTCCATCGGGGCAAGCAGCAGCAGGCTCACACCGGCCACTCGTCGACGGCGTCGGCCAGGCGTTCGTAGTCGGTCTCGTCGTTGTAGACCTGCGCGGCAAGCCGCACGCACACGTGGCCGTTGATCGCGAGCACCTGCGCCTCGATGCGGCGTTCGAGGAACAGCCAGTCCTTCAACGCCGGCGCCGCGGACTCGCCGAGCCTGGCTATGCGCTCCGGCAGCGCCACGCTGGCCATGCAGCCGACCATGGACTCGGGCGTCGTGAACGGCTGCGCCCAGCGCGCGGACAGCTCGTTGGCCATGCGCCAGACGAGATCGTGGTTCCAGGTGCGCATCGCGGCGAGACCGAGCGTGTCGCGCATGAACGCGATGCCCGCCGGCGCCGACAGCATCGCCGACGGATCGCGCGTGCCCGTCCAGTCGAACTCCTGCGTCAGGCCGACGTCGAGTCCCCACGAGATCACCGGCGGATGCAGCGCGGCACGCTGCGGCGGCGCCACCCACAGGAAGCCGCAGGCGCGCGGCGCGAAGGCCCACTTGTGCAGGTTGCCCACGTACCAGTCGGCGCCGAACGATTCGATGTCGAGCGCGAGCGCGCCGGGCGCATGCGCGCCGTCGATCAGCACCGGCACGCCGCGCGCGCGGCAACGCGCGGTCATCGCCGCAATCGGCAGCGTCAACGCCGTGTGCGACGAGATGTGGTCGAGGATCGCGAGCCGCGTGCGCGGCGTCAGCGCGCGCTCGACGGCCTCGGCGTACGCCTGCGTCGGATCGTCCTGCACGGGAAACGGCGTCGCCACGACGACGACGGTCGCGCCCGCGCCGCGCGCGACGAACTCCGCCGCCTTGATGACCGCGCCATACGCCTGGTCGAGCACGACGATCTCGTCGCCGGGCCGCAGCGCGATCGAGCGCAGCACCGCGTTGATGCCGGTGCTGGCGTTGTCGACGAAGACGAGGTCGTCGCCGCGCGCGCCGACGAAGTCGCCGACCGAGTCGGCGGCCTGGCGCAGCAGCGGACGCGGCGCGCCGGGCTCGTCCGGCGTCACGCGCATCAGCTCGCGGAACAGGAACGCGGCCGGCTGCGCCTCGATGCGGCGCTGCCAGGCGTGCTGCGCGTCCAGCACCACCCGCGGCGTCGCGCCGACGGTGCCGTGGTTCAGGTAGGTGATCTCGGGATCCAGCCACCAGTGGGCGAGGAAGGAGCGGCCGAAGGTGGGCACGGGTTTTCCGGGGCAGGAAGAAGACGCGATTGTCGCCCGAGGGGCGAACTCCGCAGGTATAAAGCGCCTCGACAACAGGGAGGACATGATGGAAGCCAACCGCTACGCGCCGCCGAAGGCAAACGTCGAAGGACAGGCCGGCGAAGCCGCGGCCTCGCCGCCGCTGTGGAATCCGAACGCGGCGGCCAACTGGTCCTTGCTGTTCTCGCCGATCTTCGGCACCTGGCTGCACATGCTCAACTGGCGGGCACTGGGAGAGACAAAGCGCGCCGAATCGGCCAAGACCTGGCTGATGGTGACGACGCTGCTGCTGGTGGGCATGACCCTGGGCGGCGCGCTGATGCCGTTCAGCGGGCTCATCGGATTGCGGGCATTCGCCTCGTTCGCGCTGCTGGTCGCCTGGTACTTCGGCAGCGCGAGACCTCAGGCGAAATGGGTCGCCGAGCACTACGGCGACCACTATGCGCGCCGCGGATGGACGCAGCCGCTGCTGGGAGCGCTGGTTCTCTGGATTGCCGGGTCGGTGCTGTTCACGGTGGCCGCGGGCATCGGCCGGAGCTTCCTGCCGTCGTGAGCGGAGTTCAGTGCAGGTCGCTCAGCTGCACCGCCGGCGACGCCCACTCGCGGCCGATGCTGCCCTGCGCGCGCAGGAAGTTGGCGCGCGCGCCGTCGGTCATCGCGTCCCAGTGCACCTCGCCCTGCCGGTCGCACGGAAACGTCAGTGCGCGGCCCGTGTGGAACAGCGACTGGAAGCGCAGTTCGTAGCGGGCGAGGGATTCGGCGGCGGGCAGCGGGTGGGCGATCATGACGGCCTCGGATGTTGCTGATGAGGACTTGGGGCACCCGGCCGTTCCGCCAGGATGAATTCAGTGTGCGCGCCGGGCCGCGCGCGCGATATCGGTGAACTTCCATCCGCGGCCTAGTCGCAGCGCTCGCCTGCCTGTAGTCGCAACGGCCAATCTCTTGTCAGCGCGCGTCTGACAAACTGGCGTCCCGCTTCGTTTCTGACTCACGACGTGACCGCCCCGCTCATCCGCCAAGCCACCCTCGACGATGTCGAGATCCTCTGCCATCTCGGCGCCACGACCTTCCGCGAGACCTACCGCGCCATCAGCGATCCGCGCGAAGTCGACGAGTACGCCGGCGAGCACTTCGCGCGTGCCAAGGTCGAGACCTGGTTCCGCCGGCCCTGCGCGCGCACGCTGCTCGCGTTCGCGGCGGACGCGCCGCTCGGCTACGCGCACGTGCGCAGCGCCAAGGTGCCTGGCTGCGTCGCCGATCGCAAGGCGCTCGAGCTGTCGCGCCTGTACCTGCTCGCGTCGGCGCAAGGCACCGGCCTCGGCGCCGCGTTGCTGGCGGCGGCCCTCGCGGAGATCGCCGCGCTCGGCGGACGCACCGTCTGGCTGGGCGCCTACGACCGCAACGTCAAGGCGCTGGACTTCTACGCGCGGCGCGGCTTCGTGCAGGTCGGCACGCACGAGTTCGAGTTCGGTGGCCAGATCTACGCCGACCCCGTCCTGACACGAGCCGTCACCGGGGTGGCCTGAGGCCCGACTATCATTCCCGCCTCGCAAAACATTCCCGGAGATTGCCTCGATGACTTCCCGCCTGAGCCCCGTCCGCCTTGCCGCCGCGCTGGCGATCGCCGCCGGCTTCGCCAGCGTCGCCCATGCCGATGACGCCACGGCGCTGGCCGCCGCCTCCAAGGAGCCGGGCGCCGTCGTCTCGGCCAGCGGCCTCGTGTTCAAGTCGATCAAGGACGGCACCGGCCCGAGCCCGAAGGCGGCCGACAACGTCAAGGTCAACTACCGGGGCACCCTCACCGACGGCACCAAGTTCGACGCCTCGGCCGATCACGGCGGCCCGATCTCGTTCAGGCTCGACCAGGTGATCCCGTGCTGGACCGAAGGCGTGCAGAAGATGAAGGTCGGCGGCAAGGCCAAGCTGACCTGCCCGTCCGGGATCGCCTACGGCTCGCGCGGCGTCGGCCCCATCGCGCCGAACTCGACACTGGTGTTCGAGGTCGAGCTGGTCGGCATCAACTGAGCGTGTCTCAGGGCTTGTCGTCGGCGTCCGTCTTGCCGGCGACCAGCCCCATGCGCTCGTGCAGGCCGGCGAGCATCGTGTCGAAGACGACGCGGTGCGTGTCGGGCACCTTGGCGAGGATGACGTCGCGATAGTCGTCGTGCGCGCAGTCGCCGGTGCCCACGCAATGCAGCGACACCTCGATGCCGCCGCGGCAGGTGCCCACCAGCTCGCAGGCGACGATCTCGGCGCCCCACTCGTGCAGCTGGCGATCGACGCCGTCGTCGCCGGCGGAGTTGCCGACGTCGAGGAAGTCGGCGTTGTTCTGCAGCGCCTCGGCCGCGGCCCAGCGGTCGCCGGTCTTGAGCGCGGCGTCGATGTCGGCGTCGGCCGTCGCGCGCTGCGCCGGCACGACGATGCCGCGGCCGTCGGCCGGCAGCAGGACGTCGCGGCCGCCGCGCTGCTCCATCGCGACCTTGTACAGCGACTGTGCGTCGGCGTAGGTCTCGAGCACGCCGGTGCAGCGCTTCTCGATGTCCTCGATCAGCGCCACGGCGGCGTCGTGGAAACCGTCGTTGCCGGTGTGCTCGGCCGCGATGCCCTTGTGCTGGTTCAGGTCGTTGCAGCGCTTCCACGCGAGCAGCGCGTAGAACTTGCCGCCCTCCTGCGGCCGGCTCAGCGCCTGCCCGATGAAGTCGAGGTAGCTGGCGGCGCTCTCGAACTCGCTGCGCATCCTGGCCGAGCGCGCGTTCTGCTCGGTGCCGGCCTGCTCCGACGGCGTCAGCTTCGCGTCGCCGCCCGATGCGACGGCCTCGCTCGCGCCCGGCGCGGGAGCGCTGGCCGACACCGTCGCCCGCGGCTTCAGGTGATGCACGCGCTTCGACAGGTTCACCAGCGCGAGGCAGCCCGCGATCACCAGCACGAGCCCCGCGGTCGACAGCTTGTGGTCGCGGATCCAGAACAGGACTTGCCTCATGCGTGGGCTCCCGCGCGCGTGCGGCTGGTTGCGGACAGGATCAGGGGCATGCGACGGCGGCGTCCAACGACAGGTTGAAGCCGCATTCTCTACGACGACGGCGCCGCGCCGCCCGTCTCGCGCACCTCGCGCGGCGTGGCCCCGAACCAGCGCCGCACCGTGCGGCTGAAGTTGGACGTGTCGACGTAGCCCAGGCGCGCGGCGATCTCCTCGACCGGCTCGACGGTGTGCACCAGCATCCAGAGCGCGCGCTGCTTGCGCGCGGCGTCGAGCAGTTGCTGGAACGTCGCGCCGTCCCCGTGCAGCCGGCGGATCAGCGTGCGCGGCGAGATGCCGCAGCGCGCCGCGACATCGGCCATGCGCGGATAGGCCCCGTCGTCGACGCTCGCCAGCAGCCCGGCCACGCGCTGCGCCAGGCTGGCGCCGGCCACCTCGGCCAGCGCCTCCTCGCATTCACGGCAGGCGCTCGCGTGCGACTTCGCGTCGGCGCCGATGCACGGCAGCGCGAGGTCGCGCTGCGCGAAATGGAACGCGAAGGCAGGCTGGTCGAAGCGCAGGTCGGCGACGCCGAAGCGCTGGTACTGGTCGCGCCACGCGGGCGTGGCCAGCGGCAGCTCGACGCGCAGGTCGCTCGGGATCTGGCCGACGGCGGTCTCGATCATGCGCAGGATCGCGGACAGCACGGTGTCGATGACGAAGCCGCGCACGGCGGGGCCGAGATCGGTGCGCTCGGTGGCCCGCATCGTCATACCGGCTGGGGTATCGACGCAGGTCCACGCCATCGCGTCGTTGCGCGTCGTGCCGTAGCGTGCGAGCGTCAGCACGGCCTCGCGCAGGTCGCGGCTGGTGACGACCGCGTAGCCCAGCGCGCCGTGTGCGGACACCGGCGCCCCGCCACCGAGGTCGAGGCCCAGCCACGGACGGCGCATCGCCGTCATCGCGCCCTCGGCCAGGCGCACGATGGTGTCGCGGCCGAGGCGCTTGTCGTCGGTGACCAGCGTCGCCCAGTCGAGGCCCGCCGCGGCCAGCACGCGGTCGCCGTCGACGTCCGCGTGCTGCAGCAGCATGCGCAGCAGGCGGGCGTAGATCGGCGGCACGAGCGAGCCCGGCTGCGGCAATGGCGGATGGGCGATATCGGGGCGCGACATGTTCCGGAGCGGTGCAGAAGACTCAGTGTCTTCCCTTGATCGGGGCGTTTTGCGGCCTCGCTGTCACTTTATGACGATTTGTTGGCAGCTGCATCGGTGTCGGCCCCGGACCCGGCCGCCCACACTGACTTCCACGATGCTCGCCAACACCCCCGATCCCGCCGCACCCTACGTCGACCGCAAGCGTCACGCCTGGGTGTTGTCGCTGCTGGTGCCGACGCTGGTCGGGCTCGGGCCGTTGCTGTACCGCGCGTGGCCGATGACGCTGATGTTGTGGCTTCCGGTGATCTTCGTCTACTGCGTCGCGCCCCTAATCGATCTCGCGCTCGGCGCCGACACCAGCAACCCGCCCGAGGACGCGGTGCCCAGGCTGGAGGCCGATCCGTTCTACCGCCGCGTCACGTATGCATTGGTGCCGCTGCTGTGGGGCGCGTTCGTCTACGGCGCGTGGTTCTGCATGCGCACGCCGCTGACGTGGGCCGGGCAGCTGGCCATCGTGATGACGACCGGCATGGCCGGCGGCTTCTGCATCAACCTCGGCCACGAGCTGGGCCACAAGAAGTCCCGGCTCGAGCGCTGGCTCGCCAAGATCGTGCTGGCGCCGACGTTCTACGGCCACTTCACGATCGAGCACAACCGCGGCCACCACCGCGATGTCGCAACCGCGGCCGACCCGGCCTCGTCGCGCATGGGCGAAGGCGTCTGGCGCTTCGCGCTGCGCGAGCTGCCGGGCGCGTTCAAGCGCGCGTGGCAGCTCGAGCGCGCGCGCATGAAGGTGGACGGCTTGCCGTTCTGGTCGCTGCACAACGAGCTGCTGCAGCCCGCGCTGATCACCGTCGCGCTGTGGACGACGCTGGCCGTGTGGCTGGGTCCGCAGGTGCTCGTGTTCCTGCTGCTCGCGTCGCTGTGGGCCAACTTCCAGCTGACGACAGCCAACTACATCGAGCACTACGGCCTGCTGCGCCGCGCCGACCCCGACGGCCGCGTCGAGCGCACCGAGCCGCGCCATTCGTGGAACAGCAACCACCTGTTCTCGAACTGGGCCGTGTTCCACCTGCAGCGCCATTCCGACCACCACGCGCACCCGATGCGGCGCTACCAGTCGCTGCGCCACTTCGACGACGTGCCGCAGCTGCCCAACGGCTACTTCGGCATGTTCACCATCGCGTACTTCCCGCCGCTGTGGTTTGCTCTGATGGACGCGCGGCTGGTCGCCGCGGTCCACTCGGATGCGTCGCGCATCAATTTCCATCCCCGACGCCGGGCCGCGCTGATGCGCCGGCACGGACTCGTCGACTCTCCCGCATGACTCCCGTTGCAGAGGTTTTCGTTGGCTGACCACAAGAAAGAGACAAGCATGAATTTCGACTACATCGTGGTGGGCGGTGGCTCGGGCGGTTGCGTGCTGGCGGCGCGGCTCAGCGAGGACCCGGCGATGTCGGTGGCGCTGGTCGAGGCCGGCCCCGTCGACAAGAACATCCTCATCCACGTGCCCGCGGGCCTCGCGCTGCTGGCGCAGACCAAGGCCGCGAACTGGAACTTCGACACGGTGCCGCAGAAGGACCTGAACGGCCGCATCGGCTGGCAGCCGCGCGGCAAGGTGCTGGGCGGCTCGAGCTCGGTCAACGCGATGTGCTACATCCGCGGCCATCGCGCCGACTACGACCATTGGGCCGCGGAGGGCAACGAGGGCTGGTCCTACGACGAGGTGCTGCCCTACTTCCGCCGCGCGGAGCACAACGAGCGCCTCCACGACGAATTCCATGGCAGCGACGGACCGCTCAACGTGATGGACCTGCGCAGCCCGACCCGCTACGTGCAGGACTTCATCGCGGCGGGCCGCGAAGCGGGCTACCCGGTCAACGACGACTTCAACGGCGCGCAGCAGGAAGGCATCGGCCCCTACCAGGTCACGCACAAGAACGGCGAGCGCCACAGCGCGGCCAAGGCCTACCTGACGCCCAACCTGGGCCGCAAGAACCTGACCGTCTTCACCGAGGCCCACACCACGCGCATCCTGTTCGAAGGCAAGCGCGCGACCGGCGTCGAGTTCCGCCGCGCGGGCCGCATCGAGCAGATCGGCGCCAACCACGAGGTGCTGCTGGCCGCGGGCTCGCTGCAGACGCCGCAGATCCTGATGCTGTCCGGCGTCGGCCCCGCGGCGGAGTTGACCAGGCACGGCATCGGCATCGTGCACGACCTGCCCGGCGTGGGCCAGAACCTGCACGACCACCTCGACGCCGTGCAGGTGGTCGTCGCCCCGCAGCTGAAGGAGACCTTCGGCGTCACGTTCGGCGGCATCGCGCGCGTGCTCAAGGCGATCCCCGAATGGCGCACGCATCGCCGCGGCATCCTCACCACCAACTTCGCCGAGGCCGGCGGCTTCATCAAGAGCCAGGCGAGCGAGGCCATCCCGGACCTGCAGCTGCACTTCGTGATCGCCAAGCTGGTCGACCACGGCCGCAAGACGGTGCTGGGCCACGGCTTCTCGGGCCACGTGTGCGTGCTGCGCCCGCAAAGCCGCGGCAGCGTCACGCTGGCCAGCCGCGACCCGATGGCCGCGCCGCTGATCGACCCGAACTTCCTCGGCCATCCCGACGACCTGCCCCGCATGGTGCGCGGCTTCCGCCTGATGCGCGAGCTGTTCAGCCAGCCCGCGCTGGCGCGCCTGGGCGGCAAGGAACATCCGCGTTCGGCCAACGCCACCACCGACGCCGAGATCGAGCAGTTCATCCGGAGCCACGCCGACACCATCTACCACCCGGTGGGAACCTGCCGCATGGGCCCGGGCGCGATGGACGTCGTCGGCGCCGACCTGCGCATCCACGGCCTCGAGGGCATCCGCATCGTCGATGCCTCGATCATGCCGCGCATCATCGGCGGCAACACCAACGCGCCGACGATCATGGTGGCCGAGAAGGCGTCCGACATGATCAAGGCCGCGCGACTCGCGGGCACGGATGCGGGCCCGCAGACGGTGCGGGCGTTCGCGGACACCGGGTCGCCGACGATCGAGCTGGCGGCCTGAGCGGCTCCGGCCGGCGCGCCGGGGCCGACGTTGCAGGGGTTCGGCAAGCGCGCGCCCGCCAAGCCGCGCTTCGATCTCGCGGCGGATCTGCAGCACTGGACGAACAAGCTCGCCGACCCCGAACAGGAGGCCGCGCGCAGTCCCGCCGGGGCGCGCCGGGCGCGTGCGCTGCTCGGCGCCGCCCGCGCGAAGTGGCATCTCGAGGACCGTCTCGGCTGCGTGCGCTTCGCCATCCTGTCGCTGGCGGACAAGGACCTGAACACGCCCGCGCTCGCGGTGAGCGCGATGACGCAGGCCGCCTTCGCGCTGATGGAGCTGGGCGCGATCGAGCAGGCGCGGCCGCTGGCGCAGCACGCGCTGATGCTCACGCGCGTGGAGACGCTGCTCGACCAGCTGCCCATCGCGCTGTCCTGCGCCGCGGCCGTCGACTCCGTCAGCGGCGAGTTCGATCGCGCCGAAGGCTTCCACCTGGAGGCGCTGGCGCGCGCGCGGCAGGCCGCCGACCTCGACCCGCTGCAGATGGCGCTGTGCAACCTGCTGTCGTCCACCATCGCGATCCTGCGGCACGCCGCGCTCAAGGGCGACGCGTCGCTGGCGGCCACGGTGGAGCATCGCTCGCGGCCTCACCTGCTGCATGCCAGGCACCTGAAGGACGACCCGCGGCTGTCGCCGTGGCGGCGCCTGATCCTGCAGCAGAACCTCGGCGAGTTCCTGGGCCTGTGCGGCGTGCCGCCCGAGGGCGAGGCGCTGCTGGCCGAGTGCCTCGCGCAGGCCACGGCGCTGGCGGATCCGCAGATGGCGCAGGCCGTCGCGACGGTGCTGGCCGAGCAGCTCGCGGCACGCGGCCAGCATCAGGACGCGCTGGCGCTTCTCGGGACGCACGTGCGCGCCGACATGCCCCATCGCGGTGGCTTCCGGCGCCGGCTCGAGGCCACGCGCACCGCCGAGGCGTGCCTGCGCCACCTTGGTCGCGCCGACGAGGCGGCACGGATGGCGCAGCGCATCGCGCGCGACCTGCGGGAGTGGGAGACGCTGCGCGCCGAGGCGATCCGACTGCTGCCCGCCTGAACGGCGTCAGGCCTTGTGCAGCGCCACGCCGCCGGCGCGCAGCGCACGCGTCACGCGCGCGGGCGTCGCGCGCGGGACGACCAGCAGGCCCAGCTCCGCGAGCGGCGCGACGACGAACGGCGACGCCGCCATCAGCTTCTCCGGCGACGCCAGCACCACCGTCTCGGCCGCGCGCTCGTGCAGCGCACGCTTGACGGCGGCCTCTTCCGCGTCGCCGGTGCTCAGGCCGGCGTCGGGATGGACGCCAGTGACGCCGAGGAAGAACAGGTCGGCGCGCAGGCGCGAGGCTGCATCGATCACCGCGGCGCCGACGTTGACCATCGAGTGACGGAACAGCCGCCCGCCCAGCATCAGGATCTCGATGCCCGCGTGCTGCGCCAGTTCGACCGCCACGGTGGGGCTGTGCGTGACGATGGTCGCGCGCAGCCCGGGCGCGAGATGGCGCGCCACCTGCAGCGCCGTCGTGCCGCCGTCGAGGATCGCGACCTGCCCGTGCCTGATCAACGACGCGCCGAAGCGGCCGAGTGCCACCTTGTCGGCGGTCGACACCTGGCCGCGCAGCGCGAGATCGCCCATCGCCGCCGACGCCGGCAGCGCGCCGCCGTGCACGCGCTGCAGCAGGCCTTCGGCGGCCAGCTCGCGCAGGTCGCGCCGGATCGTGTCCTCGGAGGTGCCGAGCTCCTGCGCCAATGCCTTGGCGACGAGCTGGCCTTCGGCGGCAAGGCGGGCGAGCAGCAGCTTCTTGCGTTGGGTGGTGAGCATCGAAGGGATTTGGCGGTTTGGCGTGTTTGCACGATACTGCACGAAACTACGCAATCATGCCATGCCTTCACCGAATGTCGACCCGAGTCCCTTCGTCGGCAACGACGATGTCCGCATCCTCGAGCAGCGCGTGCTGGCGCACGACTGGTACCTGCTGCGCAAGACGACGTTCGAGCACCGGCGCCGCGACGGCCGCCTGCAGGTCGTCAGCCGCGAGACCTACGACCGCGGCAACGGCGTCGCGCTGCTGCTGTTCAACGCGGCGCGCGGCACGGTCATCCTGATCCGCCAGTTCCGCTTCCCGTGCTGGGTCAACGGGCTGGCCGACGGCATGCTGGTCGAGGCCTGCGCGGGCCAGCTCGACGGCAACGATCCGATCGCGGCGATGCAGCGCGAGGCGATCGAGGAGACCGGCTACGCGGTGCGGTCGCCGCGCAAGGTGTTCGAGGCCTACATGAGCCCGGGCTCGATCACCGAGAAGCTGCACTTCTTCGTCGCGGCCTACGACGACGCCGATCGCCGGACCGCCGGCGGCGGCGAGGAACACGAAGGCGAGGACATCGAGGTGCTGGAGCTGCCGCTCGCGCGGGCGCTCGCGATGATCGCCAGCGGCGAGATCCAGGACGGCAAGACCATCATGCTGCTGCAGCACGCGGCCCTCACCGGCCTGGCCAGGCTCTAGCGTTCAGCCGTCCACGCAGGCCTGGATCGCCGCGCTGACCGTGGCGACGGCCTTGCGCTGCGTGGCCGCGCCCAGCAGCGGCGAGCCGAGCGCGTGCTTCATCGTCGCCAGCCCGATCAGGTAGGACGCGATCAGCGCGGCCCGCAGCTCGGTGTCGCGCCCGCGCAGCAGGCGCGCGAGCGGCAGCACGAAGTCGGCGTGGAAGCGCGCGGAGACGCGCTCCTGCGTGGCCGGGCTGCCCGACGCGCGCAGCAGGATGCCCAGCGCGTCGAACCTGGCCTCGCGCCGTTCCTGGCTGCCCTCGATGACGAGCGTGGTGATGAGCTCGCCGAACGTGCTCATGTCGATGCCGGCGAAGTGGTCCTTGATCGCGAACGCGTCGACGATGGCCTCGTCGAACAGCTTCTCCTTGCCGCCGAAGTAGCGGTTGACCAGCGCGGCGTCGACGCCGGCGTCGGCGGCGATGTCGCGCGTACCGACGTTCTCGTAGGCGTCGAGCGAGAAGCGCACGCGCGCGGCCGCCAGGATGCGCGCGCGGGTGTCGCCGGCGTTGCGGGCGGGCCTGGACGGCGCGCTCATCGCCGCGGGCAGGTCGGGAACGGCGTGCGAGATCTTCTGGCGGGAGGGCATTCGTGACACGGGCTGTGGGCGACCCTGCCATTTTGTCACCAGCCGTTGACATGCACAAGGCAACGCTTCGTCCGCGGGCGAAGCATGGACGGCCTCGCATCGCTAGGATGCCTGCATGACCTCCGAAGCCCATGCCCTTCCCGCCGCCGAGTCGCGCGCCCCTTCTTTCGCGCTGGTCGTGCTCGCGACCTCGATGGCCTTCGTCGTCGGCCAGCTCGACGTCACCATCGTCAACGTCGCGCTGCCGGCGATGGGCCGCGATCTCGGCGCGGGCGTCGACGGGCTGCAGTGGGTGGTCGATGCGTACGCGGTCGCGTTCGCGGCGTTCATGCTGTCGGCCGGCGCGCTCGGTGACCGCTTCGGCGCGCGGCGCGCGTTCCAGTGGGGCATGGGCCTGTTCGGCCTGGCGTCCGTCGCCTGCGCGGCGGCGCCGGGCATCCTCGCGCTCGACGCCGCGCGCGTGCTGCAGGGCCTGGGCGCGGCCGTGATGCTGCCCAACTCGCTCGCGCTGCTGAACCACGCACTCGCGCACGAACCCGCGCGGCGCGCGCGCGCGATCGGCTACTGGACGGCCGCCGGCGCGATCGCCATCGCGCTCGGCCCGGTGCTGGGCGGCCTGCTGGTGGCCGGCGTCGGCTGGCGGGCGATCTTCTGGGTCAACGTGCCGCTGTGCCTCGTCGGCGGCTGGCTGTCGACGCGCTTGCTCGAGACGCCCACCGGCGGCACGAAGCCGCCGCTCGACCTCGCGGGCCAGGTGCTGGCGACGCTCGCGCTGGGCGCGCTGATCGCCACGCTGATCGAGGCGCGATCGCTGGGCCTGCACGACGCGCGCATCTGGCTCGGCGCCGCCGCGACGCTTGCGCTCGGCGGCGCGCTGCTGCTGGTCGAGCGGCGCGCCGCCGCGCCGGTGATCGCCACCGACCTGTTCGCGCTGCGCGACTTCCGCGGCGCCGTGTTCTTCGGCACGGTGGTCAACGGCACCTACTACGGCGCGATCTTCGTCATCGCGCTGTTCCTGCAGACCGCGCGCCACTTCACGCCGATGCAGGCCGGCCTCGCCTTCCTGCCGCTGACGGCCGGCTTCTTCCTGTCCAACGTGCTCAGCGGCAGCGCCATCACGCGCTTCGGCACGCGCAAGCCGATGATCGTCGGCGCACTCATCGACCTGCTCGGCTTCGGCGTGCTGGCGTTCGCCTCGACGACGCAGAGCCTGCCGCTGATGCTGGTCGGCTTCCTGCTGATCCCCAGCGGCATGGGCCTGGCGGTGCCGGCGATGACGACGACGGTGCTGTCGTCGGTCGACAAGAGCCGCTCGTCGCTGGCGGCGGCGATCCTCAACACCGCGCGGCAGTCCGCCGGCGCGATAGGCGTGGCCGTATTCGGCGCGCTGGCGCAGGGCGATGCGGCGCACATCGGCGCGGGGCTGCGCATCACGTGCGTGGTGGCGATGTTCGCGCTCAGCTTCGCGGCGCTGGCGGCGTCGCGGCTGAAAGGCGTGCCGCCGCACGCTTGAACACGCCTTGCGGGCGTTTTGCCGCGAGCGCGTCACGCCGGCGTCACGCGCGCGCCCGACAGTTGCAGCATGCGACGCATCGTCAAATCCCGCATCCGCGGCTGGACCACCGACCGCCTGGTGCACCTCGCGCTGGCCCACGGCTCGGCGCCGCGCGGCCGTGCCGCCATCGCGATCCTGCAGGCGCGCGGCACGCCGGAGATGCTGGCGCGCATCGAGGCGCTCGTGCGCAGCACCAGCGTGCGCCGGCGGGTGCTGGGCCTGGAGATCGCGGCGCAACTGCGCGCGCCGGGCCATGCGCACGACTACCAGGCCGACCCCTACGCGCTCGAGACGACGCAGGCGATGTTCGTCGAGGCCTTGCGCGACGCCGACCCGAGGGTCGTACGGTCGGCCATCAGCGGCCTGGGGCACCAGCCGCTGCCCGCCGCGCTGCCCGCCCTGCTGGCGCACCTGCGGCACCCGGACCTGCGCGTGCGCTTCGCGCTGGCCTACGCGCTGGGCAGCTATCCCGGCCCCGACGCCACGGCGGCCTTGATGCACCTGGCCATCGACCGCGACGATCTCGTGCGCGAATGGGCGACCTTCGGCATCGGCACGCTCAGCGAGGCCGACGACGACGCCGTCCGCACGCTGCTGTGGACGAACGCCCACGATCCGTACCGCGACGTCCGCGGCGAGGCCGTGGTCGGCCTCGCGCGGCGCAGCGATCCGCGCGCCATCGAGCTGCTGAAGGCCCGCCTGCTCGACGACGACTGCCGCGTCTACGAGCTCGAAGCCGCCGAGGAGATGCCCAGCGCCGAGCTGCTGGAACCGCTGCAACGCCTGCGCGACGACGCCGAGCAACGACACGACCTCGACCCGTTCTGGCACCGCCACCTGCTCGACGCGATCGACGCCTGCGAGCTGGTCGCCGACGCGCAGGCCTGATCACTCGGCCTCGTCCTCCTCGGTCACCAGCACGTCGGCGCGCTGCGGCGGCGCGTCCTCGTCCATTTCCTCGCCCAGGAAGCCGCCGCTCTGGTGCGCCCACAGCCGCGCGTAGAGGCCGCCGCGCGCCAGCAGCGAGCGGTGGTCGCCCTCCTCGACGATGCGGCCCCTGTCGAGGACGACGAGGCGATCCATCGCGGCGATCGTCGACAGCCGGTGCGCGATCGCGATCACCGTCTTGCCTTCCATCAGGCTGTACAGGCTGGCCTGGATCGCGGCCTCGACCTCGGAGTCGAGCGCGCTCGTCGCCTCGTCGAGCAGCAGGATGGGCGCGTCCTTGAGCATCACGCGCGCGATCGCGATGCGCTGGCGCTGGCCGCCCGACAGCTTGACGCCGCGCTCGCCGACGTGCGCGTCGTAGCCCTTGCGGCCCTTGGCGTCGGCCAGCGTCTGGATGAACTCGCCGGCCTCGGCGCGGCCGGCGGCGGCGAACATCTCGGCGTCGGTCGCTTCGGGGCGGCCGTAGAGGATGTTGTCGCGCACCGAGCGGTGCAGCAGCGAGGTGTCCTGCGTCACCATGCCCACGTGCGCGCGCAGGCTGTTCTGCGTGACCTTGGAGACGTCCTGGCCGTCGATCAGCAGCCGCCCCGACTCGACGTCGTAGAAGCGCAGCAGCAGGTTCACGAGCGTCGACTTGCCCGCGCCCGAGCGCCCGACCAGGCCGATCTTCTCGCCCGGCCTGATCGCCAGCGAGAAGTGCTCGATGACCTGGCGCTTGCCGCCGTAGGCGAAGCCAACGTCCTCGAACCTGACCTCGCCGCGCGGCACCGTCAGCTCGGGCGCATCGGGCGCGTCGACGATCGCGTGCGGCTTCGACAGCGTGTTCATGCCGTCGGTGACGGTGCCGATGTTCTCGAACAGCGACGCCAGCTCCCACATGATCCAGTGCGAGATGCCGTTCAGGCGCAGCGCCAGCGCGGTGGACGCCGCGACCGCGCCGACGCCGACCTTGCCCTGCGTCCACAGCCACAGCGTGACGCCGGCCGTGCTCATGATCAGCCCCATGCTCAGCACGTGGTTCACGATCTCGATGCCGGTGATGTAGCGGCCTTGCTGGTACGCCGTGACGATGAACTCCTGCATCGCCTGCTTGGCGTAGCTCGCCTCGCGGCGCGCGTGCGAGAACAGCTTCACCGTCGAGATGTTGGTGTACGCGTCGGTGATGCGCCCCGTCATCAGCGAGCGCGCGTCGGCCTGCAGCGCGCCCACCTTGCCCAGCCTTGGCACGAAGTAGCGCAGCGCCAGGCCGTACAGCACCAGCCACGCGAGGAAGGGCCCGAGCAGCCAGGCGTCGAAGCTGCCGACGACGGCGATCATCGTGACGAAGTAGATGATCACGAAGACCAGGATGTCGGTGCACGTGGTGACGACGTCGCGCACGCCCAGCGCCGTCTGCATCACCTTGGCGGCGACGCGGCCGGCGAACTCGTCCTGGTAGAAGCTCATGCTCTGCGCGAGCATCATGCGGTGGAAGTTCCAGCGCAGCCGCATCGGGAAGTTGCCGAACAGCGTCTGGTACTTCAGCGAGGCCTGCACCGCCACCAGCAGCGGGCTCAGCGTGAGGACGGCGGCCAGCAGCAGCAGCTTGCCGCGCTCCTGCGTCCACAGCTGCGCCGGCTGGACGTGGCTCAGCCAGTCGACCACGTGGCCCATCACGGCGAACAGCAGCGCCTCGAACGCGCCGATGGTGGCGGTCAGCAGCGTCATCCACAGCACGAAGCGGCGCACGCCGGCCGACGCCGCCCAGATGAACGGGAAGACGCCCTTGGGCGGCGGCGGCGGTTCGCCCTCCGGCCAGGGGTCGACGAGGCTTTCGAAGTAACCGAACAAGCGATGCTCCTGAGGCTGGCGCGCGGCTGGAACGCGGCGCGCGACCCGCAAGGCTACGCGAAAACGCGCCGCCGCGTGACGCATTGGGCAGGCGCGCGGACGGGCGGGCGACAACACCTGCGCGCAGCCGCCATGATGGGCCCGTCTCCCTTGGTAACGGGCGCGCCCGACAGTGCGCGCAAAATGGCGCGGTACGCCAAAAACCGCTGGCCGAACGAGGGTTCGAGCCGGCGAGCCAGACCCGAAAGGCCATGGTGCAGAACAGCGACGTCGTCTACAGCGCCACCCAGCACATCGATCGGCTCATGCGCCGCGTCGTGCTGCTGATGTTCGGCGCGGGCGTGCTCGCGGTGCTGGCGATCTGGCACATGGAGGTCGTCGACGGCACGATCGGCTCGATCGACCGTGTCGGCTACCCCGCGATGGTGTTCGTCTTCAGCCTGAGCCTCGTCGCGCTGTGGCGCTTTCCCCGGGTGCTCGGCACCGTTCGATGGCTGGGCTTCCTGACCATCACGCTGCTGCTGATGCTGGACCTGTGGACCCAGACGAACGCGCCCGGCCCGCTGCTGGACAACTACAACTCGCTGACGCTGTGGAACTGGCTGCCGCTGTGCTACGCGATGGCCTTCTTCATGCTCGCGCCGCGCCACGCCTTCCTGGCGGCCGCCGCCATGCTCGCGTTCTTCGCGGCGTGCACGCTGATGCGCAGCATCGCCAGCACGCCGTACGCCGCGCAGGACCGCTCGCTGATGATCAACACGCTGATCTCGCACGCGGTGCTGGTCGTGTGCCTGACCGGCATGGTGTGGCTCAAGCACGTCGTCACCGTGCAGGGCGAGCAGGCCACGCGGCTGAACCTGCTGGCCGCCACCGACCCGCTCACCGGCCTGGCCAACCGCCGCCTCACGCTGCAGTTGCTCGATCAACTGGCCCGCGACTGCCGGCTCGACTTCGCCCCGGTGGTGATGCTGTGCGACCTCGACCACTTCAAGCAGATCAACGACGGCTGGGGCCACGCGATCGGCGACCAGGTGCTGGTGGCCGTCGCGAGCGCGCTGCGCGCGAGCACGCGCGACGCCGACACCGTCGCCCGCTGGGGCGGCGAGGAATTCCTCATCGTGCTGCCCGTCACGCGCGACCTCGACGCCACCGAGCTCGCGGAACGCCTGCGCGCGCGCGTCGAGTCGCTGCAGGTGGCCGACCGCCACCAGTGCCCGGTGCCGGTGACGCTGAGCATCGGCATCGCGCCGCTGGCGGCCCACGAGACCGGCTCGAGCTGGCTCAAGCGCGCCGACGAGGCGCTCTACCGCGCCAAGGCCGACGGCCGCAACTGCTGTCGCATGGCGGATCCGCCGGAGGTCTGAACAACCTTGCCACGACCCGGCCTTGACATCGCCTGCTCCTCGGGCAGCCCGTGCGACGACGTCGCGGATTGTCGGGCCAAGCCGCTCGCGCAGTCGACTACTGCAGGCCGCCGCTCGCGCCCGGGAACTTGTGGGCGAACTTGGCGATCCACTCGCCGGCCGCCTCTTCGGAGCTGAGCTCGCGGCCTTCGGCCCGCGCGATCGAGCGCCGGTAGTCCTCGATGTAGCAGACCTGCGCGACCATGCGTGAGCGGAAGACGTCCTCGGCGTCGAGGAAGCTGACGCCGACCTCGTGGCCGCTGCCGTCCCGGCACGGCCGGCACCACGCGACCCGCGCGCGCGCCTCGAACGCCGGCTCGACGTAGGCGATGCGCACCTCGATCAGCGAACCCGGCTCGACCGGCACCTCCGAGTGCACCGCCAGGCCGCCCAGGCTGATGTCCTGGGTCTGGAAGGCGGCCGTGCCTCGCTGAGACGTTCGGATCTCGATCGGGACGTCGAGCGGATGGCGGATGAACTGCCTCATGCCTGAAACTTCCTGGTGGTCGGCTGCTGTCGTTGCTCCGGCAGGCAGGCGATTTGTACAACTCGGAGCGAAGCCCCGCAGCACCAATGGTTGTACAGATGTTCGCCGCCCAACGGGCGGATTCGAACGTGGGATGCCGGCCAGATCGACGCTTTGAAAGGCATGCCGCATCGAAATAAGGGCCCCGCGGGGCCCCTGGAAGCATGGCCGCCGGTCGAAGTGCTTACTTGCCCTGCGAGGCGCCACCGTTGAGGTAGTCCTTCTTGCCGATCTCGACGCCGCCTTGGCGCAGCAGCGCGTAGGCCGTCGTGATGTGGAAGTAGACGTTGGGGTTGGCGAACTGCAGCAGGTAGGTGGCGCCCTTGAACTCCTGCTTGCGGTCGCGCAGCTGCAGCACGATGTCGCGGTCTTCGGCGCCCTCGAACTGGGCCTGGGTGAGCGTGTCGAGGAAGGCGATCGTCTTGTCGAGGCGGGCCTGCAGCTCGGGGAACGTCTTCTCGTTGTCCTCGAACTTCGGGATCTCGACGCCGGCCAGGCGGGCGGCGGCGCCCTTGACGTTGTCGGTGGCGATCTGGACCTGCGCCGTGAACGGCAGCATGTCCGGATACAGGCGGGAGGTCAGGAAGACGCTCGGGTCGATCTTCTTGGCCTCGCAATGCGCTTCTGCCTTGGCCATCACGGCGGAGAGGTTCTTCAGCATCGCGCGGAACGGCGGGACGGTGGCGGTGTACATGGACAGGGACATGACGGGTCTCCGGTTTGTGGGGTTTGACGGGGTCGCCATTAGAGCGCAGCGCGGCTGTTTCTGCTGACAGTGGTCTGGACAGCCCTTCGGGGGCGTGGTGCCTGCGGCGCCATCGATCAAAGCGATAACATCGAACCCACCATGGCCGCGTCCAAAGCACGAACGACAACGCTCCTGCTGATGCTGCAATTGGCGACCGGCATCGCGCAAGCCCAGCAGGCGGCCTCGGCTCCCGCAGAACGCAAGAACTGGTTCGACGACCCGTTCGTCCAGGCGACGCACGGCCTGCCCGGCTGCCCCATCCCCGATCAGCCGCTCATGACCGAAGCCGAGATGCAGCACGAGACCCATTGGCGCGCCGAGCGCGGCACGAGCTGCTACCGATCGGGCCGCTGCCGCCTGCCCAACGCGTACCTCTACGACAAGGAAATCGCGCCCCGCGTCGTCAAGGCGATAGCCGCCGCCGGCACGTTCGAGAACACGTCGATCTGGGTCGAGGGCCAGCGCCGTTGGGTGTGGCTGAAAGGCTGCGTCTCGACGCCCGAACAGGCCGTCGAACTGGAGCGCATGGTGCGGCTCATCGACGACGTCGAAGCCGTCATCCCGCAGCTGATCGTCGGCACGCAGATGCCGCCCGGCCAGCCGGTCTATCGCCTGCCGCCCTGATCAGGCGCCTGCCAGACTCGCACGTAGTCCACTTCCATCGTCACCGGAAAGATGCTGTCGTCGACGGGCCCGCCAAGGTCGCCGCCGATCGCGACGTTCAGCAGCAGGAACTGCGGACCGTCGAAGGGCCAGGCGCGCGCCGCGCCGGCGGCGCCGACGTCCAGCCTTGGATACGTCAGGTCGTGGACGCCGTCGATGCCGAAGGTGATGTCGCGCTGCGTCCACAGCATCTGGTAGCGGTGGAATGCACCGCAGGCGTCGGGCACGGTCACCACGCTGCCGACGCCGTGCGCGCCGCTGCCGGCCGGCGTGTGGATCGTGCTCATGATGCGGCCCGGGTTGCGGCCGATGTGTTCCATGATGTCGAGCTCGCCGTTGGCCGGCCAGTCGCCGTGCGTGCCCAGCATCCAGATCGCCGGCCAGGTGCCGAGGCCGCACGGCAACTTGGCGCGGATCTCGAAGAAGCCGGTCGTCCACTCCGCGAGTCCGCGCGTGGACAGGCGCGCCGACGTGTAGCGCTGGCCGCCCCAGTCGCCGGCGGCCGAGCGCGTCTCCTTGCGCGCCGTGATGATCAGCTTGCCGTCGTGCACCACCGCGTTGTCCGCGCGCGGCGACGAGTAGTACTGCTGCTCGTGGTTGAACCAGCCCTGCTTGTTGAAGGCCGTGTCGTTGCCCCATTTCTTCGGATCGGGCAGGCCGTCGACGTCGAACTCGTCGCTCCACACCAGTTGCCAGCCGGGCGGCGGCTTCAGCGTCTCGGGTGGCGGCGGCGCGTCGGCGGCCGCGGCGATGCCGGCGCAGGCTGCCAGCGAAGCTGCCAACAGGTGCCGCATCATTCGACTCGCTTCCCGCCGGCGTCGAACGCCAGTACCGATTGCGCCACCGGCATCAGGCCCACGCTCGCACCGGCGGCCAGATGCGCGTGGCCCGCGTCGACCTTGGCGTGCAGCAGCTCGTCGAGGCCGTCGACGCGCAGGTGCAGCACCGACACGTCGCCGAGGTGTTCCGCCATCACCACCGTCGCGGGCACGCCCGTGCCGAGCGCACCCACGCGCAGGTGCTCCGCGCGCACGCCAGCGCGCGACGCCTGCGCGGCCGCGACGGGCAGCAGCAGCGACCACAGCGCGCGGTGCACCGGCGTGGCGTCGCGGCCAGGTGCGTCGACGAGATTGATGCGCGGCGCGCCGAGGAAGGTCGCGACGAACTCGTTGGCGGGTGCGTTGTACAGCGACAGCGGCGCGCCGAGCTGCTCGATGCGGCCCTGGTTGAAGACCGCGATGCGCGTGCCCATCGTCATCGCCTCGACCTGGTCGTGCGTGACATAGATCATCGTCGTGCCCAGCTCGCGGTGCAGGCGCGACAGCTCGATGCGCATGTTCACGCGCAGCGCGGCGTCGAGGTTGGACAGCGGCTCGTCGAACAGGAACACGCGCGGCTTGCGCACGATCGCGCGGCCGATCGCCACGCGCTGGCGCTGGCCGCCGGACAGTTCCTTGGGCATGCGCCCGAGCAGGTCGGCGATGCGCAGCACGTCGGCTGCGCGCCGCACCTGCTCGTCGCGCGCCTTGCGGCCGACGCCGGACATCTTCAGCGCGAAACCCATGTTCTCCGCCACCGTCATGTGCGGATAGAGCGCGTAGTTCTGGAACACCATCGCCGCGCCGCGGTCGGCCGGCCGCACATCGTTCGCGCGCTGGCCGTCGATGAACAGGTCGCCAGAGGCTATGGACTCGAGGCCCGCGATCATGCGCAGCATCGTCGACTTGCCGCAGCCCGACGGCCCGACGAAGACCAGGAACTCGCCGTCGTCGACGTCGAGGTCGACGCCCCTGATCACGTCGACCGTGCCGAAGGACTTGCGCACGTTGCGCAGGCTCACGCGTCCCATCGTCAGGGCCTCGCCGGGCGCAGCGCGCGGCATTGCGCGACCAGGTCGCGGTACCAGCGCGCGCTGTCCTTGGGCGTCCGCACAAGCGTCGCGTAGTCGACGTGCACGATGCCGAAGCGCTTCGCGTAGCCGCTGCTCCACTCGAAGTTGTCCATCAGGCTCCAGACCATGTAGCCGGCCATCGGCACGCCGGCCGCGAGCGCGCGGCCCACCGCGGCGATGTGGGTGGCGAGGTAGTCGATGCGGTCGGCGTCGCGCACGTGGCCGTTGGTGGTCGGGTCGGGAAAGGCGCCGCCGTTCTCGGTGATGTAGGTGGGCGGCAGCGTGTACTCGCGGTGCATCGTCATCAGCAGCTCGTACAGGCCTTCGGGATAGATCTCCCAGCCCATGTCGGTCTTCGGATAGGGCTTGTCCTTGGCCTCGACCGGCCCGGCGGCGCTGGACAGCGCGCGCGAGTAGTAGTTGACGCCGATGTAGTCCATGGGCGTCGCGATGGCCTCCATGTCGCCGGCCTCGACCACCGGCGCATCGGCGCCCAGCTCGGCCAATACCTCCGCCGGGTAGGTGCCCTTGAACAGCGGATCGGCATACCAGCGGCGGCCGCGCGCGTCGTCCAGCTTCGCCTTGGCCTTGTCGGCCGCGGAGTCGGTGAGCGGCATCTGGTGCGCCATGTTCAGCACGATGCCCAGCTTGGCCGTCGCGCCGTCGGCGCGCAGCGCCTGCAGCGCGAGGCCGTGGCTCAGCAGCAGGTGGTGCGCCACCTGCACCGCGACGCGGCGCGACTTGATGCCCGGCGCGAACGTGCCTTCCTGGTTGCCCAGCACCGCGACCACCCACGGCTCGTTGTGCGTCGTGATGGCCGCGAGCCGGTCGCCCAGGCGGCGCTGGATGCCCAGCGCGTAGTCGACGAAGCGGTGCACCGTGTCGCGCGACTCCCAGCCGCCCTTGTCCTGCAGCGCCTGCGGCAGGTCCCAGTGGTTCAGCGTCAGGTGCGGCGCCAGGCCGCGCGCCAGCAGGCCGTCGACGAGGCGGTCGTAGAACGCCAGGCCCTTCTCGTTCCACGCGCCCTCGCCCAGCGGCCGCACGCGCGGCCACGAGACCGAGAAGCGGTACAGGTCGACGCCGAGCCCGGCGACCATGTCGAGGTCGGCGTCGAGCCGGTGATAGTGGTCGCAGGCGACGTCGCCGTTGCTCGCGTCGGCGATCACGCCGGGCATGCGGCAGAAGCGATCCCAGATCGATTCGCCCTTGCCGTCGTCGAAGGCGGCGCCTTCGATCTGGAACGCGCTCGTGGCCACGCCCCAGACGAAGTCGGGCGGAAACATGCTGGTCAGGTCGTTGATGTTGGGCATTTACTTCACTGCCCCGGCGGTCAGGCCGGCGATGAGTTGGCGCGACGTGATCGCGAACAGGACGATGAGCGGGATCGTGGCGATGGCGGAGCCGCACATCAGCGCGCCCCACTCGGTGTTCATCGTCGATTGCAGGCTGCGCAGCGCGAGCGGCAGCGTGTAGTTGGGCAGGCTGCGCATCACGATCAGCGGATTGATGAAGTTGTTCCACGACGTGATGAACGTGATCAGCGCGAGGGTGCCGAGCGCAGGCTTCATCAGCGGCAGCACGATGCGCCAGTAGATCGAGAATTCGCCGCAGCCGTCCATGCGCGCGGACTCGATCAGCTCGCGCGGCACGGCCGTCGCCGCGAACTGGCGCATCAGGAAGATGCCGAACGCGCTGGCTGCGCCGGGCACGTACAGCGCGCGCTGCTGGTCGATCCAGCCGAGGGCGTCCATGATCATGAACGTCGGGATCATGTTCATGAACGACGGCAGCAGCATCGTCGCCATCACGAGCCCGAACAGCGGCTTCTTGAAGCGGAACTCCATCAGCGCGAACGCGTAGCCGGCCATCGAGCAGAACAGCAGCGTCAGCGCGGTGGCCATGGCCGCCACGTAGATGCTCCAGCCGAGGTTGTGCCAGAACGGGATGCGCTCGGTGAGCAGCTTGAAGTTGCGGACGAGATCGTCGCCGAACCAGATCGGCGGCGGCAGGTTGAAGATCTCGCTGCGCGAGTGCGTGGCGAACACGAACATGAACCAGAACGGCGCCAGCATGAACAGCGCGCCGATCGCGACGACCAGGTAGGCGATCCAGCGCGCGCCGCGCGTGGCGGCGCCCTCGCGGCCTATCGCCGGCACGACATCGACGGCCGCGCTCATGCCAGCCCCTTGCGCGTGCGGAACGCGAGGTTCGTGATCCACGTGAGCAGGGCCACCACGACGAACAGCAGCCACGACATCGCGCTCGCGCCGCCGAAGTCGTTGAAGTCGAACGCCTCGCGGAACAGGTAGACCGCGGACGTCATCGCCGACTGCTGCGGGCCGCCCTTGCCGCCGGTCAGGATGAAGGGCTCCTCGAACAGCTGCAGCCCGCCGATGACGCTCAGCGTGACGCCGAAGAAGATCATCGGCTTGATGCCGGGCAGCGTGATGTGGAAGAACTGGCGCCAGCGGCCCGCGCCGTCCAGCGTCGCGGCTTCGTAGAGCTCTCCGGGGATCGTCTGCATCGCCGCGAGGTACAGCACCGTGTTGAAGCCGACGTAGCGCCAGAACACGATGAACGCGATCGCGGGCTTGATGCGGGCCACGTCGTGCAGCCAGTCGACGTGCGACATCCCGAACAGCTGCGCGAGCGCCGCGTTGATCAACCCGTAGTCCTGCGAGAACAGCGCGTTGAACATGATCGCGATCGCGACCGTCGACGTGATGTAGGGCAGGAAGTACACCGCGATCACGCCGTCGCGCAGCCGCTTGAATGAGGTGTGGATGAAGGCCGCCAGCGGCAGAGCGACCAGGTGTTGCGGCACGCCCGAGGCGATCGCCAGCCACAGCGTGTTGCGCAGCGCCTTCCAGAACCAGGCGTCTCGCAGCGCGAACCTGAAGTTGTCGAGGCCGACGTACTCCATCGCCTTCAGGCCGCCGGTGGGCTCCCAGGACTGGAACGCGAGGTACAGCGAGAAGCACAGCGGGAACACGCCGAACACCGCGAACAGGATCAGGAACGGGCTGATGAAGACGTAGGGCGCCCACTTGGGCGACAGGCGGAGGAAGTTCGGAAGCCGCATGGTCAACGCTTCGCGCGCAGTTCGAGCAAGCGCGCAACGTCGGACAACGCCTGGGGGATCGGCATGCCGTCGTCGAGCACGCTGTCGAGCGCGGCGTTGACGGCGTCCTCGGCGAACTTGGCCTGCTTGTGGACGGCGGTGGCGGTGATGTGGCGCGCGGCCTCGCGCCAGAGCTCGCGCGCGCGCTGGCCGCCCAGGAAGGCCTGCGGCTCGGCGATGGCAGGATCGTCCTGCGCGGCCAGCAGCGCCGGGAAGGCGTCCTGGGTCTCCAGCGCGGCGATCTGGCGCGAGGGGTCGAGCGTCATCATCTCGATCAGCTCCCAGGCCAGCGCCTTCTTCGCGGGGTCGGAGTCGCGCGGGATCGCGTAGTACGTGCCGCCGTAGGACACCCAGGTGCTCTCGGGCAGTTGCGCGGCGCGCCACAGGCCCTTGGTGCCGGGCGCGACCCAGTTGGCCAGCTGTCCCACCATCCACGAACCGCCCAGTTCGGTGGCCGTCGCGTCGCGGCGGAACGCCTCGGCCCACTCGTTGCTCCAGGTCTCGAGGTGGCCTTCGAGATGGTTGCGCCGCATGCGCAGCGACAGTTCGAAGGCGCGATGGAAGCGCGGCGTGTCCACCAGCACGTTCGAATCGCTGTCGAAGTAGATGCCCTGGCCCTTCTGCAGGCCGCCCCGGATCATCAGGTCCTTGAAGGTGCGCACGTTGCCGATCAGGTTGGCGCCGGTCGCCTTCTTGATCCTGATGCCCGCATCGACGTAGGCATCCCACGACGGCTGCATGTCGGCCGCGGTGACGCCGGCGCGATCGAGCAGGTCCTTGCGATAGAGCATCGTGCCCGGGCCGATGTCGGTGGGCGCGGCGACGACCTGCCCCTTGCGGTTGATCGCCTGGTCGTAGGCGTAGGCGACGAAGCGCGAACGATGGCGGCCGATGTCGTAGCGCGGTTGCAGCAGGTCGGACAGGCCGCCGCCGTCGGAGAACTTGCCGACGTACGACGCCTCGAGCGCCATCACGTCGGGCAGGTAGACCGCGGTCGACAAGGCCGTCGTCATCGCGGTGTGGTGGTCGTCGTACTGGCGCATGACGACGTTGATCCCGACGTCGGGATGGCGCTGCGACCATTGCGGGATCGCGTCCTTGACGATCTGGTCGACCAGCGGGAACGCGGCGACCGTCAGTGTGCGGGACGGCGCCGCGCGCGCGCCGGGCGCGACGGCGGCGGCCAGGCCGGCGGCCAGCAGCGAGCGGCGCGTGGTCGCGAGCGTGCGCGGGCCCGGCTTGACGTCGGACGACCTGGTCATCGGGCCCCGACACGCGAGCGGGCAGGCACGTGTTCGCGGGCGCGCGGGGCGGGCGTCGTCTGCATGGTTTGTCTCGGGGTTCTGTTGTCGGCAACGGAAAACTGCACTGGATCTTATCTTGAAAGCGCTTTCAGCATTGTCGGCTGCGATGTCGAGCCGACGTTACAGCGTAAACCCCAGCATGGGATCGCGACTGGCAAGGCGGTGCTGACGACGCAAGCACACGCTGGAAGCATCGCTGTCTTGCAAGCGCTTTCACGGTGACACCGTGCGCCGGTTCTGTGTTCACCGATCCCAGCGCCAGCCAGCACTCCCACGTTTCGCGACCGCCGGCCGCATTTCGTCGCAACCGGCTCGCCAAGCTTGGCTATCCTGGCGATCATCCCGACCTCGCCCGATCCTGCGGACCAAAGATGACTCCCCTCGAGCACTTCTCGTTGTTCGTCGCCGCACCGGCGGTGTTCGTGCTGGCGTTGATCGAGGCCATCGTGCTGGCGCGCTCGAGAGGCGTCGACTGGCGCTCGTTCGCCATGTCGACCTTCGACCTCGTCGCGCGGATCGCGGTCGGCCTGCTGGTGCCGCTGTCGATCGCGACACCGCTGCTGCGCTGGGCCTATCGCCACCGGCTGGGCAACATCGCCATCGACGACGCGGCAGCCGTGCTGTGCCTGTTCGTCGGCCAGGAGTTCTGCTACTACTGGTACCACCGCGCGGCGCATCGGGTGCGCTGGTTCTGGTCAGCGCATGCCGTGCACCACTCGCCCAACGAGCTGACCCTGGCCGCGGCGTTCCGCATCGGCATCTTCGGCAAGCTGACCGGCACCGCGCTGTTCTTCGCGCCGCTGGTCTGGCTGGGATTCGACGTGCGCACCGTGTTCTCGGTGCTGACGCTGAACCTGCTCTACCAGTTCTGGATCCACGTGACCTGGATCCCGCGACTGGGTTGGCTCGAATACGTGCTGAACACCCCGTCGTCGCACCGGGTGCACCATGCGTCGAACACCGTCTACCTGGACGCGAACTTCGGCGGCGTGCTGATCGTCTTCGACCGGCTGTTCGGCACCTACGTCGCCGAGCGCGACGATCTGCCGTGCCGCTACGGCCTCGTCGAGCCGCAGACCAGCTACAACCCGCTGCGCGTCGAATTCACGCCCTGGATCGATCTCGCGCGCGACCTCGCCCGTGCACGGAGCGCGCGCGCGGTGCTCGGTCACCTGTTCATGCCGCCGGGATGGCGGCCCGATGGCCAAGGGCGCACCACGGCCGATCTGCGCAGGAACCCATCGACGGAGACGGCTCCGGCACGATCGCCCCAGGGACTCGGAACGACGACCGGGCCGGCCTGATCCTCGACCACACCCGCTTCAGCGCGCGATGCGCCGCGTCGATTCGCGCGCGACGAGCTCGGGCGGCGGCAGCTGCGCCGTGGGCGCCACGCCCTTGAGCATGTCCAGCATCGCGGACGCCGCCTCGGAGCCGATCTCGTAGACCGACTGGCGGATCGTCGTCAGCGGCGGCACCGAGAACTTGGCCGGCGCGAGGTCGTCGAAGCCCACCAGCGAGACGTCGTCGGGCACGCGCACGTTGCGCCGGTACAGGCCCAGCGCGGCGCCGATGGCGGTCTGGTCGTTGGCCGCGAAGATCGCGCTGAACGCGAGCCCGCTTTCGAGCAGCCGGTTGACGGCCATCAGGCCGCCGGCCTCGGTGAAGTCGCCCTTGAGCACGAGCGCCGGGTCGAACGCGATGCCCGCGCGCTCCAGCGCGGCGCGGTAGCCGGCCTCGCGATCGAGCGCGTCCTTGTGCAGCGGATCGCCGGCGATGAACGCGATGCGGCGATGGCCGCACTCGATCAGGTGCTGCGTGGCAAGCAGGCCGCCGGTGTGGTTGTCGAAGTCGATCGAGAAGATGCGGTCGGTGTGCAGCTCACGGCCGACCACCACCATCGGCACCTGCTGCGAATAGGCGGCCAGCGCCTCGTTGGACATGCGCCCGGCCAGCACGATCAGCCCGTCGACGCGGCGCGACATCAGCGCGTCCATGGCCTTGTGCTCCTCGGCCTCGTGCCAATGGCCGCTGACGAAGATCGGGATGTAGCCGGCGACCTCGAGGCGATCCTCGATGCCGCGCAGCGCCTCGCCGTAGAACGGGCTGTTGATGGTCTGGGTCAGCACGCCCACGCTCAGTGTGCGGCCGCCGGCCAGGCCGCGCGCGACCGGGTTGGGCCGGAAGCCCAGCGTGCGGATCGCCTCGTCGATGGCCTCGCGCTTCTCGGGGCTGACCGTGGCCGTGCCGTTGAGGATGCGCGAGACGGTGCTGGGCGAGACCCCGGCCGCCTTGGCCACCATCCCGAGCGTCACGCTGCCCGTGCCGGAAGGCGTCGAGGCCGTGCTGGGAGAGCGCTTGCGGCGGGCGGGAGGCTGGGTCATCGAACGGCGGGCCTTGAGGGTCGGGCAATCCTGCAAGTGTAGGCGTGGAAGCGCTTTCGCGCGCGGGACTCCTGCGAAGTCGCGCCCGTCGCCGCGCCGAACCATTGCGTGGCGACAGCTTCGAGCTCGCCGGCAACGCCTGGGCCGTCCGTCGCCCAGGCCACGACGCCGTCCGGGCGCACCAGCAATGCCTCGAGGCCCCGCGCGTCGCGCACGGGGCCCGTCACGCTGCGGATGCGGTCGCCCCACGGCGCCATGACGTGTCGCCAGGGCCGCGCGGCGTCCAGATCGACCAGCACGCCGCGGCCTTCGTGCAGATGTGCCGCGAGCCGGCTGCCGTCCTCGAATTCGAGATCGGGCGCGCTGCGGCCGACCAGCGGGTGGCCGCCGCCCAGGTCGTAGCGCTGCGCGACGCCCCAGAGCTGCCCGGCGAAAACCGTGGCGCCGTCGCGCGTGTCCGCCAGGTCGCGCACGACGCCTTCGATGGCGCGCGCGGGCGCACCCGGCCGCATCAGCGCGACCTGGGCCCGCGTCCAGTCCAGGAGCCATTGCCCGACAGGACGGCGCTCCGCGTCGTAGGTCTCGAGCAGATCGGACGGGGCGGTGCCGCGGACAGCGGCCGCGAGCTTCCAGCCCAGGTTCATCGCATCGCCGAGGCCCGCGTTCAGGCCCTGCCCGCCGAGCGCGGAGTGGACGTGCGCGGCGTCGCCGGCGAGCAGCACGCGGCCGCGGACGTAGGTCGACGCCACGCGTGCCCGGTCGGTGAACGTGGTCGCGAGGTGCAGGGCCGACAACGTGACGTCCGTGGCCGAGACGCGGCGCAGCACGGACTGCAGGTGCTCGCGCGTGACGGGCAGCGAGCGGTCGTAGGCACCTCCGTCGAAGTCCGCGACCGCGATGCGCCCGGGCTGGCTCATGTAGAAGCCCGTGGACGTGGCGTGGCGGCCCGGCTGCAAGACTTCGGGGTTCGCGATGTCCACCAGCGCCGAATATGCGGTGAACTCCGGTTCGGTGCCGACGAATTCGAAGCCGGCCAATCTGCGCACGGTGCTGCGGCCGCCGTCGCAACCGACGAGCCAGCGCGCGCGAAGCTCGACGTCGCCCGCGTGGACGACGACCTCGTCGCCAAGGTCGTCGAGGCCTGTGACCGCGACACCGCGGCGGATCTCTACGCCGAGCGCGAGTGCGCGCGCCGCCAGCTGGGCCTCGATGGTCGCCATGTCGGCCGCGAGCGGCGTGTCCGCCGGTCCCGGCAAGTGATGCGGCCAGGCGCGGCGATCGACCTTGGTCGCGTCGATCGCGATGCCCGCGAAGTGCCCGGCCTGCGGCGCGCGCACGGCGCCCGCGGCCAGCAGCGCGTCCAGCAGGCCGCGGCGATGCAAGGCCTCGGCGGTCGCCACCGACAGGCCGCGCGTGCCCAGCGGCGCGCGGTCTTCAGCGGCGACGCGGGCTCTGCGGCGCGTTCGAGAACGAGCACGTCGACATGCGCGAGCGCGAGCTCGCAGGCGAGGAACAGGCCCACGGGGCCGCCGCCGGCGATGACGACGTCATGCAGGCGTGAAGAGGAATGGGTGTTCATGAGATGCGGATCCGGAACGGTCGACCCCGGCGCTCGCCCGCGAAGCGGACGCAGCGTCGAGTTCTCGCCCGCGCATCAGGCGCAGCAGAGCGAGTCGACAGGAAGAGGGGAATCGGCGGGCGCGACTCCGGGGAGTACGCCACGCACCCGGTCAGCACGTCGCCGGCAAGGCAACGTGGTCGAAGGTTCGACAGTGCGAAGGAAGATGGATTCGCTGACCGATAGGCCGCACCGATTGGTGGGGAGTCTGGAAAGGCCGCGCAACAGGCGCGGCAGTTGGCACCATTTTAGCAAGGCGGCCGCACGCTTCGTATCATCGATGCATGCACGCACCTGACGAAGTTCTCGATTTCTGGCTTGCTCCCGCGAACGAGGCGAACTGGTGGAAGCGCTCCGACGCCTTCGACGCGCAGATCGCCGCCCGCTTCGGCGCGCTGCACACGGCCGCGACGCGCTGCGAGCTGTGGGCATGGCGCACGAGCGCCGAGGGCCGGCTCGCCGAGATCGTCGTGCTCGACCAGTTCTCGCGCAACCTGCACCGCGACTCAGCCCTGGCCTTCGCGGCCGATCCGCTGGCGCTCGCGCTGGCCCAGACCGCGGTGGCGCTCGGCATCGATGCGCAGGTGGACACGCGGCGTCGCGTGTTCTTCCACATGCCCTACATGCACAGCGAATCGCGCGCGATCCACGAGGAGGCACTGAGACTCTTCGCGGCCGAGCCCGATCCGCGCAACCTCGACTACGAGCGCCGGCACAAGGCCATCATCGACCGCTTCGGGCGCTTCCCGCGTCGCAACGCGGTGCTGGGGCGCGCATCCACGCCGGAGGAAATCGAGTTCCTGAAGACGCCCGGATCGTCGTTCTAGGGAAGCGCTGATTTATTCGGGCGGACCAGAATAGCCGACGGACGTGACGCGCGCGATGATCGATGCCATGAAACAGACCAGCTTTGCGAGCCTGGAGTACGCAGGCAAGAAGCGCATGACCAGGCGCGAGAAGTTCCTGGGCGAGATGGAACGCGTGGTGCCGTGGGCGGCGCTGGTCGCGTTGATCGAGCCGCACTATCCGAAGAGTGGGCGCGTCGGCCGGCAGCCGATCGGCGTGCAACGGATGCTACGGATGTACTTCCTGCAGCAGTGGTACAGCCTGAGCGACGAGGGGCTGGAAGATGCGCTCTACGACAGCCAGGCGATGCGGGAATTCGTGGGAATCGATCTCGCGCGAGAACAGGTGCCTGACGCGACAACGCTGTTGAAATTCCGGCGCCTGCTCGAGCAGCATGAGCTGACGAAGGCGATCTTTGAGAAGGTCAACGCGCTCCTGGGCCGACGAGGGTTGCTCATGCGCGAGGGCACGCTGGTGGACGCGACGATCATTGCGGCGCCGAGTTCGACGAAAAATCAGGACGGAGAACGCGATCCTGAGATGCACCAGGCCAAGAAAGGTAACGAGTGGCACTTCGGCATGAAGGCACACATCGGTGCCGATGCCGAATCGGGCCTCGTGCACAGCCTTCACGTGACGGCGGCCAACGAGAGCGACATCGCCAGTACACACGCGTTGCTGCACGGCAAGGAGAAAAGCGTTCACGCCGACTCGGGCTACACGGGTGTAGCCAAACGCGAGGAGATCGTCAGGGCGCAAGCCGATGGTCGAATTCGCAAGAAGATCGACTGGTACGTGGCTGCCAAGCGCGGCAAGATCGTCTCGATGGCCGAAGGTGTACTCAAGGAATTGACGGTGATGCTCGAGCGGAAGAAGGCGCAGATCCGTGCGCGCGTCGAGCACCCGTTCCACATCGTCAAGAACCTGTTCGGCCACAAGAAGGTCAGCTACAAGGGTCTGGCGAAGAACCGGGCCCGCATGTACAGCCTGTTCGCGCTGGCAAATCTGGTGATCGCCAAGAGGCCGTTGTTGAGGCTCGCTGGGGTCAGTGCGTCTTGATGGGGAAGGCGATGCTCGAATCATCGAAAAATCGACCATATCGACTGCACAAGAACCTCCCGGCGCAAAGGCGATGACTTGGCCCGGCGCTGAAGCCGAATAGATCAGCACATCCCTAGCTAGGCCGAACCCCGACCGAAGTACTTCGCAGCGAGAGCCTTGCCCTGGCGCATGCCCTCTTCCGTCAAATGCACGGACTCCGCCTTGCCCTTGGGCTGGCTGATGAAGCCACTGGCGTGCAGGCGATCCATCGCGTCGAAATCCAGGCGCTTCCAAGTGCGGCCCTTGTCGAATTCCAGCGCTGCGAGCAACGCGAGAATGACCTCGTCGATCTTGTCCTGGTCGTAGTCCATGGCTTTGCCTCGCTCGTCGTCACTGCCGCGGCAGATCCCTGACGAAGTTTCGCTTGAGCTTGTATTGCGCGCGCAGTTGAGTCAACCCGTCCTGACGGCGCACCGCATCCATGCGCTGACCGATCTCTCCGACCAGTGCGAGCGCTTCACGATAAGGGCTGCTGGATCGCTGGATCGCAGCCTCGAAGACGCGCAACGGCAGTTCCACCGCATGGTCTTGCCGCTCGTCGGGAAGGTGGATGGCGATCCCGTACACCAGCGCCGCCGCGACTTGATGCTTGCAGAACCAGCCGTCCTGCGCGTTCGGGCAATCGCATTCGCCGACCGGCCCGCCGCCCTCGATCCACACGTCGGTGGTGTAAAGCTCGGTGCCGGTGACCCGTGCTCGAAGCGCCGGCTCCGGAGGCGGATCTTCGGCAACCACCTGCACGCATCCCGAATCGGCATGGGCGCGGCCGCGCTTGAAGATGGCGGCGCTGCTCGCGCCTTCTAGCGCAGCATCGTCCGACGCCAGCGCCCAGGCGCGTGGCCAGTTCGCAAGCGCGGCGTCGTTCGTCCGGCCCATGGTCTCCGGTCGCTCAAAGCACCGTGCGGCTCGCCATCGCCTCGAGCTCGCCCGGCGCCAGCACGCGCAGGCAGGGCTCGCCGTCGTGCGTGGCCAGGCCGTGCATCTCGATGGACTTCTGCATGCGCATGATGCGCGTGAGGAAGGCGATGATCTCGGGCGCGATCACCTGGCCCGGCACCAGCACCGGGATGCCCGGCGGGTACGGCGTGATCTGGTCGCAGCACACGCGGCCCGCGAGCGCTGCGTTGGGCTGGCCCTGTTCGTCCAGCAGCGGGATGCGCTCGCCGTACTCGTAGAACGCGTCGCGCGGCAGGCAGGCCAGGCGCGTGAAGCGCGGCAGCTCCGGCATGCGCGCGCTGGCGCGCTCGGGGCGGCGCTCCTTGGACAGCCGCAGCAGCGCGTCGAACAGGCGCGACACCTTGGAGCGCGTCGTGCCCACCGTCAGCAGCAGCGTCAGCGTGTTGTGGGTGGACTTCTCGACCTGGATGTTGAAGCGCTCGAACAACTCCTCGCGCAGCTCGTCCGACGAGAAGCCCGAGGCCGTGATGTCGATCGTGATCTTGGTCGGATCGAGGCGGATGCCATCGTTGGCGAGTTCCTCGGGCAGCAGGTCGGCCAGCTCCAGCGCGCGGAACACACCGGTCGCGTTGATCTTCTCGCGCAGCTCCTGCGCGTACTTCAGCGAGCGATCGAGCAGCCGGTAGCCTTCCATCACGGCCTGCTTGCGCGCCACGTCCAGGCTCGCGATCAGGTTGTACTGCGGGCTGGTCGACGCGTGCATGTTGAAGTTCTCGCGGAACAGGTGCTCGTCGAACAGCGGGTCGT
>Ga0302317_10000021_pt1 | contig 150626 bp, 140 predicted proteins | sample III_Palsa_N3_3_FD_200450 | JGI IMG/M metagenome (GOLD analysis project Ga0302317, IMG submission 200450) | Peat permafrost microbial communities from Stordalen Mire near Abisko, Sweden - III_Palsa_N3_3 | ecosystem: Environmental > Terrestrial > Soil > Palsa > Peat permafrost | place: Sweden...
GCTCGGCAGCGCCGTAGGCATCCTGGTGACGGCGGCGATCCGCGACATCAGCGTGCGCAAGGCGGCCGAAACCCATCTGGCGCAGATGGAGGAGCGATATCGCGGCCTGTTGGAAGCCGCACCGGATGCGATGGTGGTGGTGGACGAGGAGGGCGAGATCGTCCTGCTGAATCTCCAGGCGGAGCAGCGGTTCGGCTATCACCGCGACGAGCTTGTCGGCCAGAAGGTGACGAACATCATCCCGGAAGGCTTCGCGGAACGGCTGCTCTCGGACGGGACCCGGACCGCGGCCGAGGCGCTGGCGCAGCAGATCGGCACCGGGATCGAACTCGTCGGGCGGCGCAAGGACGGCAGTGCGTTCCCGATCGAGTTGATGCTGAGCCCGCTCGGCAGCGCCGAAGGCATCCTGGTGACGGCGGCGATCCGCGACATCAGCGTGCGCAAGGCGGCGGAAGCCCATCTGGCGCAGACGGAGGAACGGCATCGCGGCCTGTTGGAAGCGGCGCCGGACGCGATGGTGATGGTGAACGAGGGCGGCCAGATCGTCCTGCTGAATCTCCAGGCCGAGAAGCAGTTCGGCTATCACCGCGATGAGCTTGTCGGCCAGAAGGTGCAGAAGATAATCCCCGAGGGCCAGATCGGGCGCCTGCTCTCGGACGGTCGTTGCTCTCTGGAAGACGGACGGATGCCGGAGATGGGAACGGGGATAGAGCTCACCGGCCGGCGCAAGAATGGCAGCGATTTTCCGATCGAGATCATCCTGGGTCCGCTGGAAAGCGCCGAAGGAACTCTGACGACGGCGGCGATCCGCGACATTACCACACGCAGGGCGGCCGAAGCGCACCTGTTGCAGAAGATGGACGAGCTCAATCGCTCGAACGAGGAATTGGGACAGTTCGCCTACATCGCCTCGCACGATCTGCAGGAGCCGCTCCGCATGGTGGCCAGCTACACCCAGCTGCTGTCCAGACGCTACAAAGGCAAGCTCGACTCGGATGCGGATGAATTCATCGCCTTCGCGGTCGATGGGGCAAACCGGATGCAGCGGTTGATCCAGGACCTGCTGGCTTATTCGCGCGTCGGGACCAAAGGGAAAGACTTGCTCGAGACCTCGAGCGAGGATGCGTTAGAGCAAGCGCTCATCAATCTCCGCGGCGCGATCGAGGAAAATGGCGCGCTGATCACGCATGACGCTCTGCCGCCGGTCCTGGCCGATGAGATGCAACTCATTCAGCTGTTCCAGAACCTCGTCGGCAATGCCCTCAAATATCAAGGACCCGGTACGCCGCGCGTTCATATTTCCGCCGAAAACACGGACGGGAAGAAGTGGATGTTTTCTGTTCGAGACAACGGGCTGGGAATCGATCCGCAGTATTTTGAAAAGATTTTCGGAATGTTCCAGCGGCTCCATAAGCGCGAAGAGTTCGCCGGTACCGGAATCGGATTGGCCATCTGCAAAAAGATCGTCGAGCGGCACGGCGGCAGCATCTCGGTCGATTCAGAACTCGGGGAGGGCTCCACCTTCCATTTCGTCCTGTCGGAAAGTTGAGTGGGAACCATGCGCATCCTCGGAGACGACGGTATCCCCATCGAGGTTCTTTTGGTCGAGGACAGTCCGGGAGATGTCCGGCTGACGCAGGAGGCCTTCCGCGATGCCAACCGGTCGGTTCGCCTGCATGTCGCGTTCGACGGTGTCGATGCCATGGCGTTTTTGCGACAGGAAGGGAGCCATCTCCATGCTCCCCGCCCGGACCTCATCCTGCTGGATCTGAACCTGCCCAAGATGGATGGCCGCGAGGTTCTGGCGCACATCAAGGCGGATGACGGCCTGAAAACGATCCCGACCGTCATCCTGACGACGTCCGAGGCGGAAGCGGACATTGTGAAGAGCTATCAGCTCCAGGCGAATTGCTATCTCAGCAAGCCGGTGCAGTTGGACGCGTTCGAGAGCATTGTGAAGAGCATCAATGATTTCTGGTTGATGAAAGTAAAACTCCCGCAGCAGAGGCAAAGGAGATGACCGCGTCCGCGATGAAGGTTCTCCTTCTTGTCGAAGACAATCCGGGAGATGTCCGGTTGTTTCGAGAGATGTTCAACGAACAGGGGCCGCATAATACGAAAATGACCCACGTCGCGTGCATGAGCGAGGCCGAGAAATATCTTTCAGAGCAACCGGTCGATATTATTCTGCTCGATCTTGGCTTGCCCGATGTCCAGGGCTTGGGCGCAGTGCGGCGAGCTCACGCCGCCGCACCCCGCGTCCCTCTGGTCGTGCTGACCGGCCTGGATGACGAGGCGTTGGCCGCGCTGGCGTTGCAGCAAGGCGCGCAGGACTATCTTATCAAAGGCCAGATCGAGACACGGGGACTGCTGCGGGCGCTTCGCTACGCGATCGAGCGCAACATCATGGAAGAGGCGTTGTTCGAGGAAAAGGAGCGCGCCCAGGTGACGCTCAATTCCATCGGCGACGCCGTCGGCTGTACCGACATCGCCGGACGGATCACCTTTCTCAACCTCGTTGCCGAGAAGATGACCGGGTGGCCGGGGCCGGAAGCGGCAGGCCGGCCGCTCGCCGAGGTTTTCCGCATTCTGGACGCCACCAGTCGTGAAATTGCCCCGGATCCTGCGGAGGTGGCGATCGGGCGAAATCGCCCGGTTCCCCTGTCGCCGAACTTTGTCCTTGTGCGACGGGACGGATCGGAAATTCCGGTCGAGGACTCCGTCTCTCCGATCCACGACCGGCACGGGCAGGCCACCGGATCGGTCATCGTTCTGCGCGACGTGAGTGCGGCCAGGGCGGCGGCGCAGCAGATGGTTCATTTCGCTCAGCATGATTTTCTGACCGGCTTGCCCAATCGAATGCTGCTGAACGACCGGGTCGGCCGGGCCATCGTCGCGGCGCGCCGTCATAAGAAAAAAGTCGCGGTACTGTTCTTGGATCTGGATGGCTTCAAGCATATCAACGATTCTCTGGGCCATCCGATCGGCGATAAGCTGCTGCAATCCGTTGCGCATCGCCTGGTCGGCTGTGTCCGTGAGACCGACACCGTGAGCCGCCAGGGCGGCGATGAATTCGTCGTGCTGTTGTCCGAAGTGGAATGCTCGGAAGATGTCGTCACGACCGCGGGAAGAATGCTGCAATCGGTGGCGGCGGCTCATTCGATCGAGCAGCATGATCTTCAGATCAACTCGAGCATCGGGGTGAGCGTCTACCCGGACGACGGCGTGGATGCGGAGACGCTGGTCAAGAACGCGGATACCGCGATGTACCAGGCGAAGGAAGATGGCCGTCAGAGCTACCGGTTCTTCAAGCCGGCCATGAACGTCCGAGCGGTCGAGCGACAATCCATCGAGGGTAGTTTGCGACGCGCCTTGGAACGGCAGGAATTCGCGTTGCACTATCAGCCGAAGATCGATTTGGCGACGGGAGCGATCACCGGGGCGGAGGCGCTGATACGCTGGATGCATCCGACGCGGGGGGCGATTTCTCCGGCGCAGTTCATTCCCGTTGCGGAAGATTGCGGCCTCATGCTGCCGATCGGCACCTGGGTCTTTCGTGAAGCGTGCCAGCAAGCCCGCGCCTGGGCGGCGGCGGGGTTGCCGACAATGACCATGGCCGTCAACGTCTCCGCGATGGAGTTTCGCGACGAATATTTTCTTCGGGGACTGCTCGCAATCCTCAACGAAACGGGGATGGACCCCACGTCGCTCGAACTGGAGCTGACCGAGAGCGTTCTCATGAAGCGCGCCGAGTCGGCGGCATCGACCCTCCAAACCCTACGGGAAATCGGGGTACAAGTGGCGGTCGACGACTTCGGCACCGGCTATTCCAGCCTGAGCTATCTCAGTAAATTCCCGATCGATGCTCTCAAAATCGATCAGTCGTTCGTCCGCCGGCTCAACAGCTCGGAGCATGATGCGATCATCGTGAAGGCCGTGATCGGCATGGCCCGGAGTCTCAAGCTGCGGGTCGTTGCCGAGGGCGTGGAAACACTCGAGCAACTGGCATTTCTTCGGGCGCACCACTGTGACGAGGCGCAAGGATATTATTTCAGCCGACCGGTACCGCCGCAGCAGTTCGCGAAGTTGCTCGAGACGGGCATCTCAACCTCGACTTGACCGGCTCGTCCGCCACACCCCTGAGAAATCACGGCTGCTCCAGCAGCGCCTGCAGCCCGGTCCGATAATCCGGGTACGCCAGCCGCACGCCCAGTTCCGCCTTGATCAGCCCGTTCGCCACCCGCTTGTTGTCGGCATAGAAGCTGCGCGCCATGTCGCTCAATTGGGCCTGGTCGAACGGCACTTCCGGCGGCGGCGCGACGCCCAGCAACGCGCAGGCATGGGCGATGACCTCGTCCGGCGGGGCCGGATTGTCGTCGCAGACGTTGTAGACCGCCCCCGGCCGCGGCCGCTCGATCGAGGCGGCCAGGACTTGGGCGATGTCGTCGACATGGATCCGGCTGAACACCTGGGCCTGCTTGACCACGCGCTGGGCGCGGCCGGCGCGGACCGTGTCGAGCGCGCTGCGGCCGGGGCCGTAGATGCCGGCGAGACGGAAGATATGGACCGGCACGCCGGGCAGCAGCGCCGACCAGGCGGCCTCGGCCTCGACGCGGCGCTGGCCGCGCTCGCCGGTCGGCGCGAGCGGCGCGGTCTCGTCGACCCAATCGCCGTCCCGATCGCCATAGACCCCGGTGGTCGACAGATATCCGACCCAGGCCAGTCCCGGGTGCCGCGCGATCGCCGGACCCCACAGCGCCAGCGCCGGATCGCCATCGGCGTCCGGCGGGATCGAGGCCAGCAGGTGGGTGGCCATCGCGATCAGGCGGCGTGCGTCGTCCGGATCGACAATGGCATCGATCCCGCCGGCGCGAAGGGTTGCGGCCTTGTCCGGCTCGCGGCAGGTGCCGCCGATCGCCCAGCCCTGAGGCCGCAGCCGGCGGGCGAGAGCGAGTGCGGTATAGCCCAGACCCAAACAGAACAGGCGGGGCAACGGCTTCAGTCCGTGACCGACAGGAAGCGGCTGGGCGAATCCGCCTCGTTGTTGCGCCAGCCCATGACCCGGGGCTTCACCATGAAGTTGTTGGCGTAGGAGAACAGCGGGATATAGGGCACGTCGTTCATGAACAAGCGCTCTGCCTTTTCCGCGAATGCGTTGCGCGTCGGCCAATCGAGCGCCACCCGGGCTTGGCGCATCAGGTCGTCATAGGCCGGATTGGCATAGCCGGCCGAATTGAAATCGCCGGCATCGCTCAGGTTGATGCGCAGATACTGCACCGGGTCATCGAAATCGATCGACAGGGCGAGCGAGGCGATCTCGAAGGTATGCTGGCGCAGGTTCGCCAGCAGTACCTGGAATTCCTGATTGTCGAGCGTGGTCTCGACCCCCAGGCTGGTCTTCCACATGCTGGCGATGGCGCTCATCAGGTTGCGCAGTTCGTCGTTGGTCGTGTAGCTGATCGTCACCTTCAGCGGATGGTCCGGACCGTAGCCGGCCGCCTTCAGCAAGGCCTGCGCTCGGGTGATCCGCTCGGCCAGGGGCTGATCGGCGAAATCGAACTTCTGCGGCCGATAGCCCCGGCTGCCGATGACGTCGGGCGTGAAGCTGTAGGAAGGGGTCTGGCCGCGCGGCAGGATCTTGGCGACGATCGTCTCGCGATCGACCGTCATGGCCAGCGCCTCGCGCAGGCGGACGTCGGTCCCGAGCGGCCCGCGCGTCATGTTGAACGGCATGAAATAGGTCGCGCGCATGATGCCGGTATGCAGTTCTGTCGGGTAGTCCTTGCGCAGCGCCACCAGTTGGCGCGTCGGCGCGCGCGTGATGTCCATGTCGCCCGACAGGTAGCGCTTCAACGCGGTGCCGTCGTCGTCGGAGACGATGTGATCGACCTCGTCCAGCTTGATCGCCGCCGCATCGAAATAGTCCGGGTTTTTGACCAGTACGATCTGATCGTGCGGCACCCAGGATTTCAGCAGGAACGGGCCGTTGGTCACCGTGATGCCGGGCCGCGTCCAGTCGCTCGGATGGGCTTCGATCGTCGCCCGATGCACCGGATAGACGTAGCGGGCGACCATCTGCTCGGGAAACACCAGGTTGGGGGCGTTCAGATGGGCGATGAAGGTGTAGGGATCGGGCGCTTCGACGCCGAGCTGGCTCGTATCCTTGATCTTGCCGGCGTTGATCGCGTCCGCATTGACGACATCGCGCACGGGGTCGATATCGCCAGCGGCGGTCTTGGGATCGACCAGGCGGCGGAAGCTATAGAGGAAATCGGCCGAGGTGACCGGATCGCCGTTCGACCATTTCGCGTTATGACGCAGATGGAAAACATAGGTCAGGCCGTCGGGCGAGATGTCCCAGCGCTCGGCAATGCCGGGAGCTGGATGCTTGTTCACATCCCAGACCAAAAGGCCCTGATAAATGTCCTGCTCGACCTGGGCATCCTGCGCGCCGGTCGACTTCTGCGGATCGAGCGTTTCCGGCTCCGCCTGGTTCCAGCGCCGCAGCACATGCGGCTCGGTCGCCCCGGCGTCCTGGCCATTGACCATCAGCGCCAGCCCCACTGCCGCAAAACCCCATCGCCCCAGACTTGCCATCATTCCATGCCCGTTGTTTAACCCGAGAAGCATTCCGCCGGCCGCTTGGCCCGGCCCGTCGATTGAAGGTCAGCTATGCCACGTCCGTGCCGGTTCCACCATTCACGCTCGCTTGTGGCCAAGGCCAGGGCCAGGGCCTTGTTGTCGCACCTGTTTCCGGCCGTGGTCGCCTGTCTGGTTTCGGGCGCGGCCCTGGCCGACGCCGATCTCAAGAACGACGCGGCCAGCTACGATCGCTGCATGGATACGGCGCGCAAGCAGCCGGCCGACGGGTTCGAGATGGCCTCGGTCTGGCGGGAGCATGGTGGCGGCCTGCCGGCGGAACATTGCGCCGGCGTGGCGCTGATGGGCCTGAAGCAATATGCGCTTGCCGGCGATCAGCTGGAGACGCTCGGCAAGGAGATGGTGCGCGAGGCGCCGGGCCTGCGCGCCCAGGTGCTGTCCCAGGCGGGCGAGGCGTGGCTTGAGGCCGGCCAGACCGAAAAGGCGCGGGCGGACCTGACGGCGGCGATCGGGCTCGATCCCAAGGACCCGTCGTTGCTGGTCGACCGGGCCCGGGTCCATGCCGCCGCCAAGGATTACAAGGCCGCCAAGCAGGATCTCAACAAGGCGCTGACCGGCGGAGCCGCGCGCGGCGAGGTGCTGACCTATCGCGCCGCCGCCAACCGGCTGTCCGGCGATCTGAAGGCGGCGCGCGCGGATGCCGACGATGCGGTGAAGGCCGCGCCCGACTCGGCCGACGCCTGGCTGGAGCGCGCCAATATCCGGCGCCTGGAAAAGGACGACAAGGGCGCCCATGCCGACTGGATCAAGGTACTGCAGCTGGCCCCCGACTCGCCGGCCGCCGACGCCGCGCGCGACAATATCGAAGCGATGGACCTGCATCCCGATGGGATCGCGAAGCCCTGAGGCGGGATCCCTAAAAATTGCCAATTCTGATCCCGTCTGGGTTGTGGTTTGGGCCCGCTCGGATACAATAGAGCGCTGAGGAACCGGCTGAGGGAGAGGGCGGATGCCGACCAAGCCGCGCGCACCCGTGCCCCCGCCGCCGTTTGCGGCGTTCCGGACGGCGGCAACGGCGCAGCGTCGGCCTGCCGGGCCGGATGCCCGTCCCGTCGTCCCGCCGCCGCCGACCCTGTCGGGCGCTGCGGCACGACCGAAGTCTGCCGCGCCTGCCGTTTGGCCGGGTGCTCCGGCCCCATCGCCGGCAGCCGGTGTGATGCAGCGCCAGCGTGCCGCGTTCACGTCGGTGTCGATCCAGCCCGTCAAGCTGCCGCCGCGCCCGGTGTTCCCGCCGTGGGCCGCCGCCGTGCGGCGACAACCGGCATGGCCGGTGCCGCTCAACCCATCGCGGGTCGTTCAGCGCGCCGCGGCCAAGGAAGCTACCGCCACTGCGGCGTCCACTGCCGGGGCATCCACCGCCACGGCGACGGCCATCACCGCGCCGCTGCAGGACGCCGACAAACAAAGAAACGCTCTTGCATTGAAAAGAATCTACAATTGCTACTATAAGAATGGCGTCAGAGTCGCGCTTGGTAAAAGTGACTCTACAGATAAGATCGAAACAGTTGTCTATAATCTTTTGGGATTTGAATCGAAGAGCCAATATCTTCATTCTCATTTGATGAGTCTTGAATCTCTCCTGAATTCCGGAAGCGACGGCAAATATTCAGTTCAAAAGCAGAAGCAAAAAAAATTACAAGACAGTGAGAAAGAAGCGATCAGTAATTTCGATCTTCTCGACCCGGATTATTATCACGTTTTCAATAAAAACTGCGAAAAGTCGAATAAAATTGGAACCCAGCGGCGGATCGTCTTTAATCTGAGGTCTCAGCAGGATGGGTTGAAGCTGGCCAATATGTTCATCCGACGCTTCAGGTCGATGCCGGCGGAAACGGCGACCGCCGTCGCGCCGGCCGCCACCGCCGCAACGTCGGCAGGGGCGGCATCAGCCGCGTCCGTCAACGCGCCTGCGACGACGGACTTTGCCCGGCACATCCGAGAGTTCAAGGTTTATCTCGGGAATATCATCGATTGGAAGGACACGGCGCTTGCGGATGTCATGCGGGTCGAGCCGATCAAGCTGGATAAGTTTGTGGTGTACTATGACCATGTCGACGGTCCGAAGGCGGACTGGGTCCGCGATGGCATCGTGGCGGCCGTGCAAGCCACCGGCGTGAAGCCCGGCGGATCGCTCGCCGCCTTCTATGCCACGGTCGCGCCCGGGATCGCCTGGGCGGAAGAACCCAAGTACCATAGTGAGATGAAAGGCAGTTTCACCGGGAGCCGCGCGGCTCTCATCGCCGCGGTCGTGAAGGCTCATGCGCAAATTGCCGATGTTGCGACGTTCCTCTCCCTCGTCATGGACCAATTTTTCGCCAAAGGCGTCGACATGCGGCAACCGCATCTCCATTTCCGCGTACCGTAACGGCGGCAGGTTCCGCGCTTCCGTCCTATGCCGCCCCGCGGCAAACCGCTTCGATATTGTTGCCGTCCGCGTCGCGCACGAAGGCGCCGTAATAGTCGGCGCTGTAGTGCGGCCGCAGGCCCGGCGCGCCATTGTCGGTGCCTCCGGCCGCAAGGGCCGCCTGGTGGAATGCATCGACCGTGGCGCGGTCGGGCGCCGCGAAAGCCACATGCAGCGACCGGGTCGGCTGGGCGCCGGTGCCGATCCAGAAGAACGGCCGGCCCGGCGTGCCGAAGCCGGCATGGCTTTCGGCCCCGGTCTCGGCCGCCGTCACCTCGAACAGCAGCGCGAGGCCGAGCGGGGCCAGCGCCGCCTGATAGAAGTGCTTGGCCCGGTCATAGTCGCTGACGGTGAAGCCCACATGGTCGAACATGTCAAACCTCCGTTTAATCCGCGACCGACAGGTATCGGCTCTGCGGGTAGACCACGTTCGCGCGCCAGCCGATGACCCGCTTGTGCACCAGCGTGTGCTGGACGACGTCGGTCAACGGGATGACCGGCATGTCGGTCATCATCTGCCGCTCGGCCTGCTCGAACAGGTGGTTGCGCGTCGCGAGATCGGTTGCGACCTTGCCATCATGGACCAACTGGTCGAATACCGCGCTGTGATAGCCGGGGTAATTATACGAAATATTGCTGGAGACATAGTTGGTGAAGCCGTCCTCGGGCTCGTTGTAGAGGCCGTATTCAGCCATAATTCCGATATCATAGTCCTTCTGCTGGACTCGGTTCAGGTAGACCGACCATTCCATATTGTCGAGCGTCGTTTCGACGCCGATCTGCCGCCACATGGCGGCGATGGCGAGCAGTTGGGTCCGGGTCTGTTCGCTGGTCGCATAGATCAGCGAGAGTTTCAGTGGATGATCCGGGCCATACCCGGCCGCCCGCATCAAGGCCTTCGCCTGGGCCAGCCGCTCGGGCTGGGGCAGGGCCTTGAACGCCATCGGCTGCGAGACGTAGTCGGGAATGACTGGAGGTATGAAGCCATAGGCCGGCAGGCTGCCGTTCTGGGTTACCTTGTTCACGATCGTCTCGCGATCGATCGCCATGCTGAGCGCCTGACGCAGGCGCAGATCCTCGGACAGCGGTCCGCGCGTCATGTTGACGGTCAGGAAACTATGGTCGTTGATCGGCGCCTCCAGGACTTCGGCACCATAGGTCTGCTTCAACCGCTTCAATTCCGTGGCCGGCAGATAGTCGAATTCGTCGAGTTCGCCGGCTTCCCACTGCCGCATGCCGCTGACCCGGTCCTCGGTGTCCAGATAGTCGACCTCGTCGAGCTTGACCGCCGCCGCGTCGTGATAGAGCGGGTTCTTGACCAGCGTGATCTTGGACTGCGGCACCCAGTCCTTCAGCACGAAGGCGCCGTTGCCGACGAAATGACCGGGCTTCGGCCAGTCATTGCCCCATTGCTCGATGCTGGCGCGGTGCAGCGGCATCGCCGAATTGTCGGTCATCCGCAGCGGAAAGATCACGCAGGGCGCCTGCAGCCGGATGCGCAGGGTCAGCGGATCTAGCGCCTCGACGCCCAGCCTGGTCACGTCCTTTTCCGTGCCGTCGATGATCGCCTCGGCGTTGAGGATCGGCCGCAGTGCGGTCGGGTCGGAGGCGCCGGTCTTGGGATCGACGCCGCGGCGCATGGCATAGACGAAATCGGCCGCGGTCAGCGGATCGCCGTTCGACCATTTGCCGTTGGGGCGCAAGTGGAAGGTATAGGTCAGGCTGTCGGCCGATACGTCCCACTTGAGTGCCGCACCCGGCACCGGCTTCAGATCCATGTCGAGCGCGGTCAGCCCTTCCATCAGCTCATGCTGGATCTCGACGTCAAAGAGCGCGATGCCTTTTTGCGGGTCGAGCGATTCGACCTCGCTGTCGAGCCCGCGGCGCAGGATCCGGGCCGGTTCGGCCTGGGCGGTCTGGAACAGCAGCAATGCGACGGCGGCCGTGGCGAGCGAACGGAGCATGGGCGTCAATCCTGCAGCGAGAGATAGCGGCTCGGGATATAGGGGTTGGCGTTGCGCCATCCGCCGACCTTGGGCGACACCAGCATGTTGATGGTCTGATAATACAGCGGGATCTCGGCATAGTCGGCCAGGATGATCTTCTCCGCCTGCTCGAGCAGCGCCGCCCGGCTCTGCATGTCGGTCGCGACCGAGGCCGCCGCCATCAGCTTGTCGTAGGCCGGATTGGCATAGCCGATCGTGTTCTGATCGGTCGAGGTGACGGTATAGGGCTCCAGGAACTGGGCAGCGTCGTCATAGGTGACGATTTCGCCCAGGGAGCCCATGGCATAGGTCTTCTGGCGCAGGGTACTCTCGTAGACCTGCCATTCCTGGTTCTGCAGCGTGACCTCGACGCCGAGCGGCTTCCACATCGCGGCGATGGCCAGCAGCATGGTGCGGGTCTGATCGTTGGTCGTGTAGGTGAGTTCGAACTTGAACGGATGGTCCGGGCCGTAGCCTTCCTCCGACAACAGCTGCCTGGCGCGCGCCAACCGCTCGGCCATCGGCTGGTCTTTCCAATCATACATCGGCACCGTGTAGTCGCTGGTCGATGGCGGGACCAGCGAATAGGCGCTCTTCTGGCCTTCGGGCACGATCTTGGTCACGATCAGATCGCGATCGACCGCCAGCGACAGCGCCTCGCGCAGTTTAGGACGGCCGACGAATGGACCGTTCTTCATGTCGAACAGCAGGGCGCTCTGGCCGAACACGTCGCCGGTGCGCAGCGCCGCCGCCAGATTCTCGTGTGCCCAGCGGATCTGGCTGCGCGGCACGCGGGCGATGTCGAGTTCGCCGGCGCGGAAGCGCTTGAAGCCGGTGTCCAGATTGTCCGACATGACCCAGCGCACGCCGTCGAGCGCCACCTGGGCCGCATCGAAATAGCTGGCGCTCTTCTTCAGCACGATCTCGGAATTGGGCGTCCAGTCCTCGAGCGTGAACGGCCCGTTGGTGACGATCTTGCCTGGCCGGGTCCAGTCGGGATTGCCTTCGACCGCTTTGCGATCGAGCGGCACCATATTATTGTCGGTCAGCAGCAGCGGCAGCATGATCTGCGGCTGCTGCAGAGTCAGAACGAGCGTGTAGGGATCGGGGGCGGCGACGCCGAGCCGGGTCAGATCCTTTTCCGTGCCGGCAATGATTGCTTCGGCATTGACGACGTCGCGGATTTCTTCCGTTTCGGACGCGGCGGTCTTCGGATCGACCAGGCGGCGGAAGCTGTAGAGGAAATCGGCCGAGGTGACCGGATCGCCGTTCGACCATTTGGCGTCATGGCGCAGATGGAAGGTCCAAAGCTTCTTGTCGGCGCTGGCCTCCCAGCGCTCCGCGATGCCCGGCACCACCTTCATCGCCGGGTCGAGCGCCAGCAATCCCACGAACAGATCGCGCTCGATATTGCTCTCATAGAGCCCGGTCGTCTTCTGCGGGTCGAGCGATTCCGGCTCGGCCTCGTTCGCCCGGCGCAGCATGTGGTCGGCCCGGGCGGCGGAGGTCGCGAGCAGGCCGGCGGCGAGGATGGTCAGGAGGGCGATGGGGCGCATGGGAGTGATGGCTCTCGCTATTCTTTGAACGACAGGTAGCGCGACTGGTCGTAGATGACCTTCGTCACATAGCCCTGGAGCTTCGGGTTGACCACCACGTTGAGCGACAGAAATTCGAGCGGGGCCAGGATATAGTCGCCGAGCACGACCTGCTCCGCCTGTTCCATCAGCCGGCGGCGCTCGACCGGATCGGTCGCCGCGCCGCCGCGATGGAACAGGTCGTCGAACGTCGGATTGGCATAGCCGTTGACATTGAAGGTGCCGGCGTCGCTCCGGTAATTGGTGAGACCGTCCTCGTAATCGTCATAGCTGCCGACCAGGCTCAGATAGCCGATCTCGTAATTGCGCTGGTCGACGGTATTGACGAAGACCTGCCATTCCATGTTTTCCAGCGTGACATCGACGCCGATCGGTTTCCACATCGCGGCGACCGCCAACAGAATCTGGCGCGTGTTGTCGTCCGTCGTGTAGCTGAGCTTCAGCGTGAGCGGATGGTCCGGCCCATAGCCAGCCGCCGTCATCAGCGCCTTGGCCTTGGCCAGCCGCGCCGGCATCGTCATGTCCATCAGCGGCATATGCTGGGGCGTATAGTCGCTGGTGATCGGCGGGATGATGCCATAGGCCGGCTTTTCGCCGCGCGGATCGATCTTGGTGACCAGCACGTCGCGATCGATCGCCAGGTTGAGCGCCTCGCGCAGGTCCTTATGCGCCGGGCCGGCGAGTGGCCCCTGCTTCATGTTGAAGAAGATGAAGGTGAATCCATTCGCATCGGCGGTGCGTAGCTGGTCCGGCAGGTTCTGCTTGGCCCAGGGCAGATCCTGGCGCGTCAGCCGCATCCAGTCGAGCTCGCCGGCGCGATAACGCAGCAGGCCGGCCTTCAGATCCTCGGTGACGATCCAATCGACCTCGTCGAGCTTGACTGACGCGGCATCGTAGAAGGTCGGATTCTTCGTCACCACGATCTGCGCCTGGGGCACCCAGCTCTTCATCATGAACGGGCCGTTGCCGATCAGATGCTCGGGCTGGGTCCAGGCATTGCCCCATTGCTCGATCGAGGCCTTATGCAGCGGAAACAGCTGCGGATCGGTCAGCAGGAATTTGAGCGCGATGCGGGGCGCGGTCAGCGACAGGGTCAGCGTATGGGCGTCGACCGCCTTGACGCCCAGTTTGGTCAGGTCCTTTTCCTCGCCCGACACGATCGCCTGGAAATTCTGCAGCTGGGTCAGATCGGACGGGTCGGCCGCCGCGGTCGCGGGATCGACCAGACGGCGGAAGCTATAGACGAAATCATCCGCCGTCAGCGGCTCGCCGTTCGACCATTTGGCGTCGGCGCGCAGATGGAAGGTCCAGGTCAGCCCGTCGGGCGCGATCTCCCAGCTCTGCGCCACGCCGGGCACGACCTTTTCCTCGGCATCGAGCGTCAGCAGGCCGGTGAACAGGTCGCGGTCGATCGCCAGCGGGCCGGCGCTTGAGCTTTTCTGCGGATCGAGCGTCTCGGGCTCCTGTTCCGAAAGACGGTGCAGGACCTGTTCGGCTTGGGCGACGGACGAAAGCAGGCCCGCGGCGAGGATGGCGAGGAGGGCGAGGGGGCGCATGGCAAATGACTTTCCTTTTTCGTCATTCCCGCGAAAGCGGGAATCCAGCCCCTACGCGCGGTAGCGCGGAAACAAGAACCTATGTCGCCGCAGACGCGGCTCTTGCTGGATTCCCGCCTGCGCGGGAATGACGATCTTTGGCTATTGCTTGAACGAGAGATAGCGCGACTGGTTGTAGATCACGTCGGTCACGTAGCCCTCGATCTTCGGATTGACCAGCACGTTGCGCTGGCCGAACTCCAGCGGCGCGATCGGGTAATCGTCGAGCAAAATCTTTTCGGCCTGCTGCATCAACTCGCGTCGCGTCGCCATGCTGGTCGCTGTGCCGCCCCGGTGAAATAGGTCGTCGAACTTGGGATTGGCATAGCCGGACGGGTTGGCGAGCCCCGCGTCGGAGCGCCAATTATCGAGCCCGTTCTCGTAGTCGTCATAGGTGCCCGACAGCGCGTAGAAGCCAATGTCGAAATTGCGCTGGTTCGTGGTGGACACGAAGACCTGCCACTCCATGTTCTGCAGCTTGAGATCGATCCCGACCGGCGCCACCATCGCCGATAGCGCCAGCAGGATCTGACGCGCGGTCTCGTCCGTCAGGTAGCTGACAGTGAGGCTCAAAGGATGGTCGGCCGCATAGCCGGCAGCGGCCATCAGATCTTTTGCCTGCTTCAGTCGATCGGTCATCGGCGTGCCCTTGAACGACATGCTCTGCGCCGTGTAGTCGCTGGTGATCGGCGGGACCATGCCATAGGCCGGCGGCTCGCCGCGCGGGTCGATCTTGGTGACCAGCACCTCACGGTTGACCGCCAGATTAAGCGCCTCGCGGACCCGGATATCCTTCGCCAGCGCGCCCTTGACCATGTTGAAGAACAGCAGGCTCGTCGAATTGGACGGCGCCGAGCGCAACTGGTCGGGCAGGTTTTCCCGCGCCCAGGCCAGATGCACACGGGTTAGTGCGACGAAATCCAGCTCGCCGGCGCGATAGCGCGTCAGGCCGGTCTCCAGATTCTCCGTGACCGACCAATGGACCTCGTCGAGCTTGACGTCGTTGGCACCGAAGAAATTCGGGTTCTTCGTCAGCACGATCTCGGATTGCGGCGTCCAGGATTTCATGACGAACGGACCGTTCGACACGATGTTACCGGGCTGGGTCCATTGATCGCCGGCCTTCTCGATCGAGGCGCGGTGCAGCGGCGCCAGACACATGTCGGTCAGGATGAAGGGCAGCGCGATGCGCGGTTCGGTCAGGTGCAGTACCAGCGTATAGGGATCGGGTGCCTCGACGCCGAGCTTGGTCAGGTCCTTTTCCTTGCCCGAGATGATCGCCTCGTAATTCACCACCTGCTTCAGGTCGGACGGATCCTCGGCCGCGGTCTTGGGATCGACCAGGCGGCGGAAACTGTAGAGGAAATCCGCCGAAGTGACCGGATCGCCGTTCGACCATTTGTCGTCATGGCGCAGATGGAACGTCCAGGTCTTGCCGTCCGGCGCGATGTCCCAGCTTTCGGCCGCCCCGGGCACCGGCTTGCCATGGGCATCGAGCGTCGCCAGGCCGATGTACATGTCGCGGTCGATCGATAGGCTTTCCAGCGCATTGGTCTTCTGCGGGTCGATCGAATCCGGTTCGGCGTTGTCGTAGCGGTGCAGCACCTGTTGGGCCTGGGCGCCGGTCGAGGCGAGCAGGACCGCGAACAGGCCGGCGGCGAGGCGGGGGGCGATGCGCATGGGGAGACTCAGTCCTTGAACGAGAGGTAGCGCGACTGCGGATAGAATTCGGTGGCGACCGGCCCCTGTAGTTTCGGGTTGATGACCCGATTGATCGCGCCGTAATCGAGCGGAATGATGGCGTAATCATCCATGACGGTCCGTTCCGCCTGCTGCATGAGGTCGCGCCGGGTCGCCATGTCCAGGGCGATGCCGCCGCGATGGAACAGGTCGTCGAATTTGGCGCTGGCATAGCCTTCGGAATTGAACTGGCCGGCGTCGCTGCGGTAGTCGTCGAGCGCGCTCTCATAATCGTTGTAGCTGCCGTACTCGCCCATGATGCCGAGCTGGAAGTTCCGCTGGTTGATCGCGCTGATGTAGACTTGCCATTCCATATTGTCGAGTTTGAGCGCGACGCCGATCGGCTTCCACATGGCGGAGATCGCCACCAGAAGCTGGCGTGTCGAATCCTGGGTCGGGTAGATCACCGTCAGGTTCAGCGGATGGTCCGGGCCATAGCCGGCCGCCGCCATCAATTCCTTGGCCCGCTTCAGCCGGTCGGCTTGGGGCATTGCTATGAAGCCCATCGTCTGCGGTGTGTAATCGCGGATCATCGGCGGCACGATCGAATAGGCCGCTTGCTCGCCGCGTGGATCGACCTTGGTCACCAGCGTCTCGCGATCGGTCGCGAGGTCGAGCGCCTCGCGCAGCCGGATGTCCTGGGCGAGCGGGCCGCTGACCAGGTTGATCGGCATGAAGGCGATCTCGTTGCCGGGCGCCGAATGGAACTGGTCCGCCAGATTCTGCTTGGCCCAGGCGATGTTGTTCCGGGTCAGCCCGACCCAATCGAGCTCGCCGGCCCGATAGCGGCGCAGCGCCGCCTCCTGATCCTGGGCATTGAGGAAATGCACCTCGTCGATCTTGACCTGGGCCGCGCCGTAGAACGACGGGTTCCGCGTCACGACCAGCTCGGTCTGCGGCGTCCAGCTTTTCAGCACATAGGGGCCGTTCGAGACGAAATGGCCGGGCTGGGTCCAGTCCTTGCCCCAGTGCTCCAGGCTGGCCCGATGCAGCGGCAGCAGGCTCCAACTGGTCAGGAGAAACGGGAACGCGATGCGCGGCTCGTTGAGCGTGATCTTCAGCGTATAGGCGTCGGGTGCCTCGACGCCGAGCTTGGTCAGATCCTTTTCCTTGCCCGAAACGATCGCCTGATAGTTCACGACTTGATTGAGCGCCGATGGATCGGCCGCGGCCGTCGCCGGATCGACCAGCCGGCGGAAGCTGTAGAGGAAATCCGCCGAGGTGACCGGGTCGCCGTTCGACCATTTTGCGTCCCGGCGCAGATGGAAGATCCAGACCCGCTTGTCCGCCGACACGTCCCAGCTTTCGGCGGCTCCCGGCACCGGCTTCTCGTCGGCGTCGAGCGCGGCCAAGCCGACCAGCAGGTCGCGATCGACCGTGATCGGTCCGACGCTGGTGGTCTTCTGGGGGTCGAGCGTGTCGGGCTCGGCCTCGATCGGGCGCCGGAGGACGCTATCCGCGGCATGGGCCGGCGGGGCGGCCAGCGATAGGACCAGAAGGCTGGCGGCAAGGCCGAACCGGCGCGCAAGATTCATTCGGTCTGGCTTCCCTGTTCCAAGCCGCTGCTTCGGCCAACGGCGGCGGATCGTGGCATAAGCCGTTCCTGTCACCAAGCAGTAACAAATGCAACTAATCACCGCGTCCGAAAACCGCGAGACGCTGTCGCGGACGCGGCTAAGATCGCGGCCATGACTCATGCCCATTTCGCCCTGCCGGTCCAGCATCCGTTCGACTGGCCGCTGATCGCCGGCTTCCTGGCACCGCGCTGCATTCCGGGCGTCGAGGCGGTCGCGGGCCTGGCCTATCGCCGCACGATCGAGCTCGCAGGATGCCACGGCACGATCGAGCTCGGGCCCGACGCGGCGGGCGCGCTGGGCGTCACCATCCGCCATCCCGACGCCGGGGCCCATCCGGCCATCGTCGCGCGTCTCGGCCGCCAGTTCGATCTGATGACCGACATCGCGGCGATCCAAGCGCAATTCGGCCAGGACCCACTGCTGGCGCCGATGGTCGCGCTGCGGCCGGGCCTGCGCGTGCCGGGCGTCTGGGATCCGTTCGAACTCGCGGTGCGTGCGATCCTGGGCCAGCAGGTCAGCGTCGCCGCCGCAACCACGCTTGCCGGCCGGGTGGCCTCGGCCTATGGCACGCCCCTGGTGCTTGGTGACGGACCGCCGCCGGCCGGCCTGACCCAGGTTTTCCCGCCCCCGGCGGCGCTGGTCGCGGCCGATCCGGGCGTGCTGCGCATTCCGACCAGGCGGGCCCAGACTATCGCCGTCATGGCGCAGGCAGCGCTGGCGGAGCCGGCCTTGTTCGAGGGGCGTCTGTCGCTGGACGACCTGGTCGTCCGGCTCGATGCGCTGCCCGGCATCGGGCCCTGGACCGCGCATTACATCGCCATGCGCGCGCTCCGGGAACCCGATGCCTTTCCGTCGGGCGATCTGGGTCTGCGAAAGGCGATGGCGGTGGCCGGCGTGCTGCCGAGCTTCAAGGACATGGACGCGCGCGCCGAGGCCTGGCGGCCGTGGCGCGCCTATGCCGCCCTGCATCTGTGGATGAGCCTCGACGGCGGCACTGGAGGATGACATGACCGATCTGGACTACGACCGGGTGCCGAGCGCGATCGGCGAGATCCTGGTGGCCTGCGACGGCGCCAGCCTGGTGGCGCTCGACTATGCCGGCTACGAGGGGCGGATGAACGCGCTGCTGACCAAGCGGTACGGCCAATTCCGCCTGGTCGACCGGCCGGATCCGCTCGGCGCCTCGGCGCGCGTCGCGGCCTATCTCGCCGGCGATTTCACGGCGTTCGACGGGCTGCCGGTCACGACCGGTGGCACGGATTTTCAAGAGCAATGCTGGCGGGCGTTGCGGGCGATCCCGGTCGGCACGGTGACGACCTATGGCGCGCTGGCGGCGGGGCTCGGCCGGCCCAAGGCGAGCCGGGCGGTGGGCTATGCCAATTCGCTGAACCCGGTCGCGATCATCCTGGCCTGCCACCGGGTCATCGGCCAGAACCGCGACCTGACCGGCTATGCCGGCGGGCTCGACCGCAAGCGCTGGCTGCTGGCGCATGAGGGCGTCACGATGTGAAGCTGCGCGCGCCCGGAAAGATTTCCGCGCCGGCGAGCCAGCGGGCCTCGGCTTCGGGCTCGGCCCAGCTGGCGAGCAGCGCCGCGATCAGTTCGAGCGACAGGGCCGGGGCGCCGGCATCGGCCAGCGCGAAGCTGCGGGTGCGGTCGATCACGCTGGCGATCATCGGGGCGACAGTCGGCTGTTCGACCGGCTGGGGCGGATCGAGATGGTCGGCCTCGCATTTGGCCAGATCTACCGACAGGTAGGCCTGGCAGGGGTTCGGCCGGACCGGGTGGGCCAGGCACGAAGCCGTCGCCGGGTCCAGTACCGGGCAGAAGATGCGCTTGGCATGGCGCGCGACCGGAGGCAGCCCGTGCAGCGCGGCATCGGCGGCGGCGGCCCGCGCCTTCACCGCCGCCAGGTCGGCGGCATCGAGCTGGTTTGCCAGATAGTCCGCGATTGCGAAGGCCTCGTCCGGCGTCACGTCGACCGTATGGGTGCAACAGAAGGCGCACCCTTTGCGGCAGGCGATCTGGCCGCCGCCGCTCGCGACCAACTCGGCAACGGGCGCCAGTTCGGCCGCCAGCACCGCGACCCGCTCGACCGCCAGAACAGCGGACAGGCCGGGCACCATGCCATGACGGGCGATCGTGTCGCCGATTACGGCATTGGCCCGCTCGTACACGCCCTTCACGTAGTCCTGAAAGGCCGGCGGCAGATCGACGATGCTGACTGGTTTCGCCATCGGGCACCCGAGCGGTTCATTCTTTCCGAAAATACCCGAAATCGCTGTTTTTCGGCGATCTTTCGGAGCAGATTTTCGGAGGGAGACGAACATTCGGGGCGGGACGATGCGGCGATGGAACGGAAGGGCCGATGCTGCCGGGCGAGGGCGAGGGCGGCTGGCGGTATTCGCGGTGGCGGCCTGGCTCGCCGCGGGGCCCGCGTCGGCGGCCGGCTTCCGGCTGTGCACGGCCGACGAATGGCCGCCCTATACCACGATCGACAAGGGTCAGATCGGCGGCAGCCATACCGAGCTGATCCGTGCTGCCTTCCGCCGGATGGGCGAGCCGCTCGACATCGTCTCGTTGCCCTGGGCGCGCTGCCTGGCGGAGGTCGCGAGCGGCGAGCAGGACGGCGCCTATGCCGCCTCGCTCACGACCGACCGCGCCGCGATGGCGCTCTATCCCGCGACCGCGCTCGGCGAGGTGTCCTACGTGCTGGTCACCTTGCGCAGCGCTGTCGCGGACTGGAACGGCGCGCCGGATCCGAAGACGCTGCCGCAGCCGGTCGCGGCCCCGCACGGCTATTCGATCCTGGGCACGCTGCATGGGTTGGACGGGGTCCAAGTCGTCGATCATCTGCCGACCGACGATGCCGATTTGGCTGCCTTGCTGGACGGCGAAGTCGGCACCATCGCGATCGAGCGCGGCGTGGCGCGCTACGTCATCGCGCGCGACCATGTCGAGGACAAGGTCGCGGTGCTGGACCCGCCACTGGTGCCGGCCAAGAAATATTACATGATCGTCAGCCGGCGCTACGCCGGCGGCGGCGGCGCCCAGGCCTTCACCGACCGCTTCTCCGACGCGTTGAAGGCGGTCGAGGCAACGGCGCGTTAGCCAACCCGCGCCCGCGACCGCTCGATCCACAGCGCCACGGTGTGCAGCATGGCGGCAGCGTCGAGCGGCTTGGCGATATAATCGACCATGCCGGCGTCCAGGCATTTCTCGCGGTCGCCGGCCATGGCGTTGGCGGTCATCGCCACCACGGGAACGGCGGCGATATCCGGTGGCAGGGCTACGAGGCGCCGGGTCGCCTCGTAGCCGTCGATCCCGGGCATCTGGACATCCATCAGGATCAGGTCGTAGTGCCGGCGCCCGGCCGCCTCGAGCGCCAGCAGCCCGTCGCCGACCAGATCGACCGTATAGCCGGCGCGGATCAGGATCTCCTCGGCGACCATCTGGTTGATGCTGTTGTCGTCGACCACCAGGATGCGTCCCGACCGTTCGGCGACGGTCGGGGCGGCGACTGCGTCGGCCGGGGTGGGTGTGCCGCGGCTGAATGCCCCGGCGATGGTCTGGATCAGCGCGTCGTGATGCACCGGCTTGGTCAGGAACGCGTCGAACCCGACCTGGGCCGCTTTCCCGTGGCTGAGTGGCGTCCCGGCCGACGACAGCATGATCAGCTTCGGCTGGGGCCAGTCGGCGCGCGCGCGGATCGCCTCGCCGACATCCTCGCCAGCCATGCCGGGCATCATCTGGTCGAGCAGCACCAGATCGAACGGCCGGCCGTCCAGGGTGGCCCGGGCGACCGCATCGAGCGCTTCGGCGCCGCTGCGCGCCGTCTCGGCGATGACGCCGTCCTCGGCCAGATTGCGCAGCAGGATGGTGCGGTTGATCGCCAGATCATCGACGATCAACGCCCGGAGACGGCCGAGATCGGCCAGGCTGGCGGGCGTGCGCGGCCGGATCGGCGTGCCGGGCTCGAGCGGCAGCTCGATCCAGAACAGCGTTCCGCCGCCCACACGATCCTCGGCATCGATCCGGCCGCCCATCAGCTCGACCAGTTCCTTGCAGATGCTGAGCCCCAGGCCCGATCCGCCGAAGCGCCGGGTGATCGAGCCGTCGGCCTGGTGGAATTTCTGGAACAGCCTGGCCCTCACGTCCGGTCCGATGCCGATGCCGCTGTCGCCGACCGCGATGCGGATCAGCGGCGGCCCGGTCGGATCGATCCGGCCGGTCACCTCGATCTCGATGAAGCCTTCGGGCGTGAACTTGACCGCATTCGACAGTAAGTTCAGCAGGATCTGGCGGATGCGGGTCGGGTCGCCCTTGAACCAGCCGCGGGCGACGGGGTCGATCCAGACCGCGATCTCCAGCCCCTGGCCGTGCGCGCGCGGCGCCAGCAGCTCGACCGCGTTCTCGATGAGCAGCGGCAGGTCGAAGTCGATCCGCTCCAGCTCGACCTTGCCGGCCTCCAACTTGGAGATGTCGAGGATATCGTTGATGATCGCCAGCAGCGCCTCGGCCGAGGTCTGGACCGCGCGGGCGAACCTGCGCTGGTCCGGGTCGAGCGCGCTGCGCATCAGCAACCCATTCATGCCGATGATGCCGTTCATCGGCGTGCGGATCTCGTGGCTCATGTTGGCGAGGAACTCGGACTTCGCCACATTGGCGGCGTCGGCTGCCTCGCGCGCCGCGATCAACTCGACCGTCTGGGCTTTCAGCTGGTCATGGCCGGCCAGCACCCATTCCTCGGCCTCCTTCTGCTCGGTCACGTCGCGGATGACCGAGATCACTTCGAGCGGCATCGGATCGCCGGGAGCGAAGACCTGGCGATGACGCGCCTCCAGCCAGATCATGCTGCCGTCGCGGCGAAAGGCGCGGGCGGCGACCGACGGCGCGTGGTCGCCGCGCAGATTCGCGTCGTACGACGCGGCGACCAGCGCGCGATCCTCCGGGTGGATGATGTTGGCGCGCGTGCGGCCGATGAGTTCTTCCGGCTCGAAGCCCAGCACTTGGCGGCAGGCCGGCGAGACGTAAGTGCGCAAGCCGTCGCGGCCGACGCGCACGATCATGTCGCTGGCATGGTCGGCCAGCAGGCGATATTGCGCTTCCCGATCGGCCAGCGCGGCGGCCGCCAGTGCCAATTCGCGCTCCCGTGTCCGGCGCCGCTCGATCTCGCGCAGGCACAGGGCGAGGCTGCCCAGCATCAGGAGCGTGACCGCGGCGGCGGCGGCGATCGATCGCCTGCGCTGGAAGCGATAGGTGCCCATGGCATCCTTCAGCGACACGCCGACCAGGACGACGAGCGGCAACTCGTCGAGCGCCTGATAGCCGTAGACGCGATCCTGGCTATCGACCTGGCTGGGCGAACGATAGTGTCCGGCCCGCGGTGCCGCGACGAGGGCCTGAAACAGCGGGCTGGTCGAAAAATCCTGGCTATAGGCCGCGTCGGTCACCGGCGAGCGGGCGCGGATATAGCCGTCGCGCCCGATCAGCGTGACCGTGCTGTGCGGGCCCAGATCGACCGAAGCATAGAAGCGCGATAGATAGCCCGGATCGGCCGAGACGGTCAGAATGCCGGCGAAGGCACCGTCGACCGTGTCGAGCCGCCGGCTGAGCTGCACCCGCCATAGATTGGTGAAGCGGCCCAGCGCGGCCCGGCTGACGAACAGCCCGGCCGATGCCTGATCGCGATGGATGCGGAAATAGTCGCGGTCGCTGAGATCGGCCTTGGCGTCGATCGGGCCGCCGGTGCCGGTCGCGACCATGTGGCCCAGCTGGTCGATCTGCGCCAGGCGCCAGCCCGGGCCGAGCGTGCCGCCGGTCTGCGCAACCCAGCGGGGAAGGTCGAACCCGGCTGGATCGGCCTGGAACGCGGCCTGCAGGAAGCGCAGGCTCTGATCGACGCCGAGCAGCGTTCGTTCGGTCTGTTCCTTGAGCGCCAGGGAATAGGATTCGGCATCGCGCGTCGTATGCTCGTCGACCGCGGCGGCGGCGTCGCGCAGATAGACGGCGAGACCGAGCCATAGCACGATCAGCGCCGCGACGGCCCCACAGACCATCGCCAGCTTCAACCGATCGCCGCCTCCGAAGAGGCGACTAGGTGCGTCCCCCGAGTTCAACGATCCGGGCCCCGTCCTGATGGCTGCTTTCAGGGATAAAGCGCCATCATGAAGAAGGATTTAACGGGGCATCGTCGAGACGGGGGACGCGGCAGCGGCATTCAGCGTGGCGAGGACCAGCCCTTGTAGTCCTTCACATTGTCGCGGGTGATCAGTTGCGGCTTCAGCAGCACGGTGGCCTCGGCCGGCTTCTTGCCGTTCATGATGTCGTAGCCGACCGCGACGGCCTGCTGGGCCATGGCATAGGGGTCTTGGCTGGCGGAGGCCTGGATCAGCGTATCGGCCTTCAAGGCCGCCTCGATGTCCGGCGCGCCATCGACCGAGGTGATGACGATGCCGGTCCGCTTCAGCTGCTTGGCCGCCAGATCGCTGCCGATCGCCTGGGGATCGTTGATGGCGAACACGCCGTCGAGCTTCTGGTAGCGCGTCAGATAGCCCTGCATGACGTTGAGACCGCCCTCGCGCGAGCCCTTGGCATCCTGGTCGGACGACAGCAGTTTCAGGCCGGGATATTTGGCGAAGACCTGCTTGCAGCCGGTGACCCGGTCGATCACGGCCGAGACCTGCGGGCCGTTTTCGATGATGACGTCGCCCTTGCCGCCGAGCTTGTCGGCCATATACTGGCACGACAGCGCGCCGGCCTGGACGTTGTTGGTCTGGACCGTGGCATCGGCGCCGTTGGCCGCGACATCGACCGCGACGACCACGATGCCGGCGGCATGGGCCTTCTTGATCGCCGGCTCGATCGCCTTGGGATCGACCGCGTTGATCAGGATCAGATCGACCCCGGCCGCGATGAAATTATCGACCTGGGTATATTGCTTGTTGAGGTCGTAGTCGGCCGAGACCGAGTTCACCTTGACCGCGGGGTTGATCTGCTTGGCCTTGGCTTCGGCGCCTTGGGCCAGGGTCACGAAATAGGGGTTGCCGAGCGAACCCAGCGTGATGCCGATCGATTTCAGATCCTTGGCTTCGGCGGTGCCGGCAATCAATAGCATCGCCGTGCCGGCGAGCAGCAGTTGCTTCATCATGTTTATCCTCCCAGGTCTTGTTGCGGCGGCGCCAAGCCGAGCCATCGCGGCGGGCGCTCTCAAGGTGCGGGTAAGGGGATGAACGGCGCTCAGGTGCGGGCGCTGCCGCGCAGGCGATAGCGATCGAGGGCGACGGCCCCGATGATGACCAGGCCCTTCACGATCAGCTGCCAGATGTCCGAGACGCCGAGCAGGATCAGACCGTTCGACAGCACGGCAATGATCAGCGCACCGATCAACGTGCCCCAGATCGAGCCGATGCCGCCGACGAAGCTGGTGCCGCCCAGGATGACCGCGGCGATGGCATCCAGCTCGTAGGATTGGCCGAGCTGCAGCCCGTTCGCGGCATAGAGCCGGGCGGCCGACATGGCGCCGCCGAGACCGGCCAGCAGGCCCGAGGCGGCATAGACGAACAGCAGCACGGCCCAGACCTTGATGCCCGACAGGCGGGCGGCATCCGGATTGCCGCCGACGGCATAGATCCGCACGCCCAGCACCGTCCGGCGCAGGATGAACCAGGAGAGCAGGATCACGACCAGCGCGATGGCGGCGAGGCCGGGCAGCTCGACATAGCCGGGAATGATCGGCACGGAGCCGCTGCTGATGCCGGCGAACGGCAGGTCGGGATTGAACACGGTCGTGTCGTTGCCGATCAGGCGCGCGATGCCGCGCACCGCCGTCATCGAGCCCAGCGTCACGATGAAGGGCGGCAGTTTCATGAAGGCGATCAGCACGCCGTTCAGCAGCCCGAACATCAGCCCGGTCGCCAGCGCCACCGGAATGCCGAGCGAGCCATAGTCGAGTGAGGCCATCACCGAGGTCATGGCCGAGGCGGCCAGGATCGAGCCGACCGACAGGTCGATGCCGCCGGTCAGGATGACGAAGGTCATGCCGGCGCCCAGCACCGTGTTGATCGCGGCCTGCTGCAGCACGATCGACAGGTTCTGGCCGCTGAGGAACCGGGCTTCGCCGTCGAGATAGTAGGTGCCGGCCTGGATCAGGATGCACAGGATGACGAGCACCGGCAGCATGCCGACCGTCCGCATCCAGCCCTTGAGCCGGGCCCGGCGCAGCGGCGGCACGACACCCGCATCCGCGCCGGCGAGCGCCGTGGTGGTCTTCTGGTTCATGCTGCGGCTCCTGTGGTCCCGGTCGCGCCGGTCGCCAGCGCGATGATGGCCTCCTGGCTAATCTCGCTGCCGGTATCGCCGCCGACTTCGCCGACCAGGCGTCCCTCGCGCATGACCAGGACCCGGTCGGCGATGCCGACGATCTCGGGCAGTTCGGACGAGATCACCAGCACGCCCACGCCGGATTGGGCCAGCGTGTCGATGATGCGGTAGATCTCGGACTTGGCGCCGATATCGACGCCGCGCGTCGGCTCGTCGAGGATGAGGACTTTGGGCTTCGTCTCCAGCAGGCGCGACAGCATGACCTTCTGCTGATTGCCGCCGGACAGCGATCCGACTTCGACGGCGGGGCTGGCGACGCGGATGCCGAGGGCCGCGATCGCCTCATTCGCCCGGCGCCAGGCGTGTTGCCGGTCGAGCACGCCGCCGAATTTGGCGTCGCGGCCGATGACGCCCAGGTTGATGTTGGCGGCGACGGCCATGTCCAGGAACAGGCCCAGGCCCTTGCGATCCTCGGTCAGATAGACCAGCCCGGCCTCGATCGCGTGCTCCGGGCTGTCGATCCGGACCGGCTGGCCAGCCAGTTCGAGCGTGCCGCCGGTCCGCATGTCGGCACCGTAGATCAGGCGCGCCAGCTCGGTCCGGCCGGCGCCGACCAGGCCGGCCAGCCCCAGCACCTCGCCGGCATGGAGCGTCAGCGAGCAGCCATGGACCCGGCGGCCGTCGCCCATGTCCATGACCCGCAGGACCGGATCGTTATGAACGCCGGAGCGGTGTTCCTTCTTGTAGAACGATGACAGGTCGCGGCCGACCATCATGCGGACGATGGTGTCGGGATTGATCGCGTCGCGCGTCAGGCTGCCGACATAGGCGCCGTCGCGCAGCACGCTGACCCGGTCGGCCAACTCGTAGACCTCGGCCATGCGATGGGAAATATAGACGATGGCGAGGCCGTCGTCGCGCAACCGGCGGATCAGCTGGAACAGCGCGTCGGTTTCGCGCGACGACAGCGCCGTGGTCGGCTCGTCCATCACCAGGATGGTCGAGTGGGCATGGAGCGCGCGGGCGATCTCGACCATCTGCCGCTCGGCGATCGACAGGTCGGCGACCAGGCTCTGCGGGCCGAAGCCGGCACCGAGCCGTGTCAGCACGGCGCGCGAGCCCTCGATCATGCCGCGGCGGTCGGCCACGCCGGCCCGGGCGAGTTCGCGGCCCAGATAGATGTTCTCTGCCACGGTCAGGTTGGGGGCGAGCGCCAACTCCTGATAGATGATGGCGATGCCTTGGGCCTTGGCGGCGCGCGGATCGTCGATCCGCACCGGTTTGCCGTCGATGCGGATCTCGCCGCCGGGATCGGCCCGGAACGCGCCGGCCAGCACCTTCATCAGCGTCGATTTGCCGGCGCCATTCTCGCCCATCAGGGCATGGACCTCGCCGGGATAGACTGAAAGCTCGACGCTTTTCAGCGCCTTCACGCCAAAGAACGTCTTGGAAATGCCGCGCATTTCCAGGATCGGCTGGGAGTCAGGGGATGGGGGCATGATCGCGGACTCTGCGGAAAGCATTCACATCGCCGGTCAGAAGCCCGGCGCGGGGTCCGAAATGAACGAAAAGCGGCAGGCTGGCGGCGCCCAGCGCGCCGGCGGTGGCGCCGAAACTGCCGGCGACCAGCCGGGGCGGCCGCCGCGCCTCGGGGACGGCGGTAGCCAGCAGATGATGGGTCCGGTCGATCAGCCGGTCGATCCAGCCGCGGTCGAGATCGCTGTCGATCACCACCAGCGAGACGTCGAGCAGCGCCTGCATCGACAGGATCGGGCCGACCAGGGCAGCCGCGCAATCCTCCAACCATTCGAGCGCCGGCGCCGGATGAAGCGCCAGCACGCCCGGCAGATCGCCCAGGCCGGCCACGGCATGGCCGAGATGGCGCAGATGGCGGATCAGCGCGTTGATCGAGGCGCGGGTCAGCAGGATTTCGCCCGGGCCCGTGCGCGGCGGCGCCGAGGCGAGGCCGGATGGCGGCACTGGCATGACCGCGACGTCGCCGGCATTGCCGCTGCCGCCGCGCCGGCATTCGCCGTCGAGCGCCAGGCCGCCGCCGACGCAGGGGCCGACGAACAGATAGAGGAAATCGTCGGCCGTGTGTCCGATGCCGTAGAACAGCTCGGCGATGGCGCCGGCGGTGCCGTCGTTCTCGTCGAACACGGTGAGGCCGGTCTCGCGGGCAAGCGATGTCGCGAAATCCGCCTCGTCCCATTCCCGGAGCGCCGCGGCATTGGACAGATCGAGCAGCCCCAGCCAGCTGCCGAGATTGAACGGCCGGGCCAGGCCGATGCCGGTGACGCGCCGCCGGGTTTCGGGCGGGCACAGCGCCAGCAGGCTCTCGACGTCCCGGCGCACGATCTCCAGCGCGCGCTCGGGCGGCGGCAGGTCGAGGTCGTGGGTATGTTCGGCGATGATGCGGCCGCCCAGATCGGCCAGCACGATCTCGATCCGGCTGCGGTCGAGCCGGACGCCGATGCCGAACGCACCGGCCGGGTTGATCTGCAGCAGCGTCGCCGGCTGGCCGCGCTGGCCCTCGTGGCGCTTGCCGATCATCTCGACCAGGCCGAAGGCTTCGAGGTCGGCCACGATCTGCCCGACCGCGCTGTCGGTCAGGCCGGCGGCGCGCGCGAGATCGGCTTTCGACGCCCGGCCCAACCGGCGCAGACGCTGCAGCACGAGACGCTGGTTATATTGGCGGATCTGGACGGAATTCGTCCCACGACCGGCTCGTCCGGCGACCATTCCGGCCCTTCTCCTCCCATCGATCGACGCGCATCTGGCGGCGCGCTTAATTCAACGTGAATTAATTAAACTGGTTCCGGGGCCGGCTGTCAACGCAACGATAGGCTGCGGCTATTCTCTTTGACCCAACACGCGGCGACCTTCGCGGCCCGAAATTCGCCGGCAAGCCAGCGTGTGCCGGAAATGGACCCGCTTTTGAGGAAGGGGTATCAGATCATCCTAAGCGTCCAAATGTCCGGCGATAGAAAGGTTGGAGATATGACCGCATCGACGTTGGAGGGCCGTGAAATTGTCATCCGCCCGGCAATCTGCGACGACGCGCCGGCTATATTCGAGATTCACGTCGATTCGGTGACCCATCTGTGCGCTGCGGATTATACCGAAGACCAGATCCGACGATGGTTCGACGGGCGTTCGCCGGAGAACTACCGCGGCGCGATCGAGGCTGGCGCGATCTGGATTGCCGAGCAAGTGGGACGAGCTCTCGGCTACACGGAATTTTTCGCGGGCGAAGTCACCAGCCTGTTCGTCCGCAGCGCAATGGCCGGTCGGGGTCTGGGAAGTCTGATGCTGAATTTCGCCATCGAGCGCGCCAGCCAAGGGCATCAGGGGCCGATACGGCTTGAAGCGACGATGAACGGACAGAAGTTCTATCGAAAACACGGCTTCGTGAAGATTGGTGAGGGCTGTCTCGTCCGGCCGTCCGGTCTTCGACTTGAAACGGTGCTGATGCAGCGGCCGAACGCCTAACCGACGGGCGGCTATTCGTCCGCCGGCCCGCACACCACGTCGAACTTCACCAGCGTGTTGGGTCCGAAGATGTTGCTGAGCGCCACGTCGGCGGCGTCGCGGCCGCGGGCCATCAGTACGCGGCCGATGCGGGGCACGTTGTTGCGCGGGTCGTAGGTCTGCCAGCTGCCGCCGACATAGGCCTCGAACCAGGCGGCGAAATCCATCGTGGTCCAGGGCTTGGGCGTGCCGATGTCGCTGATATAGCCGGTGCAATAGCGCGCCGGAATGTTCATCGCCCGGCACAGCGTCACCGCCAGATGGGCATAGTCGCGGCACACGCCTTGGCGCTCCTGGTAGGCCTCCCACGCGGTCTTGGTCGGCCGGGCATGGGCATAGCCGAACTGGATGTGGTTGTGCACGAAATCGCAGATCGCCTGGACCCGGGCCGCGCCCGGCGCCGAATGGCCGAACAGGCCCCAGGCGATGTTGGACAAGAGGTCGGTCTCGCAATAGCGGCTGCCCAGCAGGAACATCAGGCTGTCGTCGGGCAGGTCCTCGACCGCATGCTGCCAGCCCTCGGCCGGGCGCCGTTCCGGCTCGGCGTCGACCTCCAGCAGGGCCGTGGTCGACAGCGTGATCCGGCCCGGCGGCGCCATGATGCGGGCGCAGAGATTGCCGAAACCGTCGCGATACTGCCGGATCGGCACCGGCGGATCGGTCCGGAGCAGGTCGGCCACGACCACATGATCCACCCGCGAATAATGCGTGTTCAGCATCAGCATCATCGGGGTCGGTTGCGGACACTCGTAGATCAGTTCGTAGCCGACGCGGAGCTTCATGCGGGCAAGCCTTCCAACAGGGTTTCCTGGGTGACGCTGACTTCGACTTCGAGATCCTGAAACGCATGGGCCGGACCGCTCCAGGTGCCCCACAGCGGCACGGCCTGCTGATGCTCCCAGGCGACGGCGACGCGGATCAGATGGCGGTTGCCGACGATGCTGTTCGTGGGATCGAAATCGACCCAGCCGGCGCCGGGCAGGTAGATCTGCAGCCAGGCGTGGGTCGCCCCGCCGCCCTGGGTCGTATCGCGGTCGGGCACGAAGATATAGCCGCTGACGAAACGGGCGGCGAGGCCGAGCGAGCGGGCGGCCTCCATCATCAGCACGGCGAAATCTCGGCAGCTGCCGCTGCGGTGATGCAGCGTCTCGGCCGGGTGATTGACGCCCTTTTCGCTGCGCCGGACATAGCGGAAACCGCTCTTGATGCCGAGCGTCATGGCGCGCAGCAGCGCCATCGTGCCCATGGCGCCGTCGGGCGGCAGGAACGAGCGCGCCCAGGCATCGACGTCGCGGTCGGGATATTGCCGATTGCGCGCCTTGACCAGGTCCGACGCCTCGGCATCGGTATAGACGAACGGCCAGATCGCGGCGTAGCGCTCCAGCGAATAATCCGGTGCCGGCGTCTCGGTATGTTCGAGCGTCACCCGGCTTTCGAAGCGCAGTTCGGTGGCCTCGGCATCGAAGCTCGCGACCGCGACCGAATTGTCGAACACGTCGTGCAGCCAATGCAGGCGCGCGGGCGTCGGCGAGATCAGCAGATCGGTCGCGACCAGCCGCAGGTCGTGGCTCGAGCGCGGCCGGAACATCATGCGATGCTCGCCGAAGCCGACCGGCTCGGAATAGCGGTAGGTACTGACATGCCGCACCGTGAAGCGCTGCGGCTCCAGCGCCGCCCGCTGGGAATATGCACCCGGGACCGTCATTGCTCGCCTTTCGATCGACGCCGCCCGCGCTGACGCGAACAGCCTCGGGATATTAAGTCGCCAGCAGCGGTAAAGGGTCCGTCAAATCGAGGGCGGGGGCGGGGATTCCCGCGGGTCGGGCGAATTGTGCGTCAATTATGTTGCAGGTGCGAGCGGCCGGCCGGACCAAAGCGGCTCCTGGGGCGCATTCAACAAAGGATGGAACGAGTGACTTCGGCTGAGCTGTTGTCAAAGCGCGCGGCGCGGGTTAATTGCTGAAGGGACGCGTTGTCTATCCGGAAGTTCAACTTTCAGGATTGGGTGCAATTGGCTGAACTGCTCTCCCACGCTGCCGCCCGATCGGAGCCTCAGTGTCTCCGTGACGAGATCTCGCGGCTGGAGACCTGGGTCGCCCATCTGGTGTTCGACGGCGTCCGGCCGTTCGAAGAGGCGCTCGCCGCAGCGCGCCGGCTGGGCGACGACGCGCTGCTCGGCCGGGCGCTGTGCCTCTTCGCCCGCGTCGAGCTAGGCTGGGGTCGTCTGGATTGCGGCATCGCGCTCGCAGAGGAAGCGATCGCTACATTCGGCCGATTGACGCCGGACGACCAGCTCCGGCTGGCCGGGCCTCATGCGGAAGCCTGGCGGGTCGCCGGCAATGCGCGGCTCAAGCTCGGCGACATCGGCACGTGCCTGCCGATGCTGGAACGGGCGATCGGCTTGGCCGAACTCGGCGTCGATGCTGTCATCGCCGACGAAGCGGATTTTTCGGCCATCCCATCGACCAGCGCGCTGGTGCGCGGCCTCAACAATCTCGGCATGGCGCTCATCAGCATGCGCGAGATGGCGAGTGCCATGGAAGTGCTGATGCGCGCACTGGATGTGGTCGACGTCCATCCGCAGACCGTGAAGGACGTGCCCGACGACATCATCTTTATCGTGTTCAATCTGACCACGATTTTGCATCAGGACGCGCGCGAACGGCTCGCAGCCGGCGAAAGCGCGGAAGCGCAATTGGAGCAGGTTCGCAACCTGCTGGAGACGCGGGCGACCGGGCTCGTTGAGCAACGGGGCGCCGACGGCTCCAGGATATCCGTGCTGGCCGAGCGGGAATTTCTGGAGATGTCCGGCCAGCAACTCCTGCTCGACGGTCAACTCGACGCCGCGCTCGATCAATTCCGGCGGCTGGCCGACGGCAGCGGCGAGGATCGCTGGCGCGGCGCCGTCGGCGAAAGCGGCCTCGCCGAAACGCTGCTGGCGCTTGGCCGCCCGACCGAGGCGCTGACTCACGCCCGGGTGGCGCTCGCCGCCTATGACCAGAACGAAGAAATCCGCGAGCGGGCCAATGTTCTCTCGGTGCTGTCGCGGATATATCGGGCGTTGGGGCAGGATCGTGAAGCGCTCGATTGCCTGGAGGCGCATATTGGGTTGCGCGGGCGGCTCGACGCGCTTGCTGCCCGGCAATATGCCGGCCATATGGCCTCGCGCATCGCCCTGGAGCGGGCTCGGGCCGAAGCGGCGGCACAGCGGCGCATCGCCGGCGAACTGCAGGAATTGAACGAAAGACTGGTCGAGCAGGCGTCCGCGTTGGAGGTGCAGGCCCAGGCCCTCGATCTGGCGCGAGCCGCCGCCGAAGAGGCGAGTCGGGCCAAATCGGCCTTTCTGGCGAATATGAGCCATGAACTGCGCACGCCGTTGAATGCGATCCTAGGCTTTGCCGAGATGCTGCGCGACGGGTATGCAGGTCCGCCCGGCCCGGCTTGGTCCGTCTATGCCGGAATCGTGCACGAGGCCGGCAGCCATCTGCTGTCGGTCATCGGCGAGATCCTGGATCTCTCGAAGATCGAGGCCGGACGGGTCATGCTTTCGGTCGAACCGGTCGATCTGGGCGGTCTGCTCGACACCTGTCGCGAATTGATTGCGCCTCAGCTCGAACGCGGCCGGATCGAGTTCGTCGTCTACCGGGACCCGTCCGTCGGTGAGATTCAGGCCGACCGGATTCGCTTGAAGCAGATCGTGCTCAACCTGCTGTCGAACGCCGCAAAATTCACCGAACCGGGCGGCAGCGTCACGCTTTCGGCGCGGCCGGGGCGGCTGGGCTTCGTCGAACTCCGCGTTGCGGATACGGGCATCGGCATGACCGCGGTCGAGCTGCAACTGGCGCTCGAAGTGTTCGGCCAGGTGGAAAGCAGCGTCGCCCGCAAACACCAGGGTTCCGGCCTCGGCCTGCCGATCGCGGTCGGCCTCGCCGAGCTTCACGGCGGCTCGCTGACGGTCCGCAGCGAGAAGGGTGTCGGAACCGAAGTGACAGTAACGCTACCGACCGGCGATTAGCGCTGCAGAAAATTCACGTTTCGCGTGTCTAACCACTTGATCCCGCCGCGTAAGAACGGCACGCTAGCGGGATATTAACGGCAGGCAGGAACCTTCCATGCAGATCGATAATCGTATCGCCGGCACTCGCGGCGACGGCACGGCTTGGCAACTCGGGTTGGATGTGGATGCCGGCCCGGACGTCGAACAGTTGCGGACAATCGGTGTCGTTAAGACGCGATTCGCGGACTGGGGCATCGGCTTGGTCGTCGATCTGAAATTCAGTCAGCCACCCGGTCCGCCGCTGGTGCCGCCTCAGGGTCCGCCGCTGGTGCCGCCTCAGGGTCCGCCGCTGGCGCCGCCTCAGGGTCCGCCGCTGGCGCCGCCTCAGGGTCCGCCGCTGGCGCCGCCTCAGGGTCCGCCGCTGGTGCCGCCTCAGGGTCCGCCGCTGGCGCCGCCTCAGGGTCCGCCGCTGGTGCCGCCTCAGGGTCCGCCGCTGGTGCCGCCTCAGGGTCCGCCGCTGGTGCCGCCTCAGGGTCCGCCGCTGGCGCCGCCTCAGGGTCCGCCGCTGGCGCCGCCTCAGGGTCCGCCGCTGGTGCCGCCTCAAGGTCCGCCGCTGGCGCCGCCTCAGGGTCCGCCGCTGGCGCCGCCTCAGGGTCCGCCGCTGAACCCACCGACCTGACCTTCCCGGAGGGAGGTCGATGGCGAACCTATGCCTGCGGCCATGATCGCCGCAGAACCGACGATTGCATTGCCCGGTGAGTCGCTGTCCGAGCTGGTGTGGCGACTCCATCCCGAAATGCATCGCCTCCTGGAGGGCAGGGCGGAAACGGACTGGGCCGAAGCGGATCTCGCTTCGGCCCACATCGGCTTCACGACCGAGCGGTTCGTTGCATTGCCCGGGCTGCTGTCGGCGGCCGATACGGCACTGCTCGGCCCCTATTACCGACGCCTGATCGCGGTGGGTCTGATGGGCTGGGCCACGGATCCGGTGCGCCTGGTGATTAACGACGACCCGGTCGGCCGGGCGTTGCTGCGCCAAATCCGGCCGACCGTCCAGACCATTGTCGGACGCCCGATCCGCGAGAGCTACACTTTCGCGGCCGAATATTCCGGCGGCGTGGCGCTGCGGATGCATACCGATCGCATCCAATGCGAATACACGATTTCACTGTTCCTGGACTATACGCCGCTCGTCCCGGGCGCGCGCTCGCCCTGGTCGCTCGACATCCTGTCGCCGGGGCGCCCGCAACCGCTACGGTTCCATCAGGCGCGCGGCGAGGGAATTCTGTTCAAGGGCCGGGAATTGGTGCATGGCCGCATGGCCTTGCCGGCCGACGAGCGCTGCCTGGTGCTGATGCTGCATTACGTCGATGCGGATTTTCCGGAAGAACAACTGGATCGGTGCTGAGGCCGCTCACGCCGTCGCCGCACCGATCCTTCGGGAAATTTCGGCGGCGGCGTGCAGCAGACCGAGTGCCGATAAGCCCCCTGACGACCTCGCTGCGCGGCTCGGCCGAACGGTTGGGGGGGACGGCCCCTGGAGGCCTGCCGGGATGGGTCGCGCCACACGCATTTCGGGCAAAAGAGCTATCTCGGGTAGGGCTTTGCCGATATAAGAAACTCTCGTAAAACGATCTTTTGGAGTCGCTATATGACTGGAAACTATAAGCCGAGATCCGTCACTTTGGACATGATCGCCGCGCTCGGCTTGATCGCCAGCGTCGAAGCCAGCCCCGCCGGGGCGCACGGGCTCGGCTCGGGTCAGGAACTGAAGCTCGCAGCGGAAACGCTGGCATCACCGGGTGTCCAGGTCGAATATCGCCTGTCCGATCTAAGCTGGACCGCATCCCTGCCGGGCGCGAACTCGGTGCCGTCGAGCCCGCCGGTGTCGATGGCAGCACAGTCGGTGCCGTCGAGCCCGCCGGTGTCGATGGCGGCACAGTCGGTGCCGTCGAGCCCACCCGTGTCATCGCTGACGTAAGAGCGGCCACCGAGACGACGCCGCGGGCTGACAACGGGCGGCCCGCGGTGACTGGCGAATTTCTCGACCTCGTTGTGATCGAGGCGGGACGGGGATATTCGATCGGTCCGGTCGCCGCTCACGCCGTCGCCGCGCCGATTTTTCGGGAAATCTCGGCGGCGGCGGCGCGCAGCAGGCCGAGCGTCGCCGCCGGGTCCTGGTCCTGGTCGCGCTGCGGCAGGAATGGCAGGGTCAGGGCCGCCAGCACCTGGCCGGAATGGTCCAGCACCGGACAGCTCATATCGGTAAGCCCGCTGACGACCTCGCTCGGAGTCATATCGTAACCGGCAGCGGCGATCGCGTCGATGCGCGGCCTGATCGCCTCGATCTCGACGCCGCTCTGGTGCGCGAGCACGGCCAGGACCTCGTCGCGCCGCCGGCGCTGGAACGCGGTCAGCACCCGGGCCGAGACGTAATGCATCGAGAACGGGAAGGCGGCACCCAGCTTGACCGACCAGCCCATCGGCCGGTCCGACTCGGCCAAGGCCACGGTCAGGAAATGCGCGCCGCTCATCATGCTGAGATGGCACGACAGCCCGACCCGCGCCGCCAATTCCTCCATCACCGGCAGGGCCGCCTGCTGCAGCCGGCGCGCCGGTGGATGCTGGGTCGCCAGTTGGAACAGGCGCAGCGACAGCCCATATTCGCCGGTCCTGGCATCGCGCGCGACATAGCCGCGCTGCTCCAGCACGCCCAGCATGCGGAAGATCTCGCCGACCGAGCGGCCGACCCGGGCCGCCAGGTTTTTCTGCGATAGGCCGTTGGGTTCGGCCGCCAGCGCTTCCAGCAGATCCAGGCCCTTTTCCAGCGCCGGCGCGCCCGGGCGCGGCAACGCATCTGCGGTATCTTGCTCGCCCGCCACGCTTATTTCACCGGCGTTGACATCAGCCTTCATAGGATTCCACACTTGAAATCGCATCGACACAGGAGAAATTTTATCCTTTAAAAATATGATGCATTCCGGAGGAAAGCCCTATGAAAAAGCTCTCGACGGCGGCGGTCGAACAGTACCGCGCCCATGGCTTCCAGGCCCCGATCCGCGCCATTCCCGCAGACGAGGCCGGCACGCTCCGGCGCCGGCTGGAGGCGCATGAGGCCCGCCACGGACTGCTGAAAGGCCAGATGCGCCACAAGAGCCACCTGCTGTTCACCTGGCTCGACGAGCTGATCCGGCATCCCGGCATTCTCGACGCGGTCGAGGATATCCTCGGCCCCAACCTGCTGGTCTGGGGCTCGTCCTTCTTCACCAAGGAGGCGCGCGACCCGGGCTTCGTGTCCTGGCACCAGGATTCCACCTACTGGGGCCTCGATCCGGCCGACATCGTCACGGCCTGGGTCGCGTTGAGTCCGAGCACGGCCGAAAACGGCGCCATGCGCGTCATCCCCGACAGTCACAAACTCGACCAGATCGCCCATCGCGACACCTTCGCCGAGGGCAATCTGCTGTCGCGCGGCCAGGAGATCGCGGTCGAGGTCGATGAGGCCAAGGCCCATATGCTGGTGCTGCAGCCGGGCGAGATGTCGCTGCATCACGTGCGGCTGATCCATGGCTCCGACCCGAACCCGTCGGACCAGCGCCGCATCGGCTTCGCCATCCGCTACCTGCCGACCTATGTCCGCCAGGTCGTCGGCAGCCACGACAGCGCCACGCTGGTGCGCGGCACCGACGAATTCCATCATTTCGAACCCGAACAGCGGCCCGACGCGGATTTCTCCGAGGCCGCGCGCGCCTTCCACGCCAAGATCACCGGCGACCATCAGCAGATCCTGATGCGCGATACCGGACGCACCGCCGCCGCTTGAACGACGAGACCAGACGTACTGTTCGACAGGGAGACCGGCCATCAGAGCCGGCAGGCGCGCGTTCCGTTCGGATTATTTCATCCGAACGATAAAGAATTCGCGCCAAACCAATAACGTCTGACTTTGATTCGATTACTCGTAATCAAATCAAAGTATCGGGAGGAACAAGTCATGTTCGCACGCCTGCGTTGGTTCATCATCGCGCTGCTGTTCGTCGGCGGCGCCATCAGCTATCTCGACCGCGCCGCGCTGTCGATCGCAGCCCCCTTGATCGCGAAGGATTTCCAGCTCGATCCTGGTCAGTTGGGCATTGTGTTCTCGAGCTTCTTCGTCGGCTACGCGCTGTTCTGCTTCGTCGGCGGGCTGGCGTCGGACCGGATCGGGCCGAAGAACGTGTTCACCATCGCCATGACGGTCTGGTCATTGTTCTGCGGCCTGACCGCGGTCACGGTCGGCCTCGGCTCGCTGCTGGTCGTGCGGGTCGTGTTCGGCATGGGCGAGGGGCCGTTCAGCGCCACCGCCAACAAGCTGGTCAGCAACTGGTTTCCCCGGCGCGAGCAGGCGAGCGCGGTCGGCATGGCCAATGCCGGCCAGCCGATCGGGGCGGCGCTGGCCGGCCCGATCGTGGGCCTGCTCGCCGTGTCGGCCGGCTGGCGCGTGTCGTTCGTCGTCATCGCGGCGATCGGCATCGTCTGGACGCTCGGCTGGGTCTGGCTCGCGACCGACCGGCCGCGGCAGCATCGCTGGCTGGCCGCGGACGACCGCGCGGACCTCGCCCGGGCCGACGCCGCCAAGCCCGCCGAGGCGGCGCTGCCGCTTGGCGCCTATCTGCGCCGCCCGGCCATCCTGGCGACCGCCTTCGCCTTCTTCGGCTATGCCTATATCCTGTATTTCTTCCTGTCCTGGTTCCCCACATACCTGACCATGGCGCAGCATCTGTCGATCCAGAAGATGGGCGTGGTCAATGCCATCCCCTGGATGGTGGGGTTCCTGGGACTGGCGTCGGGCGGCTTCGTGTGCGACGCGATTTTTCGCAAGACCGGCAATGCCCTGTTCTCGCGCAAGCTGGTGCTGGTCGGCAGCCTGATCGTCGCCGCGATCAGCGTGGCGCTCGCCGGCCTGGTCAGCGGCGTGGTGCCGGCGGTGGCGCTGATGGCGGTCGCGGTGTTCTTCATGTACCTGACCGCCAGCACCTATTGGGCGATCATCCTCGACACGGTCGAGGAAGCCCGCATCGGCGGCGTCAGCGGCTTCGTCCATCTGATCGCCAACCTGGCCGGCATCGTGGCGCCGGCGGTGACGGGCTATCTGGTGCAATGGACCGGGACCTTCACCAGCGCCTTCGCGCTCACGGGAGGAATCGCGGTGCTGGGCGCGGTCGCGGTGGCGTTTTTGGTGAAGGAGCCGCGGGGAGAGGCGGTCAGGGCGCGGGTGGTGGTGGCGGTTTGAGGGGGGATGAGGCTAGCCCGGGGCGGTGGAAACCGTCTCGGGTGTGTGAATAATTAGTTCTCCCTTGTGCTTATTTATTTCCGCCCGCTATATTGCTCTCACTAATCCTGCCATTCTCAATGTATTCTATCTCGCAATTTACTCTATATTCTTTAAAGAAATTGGAGAGTGCTTGATGAAGATCCCGCGCCCATTCAATCCGGTTAGAACCTCCCTTTATGAATTGGAGCATTTCATCAGGAGATTCTCGTAAGTGAAATACATTATTTCGAAAAATTCTAAGAGAATCTGCGTTTTTCTTAATAAGTTTTCCAATCCCATCGGCCAATGGAATTGCTTCAACAAAAATTGGCGGCCTTGTAGAAAGAATTGTTCTCACGTTTAATTTTCGAAATCCTTCACACGCAACACCAAGAAATCCGAGCCATGTTACAAAATATACCCTTTGATATACTTTATTTTTTCGACCGATTTTCCTTATTTTTGTTATTTTCTCTATTTTATCATAGTTTTCTAACATGACGTGTGCAGACAAAAAATAATGAGCGTACAGAACGAGAATTTCATCTTCGTCTCGATGCGGAAGTGTGGACAAGGGAAGTTCTCCAAAAGAATGGCTCAAAATCCCGGTCCAAAAAACTCACTGTGATAAGAGCGCCGGCTCGGGGGATGATATCAAATTCAAAGTGGCGATGAGCCATAAATGCTCGTCTCAATCCGACTCACGAATGTGCCAGAGTCGGATGCCACGTAAATAGGGAAGGCGAGACTGAAGCCCTTCCAGCCCTCCATGCACTTTAGCTTGACCCAGCCCGGCCCACCCGCATGCCCCAATAGCCCGCCCGCCCCTCACCACCACCGATCCCCCGGCCGCATCACATAATTCGCCACCACATACCGCCAAGGCATGACCACCAGGAAAACCGCGCCCAGCGCGCAGGCGAAGACCGTGCCCGCGGTGCCTTCGTCCATCTGGCCGGCCGACCAGAGCGGCAGGGCGACGACCAGCAGCCAGATCGTTTTCCAGGCCAGTTCGAAGAACAGCAGCGGCAGCATCCGGAGCGGATAGCGCAGCCCCAGCATCGCCAGAACCGACACGGCAGCGAGCACGCAGCTGGCGACGCCCTGCATCAACTCCCACGGCTTGTCATGGTGCAGGATGCCGGGCCAGATCTCGATGCCGAGGCCCACGACGATCAGCAGGTAGGCGGCCCTCAGGGCATAGAGGCGAAACAGCGAGACGTCGGTCATGGCGAAGGGTCCTTCTCGTCGATCGTTTCGGGCGGGTTATTCGACGTCCTTCAGGATCTTCTCGACCGCGCCGAGGCGCGTCGCGATCTCCGAAACCGTCGCCTGGATGGCGGATAGCGCCGCCGCGGTCTCGGCTTGGGTGGTCGCCGCCTGTGCCGCGATCCGGCGGTAGGCATCATCGTGGGCGAGGCGCGCCTTCGCCTGCCGGACGGCCGAGAAGGACCGGATGGCGACGACGAGCAGGATCGTGCCGAGCGGGAGACAGATGGTAAAAAAGTACGTGGATTCGGACATGGAAGGTCTCCTCTACTTCTCAGGTTTGGCCGTCAGGGAGGCCGCGGCCCGGGCGATCGCGGTCGGCGTCAGGTCGAAGCCGAAGGGGGCGACCTCGAAGTAATTCAGCGCCTTGCCGTCGGAGGACAGCTCGAGCCGGCTGGTGACGAGGCCGGCCTCTTCCAGCTTCTGCAGATGCAGATGCAGCAAGGGACGGCTGATGCCGAGGTCGCGGGCGAGCTGGCTGATGTACGTGCGCCCGCCCACCGTCAGCGCGGCGACGATGCGCAGCCGGTGCGGGCTGGCGAGTGCGGCCAGCATCGTCAGCAACCGGTCCCCGGCGGTCATTGTCGGAAGATCGTCTTTCATATGTAAGAAATTACTGACATATGAAAGAGAGTCAAGCGGATGCCGATTCCGGATCGGCAGGATGCGAAACGACGCAGCCCAGCCCTCCGCGCAACGCCGCTTGACCGGGTCCGGTCCAGCCGCGACGCTTCGGGGCACCCTTTCGACCCGCCGGAGCCCTCGCCCTGTCCGCCGATCCCCTCGCGACCGTGCCCGACCTGTCCGCACCATCCTCCGTGCTCCGCCATCGCGCCTTCGCGCTGTTCTGGGCCAGCCGGGTGTTCTCGACCGTGGCGTTCCAGATGCAGGCGGTCGCGATCGGCTGGCAGGTCTATGGTCTGACCGGCAGCGCCTTCGCGCTGGGCTTGGTCGGCCTCGCGCAATTCGTGCCGGCGCTGGCGCTGGCCTTCGTCGTGGGGCCCATCGCCGACCGCTACGACCGGCGGCTGATCGTGCGGCTGTGCCAGCTGGTCGAGGGCATCGCCATCGCCGGGCTGGCGCTGGCCTGGTTCACCGGCGGGCTCGGCATCGAACCGATCTTCGGGGCGATCTTCGTCATCGGCTGCGCCCGGGCGTTCGAGGCGCCGACGCTGCAGGCGCTGCTGCCCGGCCTGGTGCCGGCCGGCCTGTTGCCGCGCGCGCTCGCCTGGTCCTCGACCGCCAGCCAGACCGCGATCATCTGCGGCCCGGCCGTGGGCGGCTTGCTCTATGCCATCAGCCCGGGCACGGTCTATGCCGTCTCGGCGGCGCTGTTCCTGGTGTCGTGCGGCTTGATCGGGCTCATCCGGCTGGAGCGGGTGCCGCCGCGGCGCGAGCCGGTGACGCTGGCCTCGGTCTTCGCCGGCGTCGCCTTCATCCGCAGCCGGCCGGCGGTGCTGGGCGCCATCTCGCTCGACCTGTTCGCGGTGCTGCTGGGCGGCGCCACCGCGCTGCTGCCGATCTTCGCGCATGACATCCTGGCGATCGGGCCGTGGGGGCTGGGCCTGCTGCGCTCGGCGCCGGCGGTCGGTGCCTTGTCGATGTCGCTGGTGCTGGGCCAGATGCCGCTCCGGTCCCATGTTGGGCGGATCATGTTTTCAGCCGTGGCGCTGTTCGGGCTCGCCACCATCGTGTTCGCGCTGTCGACCTCGTTCTGGCTGTCGCTGGGCGCGCTGGTCGTGCTGGGCGCGGCCGATTCGATCAGCGTGGTCATCCGCCTGTCGCTGGTGCAGCTGGAGACGCCGGACGCGATGCGCGGGCGGGTGAGCGCGGTCAATTTCATCTTCATCGGCACGTCGAACCAGCTGGGCGAGTTCGAATCCGGCCTGACCGCCGGCTGGTTCGGCGCGGTGCCGGCGGTCCTGATCGGCGGCATCGGCACGTTGCTGGTCGTGCTGATCTGGATGCGCGCGTTCCCGTCGCTGGCGCGGCGGGACCGGCTGGAGAGTCCGGCGGCGGTCTAGCCGGGGAGCCTAGAAATCCAAATCGGTATAATGCTCGGCCGGCGGGTTGCCGGGGATATGGTCGGCCAGCAGCGGCCTGAAGCTCGGGCGCGACTTGATGCGGGCGTACCAGTCCTTGGCCAGTTCATGGCCGCCCCAGGGCACGTCGCCGATATAGTCCAGCACCGAGAAATGCGCGGCGGCGGCGATATCGGCCAGCGAGAAATGATCGCCGGCGAGCCAGCGGCGGCGCTCGACCAGAAAGGCCACGTAATCCAGGTGGTAATGGATGTTGGCATGGCCGGCGCGGATCGCCGAACTGCTGGGCGTGCCGTAGCCCAGCTGCCGCTTCAGCATCTTTTCGCCGACCAGATTCTGCGTCACTTCGCGGTTCATCTTGAGATCGAACCAGGCGATCAGGCGTCGCACCTCGGCGCGGTCGATCGCGTCGATGCCCAGCAGCAGCCGGTCGCGATAGACCTCTTCCAGATATTCGCAGATCACGCCGCTGTCGGCGATCGGCGTGCCGTCGGCCTCGACCAGCACCGGCACTTCGGCCGCCGGGTTCATCTGCAGATATTCCGGCCGCCGGTCCCACACGCGCTCGTGCTGCAGCTCGAACTCCAGGTTCTTTTCCTTGAGGACGACGCGGACCTTGCGCGAAAACGGGTCGAGCGGGATGTGGTAGAGGATACGCATGACGGCGGGGCGGCTTCCGGGGCTGGTCTGTTTACCAAACTAGCGCCGGATGCCGCCCGAGTACCAGCAGAGACTGGTTAATTCACGCGCTGCGGATATCGGCCAGAAAGGTGCCGACCCGGGCGCGCAGCTGTTCGGCCTGCTGGCCCAGCTCGTCGGCGGCGGTCAAGACCTGGACCGAGGCGGCGCCGGTTTCCTCGACGCTCTGGTTCAGGCCGGTGATGTTGCTCGAGACTTCGGTGGTGCCGCGCGCGGCCTCCTGGACGTTGCGGGCGATTTCCTGGGTCGCCGCCCCCTGCTGCTCCATGGCGGCGGCGATCGAGGTCGATATCTCGTTCATCCGGCCGATGGTGGCGTCGATGCGCTCGATCGCGGCAACGGCATTGCCGGTCGAGCTCTGCATGGCGGCGACCTGGGCCGAGATATCCTCGGTCGCGCGCGCGGTCTGGGTCGCCAGGTTCTTGACCTCGCTCGCCACGACCGCGAAGCCCTTGCCGGCCTCGCCGGCGCGGGCCGCCTCGATCGTGGCATTGAGTGCCAAGAGGTTGGTCTGGCCGGCGATATCGTTGATCAGGCGCACGACCTCGCCGATCTTCTGGGCGGCCTCCGACAGGGTCTGCATGGTGCCGCCGGTCGCGGCCGCCTCCTGTACGGCCTGGCCGGCGATGGTCGAGGATTGCACGACCTGGCGCGCGATCTCCTGGATCGAGGACGACAGCTGCTCGGTCGCCGCCGCCACGGTCTGCACGTTGCTGGAGGCTTCCTCGGACGCGGCGGCGACGGCGCCGGCCTGCTTGGAGGCGAGATCGGCATTGTCCGACATGCCGCCGGCGGTCGCGCGCAGTTCGGTCGCGGCCGAGGCCAGGAAGTTGAGCGCCTCGCTCGCCTGCTGGTCGAAGGTCGCATTGATCGCCTCGATCCGGGTGGCGCGCAGCTGCTTCTGGGCGTGGTCCAGCTGCTGCGCCTCGGCCAGATGCTCGGCCTTGACCATGCTGTCCTTGAACACCTGGACGGCGGTCGCCATCGCGCCGATCTCGTCCTTGCGGCCGAGCCCGGTGATCTCGGTCGACAGATCGTGGCCGGCCAGGCGCTTCATCGCGTCGGTCATGCGCTGGATCGGTGTCGAGACGCTGGCCACCAGCCAACCGCCGAGAATGGCGCACAGCGCCGCCGCGAAGATCAGTGCCAGGATGACGACCCATTTGGTCGAATCATAGATCGCGGCGCCGCGATCGGCCGCCTTCTTGCCTTCCAGGACATTGAAATCGGCATCGTCGTTGAGCGCCTTGATCGCGCGGTCGAAGCTTTCGCGCGACGCGCCGTTGAACAAGGCAGTGGCGCCCTTGGCATCATGCGCCTTGGCCAGATCGAGCATCTTGCGGGTGATCTGCCCGTAGCCGGCCCATTCCTGATCGAACTGCTTGATCAGCCGCTCTTCGTCGGTACCGGCCGAGATCAGCGGGGCATAGGTCGCCCGGGCCTTGGCAATGCGGTCGGTGCCCGCCGCGATGTCGGCCATGGCCTTATCGAGGTCGCCGCCGTCGGCGGCGACCAGCATGTAGCGCGATTCCCGCAGGCGGAAGCTGTAGATCGAGGTCAGCAGCTTGCTCATCTGGCCGGTGCTGGGCAGCCAGTCGTTCCGGATTTCCTCGGCATTGTCGTTGACGGCGCTCAATCGGGTGATCGAGAGCAGGCCCAGGATGACGACGATGGCGAGGACGACGGCGAAACCGAGCGGGATTTTGACCCGGATCGCGAGATTGTTGAGCATGTTCATGGCTGAGCCTTCCCAATTCGGCGCCGTTCGGCGTCGCGGATGCGTGAGTTTGCACCCTTTCGGTTTCATATTCGTTTAAGCACCCAGCGACGGATTTCTCTTGGCTTCGAACCTGAGATATATACGACCGTTCGTCGGAAGCGCGTTGGAGGGGGCATGCGAGAGGCCGAACCACCGGTCAAGGATGCCGTCCGGCTCTTGAAGCGCCTGCGGCTGGCCTCGATCGTGCTGCCGCTGCTGCTGTCGGGCGCGGCTGCGTTCTACGATTACACGACCATCACCGCCAACGTGATCCGTCAGGTCGACACCACGACGGGCATACTGGCCGAACATGCCGAGAAAGTGCTGGAAACCAACGATCTCGTGCTGACCGATGTGGCCGCGCGGATCAAGGGCATGGACTGGGCGCAAATCGCTGCGTCCGAGGATCTGCACAATTGGTTCGTCGATCTGACCCATCAGCTGCCGCAGCTCGAATCGGTCTTCCTGGTCGGCCCGGACGGCACGGTTGCGCTCAGCAGCCGTGCCTTTCCGATCAGGCCGTACGACGTCACGATGCGGGACTATTACGCCGATGCGCGGGCGGGCGATCCCGGGCTGTTCGTCAGTCGTCCGTTTGTCGAGCAGTTGTCGCAGACGACGGGGTTCACGGTCTCACGCCGCCTGGGCGGACCGAATTTCGTGGGGCTGGTCGCCGTCACCCTGTCGCCGCGCTATTTCGAGAACTTCTATCGGTCGATCCTCGAGACGTCCGACGTCGGCGTCGCGGTGCTGGAGGATCTGAACGGCAACTTGCTCGTGCGCTATCCTGCCGCGTCGGATCTGACTCAGGCGATCGTAAAGGGCGGGCCGGTCTATCGACGGCTTGCCGAGGGCGTCGATCATGCGGTGATCCGCGGCAATTCCGGTATTGACGGCGCTGCCCGCGTCGTCGGCTATCGCCGCCTGGAAAGCTATCCGAACCTGGTCGTCGCCTTTCGCATCAACGCCAGCAGCTATCTGCGACCCTGGTTCATCCATGCCGGCTTCCTGGCGGTGCTGGCCGTGCTGACCGCCGGGCTGCTCTATGCCGCGACGACGACCGCCATGCGCCGTGCCGAGGCCGAGCGGGCTGGAGCGCTGCGTCTGGTCGAAGAGACACGGCGGCGCGAATGGGCCGAAGAGGCGCTGCAGCAGGTGCAGAAAATGGAGGCGCTCGGCCGGCTGACCGGCGGCGTCGCGCATGATTTCAACAATCTGCTGGCGGCTGTGCTGGGCTCGCTCGAGCTGGCGGCCCTCAGGGTCAGCGACCCGACTGTCGCCCGCCTGCTGGGTTCGGCAACACGCGCGGCCGAGCGCGGCGCCAAGCTGACCGCCCAGATGCTGGCCTTCTCGCGCAATCAGCGGGTCGCTCTGCAGGCGATCGATCCCAATACCATGATCCGAGGCATGGACGAGATGCTGCGGCGGACGCTGGGCCCGTCGATCCGGATCAATTACCGCTTGGCCGACGATCTCTGGCCTGCAACGGCCGACCCGACGCAATTCGAATTGGCCATTCTCAACCTGGCGATCAACGCGCGCGACGCCATGCCGTCGGGCGGCGTCCTGGGCGTCGCCAGCCAGAACGTGACGGCCGGCGCGGCGACGCCGCCGGATTTGCGGCCCGGTGACTATGTGCAGGTCAGCGTCTCCGACAATGGCGTCGGCATGCCGGCCGAGGTCAAGGACCGCGCGTTCGAGCCGTTCTACACGACCAAGGGCGTCGGTAAGGGCACCGGGCTCGGCCTGTCCATGGTCTATGGCCTGGCCAAGCAGGGCGGCGGCACGGTCGTCATCGACAGCGAGCCCGAATGGGGCACGTCGATCCATCTGTATCTGCCGCGCAGTGCCGTGGTGCCGGTCATGGTCGAGCCGCGGGTCGAGACGGTCGCGGCAGCACCGGCGGCGCGCATTCTGCTGGTTGACGACGACAGCGACGTGCGCGATTTTGCCGCCGAGGTGCTGCGCGGCCTGGGCCATGACGTGGTCGAAAGCCCGAACGGCGTCGATGCGCTGCGGCGGGTGGCCGACGATGCCGGCTTCGACTTGATGATCGTCGATTTCGGCATGCCGCTGATGAACGGCGCCGAGGTGGCGGCCGCGGTCAAGCGGCACCGGCCCCAACTGCCGATCATCTTCATCACCGGCTATACCGAGGGCACCGCGCTGGAAAGCTGGGTGCGCGACGGCTATCGCCTGCTGAACAAGCCGTTCCGCCTGTCGGAAGTGGTCGAGGCGCTCGATGAGGCGCTGAAGCGGGATGCCAAGGCGCCGGTGCCGGGCTAGCGGCGGAACCGATCAAAGTCCGGGCGGTTAGGAGACGTCATTCTCCGGATCCAAGGACTCCCCCATGGCCAAAACCAACGGAACAGCCCCGACCGCGATTGTCGGCAACGGCGGCGAGACGCATCAGACCGCATCGACGCCCGAGACGCGCATCACCACCAACCATGGCGTGCCGGTCGGCGACAATCAGAATTCGCTCAAGGCCGGGAGCCGGGGGCCGACGCTGCTCGAAGATTTCGTGCTGCGCGAGAAGATCCAGCATTTCGACCATGAGCGGATTCCGGAGCGCATCGTCCATGCCCGCGGCTCGGCCGCGCACGGCACGTTCGAGCTGACCAAGTCGCTGGCGAAATACACCACCGCCAAGATCCTGACCGAGGTCGGCGCCAAGACCGAGCTGTTCACGCGCTTCTCGACCGTGGCCGGCGGGGCGGGCTCGGTCGACACCCCGCGCGACGTGCGCGGCTTCGCGGTCAAGTTCTACACCAAGGAGGGCAACTGGGATCTGGTCGGCAACAACATCCCGGTGTTCTTCATCCAGGACGCGATCAAATTTCCCGACCTGATCCATGCGGTCAAGATGGAGGCCGATCGCGGCTATCCCCAGGCCGCCAGCGCCCATGACACGTTCTGGGACTTCATCGGCCTGATGCCGGAATCGACCCATATGATCATGTGGGCCATGTCCGACCGGGCGATTCCGCGCTCGCTGCGCATGATCGAGGGCTTCGGCGTCCATACCTTCCGCCTGGTCAATGCGGACGGCGAGGCGACCTTCGTCAAGTTCCATTGGCGTCCGATCCTCGGCACGCAATCGACCGGCTGGGACGAAGCCTTGAAGATCGCCGGCGCCGATCCGGATTACCATCGCCGCGACCTGCATGAGGCGATCGCGGCCGGCGACTTTCCGGAATGGGAATTCGGCGTGCAACTGCTGACCCAGGCCGAGGCCGACGCGCTGCCCTACGACATCCTGGATGCGACCAAGCTGATCCCGGAGGAGGTCGTGCCGATCCAGGTCGTCGGCAAGATGACGCTCAACCGCAACCCGGATAATTTCTTCGCCGAGACCGAACAGGTGGCGTTCCTGCCGACCAACATGCCGCCGGGCATCGACGTGTCGGAGGACCCGCTGCTGCAGGGCCGGCTGTTCTCGTACCAGGACACCCAGCTGTCGCGTCTGGGCACGGTCAATTTCCACCAGATCCCGATCAACCAGGCCAAGGGCTGTCCGTTCCAGAACTTCCAGCGCGACGGCCATATGCAGACCCAGGTGCCGACCGGCCGGGCCAATTACGAACCGAACAGCCTGGGCCAGGCCGGCGAGCCGGGCGGTCCGCGCGAAGATCCCGTGGGCGGCTTCCGCAGCTTCCAGGCGCCGGTCGCCGAGACCAAGGTCCGGCTGCGCGCCGAGACTTTCGCCGACCATTACAGCCAGGCCCGGCTGTTCTTCCGGTCGCAGACCGAGATAGAGCAGGCCCATCTGGCCAGCGCCATCGTGTTCGAGCTGTCCAAGGTGACGATCGAGGCCGTGCGGCTGCGCGTGCTGGGCAACCTGCGCAATGTCGATGAGAGTTTGGCGAAGCGCGTCGCCGACGGGCTGGCGATGGATCTGCCGGCGAAATCCAAGGCGGCGGCCGAACCGCAGGATATGGACCCGTCGCCGGCGCTGCGCATCGTCGGCAAATACCCCGAAACGCTGAAGGGCCGCTCGGTCGGCATTCTGATCACCGACGGCAGCGACGGCGCCGTCATCAAGGCGGTCAAGAAGGCGGCCGAAGGCGAGGGCGCGACGGTCAAGCTGGTGGCGCCCAAGGTCGGCGGCGTGACGCTGAAGGACGGCTCGATGCTGAAGGCGGACGGTCAGCTGGCGGGATCTCCCTCGGTCATCTTCGATGCGGTCGCGATCGTGGTCTCGGCCGAGGGCTGCAAGCAGCTGCTGATGGAGAGTGCGGCGACCGACTTCGCGTCCAATGCCTTCATCCATCTGAAGGCGATCGGCTTCACGCCGGAGGCGAAGCCGCTGCTCGACAAGGCGAATGTCGTGCCCGACGCCGGCGTGGTCGATCTCGGCAAGGGCGCGGACGGCTTCCTGGTCCCGGCCCGCACGCGGCAATGGGCGCGGGAGGCGAAGGTGCGCATCCTGGCGTAGGGCGGGACAGCGTCGGCGCCGATCGGATAGGCTTCTCGGATCATTCCGATCCGAGAGGCCGATCCCCGTGAAGATTCTGCTCGCCGGCTTTCAGCACGAAACCAATACCTTCGCGCCGTCCAAGGCCGCGTACGAGAATTTCGTGCGCGGCGAGGGCTTTCCGCCGATGGTGCGCGGCGCCGACCTGCTCGGCCTGCGCGACGTCAACGTCCCGGCGGGCGGCTTCATCCTCGCCGCCGAAGCGGCCGGGCACACGCTCGTGCCGGTGATCTGGGCCGGCGCCAGCCCCTCGGCGCACGTGACCCGGGATGCCTATGAGCGCATCGCGGGCGAGATCCTGTCCGCCGCGCGGGCCGGGAATTTCGATGCGATCTACCTCGATCTCCATGGCGCGATGGTCGCGGAGCATGTCGATGACGGCGAAGGCGAATTGCTGGCCGACCTGCGCGCGATCGTTGGCCCGGACCTGCCGATCGTGGCCTCGCTCGATCTGCATGCCAACGTGACCGAGCGCATGCTGGCGAATGCGGATGGCCTGGTGGCCTATCGAACCTATCCCCATGTCGACATGGCCGAGACGGGCCGGTTGGCAGCGGCCTTCCTCCGGGATTTCATCGCCGTCGACCGGCATGTCCATCGGGCGTCGCGGCGCCTGCCGTTCCTGATCCCGATCAACGGCATGTGCACGCTGCTCGAACCGGCGCGCTCGGCCTATGGTCGACTCGCGGCGCTGGAGACCGGCGAGGTTCTCTCGCTGTCGTTCGCGCCGGGCTTTCCGGCGGCAGATTTCCCCGAATGCGGGCCCGTCGTCTGGGGCTATGGACGAAGCCCGGAGGCGGCGGCGAGGGCCGTCGATCAGCTCTATGATGAGTTCGTGGCGGATGAACCGGCCTGGGCGGTGCCGTTCCTCACCCCGGACGAAGCCGTGACCGAGGCGATGCGCCTTGCGATCGGCTCGGATCGCCCGGTGGTGATCGCGGATACCCAGGACAATCCAGGCGCCGGTGGCGATTCCAATACGACCGGGATGCTGCGCGCGCTGGTCCGCCACGGCGCTACGAATGCCGCGTTGGGCCTGATCTGCGATCCGCACGCCGCCGCCGCAGCGCACGCGGCCGGTCTGGGCGCGACGATCCGGCTGGCGCTGGGCGGGCGGTCCAACACGCCGGGCGACGAACCGTTCGACGCGCGTTTCGAGGTCGCGCATCTGTCGGACGGCCGCTGCACGCTCGAGGGGCCGATGATGACCGGGGCCAAGGTCGATCTCGGCCCGACGGCCTGCCTGCGCCTCGGCGGCGTCCAGATCGTCGTCAGCTCGCACAAGGCCCAGATGCTCGACCGGAACCTGTTCCGCGTCGGCGGCGTCGTGCCCGAGCGGATGAAGATCCTGGTCAACAAGAGCTCGGTCCATTTCCGCGCCGACTTCGCCCCGATCGCGGCCGCGATCCTGGTCGCCAAGGCGCCGGGGCCGATGCAGGCGGACCCTGGCGACCTGCCGTGGCAACGGCTGGCGCCCGGGATCCGGATTCGGCCGGGCGGCCCCGGCTTTCAAGCTGGCGGCACTACTCCGCCACCGCCGTGATCTTCATCGCCGAGAGCGGCAAAGGGCCGGGCGTGAGGCTGAAGAAGGACAAGACCTGATGCCCACGGTCTGTACGCTGCTGGGGCGCAATCGGGATCCATTTCTATTACAACGACCATCTCCCGCCACGCTTTCACGCCGACGCTGCAGGGTGGGAAATTCGGGTGGAGATCGTGTCGTTTGCGATTTCGCTGGTGAGCGGATCGATGCCGCCGTCCAAGGTGTTACAAGACGTCCTTGACTTTGCAGCCCGTCGGCAGGCCGAATTGGCGCTCTGCTGGACGCGATGCCAAGCCGGCGCGAAACCGGGGAAGGTGGCACCATGACGATACAAGCTGTTCCTCGCGATCGGAAAATCGTCGAAGTCAGCGCTGTAAAGCCCGGGCTTCTGGTGCTGACCTGGGAGGGCGGCGCCATGGGCTGGGTAGACATGCGACAAAGCATCGCCACCCAATCAGTGTTCGAGTTCTTAAAGGATCACGATGCTTTCGCAGGCGTTCGCGTCGCAGACGGGGGCACCTCGATCTACTGGACCGACCACGAGGGCGACATCGTCGATATGGATACAAAGTCGCTGTGGCTGCGCCGTCGCCCGATCGGGCCAGCTCCGACTGAGAGAAAGATGCGCGCCATGCCCAACCGGCACGCGGCACAATAGGTCTATGTGCGCCGCGCGCAGAATCGCTGCGCTCGGCCGTCGTGCGCCTTCCACCGCGGCCAAGATCGCGACCAATCGGACCTTATCGAAGCGCGAGCTTCTGACGGCGACCCAGGTCGAAGCGATCCCGTCACCAAGGCGGAAAATTCTTGAAACGCGAACGAACGGCCGCCCACGAGTTTGCAACCTCCGCCTTATGTGACGCCGGTCTCGACCGGCGTCAGTTCGGCCTCACTCCGCCGCCACCGCGGTGATCGGCACTGCCAGCCGGTGCAGCATTTCCTTGGGCACGACATGCCAGAAATGGCCGAGCTCGCGGGCCCAGTCGTTCAGGATCTGCTCGGCGAAGCGCGACTGGGTTTCGCTCACGTGCTCGCGGATCAGGGCCTCCAGCGCGTCCGACCAATGCTCGGTCTCGATCCGATGCAGCCCGATCGTTTCCGGATTGATCAGATGCTGCAGCTTGTTCTGCGGGTCATAGACGAAGGCCATGCCGCCAGTCATGCCGGCGCCGAAATTCTCGCCGACATCGCCCAGGATCACGGCAGTGCCGCCGGTCATGTATTCGCAGCCGTTCGAGCCGCAGCCCTCGACCACCACCTCGGCCCCGGAATTGCGCACGGCGAAGCGCTCGCCGGCCTGGCCGGCCGCGAACAGGCGGCCGGACGTCGCGCCATAAAGCACCGTATTGCCGATGATGGTGTTCTCGTTGGTCGCGAGCGAGCTTGACGTCATCGGCCGGATCACGATCGTGCCGCCCGACAGGCCCTTGCCGACATAGTCGTTGGCGTCGCCGACCACTTCCAGCTTCAGGCCCTGGACCGCAAAGGCGCCCAGCGACTGGCCGGCCGAGCCGCGCAGGCGGACGGTGATATGGCCCGGCTGCAATCCGGTCTGGCCGAACTTGCGGGTGATCATCGAGGAGAGCCGCGTGCCGATCGCGCGCTGAGTGTTGCGCGTGTTGTAGGTCAGCTGCATCTTTTCGCCGAGGTCGAACAGTGCTTTGGCGTCCTGCAGCATCTGGGCGTCGAGCGTATCCGGCACCTCGTTGCGGCCTTCGAGCGTGCAATAGCGCGGATAGTCGCCGGGGTCCGCCTGGGCCAGGATCGGGTTCAGGTCCAGGTCGTCCAGATGGGCCCAGCCGCGGTTGACCTGGGTCAGGAGATCCGTGCGACCGATGATCTCGTTCAGCGAGCGGGCGCCGAGCGAGGCCAGGATCTCGCGCACCTCTTCGGCGATGAAGCTGAATAGGTTCACGACCTTTTCCGGGCTGCCCTCGAACTTCTCGCGCAGTTCGGGGTCTTGCGTGCAGATGCCGACCGGGCAGGTGTTGGAATGGCACTGGCGCACCAGGATGCAGCCCATGGCGACGAGCGAGGCGGTGCCGAGGCCGAATTCCTCGGCACCCAGGATCGCCGCGATGACCACGTCGCGCCCGGTCTTGAGCCCGCCGTCGGTGCGCAGCCGGACGCGGTGGCGCAGGCGGTTCAGCACCAGCACCTGATGCGCCTCGGCCAGGCCCATTTCCCAGGGAATGCCGGCATGCTTGATCGAGCTTTGCGGGCTGGCGCCGGTGCCGCCGCTATGGCCCGAGATCAGGATGACGTCGGCCTTGGCCTTGGCGACGCCGGCCGCGATCGTGCCGATGCCGGAGCGGGCGACCAGCTTGACCGTAACCTTGGCGTCCGGGTTGATCTGCTTCAGGTCGTAGATCAGCTGGGCCAGATCCTCGATCGAATAGATGTCGTGATGCGGCGGCGGCGAAATGAGCGCCACGCCCTCGGTCGAGTGGCGCAGGCGCGCGATCAGCGCGTCGACCTTGAAGCCCGGTAGTTGCCCGCCTTCGCCGGGCTTGGCGCCCTGGGCGACCTTGATCTCCAGCTCGCGGCAATTGTTCAGGTATTCGGCCGTGACGCCGAACCGGCTCGACGCCACCTGCTTGATCGCGGACGACGCATTGTCGCCGTTGCGCCGCGGCTTGTAGCGCGCCGGATCCTCGCCGCCCTCGCCCGAGTCCGACTTGGCGCCGATCCGGTTCATGGCGATCGACAGGGTCTCGTGCGCCTCGGGTCCGAGCGCGCCCAGCGAAATGCCGGGCGAGATCAGCCGCTTGCGGATCTCGGTGATCGACTCGACCTCGTCGAGCGATACGGCCGGCTTCTTGTAATTGAAGTCGAGCAGGTCGCGCAGGTTGATCGGCGGCTGCTTGCGGATCGCCTCGCTGTATTTCTTGAAGGTCGCGTAGGAATCCTTGGCGACCGCGGTCTGCAGCAGATGGATCATGCTGCCTTCGAACGCGTGCTTCTCGCCGCCCTGGCGGAAGCGGTAGAAGCCGCCGACCGGCAGCGCGATGAAATCCTGGGCATGGGCGCGGGCATGCGCCTCCAGCGTCTTCAACTGGATGCCCTGCAGGCCGATGCCCGAGATCTTCGAGGTCATGCCCGGGAAGAATTCGGCGACGAGCGAGCGCGACAGACCGACCGCCTCGAAATTATAGGCGCCGCGGTAGGACGAGATGACCGCGATGCCCATCTTGGCCATGATCTTCAACAGCCCGTCGTCGACCGCCTTTTTGTAGCGGGCGACCGCGTCTTCCAGCCGGACATTGGGCAGCAGCCCACGGCGATGCCGGTCGGCGATCGTCTCCTGCGCCAGGTACGCGTTGACCGTGGTGGCGCCGACGCCGATCAGGACGGCGAAGTAATGCACGTCGAGGCACTCGGCCGACCGCACGGTCAACGAGGTGAAGGTCCTGAGCTGCTGGCGGACCAGATGGCTGTGCACGGCACCGGTCGCCAGAATCATCGGGATCGCGGCGCGGGTGGCGCCGGTCGCCTTGTCCGACAGGATGACATGGTTGCAGCCGCCGCGGACCGCGTCCTCCGCCTCGCGCTCGATCCGGTCGAGCGCCTCGCGCAGCACCTTTTCCGGGCTCGCGGCGCCATCGGCCGGCACCTCGAACGTGCAGTCGATCTCGGTCGCCGACGCGCCCATATAGGCGCGCATCGCCTGGAATTCGGCGTTGCTCAGCACCGGCGAGGCCAGCTGCAACAGCCGGCACTGGGTCGCGTCCTCGTCCAGGATATTGCCGAGATTGCCCAGGCGCGTGATCAGCGTCATGACCCGGCGCTCGCGCAAACTGTCGATCGGCGGGTTGGTCACCTGGCTGAAATTCTGCCGGAAGAAATGATGCAGGCCGCGATAGACGTCGGACAGCACGGCCAGCGGCGTGTCGTCGCCCATCGAGCCGATCGCCTCTTTGCCGTCCTCGGTCATCGGCTGCAGGATCAGCTCCAGATCCTCCATCGACCAGCCCATGGCGACCTGGCGGCGGCGCAGCTCGTCGCGATCGAACTCGGCGGCTTCCGGGCCGCCCTGTTTGATCAGGCTGTCGAGCACGGTGATGTTCTTGACCCATTCCGAGAACGGCCGCTCGCGGCACATCAGGTCCTTCAGCTCGTCGTCGCGATAGAGCTGGCCGTGGCGCAGGTCGACGCCCAGCATCTGTCCGGGGCCGAGCCGGCCCTTCTCGATGATGTTGCTCTCCTCGACCCGGACCATGCCGGTCTCGGAGCCGGTGATCAGCAAGCCGTCCTTGGTGATGCAATAGCGCATGGGCCGGAGGCCGTTGCGGTCGGTCGCGCCCAGCACCCAGCGGCCGTCGGTCATGGCAAGCGCCGCCGGCCCGTCCCACGGCTCCATGACCGAGTTGCAGTAGGAATAGAGGTCGCGATGCGCCTTGGGCATCTGCTCGCGCGACGACCAGGCCTCCGGCACCATCAGCGCCTTGACCATCGGCAGCGGCCGTCCGGAGCGCGACAGCAGCTCGAACACATTGTCGAGCGCGGCCGAATCCGAGCCGGACGCCTGCACGACCGGCTTCAAATCCTCGATATAGCCTTCGAGCGCCGGGCTCGCCATGCGCGTCTCATGGCTCTTCATCCAATTGATATTGCCGCGCAGCGTGTTGATCTCGCCATTGTGGGCCAGCATGCGGAACGGCTGGGCCAGCGGCCAGGTCGGAAACGTGTTGGTCGAATAGCGCTGATGATAGATCGCGAAGGCGGATTCGAAGCGCGGGTCGAGCAGGTCGGGATAGAAGGCCGTAACCTGTTCGGCCAGGAACATGCCCTTGTAGATGATCGAATTGGCGCTGAGCGAGCAGATGTAGAAGTCGCGCAGCTGGTCGGCGATCACGCGCTTTTCGATCCGGCGGCGCAGGATATAGAGATCGCGCTCGAACTGCTCGCGGCCGTTGTCCTTCGGGTTGGCGATGATGATCTGTTCGATCTCGGGCCGGGTCGCGTTGGCCTTCTCGCCGATGATGTCGATGTTCACCGGCACCTGGCGCCAGCCGTAGATCGCATAGCCGAACGACAGGATCTCGGTCTCGACGATCGAGCGGGCGCGCTCCTGGCCGTCCAGGTCGGTGCGCGGCAGGAACACCATGCCGACGGCGAGCGGCAGGTCGCGCGATTCGTTCGAGCCGGAGCGGGCGACATGGGCGCGGAAGAACGCGTCGGGGATCTGGATATGGATGCCGGCGCCGTCGCCGGTCTTGCCGTCGGCATCGACGGCACCGCGATGCCAAATCGCCTTCAGCGCCTCGATCGCGGCTTCGACCACGGCGCGGCGCGGCTTGCCGTCGATCGAGGCGACCAGGCCCACGCCGCAGGCGTCATGCTCGTCGAGCGGGTCGTACAGCCCTTCGGCCTCCAGATGCGCCGCGTTGATCTTGTAGTTCAGCGCGAAGGCGTCGCCGGATTCGATTTGATTTTCGATTTCGTGGGACATGGCGATAGCTCCCTTCACTCGGCGGCGGCGACGGCCGCGCCTTGTTCGATGACATAGCGGGCGATCGAGGCGGCAGCGTCGCGGCCGTCGCGGATCGCCCAGACGACGAGTGAGGCCCCGCGCACGATGTCGCCGGCGGCGAACACGCCGTCGATGTTGGTCATCATGCTGCGATGATCGACCTTGATCGTGCCCCACTTGCTGACACCCAGTTCCGGCGCCTTGAACAGCGTCGGCACGTCCTCCGGATCGAAGCCCAGCGCCTTGATCACCAGGTCGGCCTGGATCGAGACCGCGCTGCCGTCGACCATTTGCGGGATCTGCCGGCCGGACGAGTCGGCGACGCCCAGATGGATCGAATGGGCGCGCACGCCGGTCACGTCGCCGTCGCCCAGGAATGCCTCCGGGGCGGACAGCCACAGGAATTCGACGCCTTCTTCTTCCGCGTGGCTCACCTCGCGCTGGGAGCCGGGCATGTTGCGGCGATCGCGGCGATACAGGCACTTCACCGACTTGGCGCCCTGGCGGACGGCGGTGCGCACGCAATCCATCGCCGTGTCGCCGCCGCCGATCACGACGACGTTCTTGCCGGCGGCATCGAGCCCGGCATCGTCGACCGCGTCGCCCAAGCCGCGCCGGTTGCTGGCGGTCAGGTAGTCCAGCGCCGCGACGATGCCGCCCTGGCCGGCGCCGGGGGCCATCAGGTCGCGCGCCTTATAGACGCCGGTCGCGATCAGGATGGCGTCGTGCTCGGCACGGAGTTCGGCCAGGGTCTTGTCGCGGCCCACTTCGAAATTCAGATGAAAGGTGATGCCGGCCGCCTCGAGCAGCTGATGGCGGCGGCTGACGACGGCCTTGTCCAGCTTGAAGTTGGGGATGCCATAGACCATCAACCCGCCGACCCGGTCGTAGCGGTCGTAGACATGGACGGTGAAGCCCTTCAGGCGCAGCTCCATCGCGGCCGCCATGCCGCCGGGGCCGGCGCCGATGATGCCGACCGACCGGCCTAGTTCCCGCTTCGGCGTCGGCGGCTTGACCCAACCGCGCTCGAAGGCCGTATCGGTAATGTATTTTTCGACCGAGCCGATCGTGACGGACTCGAAGCCCTTCTCGATGACGCAATTGCCTTCGCACAGCCGGTCCTGCGGACAGATGCGGCCGCAGATTTCCGGGAAATTGTTGGTGGCCGACGAGATCTCGTAGGCCTCCTCCAACCGCCCTTCGGCCGTCAGCATCAGCCAGTCGGGGATATTGTTGTTGAGCGGGCAATGCACCTGGCAGAACGGCACGCCGCATTGCGAGCAGCGCGAGGCCTGGGTCCGGGCGGCGTCGGGCGCAAAAGCGGCATAGATCTCGTCGAAATCGTGACGACGCGCCTCGGCCGTCCGCTTGTCCGGATTGGCCTGGTCGATCGTGGTGAACTGCAACAGCTTCTGCGCCATGTGGCCGCTCCGGATATGCGGTCGAGGAACGCCCGGCCGGCGCCAGGCTCAACCGCATATAAGGCAGCAAACCAGCGCTCTCCAAGGGAAAATGGGAATATTGTTCCGAATCGGACATGATTTCCTGCGTTGCAGGGCGGGAATGGCGCAGCGCAGGGCGACCGAATCGCGGGGCGATCCCCCTATACGTCCGGATCGGATATAATGGATTTTAACGCCAGCCCGGCCTGCTCTGCCCGTAATTTTCGGCCGAATTTCGTGGCGCGCTGGTCGGAAAACATCGCAACGGCTTCGAGGTTGCTGCCCCTTCGCGCCGCGTCAACATCGCGATCACTTATTGATTGGCTGCCTGCTTAGGGGTGGCGACCGTGTAATAGAGCATGTGTTCGTCATAGGCGATGTACAGGCGGAGCTGCTTCAGCAGGCTCATGCCGATGCGAATGTCCGGCTGTTCGGTGTTCGCTTTGTTGAGGTGCGAGCCGATCGTCGGGATTCGAGCCGCCATATTGATCGGTTTAACCGCTATCTTGGTGTTATGGAGTGTGATGTCCCCGAAGGTGAGCGATTTGAACGTGTGTTCATACCTTGGCAGCTCACGCCCATCCGAGTCGGGCCAGGTTCCGGTTTGCGGCATATCAGGTGCGCCGGCGACAAGGCCGAACCGGTCTTGCGCCGTGGCGAGCCTCAAGGTCGTCATGCCGTAGCCGGTCGCGATCACGGCGCGGAGGGATTGTCCGTCGGCGATCACATTTAGTTCCGGCTCGCGCCTGAGACCCGTATCAGACAGGAACATCGGCGTGGCGAAATATTCTTTCGCCCAATAGACCGCTTGCCCCTGGCAGTGGTCGTGATCGAAGAAATTCACCTTGCCCTCGGCAAGGTTTATCTCGAGATCATAGCTGGAGAGATAGTCGGATGCCAAGGCGCCGACCGGCTTGCCCTCCGTTCCGTCGCCGGGGCTTGGAGAGATCACAAAGGTGCCGTTCGCGGTTTTGGCATTGCCCAGCATCAATGAGGAAATCTCTGTCTTCTGGTTCAGGAGGCGTTGGCCGCTCGAAAAGACCTTGCCGTGAAAATCCTCGAGCGTCATGCCGGCGCGTTTGGCGAATGCCTCATGCAGAGTGGAGACGTCGGAATTCGTCGCGGCGATCAATTTGACCGGGATGCCGTTGACCGTTGCTTCCAGCACCAGTTCCCCGTCGGGGGAAAGCGAGGCGGGGATGGAAGCGACCAGCTTCAGGCCGCAGCCCTCCGCCGCATAGCCTGCCGGCATCCAAGCGCCTGCCACGAGAGCGAGAGCACCCGGAATCCATGAAGATTTAAACCGCATATCTACACTCTAAAGACGAGGGTAATCGCGCAGATCTACCATCGAGACCGGACTTGGGCCAGTGTTTTGCTTGCGATGGATGTGGCCCTATGCCGGATGGCGTGGCGAGAATCTTCCGCCGGTGCGGAAGCGCTCCAGATAGCTCTGCAGGACCACCTCCGGCGCCGTCGGCGTGATGCCCAGGTCCTCGATCGTGCGCGCGCCGGGCGAGACGACATTGTCGCGCTTCAGCATCATGACCTGATCGCGCGTCAGCAGCTTGCCGGGCAGATGTTCCAGGATCGCCGCCTGGAACGAGGCCAGCCCGAACGGGATCGAGATCAGCGGGAAGGTCGGGCGATCGATCTCGCGCAGCATCAGGCGCATCAATTCGGCGAAGCTATAGATGCGGGGACCGCCCAGCTCGTAGGTCTGGCCGGCGGCCTCCGGCCGATCGAGCGCCGCCAGGACCGCATTGGCGACGTCGCCGACATAGACCGGCTGGAACTTGGTCTCGCCGCCGCCGATCAGCGGCAGGAACGGCGACAGGCGCGTCATCCGGGCGAAGCGGTTGAAGAATTGATCCTCCGGCCCGAACACGATCGAGGGCCGCAGGATGATCGCGGTCGGAAATGCGGCACGCACCGCCTGTTCGCCGTCGGCCTTGGATTTGGCATAGAGCGATGTCGAGGCGCCGTCTGCGCCGATCGCCGAGAATTGCACGAAATGCTCGGCGCCGGCCGCCGCGGCCAGGCGGGCGATCCGTCCGGCGCCCTGATGCTGCAGAGTATCGAAGCGCTGCTTGCCGCCCTCAGCCAGAATACCGACCAGATTGACCACCAGATCGGCGCCGTCCATCGACGCGGCGACGAAGGCCTCGTCGCCGACATCGCCGTCCATCAGGACGATCTGGCCGACGTCGCCCATGGTCTGCAGATAATTGCCGCGCCGGGCGTGCCGGCCGACCACCGACAGGGTCACGCCCCGCTGGGCTAGCCGCTTCACCACATAGCGGCCGATGAAGCCGGTGCCTCCGAAGACCGTCGCGCGGCGAATGGGAGCCATGTTCAGACCTCTTCCTGGAATGCCGATCATTGAAAACGCTAACGCCTGAAAAGGCTTGGCGGTCCCTGGGCTGCGTCAATCTTTTGCCGGGCCGGGCAGGCCCGGGAGCGACCGATCGGGTCATGACAATAGGGTGAAAAGTCTGGTTGACAGGATGCGCGGCCTCCCTTATCACCCCGTCCTCACCTAAGCCCAGGTGGCGGAATTGGTAGACGCGCTGGTTTCAGGTATCAGTGGGGGCAACCTCGTGAAAGTTCGAGTCTTTTCCTGGGCACCATAGTGATCCTCCTGTCCGTCTGATCTTCCTTACGAAGGTCGGACGGACGGAGAGGGACCCCTCCCGCAGGATATCGCCCCGTGACCGTTACTTATCACCGCGGCGATCTGCCCGCCGGCCTTTCCTTCGGAACGTCAGTCGCCATCGACAGCGAAACCATGGGTCTCAACCCGTGGCGCGATCGTTTGTGCGTGGTGCAGCTTTCGTCCGGCGACGGTACGGCCCATGTCGTGCAATTGCCGCAGGGCGAGTATGACGCGCCCCATCTCAAGGCGTTGCTGACCGACCCGGCCGTGACCAAGATCTTCCATTTCGGCCGGTTCGACATCGCCGTCCTGAAGCAATATCTGGGCGTCGTGACCGGCCCGGTCTATTGCACCAAGATCGCCTCCAAGCTCGTGCGCACCTTCACCGACCGCCATGGCCTGAAGGATCTGTGCAAGGAGCTGTTGAACATCGAGCTATCGAAGCAGCAGCAGTCGTCCGACTGGGGCGCCGACATGCTGACCGACGAACAGATGAAATATGCCGCGTCCGACGTGCTCTATCTTCACCAGATGAAGGAAAAGCTCGACGTGATGCTGGCGCGCGAGGGACGGACGGAACTGGCCCAGGCCTGTTTCGAGTTCCTGCCGGCCCGCGCGCTGCTGGATCTGGCCGGCTGGCCGGAAAGCGACATCTTCGCCCATTGACGGCAGATCTTCGCGACCCCGCGCTTTGGCGCGGGGAAGGTCTGTCCGTTTGCCGCATCGCGGTGAATTGACTTACACCGGGGGCTCCTCTATAGACGGGCGCTCGAATTTTGATGACTAAGCGTTTGGAGTTCTCGTCGTGAAGCGCACCTATCAGCCCAGCAAGATCGTCCGTAAGCGGCGTCATGGCTTCCGCGCCCGCCTCGCCACGGTCGGCGGCCGCAAGGTGCTCGCCGCACGTCGCAGCCGCGGCCGCAAGCGCCTGTCGGCCTAACGGCCGCCTAAGGCGGCGCTCATGCCCCGTACTCTCGGCCGGATGACCGAACGCAAGGATTTCTTGCGCGTCGCCGGCGGGAGACGGAAATGGGTCGCCCCCGGCCTGATCCTTCAGGTGGCGCCGAGCGACGCGCCTGAAGCGGCCGGACCCCATGCCGAGGGGCGCCGCATCGGTTTTACCGCATCGAAGAAAGTCGGCAACGCCGTCGCCCGCAACCGCGCCAAGCGCCGTCTGCGCGCGGCGGCGCGTGCTTTGCTGGCCGGTCATGGTCAGCCGGAACATGATTTCGTTTTGATCGCCCGACAGGAAACCGGCGGCGTGCGCTATGCGCAATTGCTGGCGGAGCTTGAAAAGGCGTTGCGGCGGCTCAAAGTCTGGCGTGACGATGTCCTCCCGGCTTCGGCCCGGTAGGGAGGCGACGATGGCCAGTGTTTTGCGCGGGCTGATCTGGCTCTACCGCATGCTGATCTCGCCGATGCTCGGCCCGAAATGCCGATTCGAGCCGAGCTGTTCGGCCTATGCCATGGAGGCGATCGGCCGTCATGGCGCCTGGACCGGCAGCCTGCTGTCGCTGCGCCGGCTCGGCCGCTGCCACCCCTGGGGCGGCAGCGGCTATGATCCGGTTCCCGAATTGAATGCACCTGCGCCGACCGATCGTCCGGCGCATCATGTTGGATGTCGGCACGCCCGCTAGGGCGGCGTGCCTTGAGAGGACCCATGCAGGGAATGGAGCAGCGTAATCTCGTCATCTTCATCGCGCTGGCTATCGCGATTTTGCTTGGCTCCCAATATCTGCTGCCGCATCCGCAGCGGCCGGTACAGACGGCCCAGCAGGTGGAGCAGAGCAAGGCCGCCAGCGGCGCGCCGGCCGGACCGGACGCCGCTTCCGGCCTGCAATTGCCCAATGCCGCGACCGAGGCCGCCGCGACCGAGACGCGCGATCAGGTGCTGGGCGAGACCGCCCGCGTCGCCATCGATACGCCGCGCATGTCGGGCTCGATCAACCTCAAGGGCGCGCGCTTCGACGATCTGACGCTGAAGGATTACCGCGAGACGGTCGATCCGAAGAGCCCGGCCATCGTGCTGCTGTCGCCCTCGGGCGCACCCAACGCCTATCGTGCGTCCCAGGGCTGGATCGCCAAGGACCCCGCGGTCAAGGTGCCGACCGACGATACCGTCTGGCAGGCGACCGGCGGCACGCTGGCGCCGGGCAAGCCCGTGACGCTGACCTGGGACAACGAGGCCGGCCTGACGTTCAAGCGCGAGATCTCGGTCGACGATAATTTCCTGTTCACGGTCAAGGATAGCGTGAGCAACGCCGGCAGCGCACCGGTGGCGCTGTTCCCCTACGGTTCGGTCGCCCGCACCGGCGAGCCGTCCGCGTCTTCGACCTGGGTGTCCTATGAAGGCCCGATCGGCGGCTATACCAGCGGCGCCGAGGAACTGAGCTACAAGGACGTCGCCGCCGGCAAGACCCAGCCCAAGGAGACCGTGGGCGGCTGGCTGGGCTTCTCCGACAAATACTGGCTGGCCGCCGTGGCGCCGGACCAGAAGACCGCGATCACCGCGCGCTTCACCCATTCCGGCACCGCCGAGACGCAGACCTATCAGGCCGACTATCTGGGCGCCGAGACCGATGTCGCCCCCGGCGCTTCGATCGACAATGATGGCGTCGTGTTCGCCGGCGCCAAGGAAGTGAAGCTGCTCGACCATTACACCAAGAACGCTGGCCTGCCGAACTTCGACCGGGCCGTCGATTTCGGCTGGTTCTATTTCCTGACCAAGCCGATTTTCTATCTGCTCGATTGGCTCTATGGCGTGGTCGGCAATTTCGGCATCGCCATCCTGATGCTGACGGTCGTCATCAAGGGCCTGTTCTTCCCGTTGGCCAACAAGGCCTTCAAGAACATGGACAAGATGAAGCAGCTGCAGCCGCAGATGGCGAAGCTGAAGGAGCAGAACGGCGACGACAAGGTCAAGCTGCAGCAGGAAACCATGGCGCTCTACAAGCGCATGGGCGTGAACCCGGTCGCGGGCTGCCTGCCGATGCTGCTGCAGATCCCGGTGTTCTTCTCGCTCTATAAGGTGCTGTACGTCACCATCGAGATGCGGCATGCGCCGTTCTTCGGCTGGATCCACGATCTGTCGGCACCCGATCCGACCACCCTGTTCAACCTGTTCGGCCTGATCCCCTGGACGCCGCCGCTGTTCCTGATGATCGGCGTCTGGCCGGTGATCTATTGCATCACCATGATCCTGCAGCAGCGCATGCAGCCGACGCCGCCGGATCCGACCCAGGCGAAGATGATGCAGTTCATGCCGTTCGTCTTCACCTTCATGCTCGGCAAGTTTCCGGCCGGCCTGATGATCTATTACTCCTGGAACAACATCCTGACGGTGTGCCAGCAGACGCTGATCCGCCGCCGGGGTGCCGCGGCCGCCGCCCGCGCCGCGGCCCGGGCCTGAGATGGATGACGAGCTGGAGCCGTCGCCCGCGGCGATCGACGCCGGGCGGCGGCTGTTCGCCGCCGAATGCGGCTTCACCAACGGGTCGACCAAGCTGGAGACGATCCCGGCCGCGACCCTGCCGGAGGTCGCCTTCGCCGGACGCTCCAACGTCGGCAAGTCGAGCCTGATCAACGGGCTGACCGGCCGCAATACGCTGGCGCGCACGTCCAACACGCCGGGCCGGACCCAGCAGCTGAATTTTTTCGATCTGGGCCAGCGCCTGGTGCTGGTCGACATGCCCGGCTATGGCTATGCCAAGGCGCCCAAGACGCAGATCGCCGCCTGGAACGGGCTGGTGAATGATTTCCTACGCGGCCGCTCGACGCTGCGCCGGGTCTGCGTGCTGATCGACGCCCGCCATGGCCTGAAGGACGTCGACGAGCCGATCATGAGGATGCTCGACAGCTCGGCGGTGTCGTATCAGATCATCCTGACCAAGGCCGACAAGGTCCGGCCGAACGAGCTGGCCGCGCGCAAGCGCGAGATCGCGGCCGTGCTGGCGACCCATACGGCAGCGCATCCGACCATCCACGCGACGAGTTCGGAGGACGGCACCGGCATCGCCGAGCTGCGCGCGGCGCTCACCGCGCTTGCAGCTGTCACGACAGTCGGCTAATGCGGTCCGTAGAGGATCACCAGAGGGCCGGCGGGGATGATTAGCGAAGCAGAGATCGCGCTGAAGGCGGAAATCCTGTCCGACGCGCTGCCCTTCATGAAGCGCTATGCCGGCAAGACCGTCGTGGTGAAATACGGCGGCCATGCCATGGGCGACACCATGCTGGGCGCGCGCTTCGCGCGCGATGTGGTGATGCTGAAGCAGATCGGCGTCAATGTCGTGGTCGTCCACGGCGGCGGCCCGCAGATCGGCCAGATGCTCGAGCGGCTCAAGATCAAATCCTCGTTCATCGACGGCCTGCGCGTCACCGACAAGGAGACGGTCGAGATCGTCGAGATGGTGCTGGCCGGCTCGATCAACAAAGAGATCGTCGGCCTGATCCATGCCGCCGGCGGCTTGGCCATCGGCCTCAGCGGCAAGGACGGCGGCCTGATCCGCGCCAAGAAGCTGGAGCGGACCAAGCGCGATCCGGAAAGCAACATCGAGCAGGTGCTCGACCTGGGTTTCGTCGGCGAGCCGACCCAGATCAACACCTCCGTGCTGGACCTGCTGACCCGTTCGGACATCATCCCGGTCGTGGCACCGATCGGCCTCGGGGCCGAAGGCGAGACCTACAACATCAACGCCGACACCTCGGCCGGCGCCATCGCCGGCGCCATGAAGGCGTCGCGCCTGCTGATGCTGACCGACACCGCCGGCGTGATGGACCAGGACAAGAAGGTCATGCCCGAAATCTCGGTCGATCAGGCCCGCGCCATGATCGCCGACGGTACGATCTATGGCGGCATGATCCCCAAGATCGAGACCTGTCTCGACGCGGTCGAGCAGGGCGTCGAGGCCGCCGTCATCCTCGACGGCCGCAAGGCGCATGCGATCCTGGTCGAGCTGTTCATCAGCTCGGGTGCCGGCACGCTGATCCGCAAGAAGTAGGAATACCGGCGCCGCCGAGCGAGGCGGCGCCGGCCGTTCACGTGTTACCGGACCGTGCCGGCGACGATGTAGAGCAATCCCCCATTGGCTGCATGCAGGCGCCGCTCGGCGATGGCCGTGTCGCTCTCGGCCGCGCCATCGAGCAGGGTCTGCCACGCCCGCTCGATCCGCGCCGGGTCGGCCCCGCCCGCCGCCAGGTCGGCGGCGAACTCCGCCCGGTCGTAGGGACCGGTGCCGTCCGCGCGCCAGCGCTGGATCGCACTCAACTGCGCCTGCTGGTCGGGCGTGCCATAGGGCGGCACCAGCGGCAGCGCCCGATCGCACAGCCAGACGCGGATGTCGGCGAGGCCCGCCTGGGCGAACAGGCCGGGCAGCAGATCGCCCAGATATTCGCAGCCGAGCCCGCGCCGCCGCCGGCCCTCGACCAGGCGCCAGGCGACCTCCGTCTCGTCGAGCAACTGCTGGAGCGGCGTGTCCGGCGTCAGCGACGAGACGGCCATGCGGTTGAACAGATTGTTCGGCTCGACCGCCACGACCTGGCCGCCCGGCCGCGTGATGCGAATCATCTCGGCGATCGCCTTCAGCGGTTCGGCCAGATGGATCAGCAGGGTCTGGCAGGTCGCAAGATCGACCGAACGATCCGCCAGCGGCAGGGCCAGCGCATCGCCCTCCAGAAACCGCGCCGACAGGCCCGGTGCGCCTTGGGCGAAGCGTTCGCCGGCGGCCGCCACGTTCGCCGGATCGCGATCCACGCCGATCAGATCGGCGCCGGGCGCCAGATGGCGGGCCAGCAGTCCGCCCCAATGACCGATGCCGCAGCCGATGTCGGCCAGCGTGCCGACCCGGTCCAGCCGCAGGCGCCGGGCCATCAGGTCGAGGTAGTCGTCATTCCACCAGTAGTCCCGCTCTTCGCCGAAATAGGCCGAAGAATGCGGGCGTGAGTCGTCGCTCATGTCCCAATTCCTTGAAGACGTCAGGATGCATCCGCTCGAAAACGCGGACGGTCGAAGGTCGAAAAGGGAGAGAAGCGGCTACATGGGCTGGAGTATAACGGAGGCGTCCCGCGCGGCAAGAGACACCCTGCGCCCTGAAAGGCCTGCTGATGCATCAACTCGGTTCGACGATGCGGATCATCCGCCCCGCGCCACATGTCATTGGTTTCTACGACGGGCGGATCGCCGGCGTGCGCGCCTATTCGGACCGGCCGAACTGGCTCGACGACGGTGCCTTCACCCTCGGCATCTGTTCCTACGCGATCGTCGAAGGCCCGGAGGCCCTGGTGTACGACACCCATATGTCGCTGGCCCATGCTCGGATCATCCGGCGGACGCTCGACGCTCTGGGCGTCACCGCGATCCGCGTCGTGCTCAGCCATTGGCATGCCGACCATGTCGCCGGTAACGAGGTCTTCGCCGATTGCGAGATCGTCGCCAATATCCTGACGGCGAAGATGCTGCACGACAGAAAAGCCGCGCTCGAAGCCCGCGACCCGCCGATCAAGCCGCTGATCATGCCCAATCGTCTGTTCGAGGGGACGCTGAGCCTGACCGTCGGCACCGTCGAGGTCGAATTGCGCCAGGCCGACATCCATAGCCATGACGGCACGGTGCTGTTCCTGCCGCGGACCGGCCTGCTGCTGGCGGGCGACACGCTCGAAGACCCGATCACCTACGTGGCCGAGCCGGACCGGCTGCAGCATCATCTGATCGATCTTCGGCGCCTGGCGGGCTGGCCGATCGCGCGCATCCTGCCGAGCCATGGCGCGCAGGGGATCATCGAAGCCGGCGGCTATGACCGCGGCCTCATCGAGGCGAGCCTGCGCTATGTCGAGAAACTGGACCGCTGCCGCACCGAACCGGAACTGGCCGAGCCGGATTTGAGAAGCTTCGCCGCCGCTGCCTTCGAGAGTGGCGCCATCGGCTATTTCGCCGCCTACGAGCCGGTCCACCGCGCCAATCTCGCGGCCATTGCGGCCGTTCGCTGACTAGACCCCGGCCGGCACCAGGGTCCGGAAGAATTCGATCTGCCATTCCAGTTCGGCGGCACTGAGCGGAAACGTGCCGCCGCTGGCGGCGATCAGGCGGGCCTTCGGCGGCAGATGGGCGACGCGCAGCTGCAGCTGCAGCGCCAGCCGCATGGTGAAGCCGGCCTTCCAACTGAGCGCGGTCAGGCCCTTGGCGCTGTGGGACGCGAGGATCTTGGCGACCACCGCCGGCGGCAGCTTGGAGCGGAGCGACAGCGCCGCCACCAGGAAGTCCCGCTCGCCGTCGAGCGTTTCCAGCACGGCATCCTCGTTCAGCAGGCCGGTGGCGAACAGCCGACGGGCGCGGGTGACCGGATGGTCGTCGTCGAACTCGGCACTGACCGTGGTGGTCGGCAGCATGCCGGGGGTCGCTTCGCGTTCGTGGATGATGATCTCGATCGCGGCATTGGTTTCCGGATCGAGATCGGGACGGCTCTGCAGCACCTGCAGCAGCCGCTCGGCGACGAAGCTCGCGAGGCGCACGGCGGCGCCGTCGGTCAGTTGCGGCCGGCCGACCAGCGGCTCATGCCAGATCTCGACCGGGGCGGCCCGATCGACCACGCGGTCCAGGGTATCGGGTGCGATGGTCGCATCCTTGTTGGCCAGCAGGATGGCGACCGTCGGCGCGCTGCCATGCTCGACCACGGCGTCCGAAACATTCGGCCCGATGGCGGGGCGTCGGGCGACGGCGCCGATCACCGCCTCGTCCGGCGCGTGCTCGACGATCTCGACCAGATCGGCGTCGGCGATCCGGCCGACGAAGCCCAAGGCGGGCACGGCCACGGCGCTGGTGCGGTCGCGCCCCAGCTCGGTCATCAGATGCGACGGCACGGCGGCTATGCCGCGCGCGGTTTCGGCGACCAGTTGGCGCACGCGGGGCAGGTCGTCCCGCGCCAGCGCTTCCAGCACCTGGACGGTCAGCTGCCACAGCTGGGCGGCGTCATGGGAGCTCAGTTCCTGGGATTGGCCGGCAATCTTCTCGGCGATGAGGGTGCGGATTTCGGGCTGTTCGTCGAGCGCCAGCAGCAGGTCGGCCTGACGCGGCGTACGCCGGTGCGCGGCGATGGCGGCGCGCACCTCGGGCGATTGGTCGCGCGCCAGAAAGAACAACAGCTCCGGCGCGGTGTCCGGATCGCTCGCGATCGAACGGCGGACGCCCGGATCGCCGTGGCGCGCCAAGGTCTTGGCTTGGTCGAACGAGTAAGAAGCCGTTCGGCCGCTGCCCAATCGTCCGAAAAGTCGTGCGATGGCGTCGCGCAGCACGCCACACTCCCTGTTATCGTTTTCTGGGGCGGTCGCCCGATGTCGCCCCCTGCTTAGCGTGCCCGCGGTTAAGCGGCTGTTAAGCCGTCCCTCTCGACATTCCTGCCAAAACCGGGAAGAACCCTGGTGCCGCCTTTTCTTCCAAGCCCCGGGATGCTCTTGTCGATCGAATTCTCACCCATAAGTGATCGGCCCGTCGCCGACCATGGCGGCGCGCTCGATCGGGCGATCGCCCGGTTCGGCGGCGTGCGCGCCGACTGGATCGATCTGTCGACCGGCATCAATCCCTGGCCTTATCCGGTGCCGGCGGTCCCGGCCGAGGCCTGGACCCGCCTGCCGGACGAGGCGGCACTGCGCGGGCTCATCGAGGCCGCGCGTGCCTTCTACGGTGCTGCCGCCGATGCCGCGGTGACCGTGGCGCCCGGTTCCCAGGCGCTGATTCAAATGCTGCCGCGTCTGGTACCGCGAGCCCAGGTCGCCGTGGTCGGGCCGACCTATGCCGAACATGCGCGCTGCTGGGCCCTGGCGGGGCACGACGTCCAGGTGATCCAGACGATCGAAACATCGACCGCGCCGATTCTCGTGCTGGTCAATCCGAACAATCCGGACGGACGGCGTTGGATATCCGATCGTCTGCGCACGCTGGCTGAAAGCCAGGCGGCGCGGGGCGGCCTGCTGGTCGTGGACGAGGCCTTTGCCGAGGTCGTGCCGAATCTCAGTCTGGTCCCCCAGGCCGGGATGCCGGGTCTGGTCATCCTGCGTTCGTTCGGCAAATTCTTCGGGCTGGCCGGTCTGCGCCTGGGCTTTGCGTTCGGCCCAGCCGCGTTGATCGGGCAACTCAGTGCCGCCTTCGGCCCCTGGGCGGTATCCGGTCCGGCGTTGGAGATCGGGCGAGCGGCCTTGTCCGACCACGATTGGGCCGGAATGACGCGGGGCCGGCTGGCGGCAGCGGCGCAATCGCTGGATGCGGTTCTGTCCGCCGCCGATATCGAGCCGATCAGCGGCACCGACCTGTTTCGCCTGGTGCGGATCGCCGCAGCCGGTCAACTCGCCGATCGGCTGGGTCGCCACCATATTCTGGTTCGGCGCTTTGCCCGGCAACCGGATTTTCTGCGCTTCGGCCTGCCGCCGGACGAAGCCGCGCGCGCCCGACTGCGTGCGGCTCTCATAAATAGGGACGATTGAGCCATGCCTGTGTCCCCGCATGAAGTCGAGGCCTGGGTCTTCGATCTCGACAACACGCTCTATCCCGCCGGCTCGAACCTGTTCCAGCAGATCTCGACCCGCATGGGCGAGTTCATCATGACGCTGCTGGGGCTCGACGCCGACGCGGCGAAGCGGGTGCAGAAGCGGCTGTTCACCCAGTACGGCACAACCATGCGCGGGCTGATGACCGAGCATGCGATCGATCCCCATGAATTCATGGCCCATGTCCATGACATCGATCTGTCGATCATCGCGCCGGCGCCGGCGCTCGATGTGGCCCTCGCGGGCCTGTCCGGCCGCAAGCTGGTCTTCACCAACGGCTCGGTCCGCCATGCCGAGCGCGTGCTGGAACGGCTCGGTATCGCACATCATTTCGAGCTGCTGTTCGATATCGCCGCGGCCGATTTCCTGCCCAAGCCCGATCCGACCGGCTATCGCCGGCTGGTCGAGCATCACGGCGTGGTTCCGGCCCGCTCGGCGATGGTCGAGGATATGGCGCGCAATCTGGAGCCGGCGGCGGCGCTCGGCATGCTGACGCTGTGGGTGCGTTCGCCGCTCGATTGGGCGAAGGAAGGCGCCGACCAGCCGTACGTGCACTATCAGACCGACGATCTGACCCAATGGCTGGCGACCCATGGGGCCGTGTTGGATCGGGGCGGGGCTGCGTCGCTGCCGGGTTGACAGGGTTGCCGGGCCCCCGCCATGGTTCCGGCCTTCCGTTTGAAACAGCCAAGAATGTGCCATGACCACGTTTTCGCTCGCTGCCGCCATCGATGCCGCCTGGGATGCCCGGGACACGATTTCGCCTGCCACGACCGGCGATGCGGCCGATGCGATCCGCAAGGCACTGGTTCTGCTCGACAGCGGCGAGGCGCGGGTGGCCGAGCCGGTCGATGGCGGCTGGAAGGTCAATCAATGGCTGAAGAAGGCCGTGCTGCTATCGTTCCGCCTGTCGGCCAACGTGATCATGCCGGGCGGCGCTAGCGACCCGAGCCTGGGCGAGGGCGTCTGGTGGGACAAGGTCCCGTCCAAGTTCGCCGGCTGGAGCGCCCAACGCTTCCAGGCCGCAGGCTTCCGCTGCGTGCCGGGCTCGGTCGTGCGCCAGTCGGCCTATATCGCGCCGAACGTCATCCTGATGCCCAGCTTCGTCAATGTCGGCGCCTATGTCGGTAGCGGCACCATGGTCGATACCTGGGCGACCGTCGGTTCCTGCGCCCAGGTCGGCCGCAACGTCCATCTGTCGGGCGGCGTCGGCCTGGGCGGCGTGCTGGAGCCGCTGCAAGCCGATCCGGTCATTATCGAGGATGATTGCTTCATCGGCGCGCGCAGCGAAGTGGTCGAGGGCGTCCGGGTCGAGCAGGGTGCCGTGCTGTCGATGGGCGTGTTCCTCAGCGCGTCCACCAAGATCATCGACCGCACCACCGGCGAGATCTTCGTCGGCCGCGTGCCGGCCTATTCCGTCGTGGTGCCCGGCTCGATCCCGGGCAAGGCGCTGCCGGACGGCTCGCCCGGCCCGAACCTCAGCTGCGCCGTGATTGTCAAGCGGGTCGATGCCCAGACCCGGTCCAAGACCTCGATCAACGACCTGCTGCGGGCATGATCCCGGCGCTCGATCCGGTCGGCCTCGCCGCCGACCTGATCCGCCGGCCGAGCGTCACGCCGGCCGACGCGGGCGTATTGGAGGTGCTGGCGGCGGCGCTGGAAAGCGTCGGGTTCACCTGCACCCGCTTGCCGTTCAGTGAGGCCGGCACGCCCGATATCGCCAACCTGTTCGCCAAGCTCGGTTCCGGCGGCCGGCATTTCTGCTTCGCCGGCCATACCGACGTGGTCCCGGCCGGCGATGCCGCGTCCTGGAGCGTCGACCCGTTCGGCGGCGTGGTGCGCGACGGCTGGCTGCTGGGCCGCGGTGCGGCCGACATGAAGGGCGCCATCGCCTGCTTCGCCGCGGCCGCCGGTCGGTTCGTGGTCGCGCGCGGGCCGGATTTTGGCGGCACGATCAGCCTGCTGATCACCGGCGACGAGGAAGGCCCGGCGATCAACGGCACGGTCAAGCTGCTCGACTGGCTGGCGATGCAGGGCGAGACGCTCGACGCCTGCGTGGTGGGGGAGCCGACCAACGCGCGCCAGCTCGGCGACATGATCAAGGTCGGCCGGCGCGGCAGCATGACCGGACACCTGACGGTGCATGGCATCGGCGGCCATACCGCCTATCCGCATCTGGCCGACAATGCCGCCCATCGCTTGGTCACGATGCTGTCGGCGCTGACCGCCGCGCCGCTCGATGCTGGCACCGAGCACTTCCAGGCCTCGACCCTGCAGATCTCGACCATCGATATCGGCAACCCGGCGACCAACGTCATTCCGGCCGCGGCCCGCGCCAGCTTCAACATCCGCTTCAACGACGGCTGGACCGGCGCCAGGCTGGACCAGTGGCTGCGCCGGACACTCGACGCCGTCGGCGGGCGTTACGATCTCGAAATCCGGATCAGCGGCGAGAGCTTCCTGACGCCGCCGGGCGCCATCGCCGCCCTGATCGCCGATGCGGCCGAGCAGGTCACCGGCCGCCGGCCCGAGTTCAGCACGACGGGGGGGACCTCGGACGCGCGGTTCATCAACCGCTTTTGTCCCGTCGCCGAGTTCGGCCTGGTCGGCCTGACCATGCACAAGGCCGACGAGGCGGTGCCGGTCGCCGATCTGGAGGCCCTGACCCGGATCTATCAGGGCGTGCTGGAGCGCTTCTTTCCGGCATGAGCGAAACCCTGCGGGCCCTCAGGGGCGCGGCGCGCTTTTGCCGATTCGATCCGGCGGCCGTTGCGGAATTCGATCCTGGGGTCAATGCCACAAAGCGCTCGTTCATGGCGGCGCTCTACTGCGTGCCGTTCAATGTCGCCATCGTGGCGCTGGACCTTCAGCATGCCAAAGCGCCGCCGGACGACCTGTCGCTCTTTGCTTTGGTCCAGATCATCGCCTACGTCATCCAGGTCGCCGGCTTTCCGCTGGTCCTGTTCGGATTGACGCGCTTCCTCGGCGTGGTCGAGCGGTGGCCGTTGTTCGTCACGGCCCAGAACTGGTTCGCCCTGCCGGCGATCGCGGCACTCTCGATCTGTATCCTGCTCGACTATTCCGGAACGCTCGGCGGGGAGGCGGGCGCCGTGCTGTTTCTGCTGGTGCAGGGTTATGCCTTTGCCGTCGAGGCCTTCATCGCGCGGGTGACGCTCGGCGTGACCGCGCTGGCGAGCATCGCGATCGTGCTACTCGACTACGTCATCGGCATCGGCGTCGACCGGCTCGCCGCCCTGCTCTAGCATCGCCTCGGGCGGATAGAGCACCTTGGTCAGATAGAGCCCGCCCGCCGGCGCCGTCGGGCCGGCGGCGGCCCGGTCGCGGGCGTCGAGCGCGCGCTTGACGTCGTCCGGGCGCCATTGGCCGGATCCCACCAGCTTCAGCGTGCCGACGATGTTGCGGACCTGATGATGCAGGAACGAGCGCGCCTCGGGCACGACATGGATCTCGTCGCCGACCCGGCTCAGCGTCAGGCGGTCGAGCGTCTTCACCGGCGATTTCGACTGGCAGAGGGCCGCGCGGAAGCTGGTGAAATCATGGTGACCGACCAGATGGGCGGCGCCGGCGATCATCGCCTCCAGATCGAGCGGCAGCGGCACGTGCCAGACATGGTTCCGCTCGATCGCCGGCGGCGCCCGGCGGTTGAGGATGCGGTAGATATAGGCGCGGTGATGCGCCGACAGCCGGGCGTGGAAGCTGTCCGGCACGCGCTCGACCGCCAGAATCGAGATCGCGGCCGGCTTCACATGATAATTCAGCGCGCCCTGCACCTCGCTCACACGGTAGGCGCGCGCCAGATCGACATGGGCGACCTGGGCGGTGGCATGAACCCCGGCGTCGGTCCGGCCGGCGCCCTGCACGCGGGCGGCCTGGCCGGTGAAGCGCTCGACCGCGGTCTCCAGGATCTCCTGGACCGATGGGCCGGTCAGCTGACGCTGCCAGCCGACCAGACCGGTGCCGTCATACTCGAGGGTCAGTTTGTAGCGGGGCACGGCAGGATCACGCCCGGATCGATCTTAGTGCCGTTCAGGAACGCGCGTCGCTCGACCGGCGCGCGGCCGGGCCGCTGCAGCAGGGTCGGGCGCAGCACGCCGCTGCCGCAGGCGATCGCCAGGTCCTGGTCAAGAATAGTCCCCGGCGCGCCATGCCCGGGCTCGACCCGCGCGGCCAGCAGCTTGATCCGTTCGCCCTGATACTCGAACCAGACGCCGGGCCAGGGATTGAGCGCACGGATCTTGCGATCGATCACGGTGGCATCCTCGCGGAAATCGAGCGCACCTTCTTCGCGGGTCAGCTTGGCGGCATAGGTCACGCCGGCCTCGGGCTGCGGCTCGGCCGCGAGCGTGCCGGCGGCGACGCCGTCGAGCGCCGGGACGATCAGGTCGGCACCCATCGCGGCCAGCGCATCGTGCAGGCTCTGGGCGGTGGCATCGGGCCCGATCGGGACGGTGCCCTTCAGCAGCATGGTGCCGGTGTCGAGGCCGATATCCATCTGCATGATGGTGATGCCGGTCTCTGTATCACCGGCCAGCAGCGCGCGCTGGATCGGGGCGGCGCCGCGCCAGCGCGGCAGCAACGAGCCATGGACGTTGAGGCAACCGAGCCGGGGCGCCTCCAGGATCGCGCGCGGCAGGATCAGGCCATAGGCCGCGACCACGGCGGCGTCGAGCCGCAACGCCGCGAAGGCGGCCTTCTCCTCGTCGGGCTTGAGCGAGGCCGGGTGACGGACGGGCAGGCCCAGCGCCTCGGCGCGCGCCTGAACCGGTGACGGCTGGGTCTTGTGGCCCCGGCCGGTCGGGCGCGGCGGCTGGCTATAGACCGCGGCGATCTCGTGACCGGCCGCGACCAGCGCCTCTAGCACGGGCACGGCGAAATCCGGCGTGCCCATGAAGGCGAGACGCAGGCGGTCGGCCATTATTCGGCGTCTTCGGCCAGCTGCTTCTTCAGCTTCACCAGCTTCTTCAGGATCATGTTGCGCTTCAGCGCGGACAGGTGATCGACGAACAACACGCCGTCCAGATGGTCGATCTCGTGCTGGATGCAGGTCGCGAACAGGCCGTCGGCGGCGATTTCCTGTTTCTTGCCGTCGCGGTCCAGGTAGCGGACGCGGATTTCCTTGGGCCGGGTGATGTCGGCGTAATGCTCGGGCAGGGACAGGCAGCCCTCGTTATAGACCGACAGCTCGTCCGAGGCCCAGACGACCTCCGGGTTGGCCATGCCGACCGGCTTGGGCGCATCGCCCTCGCGCGCGACATCGAGCACGATCACGCGCTTCAGCACGCCGATCTGGTTGGCGGCGAGGCCGATGCCGGGGGCGGCGTACATCGTCTCCAGCATGTCGTCCATCAGGCGGCGGATCGAGTCGTCCACGGCCGCGACCGGCTTGGCCTTCGCCTTGAGGACGGGATCGGGGGCAAGGACGATGGGCAGCTTGGCCATGGGACTTCGGACTCGTTGGGAATGCTGGGCTTCTGCTCGCAGAGGTATGGCTTTCGGGTCTTTCGGTCAAGCCGCGGCTGTCGCGGAGACCCGCACGGCTGCTATCGTCCGGCTTCAGAACAGGTGGAGTGACGCGACGTGACGACGGATGTGCTGACGGTTGCAATCGCCGCGATTGCCGGATTGGCGCTCGGCTTCCTGGCGGCGCTGCTGGGCGGCGCCCGGCGACGCTCGGCGCTGGAGGCGGCGGTCGGCGAGGCGCGCGCGGCGGCCGACATCGCGGAGAGCCGCCGGCTCGACATGCAGATAGGGCTCGATCAGGCCCGCCAGGGCGAAGCGATGGCGCGCGCCGAGGGCGCGCGGGCCGCGACCGACGCGGCGCTGGCGCGCCAGCAGGCCGAGGCGACGCGGCTGCAGATGGCCGATTGGGAAAAGACCAAGGCCGAGTTCCTGGAGACGACCAAGGCCGGCGTGTTCCAGACCGCGCAGACCATTTCCAGCAAGCTGCTGGAGGACCATAAGCGCGAGAGTGCCGAATCGAAGCTGGCCGCCCAGAAGCTGCTGGCCGAGACGACGGCGGCGCTCAAGCTCGAAGTTCAGATCCTGACCGACGGCGTATCCCAGCTCAAGGGCACGGTGACCGAGAAGGCGCAGATGATCGATACGATCCAGCGCGCGCTGTCGAGCCCGGGCGGCGCCGGCTATTTCGCCGAGATCGGTCTGGCCAACACGCTCAAATCCTTCGGGCTGGAGCAGGGCCGCGATTTCGTGCTGCAGCAGACGGTCTATGGCGCCGAGGCCGAGCGCAAGCTCCGGCCCGACGCGATCGTGTTCCTGCCGGGCGATGCGGTGCTGGTGATCGATTCCAAGGCGTCGAAGCATCTGCTCGACCTGGCCGAGGCGGAGGACAAGGTCGGTGAGGCGCTAGCCTATCAGGGCCTGGCAAAAACCATGAACCAGCATCTGAAGGATCTGACCGACAAGGATTATCGCGGCGCGGTCCAGGCCGGTTTCCGCAAGTCGGGCCGCGACAGCGAGGTCAGCCGCGTTTTGTCGGTGATGTATCTGCCGAACGAGGCGGCGATCGAGAAGCTGGGCCGGGCCGACGCCGATTTCGCGCGCAAGGCGGCGGCGGCGCAGATCATTCCGGCCGGTCCCGCCGGGCTCGCCTGCATCATCGGCTTCGCTGCGGTCGAGATCAGCCTGATGCGCCAGATCGAGAACCAGGCGCGCATCGTCGGCGCCGCCGAGAAGCTGCTGGAAAGCCTGTCGGTCGCGGTCGGCCATGCCGCCTCGGTCGGGCGCGGCATCAAGCAGGCGGCCGAGGGGTTCAGCAAGCTGACCGGCGCCATCAACGGCCGGCTGCTGCCGCGCGCGCGCCAGATGCATCAGCTGGGATTGCGGCCGGGCAAGCCGATCCCGGGCAATCTCGGCGCCTATCAGGTCATCGATGCCGGGGCCGAAAGCCTGATCGAGGGCGAGGCGATGGATCTGGTCGAGGATGTGGCGCCGATCGGCCTGCCCGGGGGCGACGCGTGACCCCGCGCCAGGTCTTCACGCCGAAGAATCCGGATTTCGCCGCCAGTGTCGCGGAGAGCTTCGCGCGGCAGGGCATCATGGGGCTGTTGGGCGCCAGGCTCAGCCGGATCGAGCCGGGCCTGTGCGAGATCCAGCTGCCCTATCGGGCCGATCTCACGCAGCAGCATGGCTATTTCCATGCCGGCGCCACCACCACGATCGCCGATTCCGCCGGCGGCTTTGCCGGCTTCACGCTGTTCCCGGCCGCGAGCTCGGTGCTGACCGTCGAGTTCAAGATCAACCTGCTGGCGCCGGCCGACGGCGATCTGCTGATCGCGACCGGCCGCGTGATCCGGGTCGGCCGGACGCTCACGGTCTGCGAATTCGATGTCGAGGTCGAGAAAGCCGGTCATCGCACGGCCTGCGCCCACGGCCTGCAGACGCTGATCGCTGTCGCGGGGTGGCCCGAGGCATAAAAGATTCAATGCACTTCATATTTGTTCGAAGTTGCGCCGATAATATCTTTGCTTGTCTATTTCGAATATCGGAGATTGCAGAAGTATTTTGTGTTCGTGTTTGCTCTGCAGGTGTCGGGGTTTTGTTGTGTCGAATTTTAGTGAAATGCCGTTTGAATTTGCGGGGGGCCGATGAAGTCCTCTGAACTCCTGCGGGCGATTTCTGAGCATCGGCTGTATCTCGACGGCAAGCCTGGCGGCCGGATCCTGAATCTGAAGGGTGCCGCCCTTTCCGGCTCGGATCTCTCCAAGCAGCGGCTGCAATTCTCCCGTCTCGGCAGCATCGACCTCAGCCACGCGATCCTGGCGCGCAGCAGCATCGACAATGCCGATCTGTTCGGCGCCAATCTCGCCGGCGCGAACCTGTCCCATGCCTCGCTGGTCGGCGCGGATCTCAGGGGCGCCAATCTGCGCAAGGCAAATCTGGAGGGCGCCGATTTCGAACGGGCCGACCTCGGGTCCGGCCAGGGCGTGGTCTTCGTCAGCGGCGAGCGCCGGGTGCGCGAAACGCCGACCGACCTGACCGGCGCCAATCTCAAGAACGCCAAGCTCGCCGGCGTCAAGGCCAACAGCGCCGACTTCAGCTACGCCAACCTGATGGGCGCCGACCTGTCCGGCGCGCAGCTCAACGGCGCCAACCTGTCCGGCGCCGACCTGACCCGCGCCAATTTCACCGGCGCTTCGCTGCGGGCGGCCCTGCTGAACAATGCGCGGGTCGACGAGGCCCGCTTCGACGGTGCCGACATGCGGCGCGCCGAACTGCGCAATGTCGATCTCGGCAAGGCATCGTGCCGGGACGTCGTGCTGCACGAGACCGACACCGCGCAGGATGACGAAGCCTTCCGCTTGCGCCTGGGCCAGCATGTCGACTGGATTGTCTCGAACGGCGCGCGTGGTCGCCGGCTCGATATGAGCGGCGCCTCGCTCGCGGGCTTCAATCTTTCCAAGGTCGATCTGTCCGGCGCCAAGCTGACCGATTGCGACCTGTCGGGCGCCGATCTGCGCGGGGCGAAGCTGTGCCTGGCCCAACTCGACAAGGCCCGGCTGCGCGGCTGCCAGTTGGCTGGCGCGGATTTGTCCGGCGCGTCGCTGGCGCGGGCCGACCTTGCGGGCGCGAAGCTTGATGGCGCCAGGCTCGGCCCCATGGCGATCCGCGCGGCCGACGGGCGGCCGAGCGGACGCGACTGGCCGACCGACCTGCGCGGCGCCAGCCTGGTCCAGGCCGACCTGACCGGCGCCGACCTGCGCAACGCCCGGTTGGAGGGCACCGATTTCACCTCGGCCGATCTGACCACCGCCGACCTGCGGGGCAGCGACTATGTCAACGCGATCCTGGGCGGGGCGAAACTGACCGGGGCCAGCTACGACACGTGAGAATCCGTCCCGTGAGAGTTTGAACACTAGCGGTACCGCGCGACGCGACCTACACTCCGGCCCGGACCTTTAACTGGGGCGGCACCTATGGTTCCGGCTGACCTGCTCGCAGCGCTTGCTGCGCATAAGCAATTCTTGGAAGGGCGGCCGAATGGCCAGCGCCTGTCGATGCGCGGCGCCATGCTCACGGGCACGGATCTGGAGCGCCAGCGCCTGAGCATGGCCATGTTCGCCGGTGCCGATCTCAGCCGATCGCGCATGATGCGCAGCTTCCTCGACGGGGCCGATCTGTTCGGGGCCAATTTGACCGGGGTCGATCTGACCGAGGCGACGTTGATCGGTGCCGATCTGCGGGGCGCCAATCTGGCCAAGGCGCGCATGCAGGGCGCCAATCTGGAGCGGGCCGATCTGCGGGCCGGCCAGTTGGTCACCTGGGTCTCGACCCGGCAGATCTCGCGCAGCCAATCCGCCGATCTGGCCGGGGCCGATCTGCGCAATGCCAAATTCGGCGCGGCCGACCTGTCGTTCGCGAACCTGTCCAACGCCAATCTCAAGGGCGCGGATTTTCAGAACGCCATGCTGTTCGCCGCCAATCTGAACGGCGCCGACCTCAGCGGCGCCAATTTCGGCCGGGCGCGGCTCAAAGGCGCGCTGCTCAACAATTGCAGGGTCGATGGCGCTGATTTCCGCGGCGCCGACCTGCGCCAGGCCGAATTGCGCAACGTCGATCTGTCCGGGGCCAAGATGGACGGCGCCCAGATGCCGGAAGACGAAACCCGGGGCACGGGCGAACCGCTGTCCCAGGAGTTGCGCACGCTGCTGTCGCTCCATGCCGACTGGATCCAGACCAGCGGCGAGACCGGCGTGCGCCTCGACCAGGCCAAGATGGTGCTGCACGGCGCCAATCTGGCCGGGCTCGACCTGTCCGGGGCCTGCTTCTCGCAAAGCGACCTGACCCTGTCCGACCTGGCCGACGCCAAGCTATGCCTGGTGCAGTTCGACGGTGCCCGGCTGGGGCGCGTCCGCCTGACCGGCGCCGATCTGTCGGGCGCCAATTTCGCCGGTGCCGCCCTCGACATGGCGAACCTGGCGGCGGCCAAGCTCGGCCCGATGGCGCTGGTGACGCCGGACGGCAAGCCGGCCGGGCGCGAGTGGCCGGTCGACCTGCGCGGCGCCAGCTTGCGCGGCGCCGACCTGCGCAGCGCCGACCTGCGTCAGGCAAAGCTGGAGGGCGCCAACCTCGACGGCGCCAACCTGGGCGGCGCCGATCTGCGCGGCGTCGATATGTCGAAGGTCAGCATGAAGGGTGCGTCGGTGAACGGGACGCTGTTCGATCCGGGTTAGGGGGGAAAAGGCCGCGACGGCATCGGCCGGTCAGTGATCTATGCCGCCTTTGCCTGGCCCGAAGCCAAGGGCCCTGATCGAACGCGCGACGCCTCGTCGAAAAGCACGGGGTCGATTTTTTTGACGCCGGCGCCGATAGCTGCGAGAATCCGAGATTCACTCACGATCATTTCGAACGTAACTTTTAAAGGCTGCGTGCATTGAAGAGCCGCCGCCCGAGTATAAACGTCAACCAAACCGCGACCGCGGGGGGAACGGTCCAGACGAAGGTAAGCGCTCGCGGATATGGGTTCAGAGCATGCCTCCACACCGTCAGCCCCGATTTTCACCAACATTATCGCCCAGACCATGCCACCATCCCCCGATCGATGATCAGGCGCAAAATATCCCGTTGGTGCCCGCCCTCCCCAATCTTAAGGCGCCCCCACGTCGCAGTAGTCCCTGCTGACTTCAAGACCAGCCCGTGTGGCATGCCCTGGCGGCCACCCGAGATTTCATTGAAGCGCCCTCAATTACGATGTAACGCAGGCCTCCACGAGAATGTGTTAGGAAGCCAAAGCGATGACCGAAGCCGTCGACCGCAAATATTACGAAGTTGCGACGCCCCGATCCTTGGCCGAGCGGCTTGTGATCCGAGCGCGGGATCGGATCTACAATGACTTTATTCGTATTTGCCTGCCCGGACCGAATGAGACAATCCTCGACGTCGGCATCTCCGACGTGATCGGCGAGGCCGCGAACGTGCTGGAACGTCGCTATCCGCATCTGGACAAGGTCACCGCCGCCGGCCTTGGAACCGCCGAGGAATTCCGCGCGGCGTTTCCCCTGGTGGACTACCGCCAGATTGCAGCCGGCGCCCCCCTGCCGTTCGCCGACGGAACATTCGACATCGCGGTTGCTAACGCTGTGCTGGAACATGTCGGCAGCCCCGAAGGTCAACGCCGCTTCGTGGCGGAGTTGATGCGCGTCGGACGACGCGTGTTCATCACCGTTCCGCATCGCTTCTTCCCCGTCGAGCACCACACCGGCATTCCCCTCTTGCACTGGACAGACACGACCTTTGCATTGGCCTGCCGCCTGCTTGGAAAGGGGTCATGGAGCAAGCCGGAAAACCTGATTCTGATGTCCCGCTCCAGACTGATTGGGGCCTGTCCACCTGGAACACGGGCCGAAATCGGCACGACCGGCATCGAACTCGGCCCGTTAAGTGCCAACCTGTATCTCTACTGGCAGGGACCAGATGCCGCCTGAGCCAAAGCTGCCGCCCCGCAAGACCTGGAGCACTGAATTCCTCAGATTCGGCGTCGTGGGTGCGGTCGGCTTCGCCGTCAACGTCTCCGTCGTCTATGCGACCCGCTACTGGTTCGGACTGTATCTCGCCGGCTTTGCGGCCTGGATGGTCGCCGCCACCGTGACATGGCAGCTCAACCGGACCTGGACCTTCAGGTCCCATAGCGGCCGCCGACCGCTGCATCGGGAATGGGCCTGGTTCCTCGCCGTCAACTTCGCGGGCTTCCTGCTCTATTACGCCACCTACATCTCACTGGTGACCTATTTGTCATCATTCGCGGCGCAGCCGATCCTGGCGATCTTCGCCGGAATGCTCGTCAGCATGACCGCGAATTTCGTGCTGTCGCGACGCTACGTGTTTGCCTGATGCCACGCGGGAACCGGCTCAGGACCCCACTGCCGGAATGGACGGGTCGAGAACTAACTGACCTTGATCATTGGCACCAAGCGCCCGGCCGTCCCCCTAAAACGGCCGCCGCGCCTTCAGCGCCGCCGCGAGCGTGCCCTCGTCCAGGTAATCCAGCTCGCCGCCGATCGGCACGCCATGGGCGAGCCGCGAGACCTTGACGCCGGTCGCGGCCAGGCGGTCGGTCAGGTAATGCGCGGTACTCTGGCCCTCGACCGTGGCGTTCATCGCCAGGATGACCTCGCGCACCTCGCCACCGGCGGCGCGGGCGACCAGGCCCGAGATGTTCAGGTCCTCCGGCCGGACGCCGTCGAGCGCCGACAGGATGCCGCCCAGCACGTGATATTTGCCGCCATAGGAAGCCGTGCGCTCGATCGCCCACAGGTCGGCGACGTCTTCGATGACGCAAACGAGCCCGCCGTCGCGCTTGGGATCGGCGCAGATCGGGCAGGGATCGGTCGTATCCAGGTTGCCGCAGATGCCGCAGGGCAGGATGGCGGATGCCACCGCGCCGATCGCCTCGCCCAGCGGCAGCATAAAGCCGTCGCGCCGCTTCAGCATGTACAGCACCGCGCGCCGGGCCGAGCGCGGACCCAGCCCCGGCAATTTGGCCAGCAGCTGGATCAGCCGGTCGATCTCGGCGCCGGACAAGCGGGCGGTCTTAGAACGGCAGCTTCATGCCGGGGGGCAACTGCAGCCCGCCGGTGATCTTCTGCATCTCGGCCGCGGCATGAGTCTCGACCTTGACCTTGGCGTCGTTGAAGGCTGCCAGCAGCAGGTCTTCCAGCACCTCGACCTCGTCCGGATCGACCAGCGCCTTGTCGATCGAGATCTTGCGCACGTCGTTCTTGCCCGACAACACGATCTTGACCGTGCCGCCGCCCGACTGGCCGGTCATCTCGACCTTCTCCAGTTCGGCCTGCATTTCCGCCATGCGCGTCTGAAACTGCTGCGCCTGCTTCATCATATTGCCGAGATTCTTCATCTCAAGCGTCTCCATCTTCTTCGTCGGGATCGAGGGCCGGGGCCACGAACGGCCCCGGATCGTCTTCTTCGTACAGCCCTGCGGCCGGGGCGTCGTCGAACGGGGCAACCGCTTCGGCCGGTTCCGGTTCCAGCGGCAGCTCGATCGGCAGCGCCGGCTCGGGCGGCGGTTCCAGATCGATGATCCTGTCGATGGTGAGGCCTGGGAAGGCCTGCAGCAAGGCCTTGAACAGCGGCGTGGCGCTGACCTCGGCCCGGCGCTTGGTCTCGGCCGCCAGCATCTGTTCCTTGTGGGTCGGCAATCCCGGCTCGCGCGACACGGTGATCATCCAGCGCTCGCCGGTGATCTCGTTCAGGAACAGGCCCATGCGGGTCGCCAGGTCGCGCGGCGCCTCGGGCTCGGGCCGGATCTCGATATTGCCGAATTCGAACCGGACCAGATGCACCATGGCGGCGATATGGTTGTAGAGGATCGCCTCGCGCTGGCGGGCGATCAGCTCCATGACCTCGTGAAAACTCATCGGCCGCGGCAGCACCAGTTCGGCGGCAGGATTCAGCGCGGCGGACGCGACCGGTTCCGGCTGGCGCATCGCCATCGCCTGGCCGCCGCCCTGGATCGCGACCGGCCGCGGCGGTGCCTCGGCGCGGGGGGCGCCACCGCCGTTGCCGCCGGGCAAGGCACCGGACGTGCCCTGGCCGGCGCCGGCATTCTGCAACGCCTTGATCAGGTCGGCGGGGGACGGCAGGTCGGTGACATAGACCAGGCGGATCAGGATCATCTCCGCCGCCTTCAGCGGATGCGGCGCCATCTGGACTTCGGGCAGGCCCTTCAGCAGCAGCTGCCAGGTCCGCGCCAAGGCCGCCAGGCCCAGCTTGGCGGCGAGCGCGCGGCCGCGCTCCAGGTCCTGGCCGTCGGCCATCGGCTGGGCCGAGGTCGCTTCGGTCGTGCGCTCCAGCTTCAGGCGCGTGACGAAATGGGTCACGTCCAGCAGGTCCTGCAGCACCATCGCCGGGTCGGTGCCGCCGTTATAGAGCACTTCGAGGCCGGCCAGCGCCGCCGGGGCATCGCCGGCCATGACATGCTCGAACAGGTCGAAGGTCAGGCCGCGATCGGCCACGCCCAGCATGTCGCGCACCGCCGACTCGGTGATCAGTGCGCCGAAGCCGAGCGCGATCGCCTGGTCCAGGATCGACAGCCCGTCGCGGACCGACCCGTCGGCGGCGCGCGCGACCAGCGCCAGCGCACCGGGCTCGATCTCGACCTGCTCCTTCTGCGCGATCTCGCCGTAATAGGCGGCCAACGTCTCCAGCGGAATGCGGGGCAGGGTGTAGCGCTGGCAGCGCGACAGCACCGTGACCGGCACCTTGTTGATCTCGGTCGTCGCGAACACGAACTTGATGTCCGGCGGCGGTTCCTCGAGCGTCTTCAAGAGCGCGTTGAACGCGGCCTTCGACAGCATATGCACTTCGTCGATGATGTAGATCTTGTAGCGGGCGGAGACCGGGCGGTAGCGCACGCTCTCGATCAGCTCGCGGATATCGTCGACGCCGGTGCGCGACGCGGCATCCATCTCGATCACGTCGGGATGGCGGTCCTCGGCGATCGAGCGGCAGGAGTCGCACACGCCGCACGGCTGCATGGTCGGGCCGCCGGTGCCGTCCGGGCCGATGCAGTTCAGCGCGCGGGCGATGATGCGGGCGGTCGTGGTCTTGCCCACGCCGCGCACGCCGGTCAGCATGAAGGCATGCGCGATGCGGCCGCTGTTGAACGCGTTCGACAGCGTGCGGACCAGCGTGTCGTGCCCAATCAGCTGATCGAAGCTCGACGGCCGGTATTTGCGGGCAAGGACCCGGTATTCGACTTGATTGCTCATGAAGTTGGGCCGGATGCCGGGGGCATCGCCGGGCGGGCAGGACGATCGGTCACGGTCGACACTGTCAAGAAGGGGGCCCGCCGCCAGAGGTCATTTGGACGCGAAGAAGGTGGAAGACCGACGACGACCCAAGTCGAAACTCGTTGCGGCTGCTTCCTTCCGGACCTGACCGATTTGGCGAGGGACCTGCCCATCACCAGCCTTCCGTGGGCATATATCGACTGTCCGGCGCCAAGGTGCAAGCCCGATCGACCGCGGGCATGGATGGGATGTGGAATCGACCGGGTGCGGCGGGTGCGACCGCCGATCGCTTGCCGCTCGGGCGCCGCCATGCGATGGTCCTGCCCCATGAAGCGACCGAATTTCTATGCGGCGGGGGGGCTCGATCGGGTCGGTCCGCTGCGCAAGGATCCCGCCTGGCTCAAGACGCGGCTGACCGCGGAGACGAGCCGCTTCGTGCCGATCTGGCGCGCCCAGCATCTCGTGCGCGACGGCGGTACCGGACCCGAGCCGATGCTGCTCGACCTGGCGACCGTCACCCCGTTCATCCTGGGCGGCGCCGAGCCGATGCTGCTGGGTCTGGATGGCGAGGTCGCCCATTTCGCGCTCGATATCTCGTCCGAGGATGCGCCGCTGGAGCGGCTGGGCTTCGGCACTCTGGCGCCGGACGAAGGGCCGAAGTTCCAGGATCTGCGCGCGTTCGGGCCGCTGCTGCCGCAACGGACCGGCTCGCTCTTGGCCTATGCCCGCGGCCTCAGCCACTGGCACAGCCGGCACCGCTTTTGCGGCGTGTGCGGCAGCCCGACGCTCGGCGCCGAGGCCGGCCATGTCCGCATCTGCATCTCGCCCGACTGCAAGACCCATCATTTCCCGCGAACCGATCCGGCCGTGATCATGCTGGTGACCGACGGCGACCGGATGCTGCTCGGCCGCCAGGCGATCTGGCCCAAGGGCATGTATTCGACGCTCGCGGGCTTCGTCGAGCCGGGCGAAAGCCTGGAGGAGGCGGTCGTGCGCGAGGTCAAGGAAGAGGCCGGCATCGACGTCGAGGAGGCGACCTACCATTCCTCGCAGCCCTGGCCGTTCCCGTCCTCGATCATGCTGGGCTTCTACGCGACCGCGACCAGCCGCGAGATCAATCTGAACGACAAGGAATTGGAAGACGCCCGCTGGGTCCAGCGCGACTGGGCGCTGGCGCATCAGGACGACGAGTTCTTCCGCCTGCCGCGCAAGGATTCGATCTCCCGCCGCCTGATCGAGGATTGGCTCGGGCGCTGATGGGCTCGATCGCGGCTGCGATCGGCGCGGCCATCGCCGAAATCGCCGGCTGCTATGCGGTCTGGGCCTGGCTGCGACTCGGCCGCTCGGCCCTGTGGCTGGTGCCGGGCGCCGCCTCGCTGGCCCTGTTCGCGTTCCTGCTGACCCGGATCGACGCGCCGGCCGCCGGCCGCGCCTATGCCGCCTACGGCGGGGTCTATGTCGCGGTCTCGCTGCTGTGGCTGTTGCTGGTCGAGCGGGTCCGGCCGGATCGGTGGGACTTGGCGGGCGCGGCACTGTGCATCATGGGCGCCGGCGTCATTCTGTTCGCCCCACGGGGGTAGGATAGCGTCGGCCGGCGCATTGCATTTCCCCGGCCGGGCGGTAGACTGGATCACCCTTTGAGGTTCCGGTCCCCGTGCCCCCAGCGCCCTCCGCCGCCGCTCCTGAGGATCTGATCCGAGCGCTGCCGCTCTGGCACGGCCCGGTCGAGATCGCGAGCCTGGCGGGTGGCCTGACCAACAGGAACTACCTCGTGCGCGACGCCGCGCGACGGGTGGTGGTGCGGCTGGGCGGCGACATCCCGGTCCATGGCATCCTGCGCTTCAACGAGCATGCGGTCAGCCGTGCCGCGGCGGCGGCGGGAATCTCGCCAGCGGTGCTTTATACCGGGCCGGGCGTGATCGCATTCGATTTCATCGTCGGGCGCACCTGCACCGCCGAAGATATCCGCGCCGATCGGGATCGCTGCGTGGCCCTGGTGCGGCGCGCCCATCGCGCGGTGGCGCTGCAACTGCGCGGGCCGATCCTGTCGTTCAATGTCTTCCATATCCTGCGCGACTATGGCCACGCGCTCGTCGCGGCGGGCAGCCCCGCCGTGGGGTTGCTGCCGCCGCTCCAGGCGGCCGCGACGATGCTCGAACGGGTGGTCGGCCCGATCGAGCTGGTGCTCGGCCATAACGACCTGCTGCCGGCCAATTTCATCGATGACGGCCAGCGCCTGTGGCTGATCGACTGGGACTATGCCGGCTTCAACAGTCCGCTGTTCGATCTGGGCGGCCTGTCGTCGAACGCGGGCTTCGCCGAGGCCGAGGACGAGGTGCTGCTCGAGGCCTATTTCGAACGGCCGGTCGATGACGGGCTGCGGCGGCGCTTTCGCGCCATGCGTTGCGCGTCGCTGCTGCGCGAGGCGCTGTGGGGCTCTGTCTCGGCCTGCCATGCCACGCTGGATTTCGACTATGCCGCCTATGGCGCCCAATATCTCGCCCGCTTCGAGGCGGCCTGGGCCGAGTTCGAGGGAGGAAGCCGATCATGAGCGAATTGCCGTCCAGCGCCGATATCATCATCGTCGGCGGCGGCATCGTCGGCTGCTCGGTCGCCTATCATCTGGCCAAGCGCGGCCTGAACGTGCTGCTGCTGGAGCGCCATCAATTCACTTCGGGCTCGACCTGGCACGCCGCCGGGCTGGTCGGGCAGCTGCGCAGCAACGCCAACATCACCCGGCTGCTCGGCTATTCGGTCGAGCTTTATGAAAAGCTCGAAGCCGAGACCGGCTATGCCACCGGCTGGAAGCGCAACGGCGGGCTGCGTCTCGCCTGCACCGCCGACCGCTGGACCGAGGTCAAGCGCCAGGCGACGACGGCGCGCAGCTTCGGCCTGGAGATGCATCTGCTGTCGCCGGCCGAGGCGCAGGCGCTGTGGCCGTTGATGACCGTCGATGATGTGGTCGGCGCCGCCTTGCTGCCGACCGATGGCCAGGCGAGCCCGTCCGACATCACCCAGGCGCTGGTCAAGGGCGCCCGCATGGCCGGCGCCGTGCTGATCGAAGGCGTCGCGGTCGAGGATATCCTGGTCGAGGACGAGCGCGTCCGCGGAATCGTCGTCGGCGACCGCAGGATCACCTGCGACAAGCTGGTGCTGTGCGGCGGGCTTTGGACCGCGGCGCTGGCCGCGCGCGCCGGAGTCGCCGTGCCGCTCTCGGCCATCCATCACCAGTATATCATCACCGAGGCCATCGCCGGCATCACGCCCGGCCTGCCGACCCTGCGCGATCCCGACCGGCTGACCTATTACAAGGAAGAGGTCGGCGGCCTGGTCATGGGCGGCTATGAGCCGAACCCGATTCCCTGGGCCGGGCGCCAGGTGCCCGACGACTTCGCCTTCCGCCTGCTCGCCGACGATTGGGATCATTTCGAGCCGATCATGGCGCTCAGCCTCGGCCGCGTGCCGGCGCTGGCCGAGGTCGGGGTCAAGCAGATGATCAATGGGCTGGAAAGCTTCACGCCGGACGGCAACTGGATCCTCGGCGAGGCGCCGGAGGTGCGGAACCTGTTCGTCGGCGCCGGCTTCAACGCCTTCGGCATCGCCTCGGCCGGCGGCGCCGGCATGGCGCTCGCCGAATGGGTCGCGGACGGCGAACCGCCGTTCGATCTCTGGCCGGTCGATATCCGGCGCTTCGGCCGTCCGCATCGCGATCCGGCCTGGACCCGCACGCGCACGCTCGAAGCCTATGCCCGGCATTACGCCATCGCCTGGCCGGGCGAGGAATACGCCAGTGGGCGGCCGCTGCGCCGCTCGCCGCTCTATGATCTGCTGCAGGCCCAGGGCGCCTGCTTCGGCGAGAAAATGGGGTTCGAGCGGCCGAACTGGTTCGCCGATCGTGCGGCGGGCGAGCGGCCGGAGGAGATCCCCTCCTTCGCGCGCGCGAACTGGTTCGAGGCGGTCGGGCGCGAGCACCGGGCCTGCCGCGAGGCGGCGGCGCTGTTCGATCAGACCAGCTTCGCCAAGGCGATGCTGGTCGGCCGCGATGCCGAGCCGGCGCTGTCCTGGATCGCCGCCAACAATGTCGCGAAGCCGGTCGGCAGCGTGGTCTATACCCAGATGCTGAACGCCGAGGGCGGCATCGAATGCGACCTGACGGTGATGCGGCTCGCGGCCGACCGCTATTACATCGTGACCGGCACCGGCTTCGCGACCCACGATTTCGACTGGATCCGCCGGTCGATTCCCGAGGGCTTGGCGGCGACGCTGGTCGATGTCACCTCGGCCAATGCCGTTCTGGCCCTGATGGGTCCGAACGCCCGTCGGATCCTGGAGGCGGTGACGGAGGATGATGTCTCGGCCGAGGACTTCCCGTTTGCCACGGCGCGCGAAATCCGCATTGCCGGGGCCCCGGTGCTGGCCGCTCGCATCACCTATGTCGGCGAGTTGGGGTGGGAGCTGCATATCCCGGTCGAATTCGCCGTCGCCGTCTATCAGGCGCTGACCGACACGGGCCGTCCGCTGGGCCTGGTCGATGCCGGCTACCGCGCGATCGACTCTTTGCGGCTGGAAAAGGGCTACCGCGCCTGGGGCGCCGATATCGGCCCGGACCATTCGCCGCCGATGGCCGGGCTCGGCTGGGCCATGAAGCTGGGAACCGACCGGCCGTTCCAGGGGCGGCCGGCGATCGAGCGCGCCGCGGCCGAAAAGTTGCCGCGGCTGCTGGCCGGCTTCACCACCGACGATCCGAACGCGATCCTGCTCGGCCGCGAGACGATCTATCGCGACGGGGTCGCGGTCGGCTGGCTCAGCAGCGGTGGCTTCGGCCATACCATCGGCCGGCCGATCGGCTATGGCTATGTGCGCGGGGCCGCCGGCGTCGATCGACCCTTCGTCCTGGCCGGGCAATATGAGCTGGAAATCGCGGGCGAGCGGGTGCCGGCCCGGGTCTCGCTTGCGCCGCTTTACGATCCCAAGGGCCTGCGGGTCCGCAGCTGATGTTCCGTGGGTTGCCGGCGGCGCTGGAGATCGTCGAGACGCCGGCCTCGCCGGCCGGCCGGCTGATCGGTGCGGTCATCATCGGTGCGGCCTTGGTGGCCCTGCTGTGGGCGTGCGTGGGCAAGGTCGATATCATCGCGTCGGCCAGCGGCCGGGTCGTACCGGTCGGCAAGAGCAAGCTGGTCCAGCCGCTCGATACCGGCGTGGTGACCCGCATCACGGTCGCCGACGGCGACCATGTGAAAGGCCGGCGACGTGCTGGCCGAGGCGTCGGAAAGCCGGGCCAAGCTCGACGGCATCGCGCAGCAGATCGAGCAGAAGGATGCCGAGGCGGCCGAAGTGTCGGCCACGGTCGACAAGCTGCAGGCGACCCTGCCGATGGTGCAGGGCGAGGCGGATATCCGCACCAAGCTGAAGGAGATGGAGTTCGGCAACAAGCTCGCCTGGCTCGAGGCGGAGGAGAAGCTGATCGACCAGCAGCATCAGCTGCCGATCCTGGCGCAGCACCGCGCCCAGTCGGTCGCGGCCAAGCTCGCGCTCCGCCAGCAGCATGACGAGACGCTGGCGACCTACCAGAAGAATGTGCTGGACGAGCTGACCAAGGCGCAGGACCAGGTCAGCGTCAACCAGGCCGAGTTCACCAAGGCCGAGCAGAAGCTGTCGGCGCGCACGCTGGCCGCCCCGATCGACGGCACGGTGCAGCAGCTGGCGATCCACACCATCGGCGGCGTGGTGACGCCGGCCCAGGCATTGATGGTGCTGGTGCCGGACCATGGCGGGCTGGTGGTCGAGGCGACGGTCGAGAATCGCGACGTGGGCTTCGTGCTGCCGGGCCAGCCGGCCAAGGTCAAGGTCGAGACCTTCAACTTCACGCGCTACGGGCTGCTCGACGGCAGCGTGACCAGCCTCAGCCACGACGTGGTCGACGAGCCGGCGCCGAAGCCCGCGGACAAACGCGGCGACGGCAAACCCAGCGACAGCGACGCGGACCGGCCGCACGAGGCGGGCTATGTCGCGCGCATCGTGCTGGACCGGGACTGGATGGAGACGGAGAATGGCCGGATCCAGCTCGGGCCGGGCATGGCGGTGGATGTCGAGATCCATACCGGGCGGCGGAGCATCATCAGCTATCTGCTGTCGCCGCTCGCGACGAAGGTGCAGGAGAGTTTGCATGAGCGGTGAGGGATTCGAACGGTCGGAGGGCAACTTCGAGGCATTCAACCGCTACGGTCTGCTGCACGGCCATATGGTCGGTGTCAGCCGCGATACGGTGACGGAGGACCAGCGCAAGCCGGACGACGATGGCCGCCAACCGCCCGACGACAAGAACGGCCATCCGCAAAGCGGCTCGCCGGCCTATGCCGCGCGGCTGCAACCTGACAAGACCAGCCTGTTCGTCGATGGCGAGGAACGCCCGCTTGAACCAAGCATGGCGGTGACGGCGGAAATAGAGACCTGGTCGAGGCGGATCATCGATATCGTGCTGTCGCCGCTCAGGGCCTATCGGCAGAAGATTTTCAAGCATAGACGGCCTGGGAGACTATATTTGGATTTTATTCGTGTCTCCAGGATGTTCTGAAATAGAAAATATCATATTCCATAACTATGGTGCTATTTGTTATGATAAGAATCAAAATATCTCAAATAGGAAATTTTTTGTGCGCAATATCACTTGGGGGTACTTTCCTTGTTTTGGGGGGGTATTTTGGAAGCCCTGACGCGAAAGACCACGAAAATTTACTGGATTTGTTTTATAAGATTTCCGCTATCTTACTCCCATCTAGTTTGATCACATTTCATTTGTTGAGCAAAAAAATAATGAGGTCTGAAGGATACATATTAAAAGGAAAAGATATGACTGATTTTGTAAATAACACTAAGATAAAAAATATGATATTCTCGAAGACTTTTATGATTTTGGCTTATTGGTTCGTACTTATTTCGGCCGGTATAATTGTGCCAACTTTGTGGTTTCTGTTAAAGAGCGAATAATACTGAGTTACGGTGACGCTCTACTTAATTCGACAGCGCCCATTGCATCGGCAAGAATCCGGCTTCTATCCGCGAACCTGACGTGTCTTGTGTCGCAGACCAGCTGCATCGGTAACGTCTAAGCTTCTTGATGGCAGCACTCCCCGCCAGCAATGCCCTCGATGATCGGGCAGTCCGGCCGGTCGTCGCCGTGGCAGCGCCGAGCCAGGTCTTCCAGCGTCGCTTTCATCGCGGTCATCGCGGCGATGCGCTGCTCCAGCTCGCCGATATGTTTCATCGCCAGCGCCTTGACGTCGGCACTGGCGCGGGCACGGTCCTGCCACAATCCCAGCAGGCGGCCGATCTCATCCATCGAGAAGCCCAGATGGCGCGCGCGGGCGACGAAGCGCAGCGTCTCGACCGCCTTGCCGTCATAGGTCCGGTAGTTCGATTCGGTCCGGACCGCCGGCCGGACCAGGCCGATGCTCTCGTAATAGCGGATCATCTTGGCCGAGACGCCGGACGCCGCCGACGCCTCGCCAATGGTCAGGATCTCGGCCGAGCGGATCGCCATCTCTCGCTCCCTTGCAGTCAGGCAGGAGAGATGGGATTACCATCATGGGAAGGTCAAGGGCCGGCTACTTAGCCTGTGCCAGCTTTGTGCGTACCGCATGCGCCGGATAGGTGCCGAGCATGGACACTTCCTCGGTGAAGAACTTCAGCTCGTCCAGCGCCAGCTGCAGGCGGCGTTCGGACGGATGGGCCTCGACGTCGGCATAGAACTCGGTCGCGGCGAAGGTGCCGCCGCCCATGTAGCTTTCCAGCTTGGTCATGTTGACGCCGTTGGTGGCGAAGCCGCCCAAGGCCTTGTAGAGCGCCGCCGGCACGTTGCGCACGCGGAACAGGAAGGTCGTGACCATCAGGCTGCCGGTGAATTTCGGCACCTCCGGCTCGCGCGCCAGCACGACGAAGCGGGTCGTGTTATGGGCGGCATCCTCGATCCCGGCCTTGAGCGAGACCAGGCCGTAGATCCGGCCGGCCAGTTCCGATGCGATGGCCGCGACCGACGGGTCGCCCAGGCGCGCGATCTCGGCGGCGGCACCAGCGGTGTCGGCGGCGACCACGGGCGTCAGCTTCAGCGCGCGGATGATGTCGCGGCATTGCGACAGCGCATGGACATGGCTGCGCACCGTCTTCAGCGACTCGATCGAGGCGCCCGGCACGGCCAGCAGATGGTGATGCACCGCGGCGAAATGCTCGCCGATGATCGACAGGCCCGAGCGCGGCAGCAGGTGATGCACGTCGGCGACGCGGCCGGCGACCGAATTCTCGATCGGGATCATGGCCAGATCCGCCTCGCCGCTGGCGAGTGCCGCCAGCGCATCCTCGAAACTGCGGCAGGGCAGGGTGCGCCGGTCCGGATGGACTTCCTGGCAGGCGAGGTCGGAATAGGCGCCGGGGGAGCCCTGGAAGGCGATCGGGCCGGTCGTGGTTTTGGATGCGGGCATGATGCTGCGTTCGATCTGACGAGAGGTTCGGTCGGAAAATCCGGGCGCCTAACCCTTTAGCATCTCGCGCGCGCGCTCAAGATCTTCCGGCGTATCGATGCCGAGCGGCACGGTGTGCACTTCGGCCGCGTCGATGCGCATGCCGGCTTCGAGCGCGCGCAATTGTTCCAGCTTCTCGCGCCGCTCCAGCGGCGCCGGCGGCAGGCTGACGAATCGGTGCAAAGCGGCCCGGCGATAGGCGTAGAGCCCGATATGATGGTACAGCGGCCCGTCGCCGGTCGGCACGGCGGCGCGGCTGAAATAGAGCGCGCGGCCGATGCCGGCCCCGCGCCAGGCGACCACCGCCTTGACCACGCTGGGTCGTTCCCGCTCTGCCGGGTCGGCGATCTCGCAGACCAGCGTTGCGATATCGACAGAGGCATCGGCCAGCGGATCGAGCGAGCGGCGGATCAGCGCGCCGTCGAGCGTCGGCAGGTCGCCCTGCACATTGACGATGATGTCGTGGCGCCCGTCCGGATCGACCAGGCCGACCGCCTCCCAGACCCGGTCGGAGCCCGACGGGTGATCCGGATCGGTCATCACCGCCCGGCCGCCGGCGGCCTCGACCACGTCGAGAATCGCTTGATCGCCGCAGGCGACCACGACCGGGCCGATGCCAGCTTCGATCGCCCGGCGCCAGACATGAACGATCATCGGCGTGCCGTGAATGTCGGCCAGCGGCTTGTTCGGCAGCCGGGCCGCGGCGAGCCGCGAGGGGATCACGACCAGGGCGTTTGGCGATTTTATCTTGGGATTTTCGGGGCGTATCATCGTTTTTCCTTGATTTTGCGGCGCTATGACGCAGGATTTCGCGTCATTCGCCGCCGCGTGCCGGGGTATGGTCCGAACGCGGGGCTGGGTGTTTTGACGAGACGAGCACTCGACATTTGTCGCTCGACATGATGAAACCACCCGTCCGTATCATCCTGGTGGGAAATGATTGTCCAGGTTGCCGCACGAAAATCACCGGAGCTTTCGCGCGCACCCCTCGTTTCCGACCCGATCACCAAACTACGTAAACCGTCAAGGGCTGCACCATGTCTTCGTTTGAGTTCAACAAGCTCGCGGCGTCGCTGCTCGTCGCACTGATCGTCGCGATGGTCACCGGCCTCGTCGCCGAGGGACTGGTGCATCCCAAGCACCTTGAGACCGCGGCCTATCCGATCGCCGGCGGCGAAGCGGCACCGGTCGAAACCGCCGCCGCCGCGCCGGAAAAGCCGGCGCCGATCCCGGCCGAGCTCTGGGCCAAGGCCGATCCGGTCAAGGGCGCCGACATCGCCAAGAAATGTGCAGCCTGCCACAATTTCGACAAAGGCGGCCCGAACAAGGTCGGCCCGAACCTCTATGGCGTGCTCGGTGGCCCGCGGGCTCATGAGCCGACTTTCGCCTATTCCGACGCGATGAAGAAGCTGGGCGGCACCTGGGCCCCGCAGGAAGTCGCCGCCTTCATCTTCAACCCGAAGGCCTACCTGCCCGGCACGAAGATGGGCTTCGCCGGTCTGCCGAAGCCGGAAGATCGCGCCGACGTCATCGCCTACCTGAACAAGCAGAGCGACAGCCCGGTCGATCTGACCAAGGAATAGCCGCGCTCATGACGAACGCCTCTTCCACCGTGCTCGATGCGGCCGCCCTGCTCGCGGGCGAACTCGCCGATGCGGCGGGCGCGGTCGTTCGGCGCTACTTCCGCCAGCCGGTCGAGATCATCGACAAGGAAGATGCCTCGCCGGTCACCATCGCCGATCGGGAGGCCGAGACGGCGATGCGCCGGCTCATCGCGCAGCGCTTCCCCGACCATGGCGTGCTGGGCGAGGAACACGGGCCCGACCGGATCGACGCCGAGTGGGTCTGGGTGCTGGATCCGATCGACGGCACCAAATCCTTCATTTCCGGCGTGCCCCTGTTCGGCACGCTGGTGGCGCTGCTGCACCAGGGCCGTCCGGTGCTGGGCGTGCTGGATCAGCCGATCTCGCGCGAGCGCTGGATCGGCGCGCAGGGCCGGCCGACCACTTTCAACGGGCAGCCGGTCAAGACCCGCGCCTGCAGCGCGCTGGCCAAGGCCGCGATCTTCTCGACCACGCCCGCCATGTTCGACGCGGTCGACCGGCCGCGCTTCGACGCGGTCGCCGATGCCGCCAAGCTCGTGCGCTTCGGCGCCGATTGCTACGCCTATGGCCTGGTCGCCAGCGGCTTCGTCGATGCGGTCATCGAGGGCAGCCTGAAGCCCTATGATTATTGCGCCCATGTGCCGATCATCGAGGGCGCCGGCGGCATCGTCACCGATTTCCAAGGCAAGGTTCCGGGCCTCGGCAGCGACGGGCGCATCATTGCGGCCGGCGATCCGGCGCTCCACGCCCTGCTGATCGAGCGGCTGAACTAGTGGCGGCGCTGACTCTGGCGTTTCGCTCGCCGGGCGATCATGTCGAGAAATGGCGGGCGGCGCTGGCCACCCTGCTGCCCGACCTGACCTTTCTGCCCTGGCAGGAGGTGACCGATCCGGCTGCGGTCGATGCGGCGCTGTGCTGGCTGCCGCCCGAGGGCTGGCTCGCCTCGTTGCCCAATCTCAGGATCGTCCATTCGCTCGGCGCCGGTGTCGATCATGTGCTGCTGGACAAGCTCTATCCGGCCCATGTCCCGCTCGTGCGCCTGGTCGATCCGCACATGACCCGGGCAATGACCGAATATGTCACGTTCCAAGTGCTGCGCCTGCATCTGAAGGAACCGGCCTATCGCCGGCAGCAGCAGGCCGCCGAGTGGAAGCCGCAGCCGCCGCCGCGTGCGTCGGAACGGCGGGTCGGCATTCTGGGCCTGGGCGAATTGGGTGCGGCCTCGGCCGCCTCGCTCGTCGGTCTGGGCTTCGATGTCGCCGGCTGGAGCCGGACGCCGAAGACTCTCGACGGCGTCACCTGCTTTGCCGGCGACGACGGCTTCCAGGCCTTCCTCGCCCGCACCGACATCCTGGTCTGCCTGCTGCCGCTGACGTCCGCGACCGAGGGCATCCTGTCAGCCGCGGCCTTCGCGCAAATGCCGCGCGGCGCCGGCCTCATCAATGTCGGGCGCGGCCGCCACCTGGTCGAGGCCGACCTGCTGGCGGCACTCGACAGCGGTCAATTGTCCGAAGCGGTGCTGGACGTGTTCCCGAAGGAGCCGCTGGCGGCGGACCATCCGTTCTGGACGCACGAGCGGATCGTGGTCACGCCCCATGTCGCGGCCCTGACCAATCCCAGCACGGCCTCGCTGGTCGTGGCGGAAAATCTGCGCCGGCTGATCCAGGGCGAAGTCTGGCCCGACCGGGTCGATCTCACCAGCGGGTATTAGCTACTTCGCGCCCTTGGCCGACGTGAGCATGATCTCGGAGAATTCGGTCAGGAAGACCGATCCCTTCACCGTGCGCTGCACCAGCACGTTGCGCTTGTCGGCCTCGTCGCGCTTGCGCCGGGCGAGGCCCAGCATGCCCAGGCGGTCGAGCGCGCGGGTGACGGCCGGCTTGGAGATATTCAGGATTTCGGCCAGACCGCGCACCGTGTGCGGCGACGGCGTCAGATAGACCGTCAGCAGGATCGCCATCTGGCGCGCCGACAGGTCGGGACCCGATCGGCGCACGCTCTCGCACAGCGCGCGACGCCATAGGTCGAGCCCTTCCGGCCCCTTGAACTCGATCGCCATATGTCGACCTGCCGCGCAAAAATCATCGATTCGTTTCGCCAACGTACCGAAGGATGCGCGACAGGTCTTTCGTAACTGTTAAGCTTCCGAATCGTCAGCCGAATCGCTTTTGGATCATGGCGTAGAGCGCGCGCAACGCCAGGCCCTCGCCGCCCTCCGGCCGTCCGGCCCGGGTCGAAGTGTTCCAGGCATAGGTGTCGATATGGACCCAGGGCACCTTGGTGCCGACGAACTCCTGAAGATAGAGCGCCGCCGTGATGGCGCCGGCGAAACCGGAATCCGAGGCGTTGTTGATGTCGGCGATCTTGCTGTCGAGATATTTGCGATAGGATTTCCACAGCGGCAGGCGCCACAGCGGATCGGCTTCGGCCGTGCCGGCTTCCAGCAGGGCGGCCGCGACCGCCTCGTTGTTGGAGAACAGCACCGGCAGCTCGGGGCCGAGCGCCACACGCGCCGCCCCGGTCAGGGTCGCCATGTCGATGATCAAGGCCGGATCCTCGGTCACCGCCTCGGCCAGCGCGTCGCACAGCACCAGGCGGCCCTCGGCGTCGGTATTGCCGATCTCGACGGTCAGGCCCTTGCGGGTCTTGAAGATGTCCATCGGGCGGAAGGCGTTGCCCGAGATCGAATTCTCGACCGCCGGCACCAGCACGCGCAGCCGGACCTTGAGGCCGGACGCCATGATGGCATGGGCCAGGCCCAGCACGGTCGCCGAGCCGCCCATGTCCTTCTTCATCATCTTCATGCCGGCCGCCGACTTGATGTCGAGCCCGCCGCTGTCGAAGCAGACGCCCTTGCCGACCAGGGTCAGCTTCGGCGCGGCCTCGTCGCCCCAGGTGAGGTCGATCAGGCGCGGCGCCCGCGTGCTGCCGCGGCCGACCGCGTGGATCGTCGGATAGTTCTGGGTCAGCAGCTCGTCGCCGACGAGCACATCGATCCGGGCGCCATGGGCTTCGGCGAGCTTCGTCGCGGCGGCGGCCAGTTCGGCCGGGCCCATGTCCTCGGCCGGGGTATTGATCAGGTCGCGGGCGAGGCACAGACCCTCCGCCAGGCCGGCCACGGCGGCACGATCGGCGCTCTCGGGCCAGACCAGGCTCGCGAACTTGCGCTTGGGCGCCTTGTAGCGGCTGAACACGTAGGATCCCAAAGCCCAGCCGAGTGCCAGGCGGGTGCCGGCGCCTTTACCGAACAGCGCCTCGCTGTCGAAGCCCAGGCGATAGGTGCCCTCGGGCAGGCTGTCGGGCAGGCCGCCCAGCGCCCAAAGCGCGTCGTCGGTCGAAACACCCTGCACCACCATCGACAGGTGCCCGTCTGGGCCGGGGACCAGCGCCGTCTTGCCGGGCTCGCCGGTGAAGCCGGTCGCCGCCAGCCAGGCGCCGACGGCACCCGGATGGCCCGCCTTCCAGTCGCCGAAACTGTCCGTCGTCACGGCCATGATCGGAATGCCGCCTGCGCCGTCGATCAGCGTTTCAACCATCGTCTTCCTGCTCCTGGTCATTAATTGTTCCGCGTTGCGCGCATCCTGCTCCCAGGCCATATCGGTTGGGAAGCCGTCGAATGCGAGGGGCGGGTATCGTTGCCTTTGCAACGGTCGATGGTTGCGCCGGGCGGCTGAACCGGTCAAAACTGGCGCCCGATTGTCTCCGGGAGCGACGCGACCCCATGGCCGAATTCACGATCTATCTCGGCAACAAGAATTATTCGAGCTGGTCGCTCAGGCCCTGGTTGGTGCTGAAGGCGACCGGGCTCGATTTCGACGAGGTGGTGATCCCGCTCGATGAGCCGGGCACCAAGGCCGAGATCCTGCGCCATTCGCCCAGCGGCCGGGTCCCGGTGCTGCATCACGGCGACCGGATCATCTGGGACGGCCTCGCCATCGCCGAATATCTGGCCGAGCTGGCGCCGGAGCGGCTGCTGTGGCCGGCCGATCCAACCGCGCGCGCCCTGGCGCGCTCGGTCTCGGCCGAGATGCATGCGGGCTTCGCGGCCTTGCGCAACCAGTGCCCGATGAACATCCGGTCGTCGTTTCCGAACCGCGGCGTGACGCCGGAGGCCCAGGCCGACATCAACCGGATCGCGACGATCTGGCGCGACTGCCGCAAGCGGTTCGGCGAGGCGTCGGTCGGTCCGTTCCTGTTCGGTGGCTTCACCATCGCCGACGCGATGTTCGCGCCGGTCGTCAGCCGGTTCAGGACCTATAAAATCGATCTCGACGAAACGGCCCAGGCCTATGCCGACGCGGTCTGGTCGCTGCCGTCCTTCCTGGAATGGCAGGCGGCCGCCGGTAACGAACCGATGATCGTCGACGACGCCGAATTCTGAAGATGCGCCGCCGATTGCGGACGATGCTGAGAGCAGGCTTTCAAGAAAATTACGGGACAAGGGAACGGACATGAGCGATTTGGTTCTGCCGGCAGGCGTCGAACTCCGGGTCCCCGCGGCGGCGCCTGGCCAGGAAACCGTCCTGACGCCGGAGGCGCTCGCCTTCATCGTCGGTCTGGAGCGCAAGTTCTCGGCCGAGCGCCATCGCCTGCTGGCGACGCGTGACGAGGTCCAGGCGTGGCTCGATGCCGGCAACAAGCCGGTGTTCCCGCCGGAGACCCAGGAAATCCGCGACAGCGAGTGGGTCGTGGCGCCGCTGCCGGCCGACATCCTGGATCGCCGCGTCGAGATCACCGGGCCGGTCGATCGCAAGATGATCATCAACGCGCTCAACTCGGGCGCCCATGTGTTCATGGCCGATTTCGAGGATTCGAGCACGCCGCTCTGGGTCAACCTGATCGACGGCCAGGTCAATCTCAAGGACGCGATCGCCGGCACGATCGGCTTCACCGACCCGAACAGCGGCAAGGGCTACAAGCTCGCCGAAAAGACTGCGGTCCTGTTCGTCCGGCCGCGCGGCTGGCATCTGCCCGAGGCGCATCTGATCGTCGACGGCCGGCCGATGAGCGGCGCGCTGTTCGATTTCGGCCTGTATTTCTTCCATAACGCCAAGGCGCTGCTGGCCAAGGGCTCGGGCCCGTATTTCTATCTGCCCAAGATGGAATCGCGCTTCGAGGCACGGCTGTGGAACGAGGTTTTCCTGCATGCCCAGGCGGCGCTCGGGATTCCGGCCGGCTCGATCAAGGCGACCGTGCTGATCGAGACCATCCTCGCCAGCTTCGAGATGGACGAGATCCTGTGGGAGCTGAAGCAGCATTCCGCCGGCCTCAATTGCGGCCGCTGGGACTATATCTTCAGCTTCATCAAGAAGTTCGCGAACGACCCGGCGGCGGTCCTGCCGGATCGCGGCCAGGTCACCATGACCACGCATTTCCTGCGGTCCTACAGCCGGCGCGTCATTCAGGTCTGCCATCGCCGGAACGTCCATGCCATGGGCGGCATGGCGGCGCAGATCCCGATCAAGAACGACCCGGCGGCCAACGACGCGGCCATGGCCAAGGTCAAGGCGGACAAGGAGCGCGAGGCCAGCGACGGCCATGACGGCACCTGGGTCGCGCACCCCGGCCTGGTGCCGATCGCGCGCGAGGTGTTCGACCGGCTGATGCCGAACCCGAACCAGATCGACAAGAAGCGCGCCGACGTCCATGTCACGCCCGCCGATCTGGTCGTGATCCCCACGGGTACCAAGACCGAGGCGGGCCTGCGCCAGAACATCGCCGTCGGCATCGGCTATATCGAGGCCTGGCTGCGCGGCATCGGCTGCGTGCCGCTGTTCAATCTGATGGAGGACGCGGCGACGGCCGAGATCAGCCGTGCCCAGGTCTGGCAATGGCGCCGCCATGATGCCACGCTCGAGGATGGCCGCACGGTCGATGCGGCGCTGATCCGCAGCGTGCTGGACGACGAGCTGCGCAAGATCGACAAGGGCCTGTCGCCCGAGGCGGTCGGCGAGCATTGCTACGCCGAAGCCGCCGCCTTGTTCCTGCAACTGGTCGAGCCCGATACGTTCGAGACGTTCCTGACGCTGCCGGCCTACAAGATCGTCACCAACGCGGACTGACCAGATGGCGGGACCTTTGGTCCCGCCATTATCTTACTTGCAGGCGAATTCGGCGACCTGCTGGCCGTTCATCGCGATCACGTCCTTCAACTGCGCGCCCTTCTTGTAGGGCGCGCAGGCGGTCGCGGCATCGGCCTGCGCCTTGGTCATGTCGGCGGCGGGCAGGCGTAGCAGAATGTCGCTCGGCGCCTTTCCGGCGTCGTCCCCGAAAATGTAGGAGCAGCCGGCGGCCGAGGCCAGCAGCGGAAGGATCAGGACAAGGCTCAGACGCATCAGACGATTACTCCGCTTCGTGGTCGTCGCTTTGTATGCCATGCCCCAGCGTCACGGCCAGTGCCTTGTCGGCCCATCGCGGCAATTCTTCCAGATCGTCGAGCACGGCGCCCGGAACTTCGAAATAGCGCATGGCGGTGGTGCGCCCGCTGGAGCGGGTATATTCGAACGGCGGCATGCCGGCGGCGACATAGTCGGGGCGATTGTCCTCGTCGGTCTTGAAATAGACCCGCTCGCGAAACACCAGCCCGAAAATGATGCCGTCGCGATAGAGCGCGTAGCCGCCGAACAGGCGCTTGACCAGGATCGGGCCCCAGGCGCCGAGCCGGAATTCCAGCGCATCGACGATGGCCGGCCGCGGTTTCTTCACTTTCGCCATCAGTCGGTCCACCCCAGGACGATCCGGTCGTCCTCGGCATAGATGATACAATCGAGCCGTCCGGCGTGGCATTCGTTCAACGCGTCGCGCCGTGCCTCCTCCAGCGTGGCGCCATGGCCGACGCCGATTTCCTCGTGGCCGGGGCTGAGCGCCAGGGCCTTGGGCGTCTCGGCGGCCAGATAGCGCTCGATCTGCGGGCGCTGGTCGTCGCGGATGAAGGGCACGGTTTCAACCGTCAGCCGGCCGGCGCGGATCAGGCGCGGCGGATGGAACGGGGCCAGGCCCGACGGCAGCAGGGCGACCGGTTGGGCGTTGCGCGCATAGAGGATGCAGGCGCCGCCGGTCAGCCATTCGCAGCGCTCCAGCGCCAGGCGCGCGACGTCGGCGTCGGTTCTGCGCCCGTCGCGATCGCGCACCACCGGCACCAGCAGACCCTGCGCGCTCATGGCCAGCGCCTTGGGGTCGGCTGCGGCGGCATAGCGGGTCAGTTCGTCCTGCAGGCGCAGTCGCTCGCCGGTCGGCAACGGGATCAGCGCCGGATCGAACAGGCCGATGCCGGGGGTGAATTCGATCGCCGTGCTCGCGGGCCGGGCGGCCGGCGGCGCCACGCCGGTCATCCCGTCGCCGAACGACGCGGTCGGCTGCGACGGCAAGGCGCCGATCTGGCGTTCGCGCTGGGCGACGCAGGTCACGGCCCGGTCGAACACCGCATGCCAGTCGGCGGCCTCGTCCAAGGCACCCAGGAAGCATTCGTCGAAATAGGTGTAGCGGATGCTGGCGCCGCAGCCGAACGAGGTTCGGTTGGCGTCCGACGCGGTCAGGATGATGCGATGGGCCCGCGGCATCGGCGGCAGGGCGAATTGTCCGGCGAAGCAGGCCGACACCACGACCACGGTCGGCGCCTCGCCGCAGCCGGCCGCCAGCGCCTTGTCGAGTTCCGCCGGCATCAGGGTATTGTCCGACGCGGCCAGATACAGGCCGCGGTCATAGGCGCCGTGCGAGGTCAGATAGACCAGGCAGCTGCCGCCGGGCGGCACGGCCAGCTTCTGGATGCGGTCCAGTACGGCGCTCTTCGTCGCGATGTCGGCCAGGGGCGCGCGGCGCTTCGCGGCGTTCAGGCGACGGATCTGCGTCAGCGGCACGCCGGCGGCGGCCAGGTCGTCGGCCAGATAGGCGGTGGCATTGTCGAAGGCGGCCGGCATGTCGTCGCCCGAGACCAGGACGGCGACCAGACGCTTCGGGTCCATCGGTCCGGCGTGCGGTGGCGGCTGCGGGCCGGGTGCGCTGGTGCAGCCGGCGAGGCACGCGAGCAGCAGGCCGGCCCATAAAGGGCGGTTTGATAGGTGCCGGATCCAGCCGGTTCGCGTCGTCGTTCGACCGCGCATCGAACGATCTTTCCATTTCATCGGTAACAGATCGTTACGCTATCAAAAATGCCGGCCCGTGTCCGCGTCGTGTGGCCGAGTTCAGGGTTGCGCGGCAAGCACGATGCGATCGCCCTCGGCATAGGCGACGCAATCGCCGGCGCCCTGGGCCTGGCAGTGGGCGAGCGCCGCCGCCGGCGTGGCGCCGGTGCCGATGATCTCGCCGCCGGTCGAGAGCGCGAGCGCCTTCGGCTCGGATTGTGCCAGATAGGCCGCGATCTCGCCCCGCTGGGCATCGCGGATGAAGGGCGTCGTCTCGGCGGTCAACCGGCCGGACCGCACCAGCAACGGCGGCTGCAGCGCCGGCAGGCCGGAGCCCGAGGCCGCGGTCAGGTTGATGTTGCGGGCATAGAGGATGCAGGCGCCGCCCGACTCGTACTCGCAGCGCTGCACTGCTAGGCGGGCGACATCGTCGGGTGTCTCGTTCCGCCGTGCGTCGACCCAAACGACGGTGCCGGCATAGGTCAGCGCCAGCGCTTTGGGCGAGACGCCATGGAGATAGTCGATGGCGACCGGACCGTTCTTGGCCTGCAGCGTCGGGAAATAGGGCAGGGCGTCGGCGGTGAAGCGGCCGATGCCCTGCAGGAAATTGACCTGGGTTGCGGGCCCCCGCCGGGCCGCGTCGGCCCAGGGGGTGCCGAGCGTGGCGACGGCGCTGCCGATGAAGCTCTGCGGCGCCACGGTCGGCTGATTGACCAGCCGCTCGCGCCGGACGACGCAGGTGCGGGTGCGGTCGAACACGAGGCTCCAGGTCGCGGCGCCGTTGAGCGCACCCAGGAAGCACTCGTCGAAGGTGGTGAACCCGACGTTGGGGCCGCAGCCGAAGCCGGTGGCGCCGGCGGCGGACGCAGTCAGGATCATCCGGTTCGGCCGCGCCATCGGGCCGGCCGCGAAACCGCCGGCGTCGCAGGCCGACACGACCACGACGGTCGGCGACGTGCCGCAGCCGCCGATCAGCGCGCGGTCCAGCAGCTCCGGCGTCAGGTTTTTGCTGTCCGCCAGCTTCAGCCCGGCACCGTCGGGCGTGCTGACCAGATAGGCCAGACAGGCCTGGCCGGGCGCGCTCGCCTGCAGCTCCAGCAGCCGGGTCGACAGCAGCGCCAGCGTCGGCGGCTCGATCGCGCCGGGCAAGGCCGCGATCCGATCGCCGGTGCTGCGCTGGCTGCGCGTGACCACTTCGCGCTCGTAGACGTCGGCACCGACGGTCTGCTGGTCGGCGCTCATGGTCCGGACGCGGTCGATGCCCAATCCGGCATCGTTGAGGCTGTCGCGCATCTGCAGCACGGCGTTGGTATAGACATGGCGGGTCGCATCGCCGGCCACCAGCACCGCGTGGAAATCCGGATGGGCGAGCGTCGCCGCGTCGATCGGCACGGCCGGCTGAACGGCTGGTGCCGCGGGCAGCTCCGGCATCGGCAGATGGTCGCCGCCATGGCCGCAGGCGGTCAACAGAAGCAGCAGGGCCGCGGACAGCGGACGCAACGATCTGAACACGAACAACACCTTGGTCTTGAGCGGCGGCGAGGATGCTGCCCTTATAAGATAGGTTCGTCCGCTTGTTCAGCGCTTTCGCCATGGAGATGAAAACGCCCCCGACGGTTTTGACGCTGGATGAGGACGATGCCGCCCGGCCCGCGATCGAGGCGATGCTTAGGGCGCTGGCCGAACCCGACCTGCGCGCGCTCTGGGCGCGGACTCGCGCCGACGCGGCCCAAGCGCGGGCAGCCGGCGACATGGCGCGGCTGTTCGGGCTGGTGCGCGGGACGAAGACGATCCAGCGCATCGCCGGCGAGCGGGGGATTTTGATCAGGGCGCGGGGCGTTAGGGCATAGGCACTAACGTTTTGACGGGCTTGCTCAGATCGGTTCTGCGGGCAAGCCGGGCCTGAAGTCATCAGGATATTCGTCGCGTGATACCAGGACAGTGATTTGACCGGAACCGCGGGTTTCAAGATATTGATGGCCGGGAGTGTTGCCTCTTGCCAGTGCGCTTGTGAGATCAGAGAACCACTCAAGCGTTTCGGCGTCCAAGGCCCACTCGAAGCCTCCGGGACACGTGAGCAGTCCCAAGGGCGACGGCGATTTACGGATGATGATAGCCTTACCATCGACTTGCTCGCCTATCCTTGTCAGCGCGAACCGGTCTTCATTGGTGAGAGCTAAACGATGCAATATGGCGCTCAACTCGGATATGCCGTCGGCATCGCCCCAAAGTAAGAGATTGGGGGTGCCGCCAATACCGGATCTGTCGAAGTACGCCGACCGGAGAGTCACCGCCCCTCCTCAAACTAGTCTTAGATCTGCCCGCCGTCCTACGACGCCCAAGGCAGGATCTTCTTCATGCGGGCGGAGAAGCGGTGGCGGGCCTGTTCGTGGCGCACGACATCCTCGCCGGTGACCCAGTTCAATTGGATGACGCGGCGCGGGCCGACGAAGGGCTGGTGGCCGTGCCAGGAATTGGGCGTGACCAGGAAGGCCAGCAGCGTGCCCTCGTCCGGCGGCACTTCGGCGATCACGTCGTCCAGGCTTTCGGCCGAGCGCAGCAGGCGCAGCCGTCCGCCCGGCGCCTCCCACTGGCCATTCATATAGAGCAGGACGGTGATGACCTTGGTCTTGCTGTCGGTATGGATGCGGCCGTCCTTGGCGCGCGCCTGGCCGCGCACGGTGACCATGGTCGGCAAGTCGCTGAGGTCGATGTCGAATTTTTCGGCGAAGGCGGCGCGGATCGCCGGGCCTTCCAGCTCGTCGAGCATCGCCTTGAAATGGCCGCCGCAGGCAACCTCGCTGGTCGGAAAGCTGCCGGGCTTGGCGATCTCCGGATAATCCTTGGTCACGGCGGCGCGCGCGTCCGCCTTCAGGAAGCCGGGCACGATCAGATAGGGGAACGGATCGGTGACGAGCGGGGTGGCGGCGAAGCCGTCGAGATCGAAATAGGTCATGACCGGTCGGATCATCCTGCAGCGGAGGGTCGCCCCCTAGATGGGTCTTCATAGCGCAGGGTAAAGGGTTTGGGGAGCCGCTCCGCCACGATCTGTCGCTTGTTTGGCGCATGGATGGCGTCTCGTTGCATGCGTCGGGCGAGGGGCTGACCGGGGCATGGTGCGCTTGCGAAGGGCTTTCGCCGGTGCGAGATAAGAGAAAGGCAGCTTTCGAAGCATTCGAAGGGACTGCCCCTATTTTTTGCGTTGCAAGAGGGAGCGGAGTCGGCTTCTTTCGCGCTGTCCCGCCGCTCGTCAGATCGTCAATGGGTCTCTTTTCAGCTCAGTCATCGGACGCCACCCCCCAAATCGCCACGCTCGAGACCTATCCGGGTCCCATGCCGGCCTATCGCGCGAAGCGCGCCCAGGGCCTGCTGAAGGTCGATCCGATGCAGGAACTGGCGGTCGAGAAGCTGCAGGCGCTGCATCGCGCGCTGCTGAGCTATCGCCCGGAGCCGCCGGCGACGCCGGGTGCGGGCTGGCGCGCGTTCCTCGGGCTGAACCCCCATCGCGATGCGCCCAAGCCGCCGCGCGGCCTGTACATCTACGGCGGCGTCGGCCGCGGCAAGTCCATGCTGATGGACTTGCTGTTCGAGACCAGCTCGATCACGGCGCGGCGGCGGGTGCATTTCCATGCCTTCATGCAGGAAGTGCACGATCGGCTCTATCGGCACCGGACCGAGAAGATCGCCGATCCGCTCGTCGTCTTGGCCGCGGAGATCGCCCGCGAGGCGACGCTGCTGTGCTTCGACGAGTTCCAGGTCACCGACATCGCCGATGCGATGATCCTGGGCCGGCTGTTCGAAGCCCTGTTCGCCGCGGGCGTGGTCGTGGTCGCGACCTCGAACCGCCCGCCGGACGATCTCTATAAGGATGGGCTGCAGCGCGAGCGCTTCCTGCCGTTCATCGCCATGATCAAGGACGAGCTGGACGTGCTCGAACTGGACAATGGCCGCGACTATCGCCTGATGCGGCTGATCGGCCGGCCGGTCTATTACGCGCCGTTGGGCGAGGCCTCGGCCCGGGCGCTGGAAGAGGCTTTCGCCGAACTGACCGACGATACCAGGCCCGAGCCGATGGTGATCGAGGTCAAGAAGCGTCCGGTGCGCGTGCCGCGCCAGGCGATGGGCGTCGCCTGGTTCGATTTCGCCGATTTGTGCGGTCAACCGCTCGGCGCCGTCGATTATCTTGCTATTGCAGCCCGGTTCGAGAGCATCGTTATCAGCAACGTTCCGAAACTGGGACCGGACAACCGTAACGAGGCCAAGCGCTTTAATACGCTGATCGATGCCTTATACGAGGCCAAGGTCCATGTGGTCCTGTCGGCGGCCGCACCGCCGGCCGAGCTTTACACCGAGGGCGATGGCGCCTTCGAGTTCGAACGCACCGTTTCGCGCCTGATGGAGATGCAGTCGATCGAGTATATTTCGAGCCGCCGGAGCCAGCCCCCCACGGGGCCGGATACCAGGGATGCCCAGCATTCCGAGTTGCTTGCTGGCCCCGGCGTTTCGCGCTAAGACCGCCGTTCTGGCAGGGCAACCTGCTCGGCGGAGATTCCAACAGGCGCCGCGATCCGCGCGGGGTCCGCTCCATGCCGCCCGCTCCCAGGGCAACCGAAGGGAAGAATTCCATGGCACGTAACAAGATCGCATTGGTCGGCGCCGGTCAGATCGGCGGGACTCTCGCTCTGCTCGCTGGCTTGAAGGACCTGGGCGACGTCGTCCTCGTCGACATCACCGAAGGCGTGCCCCAGGGCAAGGCGCTCGATCTGGCGGAAGCGTCGCCGGTCGAAGGCTTCGATGCCCTGATGACCGGTTCGAACGATTTCGCCGACCTGGCCGGTGCCGACGTCATCATCGTCACCGCCGGCATCCCGCGGAAGCCGGGCATGAGCCGCGACGACCTGATCGGCATCAACACCAAGGTGATGCGGTCGGTCGGTGCCAACATCAAGGCGCATGCGCCCGACGCCTTCGTCATCGTCATCACTAACCCGCTCGACGTCATGGTCTCGGTCATGCAGGAGGCCTCGGGCCTGCCGCATGCGAAGGTCGTCGGCATGGCCGGCGTGCTCGACAGCGCGCGCTTCCGCTATTTCCTGGCCGAGGAGTTCAAGGTCTCGGTCGAGGACGTCACCGCCTTCGTGCTGGGCGGCCATGGCGACACGATGGTCCCGCTGCTGCGCTACTCGACCGTCGCCGGCATCCCGGTGCCCGACCTGGTCAAGATGGGTTGGACCACCCAGGACAAGCTCGACAAGATCGTCCAGCGCACCCGCGACGGCGGTGCCGAGATCGTGGCTCTGCTGAAGACCGGTTCGGCCTTCTACGCGCCGGCTTCGTCGGCGATCGCGATGGCCGAATCCTACCTGAAGGACAAGAAGCGGGTGCTGCCCTGCGCCGCTTATCTCAGCGGTCAGTACGGCGTCTCGGGCTTCTATGTCGGCGTGCCGGTCGTGATCGGTGCCGGCGGCGTCGAGCGGATCGTCGAGATCAGCCTGTCGGCCGAGGAGCAGGCCGGTTTCGACAAGTCGGTCGATGCGGTCAAGACGCTCTGCGAAGTCGCCAAGAACGTCCAGGCCTAAGCGTTTGGCTGGTCCGGCCGCGCCAAGCGGCCGGATCCCAACAATCCCAAGGGGCGCGCACCAATGAATATTCATGAGTATCAGGCGAAGGCCCTGCTGAAGGGGTACGGCGTCACCGTCCCGCGCGGCGGCGTCGCCTACACGCCGGACGAGGCCAAGAAGGTCGCGACCGATCTGGGCGGCCCGGTCTGGGTCGTGAAGTCGCAGATCCATGCCGGCGGCCGCGGCGCCGGCCATTTCGCCGACAAGCCGGAAGGCAAGGGCGGCGTGCGCGTCGTGAAGTCGGTCGATGATGTCGGCTCGAACACCGCCGAGATGCTGGGCCATGTGCTTGTCACGAAGCAGACGGGCCCGACCGGCAAGGAAGTGAAGCGCGTCTATATCGAGGAAGGCTGCGACATCAAGCGCGAGCTTTACCTCGGCATGCTGGTCGATCGCGCGACCGGCCGCGTCACGCTGATGGCGTCGACCGAAGGCGGCATGGAGATCGAAGAGGTCGCCCATCACAGCCCGGAGAAGATCGTCAAGGTCGCGATCGACCCGGCGACCGGCGTCCAGGCGTTCCACGCGCGCCAGATCGCCTTCGCCCTCGGGCTCGAGGGCAAGCAGGTCTCGACCGCGGTCAAGTTCATCCTGGCGCTGTCGAAGGCGTTCCACGAGCTCGACGCCTCGATCATCGAGATCAACCCGCTGGTCGTGACCGGCACCGGCGACGTCATCTGCCTCGATGCCAAGGTCAATTTCGACGACAACGCGCTGTTCCGTCACAAGGACGTCGAAGAGCTGCGCGATGCCGACGAAGAGGATCCGTCGGAACTCGAAGCTGCCAAGCACGGCCTGAACTATGTGAAGCTCGATGGCAACATCGGCTGCATGGTCAATGGCGCCGGCCTGGCGATGGCGACCATGGACATCATCAAGCTCTATGGCGGCGAGCCCGCGAACTTCCTCGATGTCGGCGGCGGCGCCACCAAGGAGCGCGTGACGACGGCGTTCAAGCTGATCCTCAGCGATCCGAACGTCGAAGGCATCCTGGTCAACATCTTCGGCGGCATCATGCGGTGCGACGTCATCGCCGAGGGCGTCATCGCCGCGGCGCGCGAAGTCAGCCTCGACGTGCCGCTGGTCGTCCGCCTCGAAGGCACCAATGTCGAGCTCGGCAAGAAGATCCTTGCCGAATCGGGTCTTCCCATCCTTTCCGGCGACAATCTGGCGGATGCCGCCCAGAAGGTCGTCAAAGCCGTGAAGGAGGCCAAGTAAATGGCCGTTCTGGTCAATTCCAATACCAAGGTCATCTGCCAGGGCTTCACCGGCGCCCAGGGCACCTTCCACTCCGAACAGGCGCTGGCCTACGGCACCAAGATGGTCGGCGGCGTGACGCCCGGCAAGGGCGGCACGAAGCATCTGGACCTGCCGGTGTTCAACACCGTCGCCGAGGCCGTGTTCGCGACCCATGCCGACGCCAGCGTGATCTATGTGCCGCCGCCGTTTGCGGCCGACGCGATCCTGGAAGCGATCGATGCGGAAATCGCGCTGATCGTCTGCATCACCGAAGGCATTCCGGTGCTGGACATGGTGACCGTCAAGCGCGCGCTCGCCGGGTCCAAGTCGCGCCTGATCGGGCCAAACTGCCCGGGCGTGATCACGCCGGGCGAGTGCAAGATCGGCATCATGCCGGGCCATATCCATCGGCGCGGCAAGGTCGGCATCGTCAGCCGCTCCGGCACGCTGACCTATGAGGCGGTCGCGCAGACCTCGGCCGTGGGCCTGGGCCAGTCGACCTGCATCGGCATCGGCGGCGATCCGGTCAACGGCACGAACTTCATCGATAGCCTGACGCTGTTCCTCGACGATCCCGAGACCGAGGGCATCATCATGATCGGCGAAATCGGCGGTTCGGCCGAGGAAGAAGCGGCCGAGTTCGTCATCGAGTCCAAGACGAAGAAGCCGATCGTGGGCTTCATCGCCGGATCGACCGCCCCTCCGGGCCGTCGCATGGGCCATGCCGGCGCGATCATTTCGGGTGGCAAGGGTACCGCCGCCGACAAGTTCGAGGCGATGCGCAAGGCCGGTTTCCATGTGGCCGACAGCCCGGCCTCGCTCGGGTCCACCATGCTCGCAGCCTTCAAGGGCTGAGGGCGGACCGGACGTTCCGGGCTCATTCAAACCAACTCCAACAGAGAGAGCGGCCGCGTCAAGCGGCCGCTCGAACCAAATGGCGCAGACCAGCGAAACCTCTTTTCTCACCGGCGCAAATTCGGCGTTCATCGCCGAGCTCTACGAGCATTATCTGACCGATCCGACTGGGATCGATCAGAGCTGGCGGAGCTTCTTCGATGAAATGAAGGACGACGCCGTCTCGGTCCAGACCGAGGTCAAGGGACCCAGCTGGCAGAAAGTCGCCAAGCGGATCATCGGCAGCGGGGCGCCGGACGCGGTGCCGGCCAAGAAGGCCAACGGCGCCGCCCCGGCGGTCTCCGAAGAGATGGTAAAGCAAGCGGCGGGCGATTCGATCCGCGCGCTGCAGTTGATCCGGGCCTATCGGGTGCGCGGCCATCTCGAGGCCAATCTCGACCCGCTCGGCCTGCAGAAGCCGGAGCTGCATCCGGAACTGCATCCCGACGGCTACGGCTTCGCCGAGACCGACTACGACCGGCCGATCTATGTCGCCGGCGTGCTCGGCCTCGAATATGCCACGCTGCGCGAGATCTATGCGTTCCTGCGCCAGACCTATTGCGGCAGCGTCGGCGTCGAATACATGCATATCCAGGATCCAGCCCAGAAGGCCTGGATCCAGGAGCGCGTCGAAGGCGTGCGCAACCAGACCACCTTCCCGATCAAGGAAAAGACCGAGCTGCTGGAGCGTCTGACCGCGGCCGAAAGCTTCGAGCGCTTCCTCGACAAGCGCTTCACCGGCACCAAGCGGTTCGGCCTCGAAGGCGGCGAGACCATGATCCCGGCGCTGGAAGAGATCATCCGCGTCAGCGGCCGGCTCGGCGTGAAGGAGATCGTGCTGGGCATGGCCCATCGCGGTCGTCTGAACACGCTCGCCAACGTCATGGGCAAGCGCTTCGCCGCCATCTTCTCCGAATTCCAGGGCAACCCGGCCAATCCGGCCGACGTCCAGGGCTCGGGCGACGTGAAGTACCATCTGGGCACCTCGTCCGACCGCGAGTTCGACGGCAATGTCGTTCATCTGTCGCTGACCGCGAACCCGTCCCATCTGGAAGCGGTCAATCCGCTGGTGCTGGGCAAGGTGCGCGCCAAGCAGCGCCAGCGCGGCGATGTCGAGCGCAACGAAGTCGTGGGCCTGCTGATCCATGGCGACGCGGCCTTCGCCGGCCAGGGCCTGGTCGCCGAATCGCTCGATCTGACCGAACTGAAGGGCTACCGCACCGGCGGCACGCTCCACTTCATCATCAACAACCAGATCGGCTTCACCACGGCGCCGCAATATGCGCGCTCGGGGCCCTATTGCTCGGACGTGGCCAAGTCGATCCAGGCACCGATCTTCCATGTGAACGGCGACGATCCCGAGGCGACGCTGCATGTCTGCCGGATCGCGACCGAGTTCCGCCAGGTCTTCAAGAAGGACGTGGTGGTGGACATGTTCTGCTATCGCCGCCACGGCCATAACGAGACCGACGAGCCGGCTTTCACCCAGCCGTTGATGTATCGCAAGATCGCGACCCTGGCCACGACCCGGCAGATCTATGCCGAACGTCTGGTGACCGAGGGTTCGCTGACCCAGGAGCAGACCGATCAGGTCACGACCGACTTCCTGGCCAAGATGGAAGTCGAGTTCGAGGCCGCCAAGAGCTACAAGCCGAACAAGGCCGACTGGTTCGAAGGCGCCTGGGCCGGTTTCGCGACTGCGCCCGACGACGATCGCCGCGGCAACACCGCGGTGCCGCTGGCGACGCTGAAACAGATCGGCCAGGCGCTGACCAGTGTGCCGGAAGGCTTTAACCTCAACCGCAAGCTCGTTCGTCTTCTGCAGGAAAAGGCGAAGATGTTCGAGACCGGCGAGGGCTTCGACTGGGGCACGGCCGAGGCGCTCGCCTTCGGGTCGATCGCCGCCGACGGGCTGTTCGTCCGCCTGTCCGGCCAGGACGTCGGCCGCGGCACCTTCTCCCATCGCCATGCGGTGCTGGTCGATCAGGAGAACGAGCAGACCTACATGCCCTTGAACAACGTCCGCGAGGGCCAGGCGCAGGTCGAGATCATCGACAGCTTCCTGTCCGAGGCGGCGGTGCTGGGCTTCGACTACGGTTACTCCATGGCCGAGCCACGCGCGCTGGTGCTGTGGGAAGGCCAGTTCGGCGATTTCGCCAACGGCGCCCAGGTCATCATCGATCAGTTCATCACCTCGGCCGAATCGAAGTGGCTGCGCATGTCGGGCATCGTCATGCTGCTGCCGCACGGCCACGAGGGGCAGGGGCCGGAACATTCGTCGGCGCGCCTGGAGCGGTATCTCCAGATGTGCGGCGAGGACAACATCCAGGTCTGCAACATCACGACTCCGGCCAATTATTTCCACGCGTTGCGCCGGCAGGTCTGCCGCAACTTCCGCAAGCCGCTGATCGTGATGTCGCCGAAGTCGATGCTGCGCGCCAAGCTGTCGACCCTCGCCGACATGGCGGAAGGCACGACCTTCCACCGCGTCTATGGCGAGACCGGGACGCTGGTGGCCGACGACAAGGTGAAGCGCGTCGTGCTGGTCAGCGGCAAGCTCTATCACGAGCTGCTGGCGGCCCGGACCGAGCGCGGGATCAAGGATGTGGCGCTGGTCCGCGTCGAGCAGCTCTATCCGTTCCCGTTCAATGCGCTTGGCAAGGAATTGAAGCGCTACACCAAGGCCGAGGTCGTCTGGTGCCAGGAAGAACACCAGAACATGGGCTCGTGGAATTTCGTCGACCGGCGCATCGAGACCCTGCTGTCGGGGCTCAGCATCAAGGCGAAGCGTCCGACCTATGTGGGTCGTGACGAATCCGCCGCGACCGCGACCGGGTCGATGAAGAAGCATGTGGCCCAGCAAGCGAAACTGATCGACGAAGCGCTCACCGTCGGCTGACCGACTTAAACCAATCAACGTGGCGGGCGAGTGGGGCTGGACGGGGATCCTCCAGCACCATCGTCCGACCCGGAACCTGAACCAAGGACCGAACATGGCAACCGAAATCAAGGTGCCCCCCCTGGGCGAATCGGTGACCGAAGGCACCGTGGCACGCTGGCTGAAGAAGGTCGGCGATAGCGTCAAGATCGATGAGACGCTGATCGAATTCGAGACCGACAAGGTCACGGTCGATGTGCCGTCGCCGACCAATGGCGTGCTGAGCGAAATCTCGGCGCCGGAAGGCACCAACGTCGCCGTCGGCGGCCTGCTGGGCGTGATCACCGAGGGCGCGGCGGCCGCCGCCCCCGCCGCCAAGGTCGAGGCGGCGAAGCCGGCCGCCGCCGCCCCGGCTCCCACCGCCGTTTCCGATCTCGACCGCTCGGGCCCGGCCGCCCGCAAGCTGGTCGAGGAGAACAAGCTCGATGCAGCCGGCATCCCGGCGACCGGCAAGGACGGCCGCCTGACCAAGGGCGACGTGCTGGGCGCCATTGAAAAGGGTGCGACCGCCGCACCGGCTGCCGCTGTCGCTCCGGCAGCCCCGGCGCGCGAAGCCGGCCCGCGCGAGCAGCGCGTGAAGATGACGCGCCTGCGTCAGCGCATCGCCCAGCGCCTGAAGGAAGCCCAGAACACAGCCGCCATGCTGACCACCTTCAACGAGGTGGACATGACGGCGATCCTGGCGATCCGCGAGCAGTACAAGGAAGGCTTCGAGAAGAAGCACGGCGTGAAGCTGGGCTTCATGTCGTTCTTCGTGAAGGCCTGCATCGCCGGCCTGAAGGAACTGCCGGCGGTCAATGCCGAGATCTCGGGCGACGAGCTGATCTACAAGAACTACTACGACATCGGCGTCGCGGTCGGCACCGAGAACGGCCTGGTCGTGCCGGTCGTGCGCGATGCGGACCTGATGAGCTTCTCCGACATCGAGAAGCAGATCGGCGTCTATGGCAAGAAGGCGCGCGACGGCAAGCTGTCGATGGCCGAACTGACCGGCGGCACCTTCACCATCTCGAACGGCGGCGTCTACGGCTCGCTGATGTCGACCCCGATCCTGAACACGCCGCAGTCCGGCATCCTGGGCATGCACAAGACCCAGAAGCGCCCGGTCGCGATCGGCGATAAGATCGAGATCCGCCCGATGATGTATCTGGCGCTCAGCTACGACCACCGGGTGATCGACGGCCGCGAGGCCGTGACCTTCCTGGTCCGGGTCAAGGATGCGCTGGAAGATCCGCAGCGCCTGCTGCTGGACATGTAAAGACGATGGCGGGCCCCGCGACGGGCCCGCTTCATAGAGTCTGATTGATTTAGAGGGCGATTCAGACAGGAAGTCGTACCGGCTGCCCGTCATCGTGCTCTAGGAACGGAAAGAAGATCATGACCGACAGCTACGATCTCGTCGTCATTGGCAGCGGCCCCGGCGGCTATATCGCCGCCATCCGCGCGGCCCAGTTGGGCATGAAGGTCGCCTGCGTCGAGAAATACACCCGCCTGGGCGGCACCTGCCTCAATGTCGGCTGCATCCCCTCCAAGGCGCTGCTGCAATCGTCCGAGAAGTTCGAGGAAGCCAACCATACGCTGGCCGCCCATGGCGTGAAGCTGTCGGGCGTGGAACTCGACCTGGAGACGCTGCTGGCGCGCAAGGACAAGGTCGTCACCGACATCACCAAGGGCGTCGAGTTCCTGTTCCGTAAGAACAAGATCACCTGGGTCCAGGGCACCGGTAAGATCCTGGCCGCGGGCAAGGTCGAGGTCGCCTTGACCGCCGGCGGCACGCAGGCGATCGACGCCAAGGCCATCCTGATCGCGACCGGTTCGGAAGTGATGCCGCTGCCGGGTGTCGAGGTCGATGAGAAACAGATCGTGTCCTCGACCGGCGCCATTGCCATTCCGAAGGTGCCGAAGCATCTGGTCGTCATCGGCGGCGGCTATATCGGGCTCGAACTGGGTTCGGTCTGGCGCCGGCTGGGCTCCGAAGTGACCGTGGTCGAGTTCCTCGACCGGATCACCCCGGGTCTCGACCTGGAGGTCGGCAAGCAGCTGAACCGCCAGCTCTCGAAGCAGGGTATCCAGTTCAAGCTGTCGACCAAGGTCACCGGCGCCAAGAAGACCAAGAGCGGCGTCACGCTGACGCTGGAGCCGGCCGCCGGCGGGCCTGCCGAAGAGCTGAAGGCCGACGTGGTGCTGGTCTCGATCGGCCGCCGCGCTTACACCGAAGGCTTGGGCCTGGAGGCGGTCGGCGTGGCGCTCGACGATAAGAAGCGCGTCAAGGTCGACGGCCATTTCCAGACCAACGTGCCGGGCATCTATGCCATCGGCGACGTCATCGCCGGCCCGATGCTGGCGCATAAGGCCGAGGAGGAAGGCGTCGTGTTCGCCGAGATCCTGGCCGGGCAGAAGCCGCACCTGAACTACGATGCCATTCCGGCGGTGGTTTATACTTGGCCGGAAGTGGCCTCGGTCGGCAAGACCGAGGAAGAGGTCAAGGCGTCGGGCGTCGAATACAAGATCGGCAAGTTCCCATTCCTGGCCAACGGCCGGGCCAAGGCGAACGGCGATACCGAGGGCTTCGTGAAGTTCATCGCCGACGCCAAGACCGACCGGGTACTGGGCTGCCACATCATCGGCCCGGATGCCGGCACGATGATCGCCGAATGCGCGCTGGCGATGGAATTCGGCGCTTCGTCCGAAGACATCGGCCGCACCTGCCACGCCCATCCGACCTTGAACGAGGCGGTCAAGGAAGCCGCCCTCGCGGTGACGACCGGCGCGCTCAACATGTAACGACGGGTCCACCCGTTGGGCTGACAGATCCGCCGGTTCCGCTAAGGACCGGCGGATTTTGTTTTGGCGTTAGCTCAACACAGATGTTTTCCAAATTTGAGCATTCCATGCCGGACGAAACGGCAAAAGACCATGCTCCTCAGAATCCGGTCCAGGTCCAAGCTCACGATGCCTGGTGTCGGGCGCAGGTGCAGGAAGCGCTGGATGAGCGCACGACCGGTGGAAATCGAATTGTCGCTGATCGAGAGGTTCGGCGTCGTCCGGAAACGTTGAGCACGATATCGGCGCGGCACGACCGAAAGGGGCTATTCGCGTGATCTCCGGCGCAAAATTACGCTCCGCGACCGGAGCGGATTGACGCATCGGAGTGCGGCTCGACAGCCCTTCTTCACCCGCCGGTAAGGTCGCCTCCGCTACGCTCGGCCTCATGCTGGCATCTCCGCAACCGCTCTCGTCCGACTTCCAGGCCTTGCTGCGCGGCACGCCGCTGGCGGACTGCTTCGAATTTTGGCGCTCGCGCCGGGTTGGATCGGCCGTGCCGCGGAAAGCCATGATCGATCCGGTCGCGATGCCGCTGCATATCATCCCGTTCCTGTTTCTGTACGAGCGCACGGACAAGGGCCGGTTCCGTTGCCGGCTGGCCGGGACGGCGGTCTGTGCCGCGTTTCAGAACGATCCGACCGGCCGCTATCTCGACGACATGATCCTGCCGACGGTTCGGGCCAGCCGCCAGCGCCTGTTCCAGGGCGTGGTCGAGCGGTCGCTGCCGGTCGCCTATAGCGGCAATGTCGCCGAGCCGGGACGGACCTGGGTCAAGTTCCGCCGCGTCCTGATGCCGATCGCGATCAAAGGCACCGCGGCCGACGGCATCTTCGGCATGGTCATCTTCCCGGATTTCGAGCTGCGCAAATCCGGCCCCAAGCTGGTCGATGACGGCGTGCCGGAACTGGAGGCCTGGGCGACGCCGGCCGACCTGGTCTGAAGCGCAATAGATTGAAACCATGCGGAAACCGGTTCGTGCGCGACAGCGCCGGCCCGATTGGCGACACTCTCGGCTTGGGCTCATGGAGAACCGAGGATGTCGATGAAATCAGCTTTGATCGCCGGGATGGCCCTGGTCGCGGGCCCGGCCTTCGCCCAGTCGGGACCGCCGCCCGGCCCACCACCCGATTTCCAGTCGATGCGGGCCGAACATCAGCGCCTCGAGGCCGAATGGACCGATTGCAAGGCGATCGCCGACGGTACGGCGCGCGCGACCTGCTACGAGAAGGTCCATGACGAGAGCGAGGCCGCGATGGCGAAGCGCGAGGCCGAGCGGCACAACCACGGCGGCCAGGATCGCCCGCCGCCGCAATAGAGCCTATCCGCCGGCCCTGGGATGCGCCCGATCATAGACCTCCATCAGCTTCGCCGCGTCGACCGCGGTATAGCGCTGGGTGGTCGAGAGCGAGGCATGGCCCAGCAGCTCCTGGATCGCGCGCAGATCGGCCCCGCCGGCCAGCAGATGGGTCGCGAAGCTGTGGCGCAGCGCATGGGGCGTGGCCGTGTCCGCCAGACCCAGGCGCAGGCGCAGCTGCTCCATCAGGCGCTGCACCAGGCGCGGATTGAGCGGCCCGCCGCGCAGGCCCACGAATAGATCGTCGTCCGGCCCGATCCCATGCGGGCAATGGGCCAGATAATCGGTTACCGCCTGGGTCACGACCGGCAGCAGCGGCACGATGCGCGTCTTGCCGCCCTTGCCGGTCACCCGCAGGCTGGTCATGCCCGGCGCGGGTGCCTGCCGGCGGGTGAGATCCAGGGCTTCGGACAGGCGCAACCCGCAGCCATAAAGCAAGGTCACCAGGGCCGTATCGCGCGCGGCGATCCAGGGCGGCGAATCGATGGTCTGGACCGTATCGGACGCGTCGATCGCGGCCCTGGCGTCGCGTTCGCTCAGCGGCTTCGGCACGGCGCGGGACAGACGCGGCCCGCGCAGCACGGACAGGGCGGGATTGGTCGCGAGCCCGCGCCGCTCCAGGAACCGGAAGAAGCCGCGCAGCACCGACAAGGCGCGCGCCTGGGACGCCTTGGCCAGGTTCTGCGCCGCCCGGTTGGCCAGGAAGGCGCGGAAATCCGCCGGCTTCAGGCCGCGCATCAGCGCCAGCGACGGCTGCTCGCCATGATGGTCGCGGGTGAAATCCAGAAAGAACGCCAGATCGCGGCCATAGGCGGCGAGCGTATGGGCCGAGGCGCGTCGTTCTGATTTCAGCTGCTGCTGCCAACCCTCGATCGCGGCGCCGAGATCGGCGGTCGCGGCGAAGCGGGCCGGCGGGATGGGATCGGGGCGACGCGCGGGCACGGCGGCGGGCTCAGGCCCCGAGATCGAGCCATTGGAAGATGGTGATCTCCAGCGCCTGGGCCAGGAAGCACAGCAGTTCCGTGCCCTGGCCGGCCTTGAACTTATGCGGCCGGCGCGAGCCCAGCGCCAGAATGCCGGACGGCGCGTGGCTGCCGATCGACAGGCGCAGCAGCGCCTCGGAATGGACCAGCCCGGCACCGGCGCCGAACAGGATCGGATCGCCGCGCACCTCGTCCTCCAGCAGCGAATCCTTGCCGGCACCCAGCAGGCGGTCGACGGCACCGGCCGCCAGCAACTGCACGCCCGGCAGCGGCGGCCGGGGCAGAGGGCCCGTGTCCGACTCGACGCAGAGCGTCACGACATCGACGTCGAGCAGCACCGCCAGGTCCGTCGTCACGGTCTGGATCAACTGTTCGAAGCTGGTGGCGCCGATCAGCGCCAGCACCGCCGCATGGATGCGGGTCTGGCTGGTCAGGTTGGACCGGCTGGTCGAGATCAGCGCGCGCTGCTGGCCCTTGACCCGGGCCAGTTCGGCCTGCAGCCGCTGCAGCATGAACTGCTGCAGGTCGACCACGCCGGCTCCGTGCTGGTGCGCCGGCGGGGTCAGTTGATCCACCAGTTCGGGATGATCGGCCAGGAAGCCCGGATGGCGGGTCAGATAGGCCAGGACCTCGTCCACGGAGGCCGCGCGCGGCGCGGCCTCGGTCGTGACGCGGGATTCGCTCTGGCCTTGCTGATCCATGGAGCGGTTCCCTAGAGAATCGACTGGCCGGTCTTGGCCCAGTCGGCGACGAAGGTCGCGAGACCCTTCTCGGTCAGCGGATGGCCGAACATCTGCTTCAGCACGGCCGGCGGCAGGGTGGCGACGTCGGCGCCCATCTTGGCGGCGGCGATGACATGCGCCGGGCCGCGGACCGAGGCGACCAGCACCTGAGTCGTGATGCTGGTATAGCTGGCATAGATCTCGATGATGTCGCCGATCAGGCCCATGCCGTCCTCGCCGATGTCGTCCAGGCGGCCGACGAAGGGCGACACATAGGTGGCACCCGCCTTGGCGGCCAGAATGGCCTGGGCGGCTGAGAAGCACAGGGTCACATTGACTTCGGTGCCCTGGTCGCTCAGCGCCTTGCAGGTCTTGAGGCCGGCCGGGGTCAGCGGCACCTTGACCGTGACATTCGGCGCGATCTTCGCCAGTTTGAGGCCTTCCTTCAGCATGGTATCGAAGTCGGTGGACGCGACTTCGGCGCTGACGGAGCCGGGGATGATCTCGCAGATTTCCGCGATCGTCTCCAGGAAATTGCGGCCGGTCTTGGCGATCAGCGAGGGATTGGTGGTGACGCCATCGACCAGACCGGTGGCGGCAAGCTCACGGATCTCGGCGATGTCGGCGGTATCAATGAAGAATTTCATGGCGAACCTGGGGGATCTGCGGTTGTCGAGAGAGGGTGGAGCGTCAAGACGGCTGATCGACGATACTGCCACCCAGCGGACCGGACTCTAGCCCATGGTCGGGTCGAGTACCAGTTTTGCAGCGCCGAAGGCGCCAGGGGATGCCAACGCGCCAAGCAGGGGGCGGGTTGCGGTCCTGCTGCCGTTGCCGCTCGTCGGTGCCTACGACTACCTGACGCCCGAAGGGCTGACGCCCGTGCCCGGCGCGTTCGTTACGGTGCCGCTGGGCCAGCGCATGATGACGGGCGTGGTCTGGGACCGGTCCGAATCGAGCGAGGACCTGGCCGAGGCGCGCCTGAAGCCGATCGCGCTCGTCCATGAGGCCGTGGCACTCCGCGAGCCGGTCCGCCGGCTGGTCGACTGGATCGCATCCTATACGTTGAGCCCGCCCGGCGCGGTGCTGCGCATGGCGATGGGCCCGTCCGACGCGCTGGAGCCGGAGGAAGGACGCGTCGGTTTCGCGGTCGCGCCCGATCTGCCGCTCCCCGACGCGAAGGATCGCCGCCTGACGCCGACCCGGCGACGGGTGCTGGCGGTGTTCGACGGGGCCGAGGCTTTGCCGGCGTCGCTGCTGGCCCAGGAAGCCGGTTGCAGCGCCGGGGTGATCCGGGCCATGGCCGATGCGGGCCTGCTGGTCGAGACCCGCCTGTCGGCGCGGCCCGTGCGCCCGGTGCCGGACTGGCGGTTGCCGTTCCCGCGCTTTTCCGACGACCAGAACGACGCGGCCGAAATCATCGTCGCGGCGGTGCGCGCCCGGCGCTACGAGACGCTGCTGCTCGACGGCGTCACCGGCTCCGGCAAGACCGAGGTCTATTTCAAGGCGATCGCGGCGGCGCTGGAGGCGGGACGGCAGGTGCTGGTCCTGCTGCCGGAAATCGCGCTCGGCGCCCAATGGCATCGCCGGTTCGAACAGCAGTTCGGCGCGCCCGCCGCCGCCTGGCACTCCGATCTACGTCCCGCCGAACGGCGCGGCGTCTGGCGCGATGTCGGCGAGGGCCGGGCCAAGGTCGTGGTCGGCGCGCGTTCCGCCCTGTTCCTGCCCTTCGTCGACCTGGGCCTGATCGTGGTCGACGAGGAGCACGACGCCTCGTTCAAGCAGGAAGAGGGCGTGATCTACCATGCCCGCGACATGGCCGTGGTGCGGGCCTCGCTCGAAGGCGTGCCGATCGTGCTGGCCTCGGCGACGCCCTCGCTCGAAAGCCTGGTCAATGCCGAGCGCGGGCGCTATCGCCGGCTCGTCCTGCCGGCGCGCCATGGCGGGGCGGAATTGCCCAAGGTCACGCTGGTCGATCTGCGTGACGACAAGCCGGACCGGCAACGCTTCGTGGCGCCCAGCCTGATCGAGGCGCTGAAGGAGACGCTGGCGGCCGGCGAACAGGCCATGCTGTTCCTGAACCGGCGCGGCTATGCGCCGCTGACGCTGTGCCGGACCTGCGGCCATCGCATGCAATGCCCGAATTGCACCGCTTGGCTGGTCGAGCATCGCTTCATGGGGCGGCTGGTCTGCCACCATTGCGGCCATGCCGAGCGCCTGCCGGAGATCTGCCCGTCCTGCGAGGACAAGCATTCCTTCGCGCCCTGCGGTCCCGGCGTCGAGCGGCTGGCGGAGGAGATCACCGAGCGCTTCCCGGACGCGCGCATCGCGGTCATGGCTTCGGACACGCTGACCGGGCCCCGCGCGGTCGCCGATCTGGTTGCGCGCGTGCAGGAGCACGAGGTCGATCTGCTGATCGGCACCCAGATCATGGCCAAGGGTCATCATTTCCCGATGCTGACCCTGGTCGGCGTGATCGACGGCGATCTGGGCCTGTCCGGCGGCGATCTGCGCGCCAGCGAGCGGACGTTCCAGATGCTGCATCAGGTTGCCGGCCGCGCCGGCCGCGCCGAACGGCCGGGGCGGGTGCTGCTGCAGACCTTCGATCCGAGCCATCCCGTCATGCAGGCGATGGTCGCCCATGACCGGGATGGCTTCCTGGCGCTGCAGAAGGCCGAACGCAGCAGCCATCGCATGCCGCCGTTCGGCCGGCTGGCGGCGCTAATCGTCTCGGCGCCCGACGCCGACCAGGCCGACCAGACCGCGGCGGCACTGGCGCGGGCGGCACCGCATCTGAAGGGCGTCGATGTGCTGGGCCCGGCGCCGGCACCGCTCGCCGTGCTGCGCGGCCGGCATCGGCGGCGCTTTCTGGTCAAAACGGATCGACAGGTGAACATCCAGGCGGTGCTAAGACAATGGCTGGCCGGGGTACGCACGCCGACCGCGGTCCGCATCCAGGTCGATGTCGATCCCTATAGTTTCCTTTGATGCCGCATGCCGACGACCACGGCTCGGCCACCCGATCGCAACGAGGGGACGCCCTGGCCTCGGTCCGCGACAGACAAGTTCTCATGTTTCCGGCAATCATGGATTAGTTAGATTGTCAGAAAGTGGCGGCTACAGAGAAAGCCAAACCATGCTCACCAATACCCGAGTCGTTGAGGCATTATAATTTGCGCAGAGTAATTATAATGCGCTAACTTCATCCCATGTCGAGGCCTTTGAAAGAGATGTCGTTTGCCCGCCAGCCGCTGGACAAGATCCTGTCCAGCGGCGGGTCGGTGCGCATCATGCGCGCCTTGCTTGCCCACGGTTCGTATCTATCGGTTCCCCGCGTGGCGCAGGACACGCACATGGCTGTAAACGGCGTGAGGGACGTGCTGACGGCCCTGGAAATGGCGGGCGTCGTTGAGAGCACCGGCAGTGCTCGTGCCAGATTGTTCAGGGCAATTCCCAACCATCCGATCGTAGCGTCTTTGGCTGCTCTGTTCGAGGCCGAACGCGCGCGGTTCCAGGCTATTATGGCCTCCTTTAAGGACGTGGCGGCCGACAGCAGAGTTTCGGCAGCATGGCTCTTCGGCAGCGTCGCCAGGGCAGAGGACCGCGCCGACAGCGACTGGGATATCGCCATCGTCGTCGATGGCGACGTGGTCGAGACAGCCCGCGTCGCTGGATGGGTCAGGGGCGTCGTCGAAGAACACGAGCGCCGCCTCGGCTTCACGGCGTCCATCGTGCCACTCGCGCTGTCAGATATCCCGCGGCTTGCGTCGGGAGGTTCGCCGCTCTGGTCCGGGCTGTTGAACGAGGCCCAGGTTCTCAAGGGTCCCGAACCGAGGATTCTTGCCGAAACTGCTGGGCGACGCGAAAGCCATGCCTTGAAGTCGGCGACATGACGAAGACGGGTGCCTACAAGAACATTGATCCGTCCGAGGCGGCGGGGCGTTTGCGGAAGGCGCGTGCCTATCACGAGGCCGCGAAGCTTCTGCTGGAGCATGGCGACTTCCTGGGCGATGCCGATCCTGTCATGTCGAACGCGATCCTCGCGGCGATAGCGTACGCCGACGCTGTGACGATCGCCTACGGCGGCCGGATGAACCAGAAGGACCATGCCACCGCCACGAAGCTGTTGCGCGACGTCTTAGGCAAGACGCTGCCGGACGCCCAAGAGAGGCGGCTAGGCAAGATGCTGAAGCAAAAGGACGAGGTCCAATATGGTGGCTCGTTCGGACGCACCGATGCCGCGCTCCAAATTGTCGGCGAGCTTTACGAATTCGGCGAATGGGCCCAGCAAATTCTGAAGGAACGTGGTTTTGGAGCGTAACCGTCCGGAGCCTCGACGACGGTCAGCCAAAGCCGATGGCGATCCGGCTATACCGGCACGGCCTCCGTTTTAACCCGGCAACGTCGGTCTCGCTTTCCCGATCATAACGTGCGCATCAAGAACTTCGATGATCTTGGAAAACGTGATCCCGCGTGACCAATTTGCTGCCGCTTATCATGCCCAATCTCTCCTGGAGTTCCCGAATGCCGAATCGATTGCCCCGAGGGCACATTGTGCTCGATCGGGCCGTTTTGGCGGTGACCGCCGGATTCGCGCTGGTGGCGCTGGTGCTGCTGACCTGGCGCGGACTGGCCACGACGCCGCGCGCGGCCGTCGCCGGCATCATCTACGGCTTGACGCTGGCGGCCTCGGCCGTGGCCTCGCTGGTCTATAACGTCGGCTTCAAGACCAACAAGACCAGCCTGTGGCGCTTCGCCGATCATATCTGCATCTTCCTGCTGATTGCCGGGACCTACACGCCGCTGTCGCTGCTGGCGCCCAAGGATGGCGTGGGCTTCCTGCTGGTGCCGATCTGGGCGATGGCCGCGGTCGGCATCGTGCTGAAGCTGTGGCTGGGCCTGCGCCACGAGCGCTGGTTCATCCTGTTCTATCTGGCGATGGGCTGGACCGTGGTGTTCGGGCTCGACCAGTTGGTCACCAGCTTTTCGCCGACCGTGCTGGTGCTGGTCGCCGCCGGCGGACTGGCCTATAGCGCCGGCACGATCTTCTACGCGCTCGACTCCCGCTGGCGCTGGGGTGGGGCCGTCTGGCATGCCGCCGTGCTTGTCGGAACCGCGACACACTTCGTCGCGATTTTCAGCTTTGTCCTTCCAGTGGGTTGACTTAATGGCCCCAGGTCAGCCAAAGGAAGCTCGATGACTTCTCGGCGCGGTTTTTTTCCGCTACGGTGCCGCCGGCTTCAGGCTGACATCGTTGCAAGACTTGCGACCGCGTGTCACATGGGTCGTCTCGCAGGGCGCGATAACGTCACGCGCCGCGGGCCGGTTCATGTTGCCGTTTCGATCCCCAAGAGGTAGCTGATGGCGGAAACGACGAATATTCCTGGGACTGGTCACCACGGGGACGGCCAGACGCGCCGGGACTTCATGGTCTTGACGGCCTCCGCGCTGGGCGCCGTCGGCGCCGCGTCGGTCGTCTGGCCGTTCATCTCGAGCATGAATCCGGCGGCCGATACGCTGGCCATGTCCTCGACCGAGGTCGATCTGACCCCGGTCGCGGTCGGCCAGAGCATCACGGCCGTCTGGCAGGGCAAGCCGGTGTTCATCCGTCATCGCACGGACAAGGAGATCAAGGAGGCCCAGGACGTCAACGTTGCCGAGCTGCGCGATCCCCAGACCGACGCGTCGCGGGTGCAGAAGACCGATTGGCTGATCGTCATCGGCATCTGCACGCATCTCGGCTGCATTCCGCTCGGCCAGAAGCCGTCCGATCCGCGCGGCGAGTATGATGGCTGGTTCTGCCCGTGCCATGGCTCGCAGTACGACAGCTCGGGCCGCATCCGCAAGGGACCCGCACCGCTCAATCTGGCGCTGCCGCCCTATGCGTTCAAAACCGACACTTCGATCAAGATCGGCTAGGGCATCCGTCATGAGCGCAAACGCCTCGCAGGCTCCGGCCTCGCAGAACAAGCTGGTTCGCTGGATCGACCATCGCCTGCCTGTTTTCACCTTCCTCAAGCATGAGCTCGAGGAATATCCGACGCCGCGCAACCTGAACTACCTTTGGAACTTCGGGTCGCTCGCGGGCATCGTCCTCGTGATCATGATCGCGTCGGGCATCTTCCTCGCGATGAACTACACGCCGAACTCGGAGCTCGCGTTCAGCAGCGTCGAGCGCATCGTGCGCGACGTGAATTATGGCTGGCTGCTGCGCTATATCCATATGAACGGCGCGTCGATGTTCTTCATCATCGTCTATATCCACATCTTCCGCGGGCTCTATTACGGCTCCTACAAGGCGCCGCGCGAGCTCTTGTGGATGCTGGGCGTGGTCATCCTGCTCCTGATGATGGCGACCGCTTTCATGGGCTACGTGCTGCCGTGGGGCCAGATGAGCTTCTGGGGCGCCACGGTCATCACCAACCTGTTCTCGGCCATCCCGATCGTCGGCCAGCACGTCGTCACCTGGCTGTGGGGCGGCTTCGCGGTCGACAATCCGACGCTGAATCGGTTCTTCTCGCTGCATTACCTGTTGCCGTTCGTGATCTGCGCGGTCGTGGGATTGCATCTGGTGGCGCTGCATCAGCATGGCTCGAACAACCCGCTCGGCATCGATAAAAAGGGTCCGCAGGACTGGATCCCGTTCCACCCGTACTACACGGTCAAGGACGCGTTCGGCCTGTCGGTGTTCCTGCTGTTCTACTGCGCGCTGATCTTCTTCGATCCGAACTTCTTCGGCTCGCCGGACAATTACATCCCGGCGAACCCCATGGCGACGCCGGCCTCGATCGAGCCCGAATGGTACTTCCTGCCGTTCTACGCGATCCTGCGCTCGCTGCCGGACAAGCTCGCCGGCGTGCTCGCCATGTTCGGCGCCATCGCCGTGCTGTTCGTGCTGCCCTGGCTCGATACCTCGCCGGTCCGCAGCGGCAAGTTCCGCCCGGTCTTCCGCATCTTCTTCTGGCTGCTGCTGGCCGACGCCGTCCTCCTGGGCGTGGTCGGCGCGCATAAGCCGGAAGGCTGGTGGGTCCTGATCGGTCGCCTGTCGACCGCCTGGTACTTCCTGCATTTCATCATCATCCTGCCGATCCTCGGTAAGCTCGAGCGGCCGCTGCCGCTGCCCACGAGCATCGCTCAGGCGGTGCTCAAGGGCGGCGCCCGGATGGAGAAGCCTTAATGTTCCGTCGGTTCCTTCTCGGCGCGGCGCTCGCCGCCACGGCCGCCGTCACCCTGCCGCTCGCCGCTCCCGTCGCCAAGGCGCAGGAAGCGGCGGCCGAAGTCCCGTTGCTCAAGGGCGACTGGTCGTTCGACGGCATCTTCGGCACCATCGACAAGGCCTCGGCCCAGCGTGGATTGCAGATCTACAAGGAGGTCTGCTCCAACTGCCACGGCCTCTATGAGATGAGCTATCGCAACATCGCGGCGCTCGGCTACAGCCCGGACCAGGTCAAGGCCTTCGCCGCGCAGTTCCAGGTCAACGACCTGAACGACGACGGCGCGGTGGTCCAGCGTCCGGCCAAGCCGTCCGACAAGTTCGTGCTGCCGTTCCCGAACGAAAAGGCGGCGCGCGCGGCCAACAATGGGGCCTATCCGCCGGATCTGGCGCTCATCGAAAAATCCCGCGAGGGCGGTGCGAACTACGTCTATTCGCTCCTGCAGGGCTATAAGGACGCGCCGGCCGATGTGAAGCTGGCCGATGGCCAGTATTACAACATCTACTTCGCCGCCGGCGGCCAGAAGATCGGCATGCCGCAGCCCCTGACCGACGGGGCGGTGACGTTCGAGGGCGGGGCGCCGAACGACCTGAAGAGCGAGGCGCATGACGTCGCGACCTTCCTCGCCTGGGCGGCCGAGCCGGAACAGGACGCCCGCAAGCGCCTCGGCGTGCGCGTCATGCTGTTCCTGATCGTGCTGACCGGCGCGCTCTACTATTCCAAGCGGAAGATCTGGGCGAACATCCACTAGCGTCCGTCCGCTCGAAGCAGGAAGGCCGTTCCTCGCAGGGGGAACGGCCTTTTTCTTGTCTGCGATCAGTCGGGGTTGGTCTTGCCCGCCGTGCTGCCGTCGTCGCCGCTGGGGGCGGGGGGATGGGTCGGCAGCAGATAGGGCAGTTTTGCGCTGCCCGCCGCGCCGGCGTCGTTGTTGGGCGTGCCCGGGGGTTGGCCGCTACCGGGGCTTGCCGGCGTGGTCGAACCGGTTGCCCCGTTGGTGTTCATGCCGGACGACAGGCTCGATCCGCTTTGGCTGGTACCCGGCTGCGCGGCGGTCGGTGCGGTCGAACTGGGGGCGCTGGTTTGGGCGAATGCGGCGCCCGGCAGCGCCATGGCGGCGGCGATCGCAAGAATCTGGAGCTTCATCTGGACCTCCTGGGATGCATCCCGGTCTATTGAGACAATCCGCAGTACCGTCGGACGGTTCCTTGACCGCGCGCCCGGCTTTTCCACGCGACCGCGCCGTTTTTGATGGCTAAGATCCCGCCGACCTCAGACCAGACGAAGGAAGACAGGATGGCGCGGCCGCGGATTGGCATCATCGGGGGCAGCGGGCTCTATCAGATCGACGGATTGACCGATGTCGAGTGGCGCAAGGTCGCGAGCCCGTTCGGCGAGCCGTCGGACGCGCTGTGCTTCGGCCGGCTGGCCGGCGTCGATGTCGTGTTCCTGCCGCGCCATGGCCGCGGCCATCGCATCTCGCCGTCCGAGATCAATTACCGCGCCAATATCGACGCGCTGAAGCGCTCAGGCGTCACCGACATCCTCAGCCTGTCGGCGGTCGGCGGGCTGCAGGAGCGCTACGCGCCCGGCACCTTCGTCATCGTCGATCAGTTCATCGATCGGACTTTCGCGCGCGAGAAGAGCTTCTTCGGCACCGGCTGCGTCGGCCATGTCTCGGTCGCGCGCCCGGTCTGTTCGCGCCTGGGCGACGCGCTGATCGGCGCCGGCGACGGGCTCGGCATCGACATGCTGCGCGGCGGCACCTACATGGTGATGGAAGGCCCGCAATTCTCCAGCCTGGCCGAGAGCGAGCTCTATCGCAGCTGGGGCTGCGCCGTGATCGGCATGACCAACCAGCCCGAGGCGAAATTGGCCCGCGAGGCAGAGATCTGCTACGCCAGCGTCGCCATGGTGACAGACTATGACTGCTGGCATCAGGGCCATGACGACGTCTCGGTCGAGATGGTCGTGCGCGTGCTGCTGGGCAATGCCGAAAAGGCGAAGAACCTGGTGAAGGCCGTGCTGCCCCATCTGGGCGGCCACGAGGGCCCGTGCCACGCCGGCTGCCAGACGGCATTGGAGCACGCGATCATGACCGCGCCCGACGCGCGCGATCCGGCCGTGCTGGCCCGGCTCGACGCGGTCGCCGGCCGCGTGCTGAACCGATAGGGACTGCATCATGCGCGTCGATGGCACCCCCATGCGGACGATCTGGCCGGTCGCGGGCGGCCGAGTCGGGATCATCGATCAGACCCGCCTGCCGCACGAGTTCGTCACGCTCGAGCTGTCCGATCTGGACGAGGCGGCCCACGCGATCCGCGCCATGCTGGTGCGGGGCGCGCCGCTGATCGGCGCCACCGCCGCCTATGGCGTGGCGCTGGCGCTGCGGGCCGATCCGTCCGATGCCGGCTTGGCCCATGCCATCGCGGTGTTGGCCGAAACCAGGCCGACCGCGATCAACCTACGCTGGGCGCTCGACCGCGCACGCCGGCATCTGGCGGAACTGGCCCCGGCCGACCGCGCCGCCGCCGCCTGGGCCTTTGCGGCGCTGATCGCCGACGAGGATGTCGGCATCAATGCCGCGATCGGCCGTCATGGCCTCGATCTGGTCAAACGCGCCCGCAAGGGCGATGCGACCGTCAATATCCTGACCCATTGCAATGCCGGCTGGCTCGCCACGGTCGATATCGGCACCGCGACGGCGCCGATCTATGCCGCGCACGATGCCGGCATTCCGGTCCATGTCTGGGTCGACGAGACCCGGCCGCGCAACCAGGGCGCCGGGCTGACCGCCTGGGAGCTGGGCCGGCACGGCGTGCCGCATACCGTGATCGTCGATAATGTCGGCGGTCATCTGATGCAGCACGGCCTGGTCGATCTCTGCATCGTCGGCACCGACCGCACCACGGCATCGGGCGATGTCGCCAACAAGATCGGCACCTATCTGAAGGCGCTCGCCGCCTATGACAATGGCGTGCCGTTCTACGTGGCGCTGCCGTCGCCGACGATCGACTGGACGCTCGACGACGGCGTGAAGGAAATTCCGATCGAACAGCGCGACGGCACCGAGGTTTCGCTGGTGTCCGGTCGTCTGGCCGACGGGACCATCGCCAGCGTTCGCGTGACGCCGGAGAGCAGCCCGGTTGCCAATTACGCCTTCGACGTGACGCCGGCCCGTCTGGTGACCGCGCTGATCACCGAGCGTGGCGTGGCACCGGCCTCGCGCGACGGGTTGCTGGGCCTGTTCCCGGAGCGTCGTGGTGCTTGAGGACACGCTGGACCTGCGCCAGGCGCTGATCCTGCACGCGCGCAAGCTGACAAGCTCGGGCCTGACGCGCAACACCTCGGGCAATCTCAGCCACCGGGTGACCGGCGGCTTCCTGGTGACGCCTTCAGGCATGGATTACGACCGGCTGGAGCCGGACGACATCGTGTTCGTCGATTTCGCCGGCCAGGCCACCGGCCGGCGCCTGCCGTCGTCGGAATGGCATTTCCACCGCGAGATCCTGGCCCGGCGCAACGATCTGGCCGTGGTGCTCCATGCCCATTCGCCGTTCGCGACCAGCCTCGCCTGCCTGCGCGAGGGCATTCCGGCCTTCCATTACATGGTCGCGGTCGCCGGCGGCGCCAATATCCGCTGCGCGCCCTATGCCACCTTCGGCACCGAGGAATTGTCGCATCACGCCGTCACCGCACTCGATGGCCGCAAGGCCTGCCTGCTCGCCAACCACGGGCTGATCGCGCTTGGCACCGACTTCGCTTCGGCTCATAAGCTCGCGATCGAGGTCGAGACCCTGGCCGAAATGTATTGGCGCGCCCGGCAGATCGGCACGCCGATCATTCTCGACGATGTCGAGATGGCGATCGTGCTGGAGAAATTTCGCAGCTACGGCAAGCAGCCGGCGTTAGGTGACTGAATGGCCCACGGCATTCTCGGCATCGATCATACGCTCGTTGGCGTAGCGGATCTGGACCAGGCGGCGATGGCCTGGAAGCGGCTCGGCTTCACGCTCAGCCCGCGCGGCCGGCATATCGGCTGGGGCACGGCGAATTACTGTGTGATGTTCGAGCGCGATTATATCGAGCTGCTCGGCATCCTGGATCCGAGCCAGTTCGTGAACGGGCTCGACACATTCCTGGCCCGGCAGGGCGAGGGGCTGATGGGCTTCGCCTATGCCAGCGCCGACGCGGCTGCAACATCCCGGTCGCTCGGCGCCGCCGGTTTCGCGCCCAGCGACCCCAAGGATCTGGCGCGCCAACTGGAGCTACCCGAGGGCACGGTATTGCCGCGCTTCAAGCTGGTGTTCCTGCCGCCCGATGCGACGCCCGGTGTGTCCAGCTTCGTGACCGAGCACCTGACGCCCAAACTGCTGCGCCGGCCGGAATGGCTGATCCATGCCAACGGCGCGGTCGGGTTGAAGGGCCTGACCATCGCGACCGACGATCCGGTCGGTTTGATGCCGGCCTATGAACGCCTGTTCGGCCCGCAGTCGGTCAACCGGACCGACGACATCGTGACGATCCATGCCGGCCGCCATACCATCCTGTTCGCCAATCGCTGGGATCTGGAGGCGCTGCACCCGGAGCTGGAACTGCCCGACGGCGATCTGGCCGAGCCGCGCATCGTGCTGATGACGCTGGCCTCGGCCGATCTGGAGCGGACCATCGATCACCTGACCTTCGGGCAGATCGAGTTCGAACAGCGGCGCGGCTTCGCCGTGCTGGTGCCGGGCTTCATGGCGACCGGCGCCGTGCTGGAGTTCGTGCCGGCATGACCGAGCGGCTGCTGTGGCGCGACTTCGAGGCGCTCGGGCCCTCCGAGCTCTACGCGCTGCTGCGCCTGCGCGCCGATGTGTTCGTGGTCGAGCAGAATTGCGTGTTCGCCGATATCGACGGAAAAGACCCGGAGGCTCGGCATCTGCTGGCGTTCGCGGGCGGCACGCTCGGCGGCTATCTGCGCGTGTTTCCGCCGGCGAAGCCGGGTGGTGGGCCCGCGAAGATCGGCCGCGTCGTGGTCGCTCCGGCATTCCGTTCGACCGGGCTCGGCCGTCGCCTGATGGCGGCGGCGCTCGATGAGATCGCGGGCCGGTTCGGGTCCGCACCAATCGAGCTGGCGGCCCAAGCGCATCTGGAACGGTTCTACGGCGGCTTCGGTTTCGTCCGCTGTTCCGATGACTACCTGGAGGATGACATCCTCCATTGCGACATGCGCAGGGGCGCCTAGACTCGTCGCGACCTCGTAATATTCCCGTACAACCGATGCTGGCATGAGCTTTGCGGTGCTTTGTCGCACCAGCCGTTCGTCGGCGACGTCAAAAGCGACCTCAAGAGTCGCTCGGGAGAGGTTTGCACGCTATGGGGCATCATGCCATTTGGGTAGGCGCAATGGCCGCACTCGCGGCCGGATCCATCAACATTGCGGAGGCGCAGACGGCGCCGCCCGCCACCGACACGACAACAAGTGCGGCCAGTACCAAGAATTCCGGTCAGATCGAAGAGATCACCGTCACGGCGACCAAACGGACGGAGAACGTCCGGGAGGTTCCGCAGAACATTTCCGTGCTGACCGGAACGCAGCTCCAGGATCAGCACGTCGTCGATTATCAGGATCTCTCGCAGGCGGTCCCGGGCCTCGCCTTTACCAGCGGTGGTGCCGGCGGCCTCGGCAACATCGAGTTGCGCGGCGTCAGTTCGATCGCCGGTGCCGCCACGGTCGGGCTCTATCTCGACGATATCTCGCTGTCGGTCCGCTCCGTCGCCGGCCTGACCGGTGCGGCGCAGCCGAAGCTGCTCGACATCGATCGGATCGAGGTGCTGCGCGGTCCTCAGGGCACGCTCTACGGTGCCGGGTCCGAGGGCGGCACGATCCGCTTCATCAGCAATCAGCCCCAGCTCGATGAATTCGAAGGCAGCTTCCATTCGGAGCTGGCCGGGACCGATCGCGGCGGCTTGAGCTATGACGAGGAGGGCGTGGTCAATGTGCCGCTGATCGCGGGCATCTCGGCGCTCCGTCTGTCGGCCGGCTATAGCGAGGATGCGGGTTATCTGAAGCGCCTCGGTCTCAACGGCAATGTGCTCGCCACCGACGCCGGCGGCGTCGGTACCGGCGTCATCCGGGTCTCCAGCAAATGGCTGCTTGGGGACGGTTGGACCGTGACGCCGCAGCTGTTCTACCAGGACGGCCGCCAGGACGATCAATCGATCTATTATCCCAACGCCGGCCGGTTCGAATCGATCAAGCAGCTGCCCGAGCCCGACCATGAGCAGATCGCAGTGCCGACCCTCGTCGTCACGAAGGATCTGGGCTGGTCCGACCTCACCTCCGTCTCGGGCATGTATTGGCGCAAGAGCGATATCCAGGTCGACGGCACGTTCCAGAACAGTTCCTATCTGGCGGACATCGCGCCGGCGCCGTTCAGCAACGATCTGGCCAATCTCCAATCGCCGATCAACTATCGGATGATGACCAATCAGATCTCCGAGGAATTGCGGCTTGCGTCGAAATCGATGCAGGACTCCGGTCTGCCGATCGCCTGGGTTGCCGGGTTGTACTATTCCGACCAGCATCTGACGACGTCGGATTATGAACACGTCACCGGCTTCAGCAAGCTGTTCGAGCAACTCTATGGCCAGACTCCGGACGCCTTCTATGGGTTTCCGTTCCCGGACGACGCCGTCTACGATAGCGTCCGGCACTACGACGAACGGCAATATGCCGTGTTCGGCGAGTTGAACTACGCCATTCTCCCCGACCTCAAGGCCACGGCGGGCTTGCGCTATCTCTACGCGCGCGAGGCGCTCACCCGTTACGGCGGCGGCTTTTTCGACGAGGGCGATCCGGCGATCGTTTCCGACGTGAGCCGAGCCTATGCGGCGACACCGAAGTTCGCGCTCAACTATGATCTGACCGACGATAATTCGATCTATGCCAACGCGACCAAGGGCTTCCGCCTCGGCGGACCGAACCGGCCGGTGCCGAGCTCGATCTGTGCCGCCGATCTGTCGAGCCTTGGCCTTTCCAGCGCCCCGGATTCGTACAATTCAGACTCGCTCTGGAACTACGAACTCGGCACGAAGAATCGGCTGCTGAACAATCGGTTGACGGTTACCGTCGCCGCCTTCGACATCGAATGGAAGAATATCCAGCAGACGGTCTCGCTGCCGGGTTGCGGCTTCGATTTCGTGAAGAACGCCGGTACCGCCCGCAACTACGGCGCCGAGCTGGAACTGCACGCCAAGGTGACGGACGATCTCACGGTCGGCCTGAACGGCGCCTATACCCACGATCGTCTGATCACGGTCACGCCGAACACGGGTGCGGTGGTCGACGATCGTGTTCTGGGCACCCCTGACTACACGATCGGCGTAAACGGCGAATACCATCATTCGGTCACCGACTCGCTCGATGGCTATCTCCGCGCCGACTATAACTTCAACGGCAAGAGCAGCGGTACGTTCGACGAAACCGATCCCGACCACTATCGTCCGACTTACAGCATCGTCAATGCCAGCATCGGCGTCGAGGCGGGCAGCTGGGAATTGGAGATGTTCGCCAAGAACCTGCTGAACGAGACCAAGGTTATCCAGCGCATCTACTACAGCGCCTCGGACTCGAACGTGACGCCGCGGCCTCTGACCATCGGCCTGTCGTTCACCAAGCAGTTCTAATCGCCGACCAGGACAGGGCCCGGCGGGATCGCTCCCGCCGGGCCTTTGCTTCGTTCGGGCGACATTTCCGGCACCTTCCGGCGCGCGGCTATATCGCCAACGGATGCATAATATTTGACGGTTATGCTGCGTCGCGAAATAGGCAGGGTGCAATATTTTTATGCTGCGCCGCAAACGGCGCCCCGGAGGAATATCCAAGGCGCCGCGCCGGATCAGGCCAGGTTCTGGTGGAAGAATTCCAGGGTCCGGGTCAGCGCCAGTTCCGCGCTCGGTCGGTCGTAGCTGCCGCGCTGGTCGCAATTGAAGCCGTGCCCGGCCTGGTAGACGTGGATCGGCATTTCCTCGTACCGGTCGATGATCTTCTGGACCTCGGTCAGCGGGATGCCATGGTCGGTTTCGCCGAAATGCAGCATGGTCGGAATCTTCGGCTCGACCTCTAGGAAGGACGAGGCGATCTGGCCGCCGTAATAGCCCACCGCGGCCGACAGGCCGGCGAGCTTGCCCGCCGCCAGATAGGCCAGCGTGCCGCCCCAGCAATAGCCGACGATGCCGACCATGCCGATCGCCTTGACCGCGTCGATCGCGGCCTGCAGGTCAAGCAACGTCTGGTCGACCGGGATCGCCGCCCGCGCCTTGAGGCCGACATCCATGCCGGCCTGGTCATAACCGACGTCGATCCCGGGCGAGGCCCGGTCGAAGATCGCCGGTGCGATCGCGACATAGCCCAGCTCCGCGAAATTATCGGTGACGTTGCGGATATGGCTGTTCACGCCGAAAATTTCCTGCACGACGACGAGCGCGCCCTTGGGCGTGCCGGTCGGATCGGCCCGGTAGGCGCCGAGCGTGAAGCCATCGGCGGCGGTCAGTGTGAGCATCTGGCCCATGAAAATCTCCGGGGATGGGAAGGGAAGGCGAAAGATGGGGCTGGCACGCCAGCGCGCCAAGCCCCAAACAATCCGACTATCGATCATTATCCTTGTCGTTGGCCAACGGACCTGCGGCAAGTCCGCCCAGCACGCCGAAGGCGGCACTCGCGACGCTGGTCGCCGCCGTGACGTCGAATCGGTCGCGCGCATCCGCCTCGCCGCTCATCAGCGACGGCGAGGCCGATTGCAGGCCGACGCGACCCGGACCGGGGAAGCGGTGCACGCGGAAAGCGGGAGCGCCGCCGGTCAGAGCGCCTCGATCAGGCTGGTGATGTCCTCGTCGACCGGCGCCGGCACGGCGATCTCGCCGCTGGCGCCCTTGCCGAAATCGATCAACTTCAGATCGATCGTGCGGGGGGCCAGGTGCTCGTAATAGCGGTATTGCAGGACCAACTGCGTCAGGTCCTTCACCACCGCCCATTGGGTGTAGTCATCCTCTTGGCCGAACAGTTTCTTCTCGCGGATCGTGCCTTTCGGGATGTCATGGGCGTTCAGCACGTGGAAGGCGAGATTGCGCGCCGCCGGCCCATCCTTCACCGGATTGGCGAACTGTTTCAGGAACAGCCCCCGGATCAGGCGCGACGGTGGCGTGTAGTCGCCGGGCAGGCCGCGCAGGCCGCTGCCGTGGCCGGTCTGCGCGAAGCTCTCGCCGGCGATCTCGGCGGAACCGACGTCCCACGGCGTCAGGCCGACATAGTTGCGGACATTTTCGAGGTGCCAGGGGAAATTCGGCGCGTTGGTCAGGATGGCGATGGGATTGTCATAGACCTGCACCGCGCCGCCGGTGAATTCGATGACGATCGAGCGGCCGGTCGCGTCATGGACCGGGAAATGCACCGGCGACAGTTCCTTGTGCGTGAGCTCGTGGCCCCAGACCTCGACCGCGGACAATCCGGCCCGCACTGCCGCCACGTCGGCGAAATTGCCGAGCAGCCAGTCGGTGAACAGGCTGACCGACAGCGCCCGGGCCGGATCGGTGACGGTCTGAAAGGTCGAGCCCGGTAGCCAGAGGCAACCGGTCGACAGGCCGCGCTCGTTGAGGCCGTCGGTCAGGATCGGCAGCCCCAGGGCGTTGAGGCCGACGTAGCCGTATTGCGTGGTCCAGCGCAGCCCTTCCCCGAAGTGCGGCGCCGACGATTTCATCTCGACGCCGCGGCGCTGGATGAAGGGCTTGGAACGAAGATCGATGCCGAATTCCATCGAGCGTCCGTTGACGAAGCTGCCGTCGGTCGCGGACAGCAGGAAATCCATGCACATGGCGGCCTCTCCCTCATGAAACCAGTGAGGGAGTATTTCTATATCGCAACCATAGCGCGCGCAATGCGCCCGTGTGCCGGCAAATTAGACGTTGAATCGGAAGTGGAAGATGTCGCCGTCCTTGACCAGGTAATCCGAGCCTTCCAGGCGCATCTTGCCGGCTTCCTTGGCGCCGGCCTCGCCGCCGCAGGCGACGAAATCGTCGTTGGCGATGGTCTCGGCGCGGATGAAGCCCTTTTCGAAATCGGTATGGATGGCGCCGGCGGCCTGGGGCGCCTTGGAGCCCTTCTCGACGGTCCAGGCGCGCGCTTCCTTGGGGCCGATCGTGAAGAAGGTCAGCAGGCCCAGCAAGCCATAGCCGGCGCGGATGACCCGGGCGAGGCCGGTCTCTTCCAAGCCGAGCGTCTCCAGGAATTCGGTCTTTTCGGCCTCGTCCGACAGCTGCGAGACCTCGGCCTCGATCGCGGCCGAGATCACGACCGAGACGGCGCCCTGCGCCTTGGCGAAGTCGGCGACCTTGGCCGAAAATTCGTTGCCGGTCGCGGCCGAGCCTTCGTCGACATTGCAGACATAGACCACCGGCTTGGCCGTGATCAGGTCGAGATGCTTCAGGATGATCTGCTGGTCATGGTCGAGCTTGACCGTGCGCGCGGGCTTGCCTTCGCGCAGCGCTTCCAGCACCGGCTCCATGACCTCGAGTTGGGCCTTCGCCTCCTTGTCGCCGCCGCGCAGCTTTTTCTGAGCGGCGTGGACACGGCGCTCCAGACTCTCCAGATCGGCCAGCATCAGCTCGGTCTCGACCGTCTCGGCATCGCGCACCGGATCGACCGAGCCCTCGACATGGGTGACGTTGCCATCCTCGAAGCAGCGCAGCACATGGGCGATGGCGTCGGTCTGGCGGATGTTGCCCAGGAACTGGTTGCCCAGGCCCTCGCCCTTGGACGCACCGCGCACCAGGCCGGCGATATCGACGAATTCGAGCTGGGTCGGGATGATCTTGGCCGATTTGGCGATCTCGGCCAGCTTGGCCAGGCGCGGATCGGGCACGGCGACGCGGCCGACGTTCGGCTCGATCGTGCAGAACGGGTAGTTCGCCGCTTCGGCCGCGGCGGTCGCGGTCAGCGCGTTGAACAGGGTCGATTTGCCGACGTTGGGCAGGCCGACGATGCCGCAATTGAAACCCATGGCTCGTCTACTTTCCGGTTTTGGCGGCGCGCGCCGTATCGGCGTCGCGCTGTTCTTTCAGGGTACGTTGCGGTGGATCCATCAGCAGCGCCACCTTGCTCATGAAGGCGGACTCCTGGCCCGCCAGCATCAGCGGCAGCGCCTCGGCGATCGCCGGCATCTGCTTGTCGATCCATACGGTCTCGTCGGGCAGGAAATTCTGCAGCACGTAATGCAGCACCAGATCCTTGCCGGGGTGACCGATGCCGAGCCGCATGCGCCAGTAATCCTGGCCCAGATGGGCGTCGATCGAGCGCAACCCGTTATGGCCGGCCGCACCGCCGCCGCGCTTCACGCGCAGCTTGGCCGGGGCCAGGTCCAGCTCGTCATGGATGACGATGACGTCAGGTGGCGCGATCTTGAAAAAGCGGGCGGCGGGCGCGACGCTCTCGCCCGAATTGTTCATGAAGGTCATCGGCTTCAGCGCGATCACGCGCTCGCCGTCGATCTCGCCTTCGTACAGCTCGGCATTGAACTTGTCGCGCGGGCTGCGGAAGCCATGGCGGCGGACGATCGCGTCCACCGCCATGAAACCGATGTTATGCCGGGTCCGTTCGTATTTGGGACCCGGATTGCCCAGGCCGACGACCAGTTTCATGGAGCTAGCCTTCAGCACTGGGCATTGACGTCAGACGGCCGCGGCTTCGCCTTCGGCCGCCGTCTCGTCGCCGGACTTCACGGTCGGGGCCGCGATGGTCGCGATCGTGAAATCACGATCGGCGATCGTCGGATGGGCACCCGCCGGCAACTTGATCGCGCTGATATGCACGGAGTCGCCGATTTCCAGACCGGTCAGATCGATGTCGATCCGTTCTGGAATGCTGTCGGCCGAGACCGACAGTTCGATCTCATGGCGCACGATGTTCAACACACCGCCGCGCTTCAGGCCCGGGGAGGCCGCATGATTGTCGAAATGCACCGGCACGTTGACGTGGGTCTTGGTGTGGGCGGTGACGCGCACGAAATCGACATGCAGGGGCGCATCCGTGACCGGATGCAGCTGCACGTCGCGCGGCAGGGTGCGGTGCTTCGTGCCATCGATGTTGATGTCGAACAGATGGCTGAAAAAGCCCGGCTTGTGCAGCTGGCGACCGAACAGCTTCGGGTCCAGGCTGATCATCACCGGCTCTTTCTTGTCGCCGTAAATGACGGCGGGAATCCGGCCTGCACGGCGCGTGGCCCGGGCGGCCCCCTTTCCAGCCCGGTCACGAACCTCGGCCTCGAGAACGACGATCTCGCTCATTACTCACTCCTCAGCACGTACGGGATCCGACACAATGTCCGACCTCCGCGACGCCGACGGCCTCCAGGGGTGCCGCTCAGCGCTGCCGTCCCAGCTTGATTTCAAGCATGGTCGGCGAAACCAAAATGCGGCCAGCACCGCCCCGAGTGGGATGGTCCTGACCGCGAAACTCTCCTTATCGGAGCCGGGAGGGCGAGCTAGTCGAACAAGCTCGAAACCGACCGTTCCTCCGAAATCCGCCGCATGGCCTCGCCGATCAAGGGCGCGACCGTCAGCTGACGGATATTATGCGACACGCGGACCGCTTCGGTCGCCTGGATCGTGTCCGTCGCGACCAGGGTCTGGATCGGCGACGAGCTGACGCGGGCGACCGCACCGCCCGACAGCACGCCGTGCGTGATGTAGGCGGACGCGCTGACCGCGCCGGCATCGATCAACGCCTGCGCGGCATTGCACAGCGTCCCGGCGCTATCGACGATGTCATCGACCAGCACGCAGCGCCGGCCCTTGACGTCGCCGATGATGTTCATGACTTCCGACACACCGGCGCGTTCGCGGCGCTTATCCACGATGGCGAGGTCGGCGTCAAGCCGGCGCGCGATCGAACGGGCGCGCACCACGCCGCCGACGTCGGGCGACACGATGACCAGATCGTCGCCGGCGAACTTTTCCTTGATGTCGTTCACGAACACCGGGGCTGCGACCAGATTGTCGACCGGGATGTCGAAGAAGCCCTGAATCTGGCCGGCATGCAGATCCATGGTCAGCACCCGGTCGGCGCCGGCGGCCGTGATCATGTTGGCGACCAGCTTGGCCGAAATCGGCGTGCGGGGGCCGGATTTGCGATCCTGGCGGGCATAGCCGAAATAGGGCAGCACGGCGGTGATGCGGCGCGCGGAGCCGCGGCGCAACGCATCGAGCGTCACCAACAATTCCATCAGATTGTCGTTGGCCGGATACGAGGTCGACTGGACTACGAACACGTCCTCGCCGCGGACGTTCTCATGGATCTCGACGAACACTTCCATGTCGGCGAAGCGGCGCACGCTGGCCTTGGTCAGCGGCAGATTGAGGTATGCCGCAATGGCTTCCGCGATCGGCCGATTGCTGTTGCCGGTGATGATCTTCATGGAAGGCTCTGTCCAGGGCGACGGCTCCGAGACGCTGTGCCGCGCCCCGGCGCCGCACCCTCCCGAAATGGCACGGACTTGTAACAAAACGGGCGCCCGCAAGCAACCCGCCCGCCATGCATGGAGGGGATGCTTGCGGGCGCCCGAAAGGCTAATTCGAGATCGGATTTTTCAGCGGGATCGTCTTAATCACGCCCAGGATCTGGTCGATGCCGGCGGTGGCGACCGCCATGCCGATGTCGCCCCAGGATCCGTCGAGCGAGCCGGCCGCCACGTCGTTCTCCTGGGACACCTGGCCGGCTTCGGTGCCGTCGGCCCGATAGATGTGCCAGACGATCAGCACATGCTGCTTGCCGGCGCCGGCGGAGGTGAGATTGACGGTCGGCCCGATGATGACCGCATCGGCCGTCTGGCTGTCCGGCGTCACCTTGATGCCGGCACGGCCGAGCAGGAACGTGAGCGACCGAGGCAAGGCGGTACGGCCGTCGCCGGGGGCGCCCTCGGTCGGTCGGATATAGACCTGACGGCCGGGGTTGCGCTCGACCGGCGGCGCTTCCTGGACCATGGCGGCGATATGCGGCGCCTCGGCCTTGGCGAGCGGCGCCAGGATCTCGGGCGTGCCGGTCGTCCAGTCGGCGGCGGAGATGGTCATACGCTGCAGGTCGCGGCCGACCGTCTCGCCCTTGGCGTTGACGAGGGTCCATTGGATTTCGACCATCGCAGCGCCGGCGGAGACCTGCGTGGCGGCGGCATCGCCGGTCAGGTGATAGCTCTGACGGTTGGCGGCATGGGTATCGGCCGGGACCTCGCGGTCTTGCAGCGCGGTCGCCATCGCCTGGGCCAGCGCCGCGTCGGCCGGGGCGTGAGCGACAGGTTCGACCAGGATGCCGACCGTGTCGGCGACCTGTAGGATCGGCGCGTCGGGCGGCAGCTGCTGGTCGGCGAACGGGTGCGGCAGCGGCTGGCAGCCGGCCATCAGGCCAGCCAGAGCCAGAACGCCAAAGGCGCGCGCGAAACGGAACATCGGCACGAAGCCTTTCAGAAGAAGCAGCTCGACAGCAGGCCGAGCAGCAGGATGCAGATGAAGAGGATCAGATGCGGCAAGCGGGGCTCACTTGACCACGAGGTCGAGTGCCGCCGCCGACAAAGTTTCGGCCTTGCGCGCACCCACGACCGAACTGCGGCCGAGGCTCATGGCGAAACCGGTATCGGCGTCGAACAGGATGATATGGATGAAGAACACCATGCCCGGTTCGGCCTCGACCGGGTTGCCGGTATAGAACATCGGCCAATCCATCCAGTTGGGCGCGAAGGTGGTGCCCTGCCCATAGCCGCAGGCGTTCATGCGGGCATGACGATAGCCGCGCGCATCGAGCGTGCGGGCATGGGCATCGAACACCCGGCCGATCGGATCGCCCGGCTTTAGCGCTTCCTCTGCCGCGAACAGTGCGTCCTGGGCGGCCGAATGCATGTCGCGCAGGCGGGGATCGACCTTGCCGACGCCGATCGTGCGCATCATGGCGGCATGGTAGTGCCGGTAGGTCCCGGCGAATTCGAGCGTCAGCTGGTCCTCGGCCGACAGGTGGCGGCGGCCGGTCTTGTAGCGGCACAAGAGCGCGTCGGCGCCGGAGCCGATGATGAATTCATTGGCCGGATCGTCGCCGCCGCCACGGAAGATGGCGCCGTGCATGGCGGCCAGGATGTCGCCCTCGAACGCGTTCGGCCGGATTTCCGCGTGGGCGGCCTCCAGCGCCGTGTCGGCCAGCTTGGCGGCCTCGCGGACATAGACCAGTTCGGCCGGGCTCTTGACCGCCCGGAGTTTGGTGACGAGATCCGACGCGTCGATCAAAGCGGCGAAGCCGTCGAATGCGGCCGACAGGCGCTGGCCGTTGCGGGCGGTCAGGCCGTAGCTGTCCCATTCGACGCCCAGCTTCTTGCCGGCCAGGCCCAGGCCGGCCAGCAGGGCCTTCAGTTCCTGGGCCGGCTGAGCCTCGGGGCCATCGACCCAGATCCGGATGTCCTCGATCACCGAGGTATGCTCGGCCTGCAGCAGGTCGGGCGCGCGGGTCAGCAGCACCATCCGGTCGTCGCTGCCCAGATACAGGCACTGGAAGAACACATAGCCGAACGTGTCGTAGCCGGAGAGGTAATACATACTCTCCTGCCGGAACATCAGCAGCCCGTCGAGCCCGCGCCGACGCAGCTCCGCGATAGCGGCGGCGCGGCGCTGGGCCAGTTCGTCCGATGTGAAATGAATGGCCATCAGGCGTTTCCTCGAACCAGAGCGATTGCCGACAGGCCGCGACCATAGTCGGGCTCGCCCTGTAAGGTAGCGCGGCGATAGCTGAAGAACAGCTCGGCCTCGGCGGCGGTGTCGTGCGGGCTGCGCTCGACCGAGCCCAGGCCGAGCGCAACCAGGCGGGCCGCGACCAGCCCGGGCAGGTCGAACATGAAATGGCCGGGGCGCGGCGACGGGACGAAGAAGCGCTCGGTCGCGGGATCCAGGCGGGTGAAGCGTTCGGGAAACTCGGGGCCGACCTCGTAGGATTTCTGCTGGATCGCCGGGCCGATCGCGGCATGGATGCGGCTGCGTCTGGCGCCCAGTCTTTCCATGGCGGCGACCGTCGCCTCCGACACGCCGTCGCGGGTGCCCTTCCAGCCGGAATGGGCCGCACCGATCACGCCGGCCTCGCTGTCGGCAAACAGGATCGGCGCGCAATCGGCGGTCAGGATACCGAGCGCCACGCCGGGGCGGTCGGTCACCAGCGCGTCGGCCTTGGGATTTTCGGCGCGGGACCAGGGTCGTTCCACCACCGAAACGTCCGACGAATGGATCTGATGCACGGTCACCAGCGCATGGGCCGGCAAGTCCAGCAGCGCCATGGCGCTGGCGCGGTTGGCCTCGACCACGGCGGGCGCCTCGTCGGAACCGAAGCCGCAATTCAGGGACGCATAGATCCCGTCGCCTTGGCCGCCCTGGCGCGTGAAGAAGGCGTGACGCAGGCCGGGACGGCTTGCCAAGGCGGGAAGGGTGACGATCGATTGGGTCAGGGCGCGCTCCGTCCGGGGGAAGTGGCCGCGAGGACCTTGAACAGCCTGCCCATTTCCATCGGATCGATCAAGCGGCGCACGCCGGCCTTGAGCGTCAGGCCGGCGGTCTCGTCCTTGCCGCGCAACAGGGCGGCGAGTCTCAGTTCGGCACCATTGTCGATCAGGAACCGGCCTTGCTGCTGCAGGGCTGCGACATTTGCGCCGGCCTCAATCAGCGCCTGGCCCAGCGCGTCGAAATCGACATGCGCGGTCAGATCCGCCTCGCCCGCGTCGGCCAGCACGGCGGCATAGGCATGGCCCTTCAGCGCCTGCAGCGTGTCGCCGACGGCGCTCTGGCCATGGCCGTAATCGATCAGCACGGCGGCGCCGGGTGCCGCGGCGAGGCGCCGGCCGATCTCGTTCGCGATGGCGAGCGCCGGCTCGCAGGTCTCGAACAGATCGCCGTCGGTCGCGACCAGGGGCACGACGGGCGGCATGCCGATCGGACCGGTCACGAAGCGGAGCGCGCGCCCATCATCCAGCCCGACCTGCCGTTCGCGCCATTGGGTCCCGTCGCGCAGCCATTGCCGGATCGGCAGGGCATCGAAGAATTCGTTGGCGACCAGCAGCATCGGGCCGTCCGGCACCGGCTCGAGCCGGTCGTGCCACTGCGGCGTCAGATCCGGATGCAGGCGGCGCAGCGTTTCGGCCTGGGCCAGGCGCAAGGTCGGGCTGGTCTCGACGAAATGGACCTCGACCGCCTGGCGCAGCGCCGGCAGCACCTTGAGCGCGCGCAGCAGGTCGGCCATCAGCGTGCCGCGGCCGGGGCCCAGCTCGATCAGCCGCAGCGGCAGCGGTCCGCCCAGGCGCTGCCATTGGTCGGCGCCCCACAGGCCCAGGATCTCGCCGAATACCTGGCTGATCTCCGGCGCCGTGGTGAAGTCGCCGGCGGCGCCGAGCGGGTCGCGCGAGCCGTAGTAATGGCCGAGCGCCAGCGCCATGAACCGGTCGATGCCGATCGGGCCGGACGCCCGGATCAGCTCGACCAGCTGCCGTTCGAGCGGGTTCATGTCGTCAGGCGATGACCGTCGTCGTCACCGGCTTGGCGCGCAGGATCATCCACAGGCCGGCGATCAGCAACGGGATCGAGAGCAGCTGGCCCATGGTCGTGCCGAAGATCAGGAAGCCCAGCTGCTTGTCCGGCTCGCGGAACAGCTCGCTGATGCTGCGGGCTGCGGCATAGCCGATCAGGAACGCGCCGGTGATGATGCCGGGCCGCACGCGGGCCCTGAACAGCCGATCGAGCACCAGGCTGAGCGTGAACAGGCCGAGGCCTTCCAGGCCCGCTTCATAAAGCTGGCTCGGGTGGCGCGGCTCCGGGCCGCCGTTCGGGAACACCATGGCCCAGGGCACGTCGGTCGGTCGGCCCCACAGCTCGCCATTCACGAAATTGGCGATACGGCCAAAGAACAAGCCCAGCGGCACGGCGCTGGCGACGATGTCGGAAAAGGCGAACAGCGGAATCTTGCGGCTGCGGCAGAACAGGATCATGGCGATGGTCACGCCGGCGCAGCCGCCGTGGAACGACATGCCGCCGTGCCACAGGCGGACGATCTCCCACGGATCGGCGGTGTAGAGATCGAACTGATAGAACAGCACATAGCCGATGCGGCCGCCGAGCACGACGCCGAGCGTGGCCCAGGTCAGGAAATCGTCGAGATCGATGGTCTTGACCAGCGTCGGCGGCCGCTTGGCCAGATACAGGCAATAGCGCCAGCCGAGCAGCAATCCGGCGATATAGGCGAGCGCGTACCAGCGGATGCCGAACCCGCCGATCTGGAAGATGAACGGGTCGAATTCGGGATAGGGAATGACGCCGATCATCGATAGCGGTCCGTCTGGGTCAGGTAGTTCTGGACATAGGCCTTGACGCCGTCCTCGAGCGAGGTCGGCACAACGGTGCAGCCGGCCGCCCGCAGCCGGTCCATGCGGGCCTCGGTGAAATACTGGTAGTTCGCCCGGATATTGTCTGGCGTGCTCACGTAATGGATATCGGGCGTCTTGCCGATCGCGGCGAACACCGCATTGGCCAGATCGAGGAAGCTGCGCGCCGTGCCGGTGCCGACATTGAAGATGCCCGACAGCTTCGGCGTCTCATAGAGCCACATCATGATCGCGACGACATCATCGACCGAGACGAAGTCGCGCAGCTGGCCGCCGTCGGCATAGTCCGGATGATGCGAGCGGAACAGCGTGGCCCGGCCACCCTCGATCACATGGCTGGCGATCTGGACCACGACGCTCTGCTGGCCGGCCTTGTGATATTCGTTCGGCCCGTAGACGTTGAAGAACTTGAGCCCGGCCCATTGCGGCGGGGTCGGATAGCCGCGTTCGATCTGGCGCACCACCCACCGGTCGAACAGGTGCTTGGACCAGCCGTAGGCATTGAGCGGCACCAGTTTGGCCAGCGCCGCACTTTGCCAATCATCGTCGAACCCGGCCTTGCCGTCGCCATAGGTCGCGGCCGACGAGGCATAGATCAGCCGCACGCGGCTCTCGGCGCACCAGGCCCACAGCCGCTGCGACAGGCTGAGATTGGTCCGGACGATCAGGTCGGCATCGGTCTCGGTCGTGGCCGAGATGGCGCCCATATGGAACACGGTCTCGATATCGCCGCGCCGGTCTTCCAGATAATCGAACAGTTCCTCGGGCGGGACGATCGCCAGCAGTTCGCGCTTGCCGAGGTTGCGCCATTTTTCGCCGGTGCCCAGCCAATCGGATACGACCAGGCTCTCGCCGCCGCGCGCCTCGAGAGCCGCGACCAGGTTCGAGCCGATGAAGCCCGCGCCGCCCGTAATGACGATCATGTCGGTCCATTCCCCAGTTTTGACAGCGCCGCTCCTGTCGCTCCCGCGGATTTATGGCGGAAGGCCGCCTCGGCGGCAAGCGCGGCCGGGCCTGGCTTTTAAGGTCTTCGCGGATCTGATGCGACCCCATCGGCGTTTGCGGAACGTAGGAAATATGCTAGCGCATGCGGGCAGGCGATTTTTCTGAAGGGGCTGACGCACCATGCAAACCGACAATCGCCTCCTCGACGACCTTTCGCGGGTCGCCACCGGCGCGTTTTCCGCGCTGACGGGCGTGCGCGAAGACATCGAGAGCCGGATGCGCGAGCAGTTCGAAAAGATCATGGCGCGCATGGACGTGGTGACGCGCGAGGAATTCGACGCGGTCCAGGCCATGGCGTCCCGGGCCCGGGCCGAACAGGAAGCCTTGGCGCTCCGGGTCGAAGCCCTGGAGTCGCGGCTGGCCGAACTGATCGGCACGGCCGGGCCGGCGGCCGCCAAACGCGCAAAAACCACCGCGACTCGGGCAAAGAAGGCGTCCGACGCATCGTAACCCCCGGGGGAGGGGTGCGGCGCTTGCCCGCGCCGGGAGCCTTTGGCACCCTACCTCATGTTGGGGTTTGGCTCTCGGATCGATACATCATCTCGGGTTCGAAGCGGCTCGCGACCTTGCGGATGCTTCGGCCCCACGCTCCCCTGAAGGAGGGCAGCTATGACCGCGCTTTCCACTGAAACCGAAATCGTCGCAACCAATCCGATCGACCTGGTCGAAGAGATCGTGCTCGCCAACGAATGGCCGCACGACCGTTCGAGCGACGAGGAGATGGTGGTCGAAATCTCCGGCCGCTGGTGCGATTACCGCCTGCTGTTCGTCTGGCAGGAGGAAATCAGTGCCCTGCACTTTTCCTGCAGCTTCGACATGAAGGTGCCGAAAGCCCGGAGACTGCCGGTCTACGAATTATTGGCGGTCGTGAACGAAAAGATGTGGCTCGGCCATTTCGATGTCTGTTCCGATACCAACCTGCCGATGTTCCGTCACGCGGTGCTGCTGCGCGGCGCCATGGGCGCCTCGGTCGAGCAGATCGAGGATCTGGTCGATATGGCGCTGACCGAGTGCGAGCGGTTCTATCCGGCGTTCCAGTTCGTGATCTGGGGCGGCAAGACCGCGGACGAAGCGGTCATCTCGGCCATGATCGAACCGGTCGGCGAGGCCTGATCGCCTCATGGCAACGGAGAAGACGGAAGTTCTGCTCGTCGGCTGCGGCAAGATGGGCGGCGCGTTGCTGGCCGGTTGGCTGAAGGGGGCGGCGATCACGCGGGCCGTGGTCGTCGATCCCGGCCCCGGACCGGATGTGTTCGCCGGCGATGTCCGCGTGCTGGTGCTGAAGTCCGGCAATGAGCTGCCGGCCGGCTTCGCGCCCGATGTCGTGGTCATCGCGGTCAAGCCGCAGATGATGGCCAACGCGGCCCCCGCCTATCGCGAGGTCGTCGGCCGTGGTGCGGTCGTGCTGTCGATCGCGGCCGGCAAGACCATCGAGCATTTCGAGACGCTGTACGGGGCCATGACGCCGGTGGTGCGCGCGATGCCGAACACGCCGGCGGCGATCGGCCGTGGCATCTCCGTCGCGGTGTCGAACCCGCATGTCAGCGCCGGGCAGCGGGCGCTGTGCGATCGGCTGCTCCAGGCCGGCGGTGCCGTCGAATGGGTCGAGGACGAGCGGTTGATCGATGTCGTGACCGCGACCTCGGGCGGCGGTCCGGCCTATGTCTTCCTGCTGATCGAAGCGATGGCGGCCGGTGGCGTCGCGGCCGGCCTGTCGCCCGACCTCGCCATGAAACTCGCGCGCACCACCGTCGCGGGCGCCGGCGAGCTGGCGGTACAATCGCCGAACGATTCGGCCGAGCAACTGCGCAAGAACGTTACCAGCCCGAATGGCACGACCCAGGCGGCGCTCGGCGTGCTGATGGCGCCCGGTGGCGTGTCGGACCTGATGGTGCAGGCGATCGCGGCGGCGACGCGCCGGTCGCGGGAACTCGCCGATTGATCGGCAAGTCTGCTTGCCGATGATCGACGCGACCCATCCCGGCATCGCCCGGGTCGCGGCGCTGCTGCGGACTGCCGGTCATCCCGGTGTGATCCGCGTGCTGCCGGATGCCTGTCGCACCGCCGCCGAGGCGGCCGCGGCAGTCGGCTGCGTGGTCGAACAGATCGCGAAATCCATTATTTTCCGGGGGCCGGAAGACCGCGCGGTTCTGGTCGTGACCAGCGGCGGCAACCGGGTGGTCGAGCAGAAGGTGGTCGAGGCGCTGGGCGGCCAGCCGCTCGGCAAGGCCGATGCGGCATTCGTGCGCGAGACGACCGGGTTCGCCATCGGCGGTGTCGCCCCGATCGGCCATCTGCGGCCGCCGATCGTGTTCATCGACCAAGACCTGCGGCGCCACGACGAGATCTGGGCCGCGGCCGGCCATCCGCATGCGGTGTTTCCGCTGGGCTTCGACGATCTGGTGCGCCTGACCGGCGGCACCATCATCATGGTTTGTTGAACCGACAAATCGGTTTGTCGAATCCGTCCATCCCCCTGGTCGCTCCGGCTCGGCATCGCCATATGATAGGGTGAGCCCACGCCGCGAGAGGAGAGCATCCGGATCATGGCCCGCAAGCCAACCAGTGCGACCAAGCCGCCCCGCGATACCGAAACCATCGTCATCGATGCCGCCCTTGCGCTCGCCGCCGAGCGGTCGTGGCACGATCTGGCCCTGGCGGATATCGCCGCCGCCGCCGGCATCGGACTGATCGATCTCTATCGAACCTTCCGGTCCAAACCGGCGATCCTCGGCGCGCTGTCCCGCCGGATCGACGCCGCCACGATCGATCTGCCGGCTGAGGCCGACGCCTCGGCGCAGGAGCGTCTGTTCGAGGTGCTGATGCATCGGTTCGATCTGCTGACACCCTATAAGCCGGGCCTGAAGGGACTGGCGCGCGATGCGCGCCGCGGCCGGCTCGATGGGCTGGCGCTGGCCTGTCATCTGCCGCGGTCGCTCGCCTGGATGCTCGAAGCGTCGGGCGTGTCGGCGAGCGGTCTCAAGGGCAAGGTGCGGGTCAAGCTGCTCGGGCTGGCCTATCTGTCCACACTGCGCATTTGGTTGCGCGACGACAGCCCGGATCTGGCCAAGACCATGGCGGCGCTCGATAAAGCGCTGAAGCGGATCGAGCCTTTCCTGCGTCTCGGCGGCGCATCGACCGCGACCTCGGGCGACGCAGCGATGGCTTGAAGCCACTGTCTTTGGGCGAAGTTCGACGCTCGGCGTCGGATTTGTTGCAGTGCAGCAAAATTACTTGACGGGGCGAAAGCGTCGGTAGATGGTCCGATCCAATAGTTGCGCCGCTCGTCTCACGCAACCGGCTACCAGTGGAGGATTTACGTCAAATGGCCAAGCTTCCGAACCCATTCGACACGGATGTCACCAAGCTCATGGCGGAATTCAAGCTGCCGGGCGTCGACATGGAAACCGTGCTCGCCACCCAGCGCAAGAACATCGAAGCCCTGACCAAAGCGAACCAGCTGGCGATCGAGGGTCTGCAGACCGTCGCCCGCCGCCAGGCCGAAATCCTGCGCGCCGGGTTCGAGGAGGCGTCAGCCCTCGCCCGCGAGCTGTTCCAGAAGCAGTCGCCCGAAGACCTCGTGACCAAGCAGACCGATGCCGCCAAGCATGCGCTGGAAAAGGCGTTCGGCAATGCCCGCGAGCTGTCCGAGATCGTCGGCAAGGCGCAGCAGGAAGCGTTCGAGATCATCAACAAGCGCATGACCGAAGGCCTCGACGAGGTCCGCGACCTGGTCAAGAAGAAGGGCAAGTAACCGCGTTCCGCGCGGTATCCATGAAAGGGCCGGTCCGGATGGACCGGCCCTTTTTGTTAGGTATGCTCGGTACAGCGAACGAGCGACCAGACGGGACGGACGATGACCATCAGTTTCGACGATTTCATGCAGGTCGATATCCGCGTCGGCACCATCGTGGCGGCGGAACCCTATCCCGAGGCGCGCAAGCCGGCGATCAAGCTGACCATCGATTTCGGTCCGGAACTCGGCACCCGCAAATCTTCGGCGCAGATCACGGTGCATTACAGGGTCGATAGTCTGGTCGGGCGCCAGGTCGCGGCGGTGGTCAATTTCCCGCCGCGTCAGATCGGCAAATTCATGTCCGAAGTCCTGGTCCTGGGCTTTCCGGACGCGGAGGGCGCCGTGGTGCTGGTGGCCCCCAGCCTGGCCGTGCCGAACGGCGGCCGCCTGTTCTGAGCGAAGTTGCGTGCGGCGGCGACATGCACTCTCATTTTACGTGATTTCGACGCCGTCGCTGCGCTAGAGTTTCGGCAAAGCGATGGGGGAGAGTGGCGTTGAATATCGTGCAGCTCGATCATTTCGCCGGACGGGTCAACGAGGGCTTCGAGGTCGATCTCGGCACCGCCTCGGTGGCGCTGACCCTGGTCGAAGCCAAACCGCTGCCGGCCCACCCGTTCCCCGGCATGCTGCGCAACCCGTTCTCCCTGCTGTTCAACAGCAACTCGCCGGTCCTGCTGCCTCAGCGCGTCTACAGGATGAAGAACGCGACTTTGGGCGTGTTCGAGATGTTCATCGTGCCGATCGCCCGCAACAAGGACGGCATCGTCTATCAGGCGGTGTTCAATTAGGGGCCTCGCGCAGAGGCTTTGACGGGGTGAACGAAGGGCGAAATCCGACCCAACGAAGGCGCTCGCGGTGAATTTCACGTATCCCCATTGCGGACATTCTTTCGCTCGTCGTAGGGTGTCGTTACGGCCGCCAAGTCATGGGCCGATGCCGTGCACGGCTGACAATGTGACTACCAGGCGAACTAGTAAATTCATGTCACAGGAACCCGCG